>Ga0233443_1000469_pt1 | contig 44243 bp, 66 predicted proteins | sample SI_123_September_2_FD_182784 | JGI IMG/M metagenome (GOLD analysis project Ga0233443, IMG submission 182784) | Seawater microbial communities from Saanich Inlet, British Columbia, Canada - SI_123_September2016_200_MG | ecosystem: Environmental > Aquatic > Marine > Inlet | place: Canada: British...
ATATAGAATTGGAAGAAGAGTCTAAAGCTGCCTAAGGAGTAACCTATGTTAACTAATGTTCTGCAACTACGAAGTGGTACCTCTACTGAACATGCGGCCTTTACAGGCTCTGCAGGAGAGATTACTTACGATTCAGATAAGAATACGGTAGTCATTCATGACGGGGCCACCTTAGGGGGCTTCGCTTTAGCTCGTGCAGGACAACTTAGCTCAGTTACCCAAGTAGCAGACATTACCGCAAGAAACGCTCTAAGCGCAACGAGTGGTGATATGGCGATTGTTATTAGTAATAGCACTAACTATATTTATGACGGCACAAACTGGGTAGAACTACAGACCCCTGCTGATACAGTATCAAGTGTTAATACTCAGACGGGTTCTGTAGTATTAAATGCAGGACATGTAGGTGCCTTAGCAAGCACCCATGCAGCAAGCGGTGTAACTACTACAGGTATTAGTCATTGGAACTCTGCGTGGGGCTGGGGAGATCATGGTAGTGCAGGGTATGCTGCCTCGGGGCATAGTCATAGTATGGCTGCACTTCCTATTATTTCTTCTCCTTCTTCTAATGACTATATTTCTATATATGACGTTTCAGGGGGCGTGAACGGTAGAGCTACTATTAGTACTGCAGTACTGCAAGGCCCTCAAGGTGCTGCAGGCCCTCAAGGTGCTACAGGCCCTCAAGGCCCTCAAGGCCCTCAAGGACCAGCAGGACCTCAAGGCCCTCAAGGACCTGTAGGGGCCTCCTTCTCTGTATCCGGGGATACTTTAAATATAACAACATAGTAGGTATATAGATATGTCGCAAAGCATTAATTTAGCCGATATTAAGAATGTAACTTTCAACGGTACCGCTATTAAAATTATAAATCTTGACGGAGTGGAGATTTGGTCTGGGAGTATTGAAGGAGACAGCCTCTCCCTTGAGTCTCAGATATACCCCTCTGTACCCGGGGGCTACCGATTTGGCTCTTCAGTAGCAGTTTCGGACAATAGAATAGTAGTAGGTACGTATGATGGACAACAATCGGGCGTAGTAGGATCTATATACATATATGATATTAATGGTACCCAGTTGCACCACATAACTTCCCCAGGGGGTATAAACGGTGACCAGTTTGGTACTCAGGTAGCGGTTTCAGATACTTCCATTCTTATTAGTGCTCCGAGGGATAACAATATAGGAGCAGCTTACCTATATAGTATTGATGGGGTGTATCAAGCTAAACTCGTGCCTCCTGATGGTAGCGCGTATGATAATTTTGGCAGCTTTACTATTGCTATCTCTAATACTGTTATTGCCATAGGTGCCCCAGACCACGATACTCCCTACCAGAGTTCCGGAGCCCTATACCTATACAGTACGAGCGGGAGTTTTCTTACAAAAATAACCGCTCATGATACCCAGGTTTTTGACAGGTTTGGAAACAACGTAGCAGCCTCTGACACTAGAATAGTAGTAAGTGCACTAGGAGACGATGATTTAGGAGATACCGCAGGGGCAGCCTACTTATACAACATCAACGGCAGCTTTATAAAAAAAATAACTGCCTACGATGGTCAAGCGAATGACGTTTTTGGTGCTCCTGTCGCTATTTCTGACACGGTTATAGCGATAGGAGCCCCCAGCAGGGAGCACCCTACCCAACGAGGAGCTGTATATATATATGATGTTGATGGCACTCTTATAACTAAAGTAATTGCGTACGATATCGAAGATTATGATAACTTTGGTAGCTCCATATCCGTATCGGACAGTCTTATAGCGATAGGATCTCGTTCTGATGATGATAATGGTGTCCTTAGTTCCGGCTCTGTATACCTATATGATACGAGTGGAGTATTTCTTGCGAAAATAACGGCAACTAACAGTGCCCAAGGTGACTGGTTTGGGCACCCCGTTGGTGTGTCAGATAGAGCACTAGTAGCAGGTTCTTACAAGCATAATGGGCAAACAGGTACTATATACATATACAAATAAATATACAGAAGGAGAATTAAATGGCAGAATTAAAAGTAGATACCACCATTGATGGTAACAAGGCTTGGCAAAAAGGTAACGATGGGTCGGGCTCGACACTAGATGCAGATTTACTAGACGGTAAAAACTCTAGTGAGTTTGCTACTTCAGGACACGGACACGATGGAACGTACGCTAGAATAGACGGCAATACAGGGCATAATGGTAATATATACATTAGTGGGAGCAATATCTATATTAGGGCAGCAGGATCTTGGAAACAAGTATACCCTGCGGTTTATAGCTAGTGGCGGAGTCATATGATAGAATAGCTAGAGTAGCGGAAAGCCTCTTCAATATAGCTAAAGAGTTAGAGCCTATAGACTTGGAGCTCTCTTCTGAGTACTTAATACAAGCGCAAGACTTTATGTCTATTATCCCCGAAGATAAAGCGTACTTCCCTGAAGAAGAGAAGAACCAATTTAAACAACTACTAATGACATAATGGACGACTACACCCCGGTAAAAAGATATTACACATTCGAGATAACCACAACTCAGCAGTGCAACTTAGGGTGCTCATACTGCTTTGAAGGCTGTGGAGATAACCCCGACGAAAATTATAAGCTCAATGAGACACTACTAACCCCAGAACAGATAAAGCTGACTAAAGAGAAGATACACCACAAGTTAAAAAACTTAGGGGAGTATGGAGGTGTTAAGATTGACTTCTGGGGAGGAGAGCCTACCCTAAATAAGCCTTTAATAAAAGAGTTCTTAGAGGAGTTTAAAGGGCACCCTGTAAAGTATCACATGTATACTAATGGGTATGACCTTAGAGAGTTAAGAGATATGTTAGATGAAAGGGTTCAGATACAAGTGTCCTATGATGGATTAATGCCAGACCCTCTCAGATTGACGATAACTGGCAAGGACAGTACTCAAAGAGTTAGAGATAACATACTTAAGCTACTAGAGATACCTAATATTAATTTGCACCTAAAAGCTACTTTAGTTCCTGAGTACTTTGTACACCTCGAAGATATATGGGACGACTACGAGGACCTGTACTATAAGTTTAAAGAGAAAGGGTTACAGCTGGCTTATTCCCCTACTATAGACTACTATGATGATAGTGACCAACACGCTTATATGGAAATGTATAAGAGCAAGATTGTTGCCCTAACTAAGAAGGAGCTCGCCTTCTCTGAAAAGAATGGCCATACTTTATTTAGCTGGTATGGGGGTGTTAAAGGATCTCAGTGTGCTGCAGGGCAGAGCATTACAGCTATAACTGTAGAAGGGGATGTGCTGGCATGTCATGGTGTTATCTATCAAGAAAACAGGGAAGAGCTGCACTTAGCAAACATTGAGGACTCTAATGAGGAGTTCTTTAGTAAGTTGGAAGTATTTAAAGGCAATTTAATAAATCACGACTATACAACTCCAGACCCTTGTATAACTTGTCCAGCCACAACCTGTGTTAAGTGCCCTGCTCTTAAATCACAAATAAGTAAGAAGATGTCTTTAGAAGATAGATGGTACGATGATACCAACCAACCACAAATGTGTTCATACTTCCAGTATTTTGGAAAAGTAGATAGAGCCTTTCAGGAACTATTGATAGAAAGGAGTAATAATGGCGTATACTAAGACTTTAACCTCAGGGCAGAGCTTCACGTACACTAATGCGCAAGGTTCAACTGTTACATACAATTATTCAGGGGCTACAGAAGGGGAAAGTACGGGTATTTGTAGTGCACATACTGAAGGCGTACCTGTAGGGCTAGCATCTTGTGCAGGGCATAGAAGTACCTGCACAGGAAATAAGACAGGGTTTTCAGATGGAAGCCTTGCAGCTGGGTGGTCTATTAGAGACTATCACGTAAATCAGTTAAGAACTGCTATATCTGAGGAACTCACTAGTAGGAATACTCATAAGGACTTTTCGTATACTACTAGTGTGCCGGGCTCTAATGTAAGCGCCGGATCTGCTATAGACAACGCCCACTTCTCTAATGTGAACTCTGCCTTAAACAGGATGGGAGGCAACACTGGGATACCCGGGGACGGGACGGCTGTTGCTGCTTCAGTAGTAACTTCTCTGAGGAACAGAATCAGAGCACTAGAAGGGGACTGTATTTGTAACTCAGATTGTGCCTGTAACTCTGTATGTACCTGTAACACAGACTGTAGATGTAATTATAGTGATATTACCCTCAAAAGAGATATAGAACCTTTAAATTTAGGACTAGATTACCTTAATAATATTGATACATATAAGTTCCAATACCTGTGGGACAAAGAGGCTAAGCACTACGGTGTTATGGCCCAAGAATTAAATGATGACGTCTTAGTATCAGAGGACAAAAATGGTAAATTAATGGTTAGCTATATAGAGCTTGTACCAATTTTAATAAACGCAGTAAAAGAATTATCGGAGAAACTAAACAATGGCAAGTAGAGTATATGAAGTAGCTAGTATAGAAGATATTGGCACAGAGTGGCAGTTGACGGGTGTTGTAGTAAGCGACACTCAATTTTTAGATACTGCAGGAGGTTTTTATATGAGACTATCTGCAGTAACGGCAGATATCTTGCAACAAATGTTAGAGGACGGACATACCGTGGTAATACCTAAGTCTACGGACTTAAGTGGCCCAGAGTTGCAACCTGGAGACCTGCAAATTACAGAAAGCACCGAGGGAATAGAGAGGGTGCGCAATAGTGCTATATCTTCCGCACGCACAAGAATGTATCAAAGGTTTACTACTCTTAACGTAGTCGTTTTATTCAACTATATGGAGGGTAATAACGTGTTGCAAGATGCTGGGTATAATATCACCGATGCTAATAGGGAGGAGAACTACTTGGCTATTCTTAATACAGGTAACACTGCATTAATCCAACAACTGGAAGAGTATTTAGAGGCTAAGGACCAACTATCCGCTAAAAGATTCCTATGGGAGCAGTATAAAATTTTTAAAACAGCGGTACTTGCCTCAGAGACTGAAGAGGAAGTCGAGACTTTAAGAACCCAATTCTTTAGTATAGGTAGTTAAAATGGCAAAGGTTTTATGTATTCATGAGGTAACCCCCGAGATCCTAGCGATCCCTAAAGAGACGCTCGCAGAGTACCTTATAACGTTTGACGATGGTCTATATAGTCAGTACGTACATTGGGAGCATTTTAATAGTATACCCACTACAAAAGTATACTTTATTTCTCCAGGGATTTTACATACAGAGAACGGTACCCCTCAAGCCGAGAGCTCCTCTAGTACGGAAGCACACCTACAGTTTTTCGAGGCAGGCAGGGGCAATGCTTTCATGAACATTAAGCAGATAAAGCATCTGAAGTCCCTTCCTAATACTATTATTGGGGGTCATTCCTTTTCTCATTTTAAAGAAAAAATACTAGAAGAAGAAGCGTATCCTCTCCATAGTGCTCTAAGTTACAAGTTTAACTTTATGAAGGAAGATACTGCTAAAATGGTAGAGTGGTTTGATAAGGAGTTAAAGCAGAAGATTAACTACTTTTGCTTCCCTTACAACAATACGTACAACGAGTTGTACACTGCTGTAGTTAAAAAACTGTACAAGATACCCAACACATTCGGTAGTGAGAGGATTGACGTAGAAGACCTACTATGATATACAAGGTGCCAGAAGAATATGATATAGTAATTTCATACTCCTGGTACAAGGTAACACATGGTAAGATATCTGGGCATTCTTTCGAGGTCTTAGACTACTATTTATTTCTTAGCAAGTTCTATAAGGTAGCCATATTCCTAGGGGATGGTACTTCAAAAGAAGAACTACTAAATCTAGCAAGGGACAAGTATAGCATCTTACCCGCTGAAGAAGATATACTAGTAGCAGAGGGCGTAAAAATATTACAAGCACCTCATCAAACGGTTATAATAACAGACGGGTCCGCCTCTATGCTCTTCAGTATGGGCGGATTTATATTTTGTAAAAACCTAATAATATTTAGATGCGGTAAGATTGATTCCTTTGACTCTTTAAAAAACAGAGACAACGTATACTTACTACAGGATAATAGGGTATACACGGATAAACCCTTACTCAATACTATTGATTACAAGAAGAAACTTTTGTTCAGTGCTTTAAAGCCCAAAACATCCCCAGGTACTTCTGCGTTCTTATATTTAACGCAGAATTGTAGAAGGTATGATATCGAAGAAGTAAAAAGCGCTTACGGGTTTGACAGCTACATCACTTGTACCGATAAACCTATTCCCAACCTTATAAATCAGATCAATGCTTACATTTACACCCCAGTGTTCTGCCCCGGGGCTAGTATTTCTAGTATTTCTAGAATGGATTGCTCCCCTAGATTAATAGCGGAGTGTGCTTACTATAATATACCAGTTCACTACTATAAGATTGATTATGAAGATGCCGGCTTAAATGCCCGTAAGTATGATATAGAAAACGATTTTGGGTCTTTAGAGTTGACCTCCTCTGATTATTTATTAACCCTTATAAAGGAGCTAGCATGAGCCTATCGCTGATGTCTGCAAAGAAAGTAGACGTAATATCTGACACCATATGTAAAAGGGCTCGTATAGACACGGGCCCTTTTTGTAACTACAAGTGCAATTTTTGCTACTACAAGTTACAGCTATCGGAGAGAAGACCTCTAGAGGAGATATTTTCTCAAATAGATTATGCAAAAGAGTACGGAATGACTTCCTTAGATTTCTCAGGGGGAGAGAGCTCTGTTGAACCCAACTGGTTCAACATATTAGAGTACGCAAATAAGAGGTTCGACTACTTATCTTGTGTGTCCCACGGGGGAAAGTTTGCAAATATAGACTTCCTTAAGAAATCACAAGATGCAGGTCTTAGAGAGATTCTATTTTCTGTACATGGGCAAACTGCCGAAATTCATGACAAGATAACAGAGCGTAAAGGCTCTTTTAAGAAAATCGTACAAGCAATAGAGAACGCGCATCAACTAGGTATAGTTGTTAGAATAAACTGTACTGTATCTTTTGAGAACTACAAGTGCATTGATACAAAAGTTTTAGAGTCTCTTAGACCCTTACAGTTAAACTTTATTGTTGTTAATTACTGGGGAGATAATAGGCACGAAAAGACCACTATAGACTATGGAGATATGTCCAAGTATCTTCACAACTATTTAGATGAGATAGCGTCAATTAGGTACGTAAATGTTAGGTACATACCTATGTGCTATATGAAAGGGTACGAAAAGTATGTGATAGGGTACATGCAATTACCTTTTGATTTGTATGATTGGAATATTGCCTACTACGCCCAAGATGATAGAGGTATTGTACTTACTAAGGATAACCTTAAAGACTTGTATAGTACAGCAGAGCTGCAAAGAGCCTCCTCTTACCAGAAGCCTTTGACATGCATAACTTGTAAACACTTTTATATATGTGATGGAGTGGAGAAGGGGCAAGAAATGCCTGTGTTCCCAGAAGAGGGAGAGAAGATTGGAGACCCTATACATTACTGTAGAAGTAATATGATAGGGAGTCCTGTATTAGACTAGTTTGAAAATTTGTTTGAAAGCTTCCGCTCTGTGCATACCAACTTGCTTACCTCGGTACATAGCTAAACTTTCCATACTTTCAATGGATCTAGCGTCAGGGTAATCGTACGTCTCAGTTGTGTAGTACCCCATCACCTGCTGTTTCTTATATATCTCCATACTCACATCTACATACGTATTAGGTACAAATGACCCTCCTAGCTGGCCAAACGCCCAGTCGGTAGAAGACGGTAGCTCACACATATACAATTCTTTAATCGAAGAGCCTGGTTTAGGTCTGGTCGCTACCATAACACATTCAGCAACTAACCTATGGTCTTTGTGTATATCAGATATACTATGGGTGTATACAACCTCAGGTTCTAAATCATTAACAACTTCTTCAATCTGTTTGAGAGTGTCACAATACTCTAACTTGCAATCACTGCCTAAGAATATGATTGGAGCCGCCCCTAGCGCCATACAACTCTTTTCAAATCCAGCCATTCGCCCTGTAGATACTTCTTCTGACCCAGGGCGATCACCTTTACACATAGAAACCACTGTAACACTGTGACCTGCATTAGCTAGTTTGTGTATTGTTCCTGCTGGGCCATACGCCTCATCATCTGGGTGGGCAAAAATAAATAGTATCTTCATAACATATCCTTAATTATATCCATTAAATTATACTGGGGCTCATACCCTAGCTTTCTTAGTTTACTTATATCGGGGACTCTGTTCATTATATCTCCGTGTTGGTCTGAGAAGTCCTGTTCGTACTTTCTAAACTCCACTCTACACTTCACTTTAGCAGTTTGAATTACACTAATAGCTAAATCTACTATAGTAGTAGGGGAGTCATTTCCTACATTATACGTACCTTCTTCACCCTCTAAAAGTCTTAGGGCCACTACGGCATCTTTAACGTGGCAAAACGATCTTACTTGCTTACCATCCCCGTATACTACTATACTCTTATCTGTGTTTACTGCTGAAATAAACCTAGGAAGTACCATTCCGTACTCTCCAGACTGCCCCGGGCCTACCACATTAAAGAATCTAATAATGACAGAAGGGAACGTAGAGGCCTTGATCATGAACTCTGTCATAAGTTTAGCACATGCATACCCCCATCTAAGTTTATCAGGAGATCCAATACTTAAGTGGTCACTCTCTTTAAACGTAGGGCCTTCGCCGTATACTTCTGAAGTGGAGGAAAAGATAACTTTCTTTTGGTGTTTCTCAAATAAGGGTATAAGCTTACTCATTATACTAATATTATTAAATAGAGTACTTGAAGGGTTTTTGTCAATATGTTCCACTCCTACAGAACCTGCTAGGTAGTACACTATATCAGCTTCTTCCATTTGAGCGTTTAAATCCATTGTGGATACATCCCCTTTAAGGAAAACTGCCCCGTAGTCTGGTACTTCTGAGGTACTCAGAGAGTCTACTATTGTAACGCTGTGTCCTTCTTCAATTAAATTCTTGGCTAAATGGGTTCCAATGAATCCCGCGCCTCCCAGTAGTAAATAATTCATATATCTCCTTTATTGTTGTTTCTGTTATTTGTAAGTTTCTTACTGCTACTAAAGCATCTACTACCTCATCTATATGAGTAATAAAGTATTCCTTGTCTTCTATAGGCTCGGTAGCGGTTCCATCGATACATCTCTTAATATAATAGTCAGAGTGCATACCCTCCCCATACACTGCAGGAAGCCTGTAGTTCACCCCTCTTATATTAGAATACTTAATATATAGCTCCATATATCTTTTTGCTGTATTATAACAAGCCTGTTCTTCTTCACCCCTTGTGTTTTCTGCTCCCATACTGCTTATATTTATAAAGAGAGCTTCGGGGTTTATTTTCATAGCAGATTTCGTCCATGCTACAATGTAGTCCAGTACCTGTAAAGGGTTTTGAGTAATGAACTCTGTGGTCGCCGGCGCAGCCAAATGATACACTCGTGTACAATCTTTCACCTCTGGGTAAGGGTATTGCACCTCTATAACTTCATGCTGCTTTTTCAAGTTGGCAACCAGATGAGATCCTATAAATCCACTAGCTCCAGTAACTACTACTCTGTCCATACTTCGCCATCATTACCTAGTCTAATAAATCTGGAGCCTTTAGTTTGTAGACCTTCTTTAACGCACCTTAGAAATTCTTTTCTAGTTTCTGGGGTGTACAAGTCTAAGTCTAAAGCCTTACATAAGTCTTGGTCATCTTCTACTAAGTGCCCTCTGCCACATACAGAGTAACAACCATTTCTTCCCGCATTAACAAATACAATAGAACCATAGTTCTCAGCCCAGCCCTTGACATTCAATTTCATTTGTTCGTAGGCTTTATACAACACAAAGCCAGCAACGCCGTATACAACAACTTTCTTACCTTGTGATGCCAGACCTGCGGCTACATTAACCATATTAGGTTCTTGTATTCCCATGTTTATAGAGGGGCAATCAAACCCCCACATATCACAATGAAGTAATATGATGTCTGGGTTACGCCTAATAAATTTGTTTAAAGTCTTTCTCATTTAGTACCTTATAATGCCATTCTTTAATATTGTCTTCCATAACAGGAATTCCATCCCCTTTAGTTGTCTTTAGTACGTATACTCTGGGTCGGACGGTCATTCCAAAATTACTTAAGTCGTGTTCAACATGCCAGTTGTACGCCTTAAACATCTGTATAACAGGGTCAACATCTATAATATCACTAGTGGACCCCAATACTTGTGAGTTATTATAATCAATAGTTAGTGCAATATTCTTTAGCTGCATTTGCCCTATAAACTGAATAGCTTCTAACGTATTACCCATCTGAAGAGTAGCATCTGTAATATTGACCCAAACTAGTTTATCAGTAGTCATCGCTATACCGCACCCAACACCTAGTGCATTGCCTATAGTCTCCTCCGAATAATCAACGAAGTCTATTTCATCGTGCTTAACCCCTGCAGATAGCCCTTCTATTTTCAACCCCCAATACTTCTCCCACAATAGATAGTAAGCCTGGGACCCAAAGGGCTTCCCAATAACTATAAAGTCCTCTTTAGTGACTAACTTTTTCTCAAATAGTTCCTCCAGATACGATAGCATAGATAAAGCCGAAGGGATGTGGCTTAAGTTATTGGCGTATGAATACTCAATTAGTTGTTTTACTATATTCTTCATGTTATAACCTTCTTTAGGTAATATTCTCCCCCACACTCATCACTATCACATACCGTACCAAATTTGTAAAGCACTGATAACTTCGTTTTAGCGTGCTTATCCGTTAGTATATTAGTATAGGGGTCAGAGTCTGGTAACTTATTTAGAAAGTCCGTCATAGGTCTACCACATACAAATACATTGCCGCTCCCAAGTAACATAATACTCTTTTGACCTGCCTCGCACCTCATACCCACGGCATTTAGTCCTTTACCAAATAATTCATTAGTATCGTATAGTACCCCGTCCACCCGGTAGGTTTGCCTAGTAATATTGAACTCATCATAGAACTCTTTATATATGTCTTTTAACTCTGCGTTATTATCTACCCGCCAGTAGTTATAAATCATTTCAGAGTTGATTAGGTGCTCGTACTTGAGGTACTTTGATATCCAAACTTTAAACTTTTTAGTGTGCTCTTCACTAAGGTCTTCCAGCATAATATCAAAGTTATGTATTGATATATTGTTATCCATTATGTACTTCATGTTCTTCTCAAATACATCTTTAAGCTGAGGCTTGCCAATGTATTGTGAATAATGCGGAGATATATTTAACAAGTCTACCTTGGGTATCAAGTTGGCTATAGTCTTTTGATTACATATTAGATTAGTTTGAAGTTCGTTAAATATCTTCAACCCCTGCTTTATTCCTGTTTCAGTTATGTAGTCTATGATTTTATCTAGGAACGAGATTCTAGTCGGCTCGCCTCCATGGTAGTAGAATAAAACACTATTAATGTTTTCATGCTTAAAGAACTCGAATAGTTCATCAACAATAGTCTTTAGATCTTGAAAGGTCTCGGGGGCAGCGCCTTTATCATACCAATGACAATAGTCGCAATCTAAATTACATGACTCTGTTATGCGCCAGAATACCATATAGTCGGCATCTACTCCGGGGGACTCTAGTTGGTTGACTACTTCGAAAGTATGATAGGGCTTTATAGTTCCTTTCTGTGCTGTTGTTATCATTCTAGTTTCTCTTTATATATTTTTAGTAACCCGTCACAGTTGCAAGAGGTGTGTGGACATGTTTTAGGTATTACAGACTCTATATTTTTAAAGTAGTTCACGTTAGTAATTAGATCAGCGTGTTCCTCAAAACAAAACCTAGCAACTTTACCTTCCCAGGATATTTCATAATTGTTATTCCAACAAGTCCAACCTTTAAAGTCTGTTCTGTCCTGAGAGAAAACCTCATAGTCATTAAGCACTTCTTTGGTAGCCCCTTCTTCATCTTCATAAACTAAGTACCCAGGATATTTCTTAAATCTGCGAAACTCCTCAAAGAACCCTTCTGTGTAGCTTTCTAGGCTGTGCACATCTCCGTCTTCGTACAGAAAATGGGGGTGAATTTCCAAGTCTCCTATCTCTTCTAACTTATCTACGAATGTCTGTGTTTTTTTCCAAAAGAATTTTCTATGGTGAAGCATCACATTAACTTTAACTCTAAAACCTTTTTCCTGTATGGTTCTGATGTTGTCTAGTAGTAAACTGAACCCCTCCCCATACTTACTCTCATACTCTGGATGAAAGCTAAATAGAAAGTATGTATTAGGGTATACAGGGTGTTCCTCAAAGAAGTCCCTATCTTGTAGACCATTGGTAGTTATATATAACCTACTATCCTTATGCTTAGAAATAACGGTACTTACCTTTTCTAGCAACTCTAGATACTTAGGGTGGTCGGTGGGCTCTCCTCCTAATAGTCCTAGGAATATAGGTAGGGAGGCTCTGCTTAGTGCGTGTATTACTAATTGTTGAGACGCCCATCCCGCAAGTTTACCCCAGTCTTTCCCATACTGTTTCCAAGCGTAGCAATAGCTACACTTAAGACTACATTGGGTACTTACATCCCAATGTATATACAGCCTTTGTATTTTATGGGCCTCATCATATTGCTTTTTCATGGGTTAGGTCTCTCTTTATGGAACTGCAGTAGGGTGTAGCAGTCACAGGTATCTACTGGGCAGGTTATACGCTCCCTTAGGTTAGTCATAGTTAGATTTATTAAATCATTATTACAAGAGCGTCTAATAGACCCGTCCTTGTAGATATCATAAGACAAAGACATACAGTTATACCCCTTAAATCTATTCAGCTTTTTCTCTATAACCTCGTCCTCGTACAAGTAACTTTTAGACCCGTCTTTGAATACAAACTCAATTTTCTCTTCCTCAAAATACTCCTTAAACTGCTTAAAGAATTCAGAAGAGTAATTAGAGGACCAATCTAGTGTGCTATGTAGAAAGTTGATCATTATAAAGATGTCATGCTCTTCTAGGAAGTCTATTAGCTTCTTCGTTTCCCCCCAGTACTTAGGGTTTGTAGGCAGATTTACACTTACAGATAAAGTTATACCCTTTAGCTTACTTAATTTAAGTAACTTCTCATTAAAGTGGGGGGTATGATGCTCATAATGGTAAGAGGCAGTTAGCTCAACTTTATCATACTCCTCGCTGTCTAGCTTAGCATAAAATTCGTAGGACCTCGACAAGTTTGTTATAAACTCAATCTGTTTACAGCTACTTATATTATTAAGCATCTTAAGTATCTTAAGTATGTCTTTATGTATGGAAGGCTCCCCTCCTAGCAGCTCAATTACAAAGGGGCTCTCTACGAAACGTAGCTTCCTTATGACTAGTTCATAGCTGCTATAGGCTGTGGTTTTGTCAAGTGTGTCGTCCAATACCCTGGCCACGGAACAATAGGAACAACTATAATTACACCAACTGGTTAAGAACCAAGAAAAGTATAAGGTACTAAAGTCTCTACTACCACTAGATACTACATCTAAGAACCGTGTGTCCTTATTTAAGGAAGGAAAACTTAAATTATCTTTCCCATCAGTAGTCTGAACCCACGTTATGTCTTTTATTAGTTTCATACTACTCTGGTCTAAAGATTGGAACAGTGCCCAATCGTTCTCCAAATTATTACCTTTAGGAAATTCTTTTACTAAAGACTTTTTAAACATTATTTGCCCTAGTTGGAAGTCTTCCTCCTCTACTGCAAACTCTCTTTTAGACCTATCTATACACTCATTAATGTCTTCATGCCTATAGTTTAGGAAGTTAATATTATAACTAAAGTCTATTTTGTGGAAGAACTTAGGGGTTATATAGTCGTCGTCCTCTAAGAAGTATACGTGCTCTTGAGTAGCTTTGTCTAAGAGGAACTTATACGTATCCGACAAGTCCTCATGCTTCTCGTAGTAGTAAGTCGCCCCCTCTATTTCCTCTATGTCTTTCGAGTCGTTATTCACTAGTATCTCTACAGGGTACTCCGGTAAGTTGTCTAGAATACTTCGTATTGCTCTTGTGAATAGTTTGGGCCTATTATGTGTTAATATTAGTATACTTATCATTTAACTCTAGTACCTTATTTAATAATTCCATGTTATATTCCGTAGCCAGCGCTTTAGTGTCTTTAGGAAAGCAAGGGCCTCCAAAGCCGAAGCTTCCATCAGGCCCAGGTACCTCAAAGTGATGAGATCCCATCCAAGGGTGCTCCTTTAAGATACTCGTTAACTCTTCCCAGTCTCCATCAAAAGCGTGGTACAGCTCATTCATAAACGTAATCTTAGTAGCATAGAAAGTGTTCATAGCATACTTTGCAAATGCAGCAGTCTTAACATCCGTTAAAAATACTTTATCCGTTAGTACATTAGAATTAAGTTTGTACAGATCCAACACTTCTTTAGAACGGTCGCCTCCTAGAATTAACATAGGAGGGTTTACGAAATCGTTAAAGGAAGTGGCTCTAGATAAAAACTCTGGGTTATATACTATGCCCCTATTTTCTAGGAAGTGTGGTAGAATAGTTGACTTAACTACTACTAAACCCGTGTAACCAGAGGCTTCCACCTCATCTAAAGTATTATCTAATATCTGATGTTCGATCTTACCTTTGTCATCGGTAAGGGTAGGAACAGCAATAAAAATAACTGAAGGTCTACCGTTGCATACATCGGTAGCAGACGTATTGTTATACGCCGGATCCGATATTAAATGTTTACAGTTTGGGAACCCGTACTCCACGGCCTTACCCACCATACCGTATCCGATAATTCCAATCGTGTCAAGTGGGTAGTTCTTTTTTCTTATTGTTTTACTCATTATAATCGCCTATTGGTGTAAGTCATTTACCTAAATTTTTATAAGGACTATTTTTTGAAATAACTATCGATTTCTAAAGTATTCTCGGCTCCGATTGCTTCAGCACTATAAGTTAGCAAGTCCATTAACTCGTAATTCTTGTAGATAGCTTCCGCTCCAAAGTCGTTCAAGGATTGAATAAACTTGTATTTACTATCCAAGGGTAGAGCATCAGCAATGTCAAAAGCAGAACCATACTGCTCAATAAGACCGACGGCACGTTTAGGCCCCACCCCTTTGACCCCAGGAACGTTGTCGCCAGCATCCCCAGTGAGGCACTTAAAACTAATATAATCATCAATTGTAACATCGTAATGCTCATTCCAATTCTCCTTTGTTATTTCTTTTCTAGTCACATATGAAAACCTACTTACCTTATCATTTATTAGTAAATCCCAGTCCTTATCAGAAGATATTAGCCATATCTTTTTATTAGATACTTGAGTAATATACGCGGCTATATCGTCTGCCTCCACTCCTTGATACCTAAATACTTTAAAGTGTTGCTCTAGTAACTTCACAGTCTCTTCGAAGTCTTCTAGAAATAGTGCAAACTCTGCTGCTTCTTGTTCTGTCTGCTTCTCATACTTTGCCTTACGATTACCCTTATAATCGGGTAGAATAGCTTTTCTGTATGAAGAAGAGCCTTTATCACACACTATAATTACTTCACTTGCTTTATACGAATGTGCTAAGGAGTGTACTGTGTTTAGGTAGTCCTCTGCATAGTGACGTTTTTTCTGGTGTTTATATCTAAATGCTAAATTTAAAGCGTCTAGAACCAGGATGGTATCGTCATCCCCCGCTATTATTTCCTTGAAACTCTTTGCCATACCCAATCCTCTTTTGTTCTGTCTGTTAAATAATCTTCAAGTAGAGCGAGGTAGTACCCCTCTGAATAGTAAAAGTGACGGTAGTCGTTTACAGGCTCTTCTAGGAAGGCACAAAACCACTTGCTTCTATCAAATTTAAATATTAGTAAAGGGTTTTCTACTTCATTCTCTTCTTGCTCTCTTAATGTTTGGTTCCACCACTCCTGTATTTGAGGGGTTTTACCCGTCAACATCTTACTGGTTAGGTGGTCATCTTTGTAATGCTTTATCTCAACTGAGTATTTCATCAATTCTTTAGGGATGTATATATCCCCTTTCAAGCCGTGTTTAGCATCCAAGGCACCCGAAAGAGGTATTCTCTCCCAGTTCCAGCCTGTGTATTTTCTAAGAACTACGCAGGCTGCTGCTTCGGCCCTAGTACCTTTAGCTTTACTCTTGTTCGCTACTGGCATCAATTTGCTCCTGTTCCACTTCTTCTGGAGTCTTCCAAGTACCGTTCTCTATACTGTTATGAGTATCTAAAATAGCCTCCATAGGGGCAGCTCCTATAGCTACAAACTTTCTCTGCCCTTCTACAAATAGATAGGAGATAGGGAACGCTGTTGGCTCCCATAGTACAGTTTCTGTAAGCTCTTTATGTTCATCTGCGTCTACCTTGAAGAATCTCCAATTAGGTAGAAGTTCAGACAATTCTTCCAAGTCTGGGATAAAATGCTCACATACAGGGCAATCTTTTTTATGCCATACTACGTGTACAAGAGGGAACCTCTTAACCATAGCTGCCGCTTTATTTGCTGTTGTCTTTTCCATTAGTCTAACCTCGATGTGTCTTTCTCTTTCACCACATTAACTTTAGCTAGTAATGGGTGTGTGTACCCGTGGGATACAAGGAAAGTGTTTAAATTTACTTCTTTTAATAAAGTCTCAATCAACTTCTCTCTACCCGCGTCATCTAGCACGTTGATAACTTCGTCTAAGAATAGCATATTGATTTTAGACTTAGATAGTGTAGCCATTAGTTTTCTAATTGCAAGTAGAGTAGCTGTATTAACTCGAGCAAGTTCACCAGAACTTAAAGCAAGAATTTGTATAGTATCCCCATTGTCTGAAATGATAACATTTAACTTATCATTAGTAACTTCAAAGGTAAGCTGGAAGCGCCCATCTGATAACTCGGATAAGTATACATTAGCTATTTCCTCTAAGTCTTTTACTAAGTTTTCTATTTTGTACGCTACTAGACCATTAGTACTAAATGACTTCTTTAGCACTTCTAAGTTAGCGGCCTCATTATTAATGTTCTTTAACTTAACCGTCTTTTTCTCTAGTGAAGCCTTAAACTCTTCTATCTGCTTTGATACGTACTCAAGTTCGGTATTATGTTTAGTAGCAGCTATATTAGCCTTTTCTATCGAAGAAATTAGAGCCTGTACCTCTTGTATAGAGTTCTGTACTTCCGTAATACTCGAGACAATATCCGCCTCATCTTCTAGCTTGGCAGGTATATCCTTGTCTATCAAAGTGGAGAGTCTTTCAAACTCTGCCACAACTGTCTTATGTTCCTCAAATCTCTGAGATTGAGTACGAATACCTTTTAGAGCCTCGGTTAGCTTACTCATTTGAGCCAGCTTGCTTTTAACAGATGAGCTCGCTTCAACTATTAATTCTTGTTTGAACTCGTCATCTATTTCTTGCAAGCAAGTTGGGCACTTAGCAACTCCTTCTAAGCTGTTCAGTTTAGTAAGAACAGCTTTAGCTTGATTTCTTTCTGAGGTAAGCGCCCCAACCTCTGCGTTAATGTCTTTAGGGTCTTCGGGTGCCTCTACTACTTCAGTTAGCTGCCCTGCGTCTATTCTTCCTAATAAAGCTTTGTACTGCTCATTTTGAGATATATCCCTATTGGTTTTAGCGATATTCCTTAATCTTAGCTGTAGGCTGGCTAACTCGTCTAACTCATCTGTAGGCATATCTGGCAGCTTTTCTATTGCTCGCTTCTCTAAAGAGCTTAACTTATGTTGTACGAGCCACTGTTCTATAGTATTGATCTCCCCTCTAATCTCGCTAAGAGTTTCAGCGGACTCCTTATGTGCATCTTTAAATACATCAAATAGGCCAATATACCTTTCTAAGTTTAGCAGCTCAATTAAGAACTTCTTTCTATTAGTATCTGTGGCAGTTAAAAACTGCAAAGAGCTTGTAGTACTCTGGTACACTAATTGTGAGAATGTTTTAAAGTCTAAGCCCAATACCGATTCAAGTGTCTTAAATGTACCAGTAGCAGTGTGCGAAGAGATGTCTTCTCCATCAGCTGTTAAAAGCACTTTTAAGTTAGCCGCTCTGTGAATATCTACTATGTAGGATACTCCATCAGTTGTAAAGTGTAAGGCAATACTATAACTTTTCGCACCATTATGCCTGTTTAGTATATCTGCTTTCTTCACCCCTTTCGAGTTCTTATTAAATAGAGCTTCCTCTATGATGATAGGAATCGAACTTTTACCTGCTCCATTAGTTCCAACTAATTGAGTAAGTATATCTTTCTCTAAATCTAGAGTGTTGTCCTCTCCATAACTGAAGCAATTACTCCATTTTAATTCTTTAAGTATAATCATTGAATACTCCTAGTACTTCTTTGGTTTTGCTAGTATTAAGTCCTACAATATATTGTAAGTACTCAGACAGCTCTTCCTCTATAGTCATATCACTACCCAGTATTAGGGCAGCCTCTGACTTACGTTTAACGAGTTTCTTATCTAACAACTCCGTATCTCCATCTACCTTAGCCAGCTCAGTCAAGTCGCCCTCTAACTCATATATAGTATGGTTATAGTTTGTCTTTTTCATCTGCTCTGGTGAAGCAACCGTCTGTCTAATAAGCTGAGGCAGCTTTAGCTTCATAAAAGAGCTTTTCATTGTCTCATTATCAAACAATAGTACACCAGTATCCACAGGATTTCTATGGAATGAAGTAGTAACTGGACTACCAGGGTATATAATGTTTTTCTGTGAATTCTCGTGAGAGTGTAGGTCACCTGCTATTACTAGATCCCAACCTGCTAAGGTATCAAGGTCTATTTCTGGTTGTACATGTGGCGGGATCTCCCCTCTAACATGGGTGAACAGAACATCCCCTGAGAAGTCTTCTGGATCAAATTCCTTTAGTTTAGTGTAAGGTATAAAGTCCATATTATCTATCTTATGGTAGTCATCTATAATAGTAACTTTGTCATTTACAGCCGCAGTAACCTCTTTCAAGTTAGTAAAGAAAGATGTATTCTTCTTTAACGCCTCGTGGTTTCCAGGGTAAATTAGTGTAGGTATACTAACACCTTTTATAAACTTAAAGTATAGACTTAACTCATCTAAGGTAGGTAACCTGTCAAACAGATCTCCGCCTATAATGTGTAAGTCCACAGTTTTTTCTAGCTTATATATTTCTTTAAATAGCAAATCGTATCTGTTAGTCGCCCAAGTAACGGGGACGTTCTTCTGACCTAACTTTAAATGCCAGTCTGCTGAAAATAGTATTTTCATTATGTTGTTTCTCCAAGCCAAAAAAAGCCCCTAAGGTTAATTACCTAGGGGCTTTAATTCTATATTATTACAGTAGGTCCTTAACTTCCTCAGCTACCTCAGAAGGCACCTCTGTAGAGCCTCCTTCTAAGATGTTCTGCTCAATGAAGGTCTTTTGATCATCAGCTGAAGGTCTACGGATGATTTCGTCAATAGGCTTCAATGCTTCGACAGCTGTCTTTTCGTCCTCTGAAAGTTCACGAACTTTACACTTCAGTACTTGTAGAGTGTACTCTACATTGAAAGGTAGTGGTCCAGTTTTAACTTTCTTAAATCTAACATCCCAACCTGTTACTGGGTCTGTTGGATCGCCTAAGTCTTCCGCTGCTGTAAGAATTTGTTCAAATAATTTCTTTTTAAGGTTTAGTACCTTAAGCTTGCCTTCGTCTACAACTTGCACTGCATACGCCCAAGAACACTTCATCTCTGGGAAGTGATGTTGCACCCAGTCTTTCTCTAAGTTGGCAAATCTTTCTTGTTCTCTATCAAATGCTAAGCACTCCATAGGAACTCTCTTATTGTCTGTTGTTGTAGTCCAGTATACATATCTTGGTAAGATGTCTCCTACCATGCGTACTGTATTGTCGCCTTCTTTGTATGTGTATGCTTCTGCTGATGATTTCTTTGCTTTTCCTGTTACGTTCTTAAATGTAATTGCCATTTTTCTAGTGTTCCTCTAATTTGAAGTGTATTTTATCATTCCTTACGTATAGTAAGGGGTTATTTTCTATTTTTTCTCGATCCATATGAGTGTGCAAAACTGAGAGTGTAGAGTCATTAGCCATCTGGTAGTCTATATACCTTCTATAACTAGCTAATCCTACATACTCTGCTAAGTACTTCATAGAGACGCCTTTCTCGTTCCTCAAGAGTAGTTCCGGTTCTAACAAGTAGCTATCTCCTCTTAAATCTACTTTGTAAAGTTTGTCTTTACTTCTATCACGACTGTGACACGTTAGATTGTAAGTAAGCCTTGCTACCATTATAATAATGTTTCTAGGGTCACCTTGGGCCATTAAGCTCATTGTTTCCCAATTGAAAAAAATCATTGAAACTCCTCTGATTTGGAATATATATTATACTAAAGTTTAACATAATTGTCAAGTATAATTTTTTATTTCGTACCCTTCTGAGATATAAACTCCCATTCGAGCACTCGCTTGTGCTGTAGCTGTTTTCCCTTTTAAATGGATATCTACTACCACAGGTTGTAACTTACCTTCCTGCTTTCTTATAACTCTTCCTATTAGCTGAATAAGAAGTGGTTCATTATTGATAGGAGTCCCAAGAATAAGAACAGATAACTCATTAAGCGAAATACCTTCGCAAAAAATACTCTGAGTTCCGTATAATACGTCTGCCTCGTCATCTTTAATTTTCTGAAGCTCTCCTTCCCTAAGTTCATGTGGTAGTTCTCCTGTTACGCATATTGCTCTATCTCCTGTTAATTCTGCACAGTTTTTTAGAAACTGTACTCTATCACTTACAACTAGGACTTTATGCCCTTTAGCTGCATATACTGAAGCTATCTGTGCTATCAAGCTTTGGTAGTTAGGATCATAAGCTACTACATTAACTCGTTTTGCCCAGGGAGTTCTTGCTCCGTCTGGGAATCTTATATCTGATCTAACCGTAGCAATCCTAGGAACCATATAGTTCTCTTTTGGGGGTATATGTACATCGTACCCAAAATAATCATTGAACACCACGTGCTTACCGTCCTTTCGCTTCAAAGTACCACTAAGCCCTATCTTGTATCTTGCAGGCAACTTGTCTACAATCTTAGCAAAAGTAGGGGAGGACACGTGGTGCATTTCGTCCAACACGATTGTTCCAAATAAGTCTCTTATATCGGGCACTTTCTTAGTTAAAGTCTGCACGTTCCCTACTACTATAGGTGGGTCTAACTCCAGCTTACCGCTACCTATAATACCGGGCTTAAACCCCATAGTATACTCAATTTCTTTAACCCACTGGTCTCTCAAAGCAATAGTATGTACTACTATTAATGTTTTTTGGGCTAACTTTGCAACTATAGCTAAAGCAGTGAATGTCTTTCCCCAACTAGGAGGGGCATTAATAATTGTATTGCCTGTTACCTTGTCGTATACATCTTGTTGACTCGCACGTAATTCGAACTTAAACTTCGGCATGGTCATCGGCGCAAGCAAAGTTTTATCTATAATTTCGTAGTCCTCAGGTACCAGATCCCTCCTTCCAACAGGGATGCTTACTAAGTCCTTGTTGATTCTACCTATGTTTTTTATAACTAAAGGAGGTTGGTCTATTCCGTATGTGGGAATAATATATGTTAACTCGTCATTGAGTTTATCCTGCAGTGCTTTATCAGCTTTTAGATATATTCTGTTCGAAACAACAGCTTTCTTATCAAACGTAGTCGTCATATCATTCTCCTAGTATCTAACCCTTTTGTGTTGCTCAAACCATACAATACGTATGATTGGTCTATCTTTAATAAAATAACAAAAGGAATCTCGGGACCTACTATAGCAGGTACTTCAAACCAATTGTTAACACCCTTTGCTGTAAACAAGGTACCTTTGCCATCTACATACTTTCTAAAGTTAATAGGTTTGTAGACTAAGCTAACATACCGGGTTTTCTTATACTTGAAAGGTTTTCCTGTATAATCTAGATATAACTTAGATTTAGCGGAATACTTCACTAAGTCTATAAAAGTATCTATCTTCCTCTTTAAAGGGTATATACTCTTTCTATCTGCCTTGATCTTTAGCCTTCTTACGCCTAAAGAGTTCCCCTCTAAGGTAGTGTCGTCTAATATCCTATAACCGCGATCATCTTTAGCGAACAAAATATCCTCTTCTTTGTAGAAGCCTTCTACTGTGCCTGCTAGGGGGAATATTGGGTATGTTATGTCAGACCATGTCAGGGTATTGCTTCTCAAATTTTCCAAAGCTGTAGTCCTCCCCTACGTCTAGGTCCACTCCAACAGGTTTTCCGGGAATTGTACACCCTCTATCCATTTGAGTTAACTCAGCCATTTTTTCACATACTACGTCTACTTGATCCTCTTTAATTTCCAACACTAATGAGTCATGCACGAGAGCGATGATTTTAGCATCATAATTATTCTCTTTAATCCATGTGTTTAGTTCAATACCTGCATATAAGTTAATGTCTGATGCAACTGATTGGATAAGAAAGTTAATCCCACTCCTAACTTCATGAGAAGCTACTCCCTTATCAGAACTGAATACATTGGAGAGTCTACGCTTTCTGCCAAAGATGCTATATATGTACCCATTGGCCTCAATATCTTCTTTGGACATCTGTAGCCAGCTTCTTAGACTACTGAACGTATCGAAGTACTTGGCAATAGTGTCTTTTGCTTTTTGTACCGAAAAGGGTTTACCACTCTCTTTAGTAACTGTTTCTGCAACTTTAGCAGGCCCAGACCCGTACATAATACCAAAAGTAATAGCTTTAGCAGCCTGTCTAGCGGTAGGGTTCTTTTCTTTGACCTCACTTGCAGGTTCTTTCAATTGAAATACCATTTTTGCAATAGTAGAGTGTAAGTCGCCGCCACTTTTAAATACGTTTTGTAAGTTTTTGTCCCCAGATAAGATAGCAGCAACATATACCTCTGCAGTTGCTAAATCCTGCTGAATTATCTTGTAACCTGGAGTTGCTTTAATACACCCTTTAACAGCTGCGTTATCTCTAGGCAACTGTTGCATATTAATCTTGCCAGAACTAGACAGTCTCCCAGAAGTAGTGGAGGTTAAGTTAAAACCTGTTCTAATTCTGCTATCCTTATCTAAGGCAGGGATAATCTTATCTAAGTAAGTATTCTTAATTTTAGACTTCTGTCTAATGTTAAGAAGGACTCCAGGGATAGGGTGTTCCTCTGCTAATTTCTTTAGAACCTCTGCATCTGTACTTGCGGCTCCCGTCCCTGTTAACTTCCCTGTAGGGGTCAACCCAAGGTAGTCAAATAACAGTACTCTTAACTGTTGAGTACTATTAGGGTTGAATACTTTGCCTTGCTCTTTTTCAAAAGTGTGTACTGCATCGTGCTTGTACAGCTCGTCTTTAGCAGTTTGCACTTCAACTTCCATTAATGCTTGAACTTTCTTTAGTCTACCTATGTCGAAGGGAACTCCGTTCTCCTCCACATCTGTTAAGAACAACATTCCTGGAACCATCAGTTCTTTATATACTTTAGTAAGGGCTTTATTAGATAGTAGCTTCTTACTGAATAATGTGTATAGGTCGTATGTAACTGCGGTATCGATTGCTGCATATTCTGCAAGGATATCGAAAGGAATTAAGTCATAAGAGAACTCTCCCTTTAAAATGCCGTTCTGTTTACAGTAGTTTGTTCTAAACTCATCTAAGGCTCTGTCATAGTCCCCATAGTCCGTGAACTTCATGGCTAGGGCTTTTAGTCCGTGCGTGCCTTGAGTTTCATCTAATAAATAGTGCATCAGCATTGTATCAGATACTTTAGGGAACTTGAAATTGAAGTGATACTGCAACATCTTCAAGTCAAACTTAGCGTTGTGAAATACTACTAGTCTACTGGAAAATATAGCTTGCAGCAGTTTTTCAGTCTTCTCGCTGACGCATTCAGTCGAGATATATACGCCCTGCTTACTTTTATGTGTAATACTAATACCCAGTACATAACCGTCCCTTGGATAGAGAGAAGATGTCTCCGTATCGCACGCAATGTGCCGAATTGAGTTGTCTGCCAATATCTCTTCCAAATATTCATTTGCTCTTTCCTCTTCTGTGATACCCTCAAAGTCTCCTGTAACTGTAGGAGGCTTAACGCCTGCAACATACCCTTCTACTTTCTCAATAGCTTTATCAAAATGCGGCTTGGCTTCAGGCTTGAAACTTAACATTGCTGGGTTAATCATTGGCACGAATTTATCCTCCACTAAATGCCCTGCAAACTCTGTTACGGAGGTGATCCCTCCAATGAACTTAGAAGCTTCAGAACCTATTAATATTACTAGGTCAAACTCCTCGGCATTAAATTCTAAGTCTACATCCTTCTTCAACAGCTTCTTTGTCTTTGTTGAAGATAAGTGAAATACCTCAAATTCAAACGTAAAATGCTTTGAATAATTTACGTTTGTGGGGTGCTTATCAACTATCGCTACTTTCATATAATTCCTCCTTGATTGATTTTATGTCCTCTATAGACAGGTCTCCAGGGTCTAAGCCTTCTGGTAATGCTAATTGTTCTATTATGAATATCTGTTCTAATACCTCTTCAGCTCTTGCGGCTGCCTTTCTTCCTGCATCATCTGCATCGAACATAATATATATTTTTCTAACGCCTAAAAATCTTAGACTTTCTAGTTTCTCTTTATCTATGTTATTAGCTCCTAACACAGCGGTTGCATTTACAAGGCCTCCACTGATTAGATTAAGAGCGTCTAACGATCCTTCTACAAGTATTACACTGCCGTTAATAGGCTGTACCTTGGAAGGGAAAAGGGGTAAATCTGCCCCTTTTGGGAAAATTAGGTACCGGGGGTGAGCGTCACTATTTATGTATCTACCAATAAACGCTCGTACCTTGCCGGTAATGTCGGGGATAGGAAAGATAATTCTATCTTCGTGGTCTTTATGCGTAAACGCATTATACTCTCTTAGAATCTCTTTCCTAATACCCCTAAAATCCCTGTTGTAAGGGACGAAGCCTGCGGGCATTGGCAGCCCGTTAGCTTCTTGTCGTATCTTTGTGATTGCTCTCTGTAACTTTTTAACTCGTAGGTCTTGCCAGTCTCTATCAACGTTATAGTATTTAAAAACATTCCCTTTAAACCCACAACTAAAGCAGTTATATGCACCACTTAGTTTATCGATATGCATAGAAGGATTATTGTCCTCATGCTCGGGGTTTAAACACCTTACCACGAAGTCTTGACCCTTAGGTCTAAACTCTATTTTACGTTCATTTAATAACTGTTCTACATCCATTATACTAAATCGCTGTCCTCTGGTTTTGGTTGTTGACCTATTTTTCTAGTGCCGTCCTTTATACTTTTCTTTTCTGCGGGTTTCGCAGTGTCTTGAGGGCCTAGTCTTAAGTTGTCCCAATTCATTATACTTGTAAATTCAAGGTCTGGTCCACTTCTAACTTTAGTAGAGGTGAACGTTACAGCCTTGTCCTCTTTAGAGTGTGCATCAATTAAGAATGCCATATCCGGGCTATCTAGTAGTCCTTTAGCAAATCGTGTAGCACCTGAATCATCAATTTGATACGGGCTAACAATTGCTACTTCATACTTTCTAGCATACTCTTTTAGTTTCTTACTTGCAAAGATTTGTGACTGCCAATCATACAAATCCTTGCCTATACCTGTCTCTACTTGGTTTACATAATCTACAACTACTAAAGTTAGTTTGTCTCCAAACTGTGCCTTAGCTTTCTGTATTTGTAAATCAATACTAGTCAGAGACAGAGACCTGTCATCCACAATAATAATTTGGTTATCTGGTTTTAGTTTGCAATCTTTTATTAGGTGTTTTTCCAGCCTTACGGGGTCTCTATGTTCTAGGAAGTCATTGTATACTTCTTCCGTTCCTAAGAACATATCAGCACGCATCTTAGCTAGGGCGAACTCTTCCTCTTTCTCGAGTGCATTCTTTCTTATCTGAGAGTAGGACACTCCCGATAACATACTACTGATACGGTGGAATGTTTCCATTGCCGTCATCTCAATAGTAAAGAATATTGCCGTGTTCCCCATAGCATACTGGTTAGCCACCATGTTGGCACTTACTAGAGACTTACCAGAACCTCTTTTACCACCAAGTAATATTAGATCTTCTCGGTATAGTCCGCCATTTTTGCTATCAAAGGTATTATTAATACCGATAGGGAAGCAAGTATGTTCAGTATCTGCCGCTTCTTGAAACAAGCTAATACTATCCATGGTTGCTACCATTTCATTAGTCTGAGTCTTTTCATCCAACTTCAGTGCGATTTCGGATATCCCAGACTTTATCTCTTCAACATCCATCATGGTAATATCCTTGATATAGTCATCAAGCATATCTAATGTTGAATTTTGTGCAAATTGATCGATTAAAGCATCAATAGCTAGATCAAGATCTATCTCTGGAACTTCTAAAAGCTCTAAAGAAGCTACATCTTTTTCTAGCTTAGGGTTTCTGACTTTAACACCTAAGTCTTCGAAACTAGGTATCTCATTGCGTGCCTTATAATACTTATTTATTGCCGTATAAACGGACTTAAATGAAGCATCAAAAAATTCACTTCGTAACCTAGACCACCCTTCGAGGCTTTGTTCTTCTAACAATTTGTGTAGAACAACCGCTCCGATATCCATTACTTAACCTTCTGTTCGTTATCTTTTATAACCTCGTCCAACTCACTTTCTAACTTACTCAATACAAGGGCCCTTAGTTCTTTTACCTTTTCGGGGTATAAAGGGCCTTCGTCAAATATGAGGTCTAGTTGGTCAGTTGTTATGACTTCTTGGATGGCAAAGTAAATGTTGTCCCAGGGGTCTGTAGAACTAGGGAAGGCTTTTACTTCAGTAAACTCCCCCAATAAGTCTTGTGCACGTCTGATAGCCTCATGCGAGGTAAAACTATCCAGGTCGTGAAAAGCTGCTTTGATTAACATAAAAATTCTCCAGACAAAAAAATGGGCGAGATTAGGATTCCTAAACCCGCCCTAAACTAACTATACCTTTAGTACTTAGGCTTTAGCTGCGTTTTTAGCTGCTTTCTTAGCACCATCGTAGTTTGAACAAGTCAAGCCACGACGAGTAAGCATAGTTTTTACACCACGAGCAGTCTTGTCGATAGACTCAGCGATTTGCTCAATAGTCATGCTAGTGATGTCACCGATAGCGTCTAATGCGTCTACTTTAGATGCAGCACGAGACTCTTTCTGTGCTGGAATAGCAGAAATGTCACCGTTACGTAAGAAAGACAATGCTTTACCACGTACAGAATTGATTGACTTACCTAACGCATCAGCGATTTCTTCTACGAATGCGTTATTGCTAACCATTTCTAAGAAAGTAGCTTCTTCAGCTTCAGTGTAAGTACGTACAGTTACTGGCTTCTCAGTAGGCTTAACGTGTGCAGTTAGTTCCATAGAAAGTAACTTTCCTTGGATGCTCTTAGCTGAGTATTTACCGTCTGAGAATGAACCAGCGATGTCAGCGTAAGTGTAAGAACCGCTGTTGTCTTCTACGAATGAACGTAAAGTAGCTTCTTCAGAATCTGAAAATGCTTTTGTGTGTGATGCAGATGCTAGTTCTACATCAAAACCCATCTTACGTAGCTTTGAGCTAACTGAGCGAGTAGTAGTGTCTAAAGCTGTCGCTGTAGAAGATACCATAGCTTGAGTTACTGGAGACTCTGAGCCTACTAGGTTTGTTAATGTGTCTGTGCGTTCGTCTGTCCACTTTGGGATTGAATTTGCCATTTTATATTTTCCTTAAATTAAATCTTTTATATTTACAATAGGTGTACCATAGCTCTCTGCTTTGGTACGTTTGCTTGATTGTTTGCCTTCTTCATCTACTAAATAATCTGTCTTTTTTGTAACGGATTTCATAATTGAATATCCTAAAGACTCTAAGTAAGCACCTGCCAAGGTTCTATTCTTGTAATTTAGTAGTTTACCGGTGATGCAAACACTTTTACCGTTGGTTTCTACTGGAGAGACTTCTGATACTTCAGAGACTTTGAAATCAAAGGGTAATGATTCAAGTTCTCCATAGTAGTCAGAGTACATCCAGGCCATTAAACTGTCACACGCTTTAGGTCCTAGTCCTGCTTTTGAGCAGTAGTCTAAGTCAATGTCCTCTATATGAGTAATTACTTTAGACAATTTACTAGCAGCAGTGCTACCGATTAATGGGATAGAAAATGCCGCGATTAGGGTAGTTAGGTCAGCTTGTTTACTCTCTTCTATTTTGCTAAACAGCTTGTCACCCAGCTTATCCCCAATTACGGCATTTATTACATCAGGTGAGATAGCGTAGATATCGGGGATGCTATTCAACTCTAGTTTATCAATAGTCTTTGGCCCTAGGCCTTTGATCTTCAATGTCTTAGCAAAATGTTCTACCTTTTTTGTTGATTGGGCGGAACAATCTTTACTGCGACAGAATAATTGATCTTTAACTATCTCTAACTCGGAACTACATGAAGGACACGTAGTAGGAGCAACTATTTTCTTAAATTGCATATCTATTTCTCACTTTTGAATATATATTATACTAACAATTGACCATAATGTCAAGTCTTATTTTTTAGAATGTCTAAGAGACTCTGGAAATTACACAGGGTATAATTTTTCCAGCTCTGATAACTTCCACTTCACAACCTATCTCTAAGTTGAGTTCTTCTATATAAGCCATGTTGTTCAAAGTAGCTCGTGATACCTTAGCTTCTTCGATGTAAACAGGCTCTAAAAGAGCAACAGGAGTTACTTTACCACTCTTACCGGTCTGCCATACTACGTCTAATAGAGTAGTTACGACTCCCTGTTCTCGAGTTTTTAAAGCAAATGCTCCTCTTGGGTGGTGGGCAGTGAACCCTAGGTCTTCGAACGATTCATTAGAGTCTACTCTAAATACTCTACCATCTTCGGGGAACTGGCTCCAAGACTCTTTAGTAACTACGTTAAACCCTAAAGCTTCTAGTAAATACATATCATTAGAGTACGTATCACTAAAGCAAGGCTGTACATTATAAGCGATGAATGTTAACTCACGTTTCATAAACTCCGATGCTTCTTTTAAGTTCAAAGCACCAGCAGCGTAGTTCCTAGCATTAGCTATTTCTTTCGGGGCTACTATTTCACCAGTTATTTGGACCTCCCCAAAGTTATTGATGGTTAAAGGGACAATGTTGCTGGCTTTGAACTTGCCGGTAACATTGATACCTTCTTTACCGTCTCCTCTAGTTAGCACTCTAACTAGGTTACCTCCTTTATAGTATAAGGAGATGGCGGCACCATCTAATTTAGGGGTTTCAATAACTTTAGTTCCGTACTCTGGAGCTACGTCCTCCCCTAAGAAAACCTTTTGGAGAGAAAAAAGTGGGAAGATATGAGGCTCCCTTGAATCAGGGCTGTAACCTATATCTTCCCACTTATGGGTGTCAGCAAGCCTGTCAAATTCATCATCTGACATGATTGGAGTGCCTTCATAGTATGCTTTACTAGCTTGTTTTAATAGTTTAATTGTCATTAGGGTATAAGTCTCTTATCTGTTCTTCAAAATGTTCTAGTATCTCACTTTTAGACTCAGCTAGTGAAAGTATCTCTACTAATGCTGCGAATAAGTTGGAAACATTAGTTAGTTCAAATGGGAAACATACGCCTTCTTTAGTTGGCATGTACTCCCCTTCAAAGTCTAAATAATACTTCCTGATATGTATATATTCTATCTCTCGAAAAGTTGATACAACTACTCGATACTGTGTCTCTTTATCTGGATTTTCGTAAATTATTCTCTCGTAGACATCGTTGCTATCTACTTCATTCATCTAGTATTTTCTCTGGTTTCGTAAGGAGGCCCCTAGAGGTTGTACTCCAGTGATATCCTGTACGTTTATTTGTCTATAACTATTTGTATCCCAACAGAAAAGTAGTATACAGTCATCACTAACTTTAACTACGTTACGTTTATCTTGTATATAGCTATTATCAAAGTTAGAGGTACACACATTGTACTTTAACTTCTTACTAACTTTACTTCTGTAGGTTACTACAGCATCACCGAATGATGCCATCTTACTTTCTAGAACTTTTCTATCCACTAAATTTTTACTCCTAGGTTGTTTAAGTGTGATAGTTTGCCGAGTTCATACCAAGGTTGTGACGCGTATCTTGCACGACTACCCTTTATCCATATTCTATAACATTTGCCATGAATACTGTTCAAAGGCAGAAAGCTTTCTACTGTCGCAACGGTATTATACCTAGCAGACCATACTACTTCACCCTTGTCGAAGTCTTCGGAAAGAGCTTCATCGGGGAGCAACTCTGGGCTGAAATAGTCCGTTGATGTAGAGCGTTTCGGAACGTTATACCTTTCCAAAATACCCTTTACAAAGGCGACGCTCCTGAACAAAGATTTCGAGATGTCTACCATAGAGTCTCCTTTAATATAATACTCGATTATACTACTGACCTCTATGTCAGATGCAGGCTTCCCTCGCTTCTTTGCCCTAAGACGGGCGTACGTTGCTTGTTGTTCCTTATGGTTCTCGACAATCTTAGTTAACCTAGTAGTATTGTATGCTATACGAAGTATAGAACACGCTTCTTTCTTGGTTATAGGTTTTGTCTCCTTTTCTAATAGGCCGATTACATACTGTACGTTAACTTCGTCTAGCTTCTCGCCTTCCTTAGATTTAATACCACCTCGTGCCATACGTTATCTCCTATTAGAAAAAGAAACTGGAGCAGCCTCCAGTAACTTTATTATTTAGCCGTTAATTTTCTTAATTACACTAGCCATATACAGACAGGCTTTGCCTGATAACTTAGTAATAATATCTTCGTCCGCTGTCTGTCCTGCATCTGTAATTGCAGAGATCAATTCATCTTGACTGTCTGCTTTAGATACACGCTTTGAAGCAGTACCACCACTAGCACTCTTACTAGAGGCTGCCTTCTTGATATAAACTCCTGCTTTAGTTAGAATCATTCTTACACCGTTTGGTGACTCGTCTAATTCATCTGCTAAATCCTTTACAACTTCCATTGAGTTTTCCGGAGTCGGGTTAGCCCCTTCATACATTGCTACTGCTTGTGCTTTCTTTTCGTCATCCCATGCCATCTTATTCTATCCTATATTTAATTGTTATTTATCGATTTTCTGCTTAATCTCTCGATTTCAGAATATATATTATACTAAAGTTTAACCAATTTGTCAAGTTTTATTTTATTTTATGTCAAAAATACTTATAAGGTTTTCATTAGCCGTACGAAGAGATAGCGTTAATCTCTAAATATACTCATCTTTTCTTGGTTAAAGCTTCTATAGTAGGAGCCAAACCCGTGCTCTTTAACCCAGGCTGTCCTGCTAGCAAATGCTTCGTCGATGTTTTGTTGAAGCATTTGCAAACCTTCCTCTAACTCCTTCTGCTCCTCAAAGTTTAGTTCCGTTGTGTCTAAAGTAAAGTAATTATTGGTAGGCTGTTGTAGCACAAAAGCTTTTCTCAGAGTTACTTCGCTAGGGGTCTTCTTATACTGAAAATTTATCTCTTTCATTTCTTATTTTCCTTTTTCGATTCTTTATAATGTATATTATACAGAAGTTTCAACAGACTGTCAAGATATTTTTTAAGCTAACCTCTATTTACTTTAACACGTTTTCTACGTCTACCCCCCGTAATAACATCCACTATATCTACGGTGGATGCTACCAGCCATACTACCCACATCATGTATAACCCTATTAATACTTCGAACATACCTACTTCCAAGTTGCTGCATAACTTCTTAAAAAGTTATCCCCTTCCGAGTAGTTTCTAGCATCATTAGCGTTTTTCCTAACTTTCCCACATAGAGAATCGTAACGGCTTTTGAGGTTTGATAACTCAGCTTCTAGGTCTAAGATTCTAACTTCTAGAGCTATTACTGCCTCTTTATGTTTCTCTTCTAGTTCCTCAAAGTGCTGACTTAATGCTCCCACTGTCTACCTCTCGTAGGGAATTCCATACTACTAGTATTCTGCAGTGCTACCCAGTAGGGGGAGGTGTAATCTCTATGCCATACGGGCACTCCATCCCTCTTGATAGTGATAGTCTCGCAGTACTCTGTGGCACCTCTTTCTTCTGCCTCTAGTACTTTAGTATAACAGGCCTTTAAGGACTTACACAGCCAAGTACCTGAACTCCCTTGGCCGTCTTGTTTAACTACGTCCATAGTAATAACACCTTTAGGTACCCAAACCGCATAAACATCACCAGCTTTAGCAACGCTAGTAAGTGCTAAAGAGGCTACTAATAGAATGGGGATTGTACACCATTTAAGATTTTGAACCCACCCGTTCTTATATTTGTACTTCTCTACTTGTCGCATTCTGTTTCTCCACTCTTGCATTTTAAACAACTAGTGTCTCGACCACATAAGTAAGCCAACCAGGCCCCTAGCATCATTACGAAGCCAAATAGTACGTCTACTACTTCCATTATACGCACCCCGTAGGTTGGGGCATACCACCGTACTTAGTGATAGGCTTCATTGGACCTGTTAGCCATTCTTTAAATAGTATCTTCTTATCAATACCTATATACTTAGAAAATGTTCTAATTGGGGGTACGCTCGAGTTCTCCGCGAAATATTCGCGAGCCTTCTCTATTTGATTAACCATTGAATCGGTTAATTCAAGCTCATCTTCAATAGCCATTTTATGCATTACATCTATTGACCATGTTGTTGGGTCAACTAAGTACCCGTTTCCTGTTCTATCTAAGCTCATCTATCTCTCCCAGTTTACGTAGTCCCAATAACCGTTGGCCAGTTTATAGTTCTCCCACTCTTGTAGTTGTTTTTCAACTAACATCCTTTCTCTTTCGATTGCCATATACTGGGCGATATACCCATTTGCTAGCAGTTGATTTTCATTACACGCTAGTGCACTTCCGCTTAAAGCGAGCATTAGTATTAGTGCCTTCATTTATCTAAAGTTTTGATGTATCGGTACAGTTTTGGTAAAGGGCAGTTATCAACCCATAGTTTAATTAGTTTTTGCATTTGTGTACTCCTTGTACTTGTTGAATAGTTCAACTTCTCGTGTGTACGCCTCTTCTTCACAGGCGTTTCTATTTCTCTCATACTGCATACAGTGTATCATCTCGTGGCACACCGTCAATATAAAAGTCTCTTTAGGGAGAGCATGGTTTATTTCAATAGTTCCATCTTCGCAACAGTAGCCGTCTGCGTCTAAGCCTTCGACCGTGTCTATGTTAACCTCTTTAGTTAACCCAAGATAGTTGTAGCAAAAGCTGGCTATATCTAATGCGAAAGAATTGTTACCGAAAATCATGCTAAGTTTCTCAATTTCTAAAACAATATTATACTTTATTTTAAGCAATTTGTCAAGTATTATTTTTTAGAAAGGCGTAAAAAAGCCCCAATTAAGGGGCTCCTTCAATCAACGGTTACTTAAAATGCAACGTTAATTTTAGCAGTTGTTACACCAGAAGTATCTTCTGTTTTAGTATGGCCTAGAGTCCAAACACCGCGCTCAACTTCGGCAGTAATTGTATTCTTATCATTCTTAACAGAGTACTTACCTGTAACATTACCTACAGCAGTATTCAATGAAGCAACCGCCCCTTTAACAGTTGAACCTGTAGTAGCGTCTGAGATGTCTCCTAGGATACCGTCGTCTTGAGTGACACCTGCAGCATCTTTAACATCAATATAAACACCAGTTAAAGCAACTGAAGTACCTTCTGCAATAGAAACATCTAATCCAGCCGAAACTGCAGTGTTACGTGCTACAGAAGTTTCTTGAGTCTCTACAGTTGTGTTAAAACCGAAGAAATTCGCAACAACAGTAATTAAACGATCAGTTGCAGTTACGTTCTCCGCAGACACTTCCAAACCTGCTACAGTAGCAGCTGCATCAACAGTAGCTTTGCCAGCACCAGATACTTGGCCCACAACTACATTTACGCCTGTAACATCTAGGCCTACTTGCATTTGATTAGCAACGGCGCCTTCACTTTGTAGAAGTCCAGAGCCATTTGTAGTTTTGAAGTTACCACCCTTAAAGTTTAAACCCTCAAACTTAGTATCAACCCATACTTGATTAGCCGTTACCGCCTGTCCACCGGTTAGGTTTTCAAAACTTGCAGTAACTGTAGTACCCCCAGCAGAGCCTACCATTGTGATGTCTAAGTCCTGCTCATAAGAAGCAGCGCCAGGGTTGCCGTCAGTAATAGTGCCCTCATAGTTGGCAGTAATATCAACTGCAGCCATTGAAGTTGTAGCAGCAAATAATGCTGCAGTCATAATAATCTTTTTCATAATATATCCTTTTGGTTTTTTGTTGCAAAATTGCAACAAGTTTATATCAAAATAATACAAAAGTTTTTGATATGACAACTATTATACCATATTTCTAAAATTTGTCAACTATTAAATTTCTTTAGGTTGTAGAGCCTTGAACTTAGCCATGCTGTAGTTCTTATTTAGCTGACCTCCTTTAGTACTATTAAAGTGCTTAATCAAGGCAGGTACTAAGAGTTCAGTAGGTACATAAGCACAGTCTACTATCTTCATACCCACTCTTTTAGCACAATAAGCTCCTTTTATGTTTTTAAAGTGCTTTTCTACCGATGCTTCGGGGTTGAGCACCCTAGAACCAAAATGGAAGTTGAACTGGTCAGTAGTTGAAATCTTATACTCGTAGTAGTTGCCTTCCATATCGTAGGCATCTGCACCCTTGTCTCCTTTGTGCAAGTATTGTCCTAGATGGTCTGCTAAAGCTAACTCTCCTAGTCCTCCTTTTGACAGGTCTACTCCTTCGGGTAATATCTCGAATACCTCTTCCATTAACTCTACTACTTTACTATAAATCGTCAAGGTCAAAGTCCTCATCTTGGGAGTTATCAATAGCAGCCACATAATTAACTGACTCAATCTCTTGAGGGGCGGATTTAATATGGGAGCTGTCTAAGTAGTTATCAATCCATGGTAGAGGGTTCTTACCCAACGTTAATCCAACCCTCTTAGGGTCTAAACCAATGTTAGTAAGTCGTACTGCAAAGATGTAGTCCATATATTCTCTTAGGATAGCTGCGTTCATACCAATAAGGGGTGAGCCTTTACTAAATAAGAATTCGATCCATTCCATCTCTTCATTGTACCCAGTTTGATACATTTCGTATACTTCATCTTCTAACTCAGTAGCTACTTCTACAAAGCCTTCACTGTGGTCAGTTCTTAGCATCTTAATCACACGCTGGAATACATCTAAGTGCACCATCTCATCTCTAGCGATTAGCTTAAAGATGTTACTAGAACCTGCCATTAACTTATCGGGCTGCTCACTAAAGCTCCAAGCTGTTACGAATGTGGCAAAGAATCTAATACCTTCGAACATGTTAAGCACGATAGCAGCTTTATAGATAGCGAGCTTAACCATCTTCTCGTCCACTTCTGGGAAAGGAACCAAAGTTGAATTGTTCGTGCAAGTAGCATTAGCATCCATTCTATCAAATACGTTAGTAGCCCAATCAAAAGCCCCTAGAATTGAAGATGCACGTTTCTGAATATGCTCATCATCTATGATTGACTCAATAAAAACATCCACGTCATTGTATATAGCGCGGACCATTTCAGTATAAGACTCAGAATGCAGGAGCTCGTTGTTCTGATGGTTTGTGATATAAAGCTCCCACTCAGGGTTATTACTAATACCCCCGTTATTAAATAACTGTAGAGGAGCGCGTCCTGCACAACTATCAAGAGTAATAGCGAACTTAAGGCCAGATTCGTAAATGTGTCTACCAGCCTCATCCAGCCCGTCAAAATCGGACTTCTCCTTTGATAAATCGATTTCATTTTTGCTCCAGTTTCCAATTGCTCTCATCTCCTCCGCAAACTCTAATATCCACGGGTACTTAGGATCGTGGTACGTTTGAATGTTTCTGTTGCATGAGTCTTCTCCTAAGAATAGTTTTGTTCTCTTACTGTTTACTGTTTCGCCTAAACTAAATATCTTACAACTCATACTCCCTCCTTAATAAAATAGCCTTGCTCGTTTAAGTAGCCCTTTCTATCTTTAATTTCGTGGTATGCTTGGCTAATACACTCTTGTATATCTAACCCTCCTGTTTCACATACCCCTATTAATGTTACATAGATATCTCCTACGGCATCCATCATTTCAACTTTGTCCTCTGCCTGTATAGCTACTAGTAGCTCTGTTACTTCCTCTAGAGATTTTAATGCCTGTGTCTGTGGGTTACTATTTTTGGTAATCCCTCTATCTTTAAACCACTTTTTAATATGCGGGTCGTATATACTCATAGTAAATCCTCCATTAGTGGGAATATTTTAGCAATCTCTCTAGCACACGCTTGAGCAACTTCAATATGCTCTAACTGTGTACCGTTTGCACTTCTAAGCTCAATATAGTGTACCCAAGAACGTAATGTGCCATTCATATAAAGTCTACTCATTGTACAACCTTCAGGCAGTACTGCACGAGCCTGCTCTTTAGCGATACCATTGTCCACAGCAAACTGATATGCTTCCTTAGCCGCTACAATTACTTTCTCTTGTTGTATTCTCCACATAGCGGACAAGCGACTATCATCTACTCTAATAGAGTTTTGTCTATTCTTTGTGTCCTGCATACGCGCTTCACGTAGCATAAATGCCATATCCTTAGTAGGGTCTGCATACCTCTGAGAGAACTCTTGGAAGCTAAAGCTTCTATGTCTTAGGATTTGGCGAGCAATATCCCTTGTGGTTTCAATCTCAATAGTAGCACTAACCATCTCTAAGGGGGACCAGTGTTTATGTTTGATGAGGTATTTAATAAGCTGCTCATTGGTTTCTTTGTTAAACTGGTTACTAGGATTACTAACTCTAGCACAGAAAGCAATTAAGTCTTGTGCACTCTCCAAACCTTCCTTTAACATACCCGCACTAGGAGTGGAGTAAGAAATAAGAGTGGCTTTAGTGTAACTATTCCAGTGACTACCGCAGTCACAGCGTTTTTTAGGTGCTACCATGTCTTGTATCTCATTACTAAATAATGGCATTATTTCATTCTCCTAGATAGTTCTTGTTCTACGTACCATTTAGCCTTTTGAAGGTCTTCGATACCCCCATCATCGTGCTTCTCGTCTGCTCTCCACAGATACTTCATAGCGTTACCTATACAGAAGTTCATATGCTCGGTAATTTGAATAGCCTCAATCCCGGATGGGTGGCTCCTGTAATGACTTGGATTTATGTTGTCCATTCTTTTGCTCCATTCTTAGTTTTAATGTTGCGTAAGACAAGTTTAAAAACCTTGCCATACGTCTTAGTTCTTCTTCAGTTAGATGCTGCACGCACCACTCTCACAGCCGCTAACGATTGTTTCTGATTTATTCTCTTTATCCTTAGTTCTAATGTAGTACAATGACTTTAGTCCATACTTCCATGCTGTAAGGATATCTTTCTTAACTCTGTTACTATCTAAAATCTTATTAGGTAACTTAGTTAAGTCATACCACTGGTTAGAACTCATACCTTGGTCAATGAACTTCTGCAGTACAGCCATAAGCTTAAGGTACTCAGCAGAGGTATTTCCTGGCATGTCCCAAGCCTTCATATAGTAAGCCTCTTTCTCAAAGTCTGGGATCAAACTCTTAACTGTGAAGTTAGCTGACTCAAATGTATCTGTTACAGTTTGAATTGGGTCAATACCTTGCGTTGAGTTTGAAACAAGAGATGAACTTGCTGTTGGTGGGATAGCACTTAGTGTAGTGTTTCTAATTCCATACTTCTTAGCATTGTGTCTTAGTAATTCCCAGTCACATAATAGGTCATTAGGGTATATTTGGTCCACGTTGGCATTGTATGTATCTACTGGCATAATGCCTTGCGAATACAAAGACTTATCAGAGTACTGACAAGTACCTTTCTCTTTAGCCAAATTGATACTTGCTCGTATTAAGCCAAATTGGAACCGCTCCGCCCACTGATGGCTAAGTTCCAATGCTTTCTTTGTTCCAAGTGTGGCTTCATTCTTAGCTAAGAAGTGTGCGAAGTCACTGATGCCGATACCTAGGAATCTATAGCCTTTAGTAGGCCATTCAGTAGCATCCATTGGGTAGTCCTGAACATCAATCAGGTTATCTAAGAATCTTACCATAATGTTAGTTAAGGAGTCTAGTTCATCAATAGAGTCTAGCTTACCAAAATTAACACAGCCTAAGATACATAGAGCAACCATTCCGTCATCTAAATCATAGTTCTCAGTACCCAAGTCTTTAGTCTGCTTCAGCCCCTCAAACTTAACGTCTTTAGTAGGTAAGAAGATTTCAGAACATAGGTTGGTTTGAGTAACTTGTTCATCAAACATACCTTGACGATTAACATTATCAATAAAATGAATGTAGATACGACCAGTACCAACTCTTTCTTTAACTAACTTGTTGAAGATTTCAACTGCAGGTAGTACTTTCTTACGAATGTTCTCGTCTTTCTCATACTCCTCGTACACTGGTTCAAATAGTTCTGGGGAGCCATACGTGCTTAGTAGCAAAGGAACATCTTCTGAACTAAATAATGTCCAGTCGCCTTTAGCTAATACGCGTTTGAGAAATAAATCAGGTAGACCGATCGTGTAATCGATAAAACGAGCCCTATTTGTATTACTTCCTTGATTATTCTTGTACTCCAATACATCCATTATCTCCCAGTTAAATACAGGGTAGTTAACTACCGTTGCACCAGAACGTAAACTGTTCTGTGTGAACTGCTTACTAGCAGCTTCGATTGATTTCAATAAAGGTAAAGCACCTGTGTGCTTAACCGTGTTGTTCTTTACTGGAGCCATAATCCCACGAACTGGAGCCATATCCACCCCGATGCCAGCTCTGTTTGCTGTCATGAGCGATAGTGCATATTCTGAAGCTAGGATAGACTCGGTAGTGTCCCCCATCCTCAGTAAACAACAAGAGCTGAACATCTTTAGTTGAGTTCTTACCCCGCTAATAATAGGCGTTGGTAGGCTAATCTTATCGTCTTTAAGAGCCTTATACATATCAATAACTAACTCAATACAATTATCTTCTAAAGCAAAGATAGTCATAGAGATAAGCATGAACGTCTCTTGAATCATCTCCATACGTCGGTCAGTAGCAGCATCCTTGATTAGGTACTTACTGTCCAACTGAACGATAGATGAGTAGGGACGAGCGAAATCATTATTATAATCAATAACTGACTCCAACATGTCAATCTCTTCTTCAGAGTACAATTCTAAGATTACAGGGTCGTATAGCCCATTCTCTACATTAGCTTTAATATAGTCAATGAAAGGTATAGGGCGGAACTGACCGTACACTTCCTTTCGCATCTCTGTTACTAACAATCTGCCTGCGAAGATAGAGTAGTCCGGAGTAGTTGGGTCAATTTTCTCTGCTGCAGACTTAATTAGAGTCTGTTGAATATCTGAGGTCTTCATACCGCCTGCAAACTTAATATGGGCACTAAGGGCTGTATCTGATACCGATACGTCTAATTCCCTGCCTAAATCTTCCTTCTTACAGTTTTGTAACATAGTATGGATATTATCCAAGTTTAATTCTTCCTGCTGACCATTCCTTTTCGTTATTTGCAATTTGTCTCCTTATTTTTTCAATTTCCGTAAAGCATATTATACATATGTTTTACCAAAAAGTCAAGTATAATTTTCTACTAAGTAGTAACTTAATCTGCATATTTGTCAGCTACTCGTAGACGTAAAAAATCCCATCAATTGACAGGATTTTGGTTAGTGTGTAATATATCTCCCTACTCCGTAAAAGATTCCAGATATTATTAGTACCTGGAGTACCTTCTTCATAAGGGGTTCTGGAGGGGGTGTAACTACTACGGGTGTTACATTTTCTACTAAAGTCTCCTCAGGGGGCAGACCTGTACTTGTACTTGTACTCTTATTAGTTACGCTTGTGCAGCCCATCTGGGCTAGTAATAGTACAAATACTAGGGTCTTCACTTCTTTAGGAATCCTTCGGTTAAATTGTATATAAAGCTTAAACGCGCCTCGTCGCTTAGCAAAGGGACAGCTAAAACCGGTATAAATATAACTGCTGTGGATAACCATACTATACCCCCTATAAAGGGATGCCGACACACTACGTGTTCGGGGTTCGCTTCTCCTACTAGTAAAGTAGAGGGCCTATATAGTTGCAACCATGTTACTAACGCGCCAGATAGCGCAAATACCGTGTAATACTGAATCCAGTCCATTTTGTATGTTTACCTTTCGGCATGTAGTTACTTATTACCACTAATAGCGCAAATGCACTTGTCCTTTCTAAAGTCTTCTAGTAGTGTAGCTACCTTGTCTGCCGCTTTTTGGGGAGTATGCTTTTGAACATACCAATACTTTAAATATTTACTAGTGGAGGAGTAACAGGACAGACAGCTATTATTAATTTCAGATAGACGGTTATTGACCGCTTTAACCCACATTAAATATACGTTGCTATCCTGGATAAACACCTCCCCAGCTTGTTCTACCTCAATTTTTTCTTTTATAATCTTGAGTTCTTGTTCTATCATACGCTATTTCACCTAAATTGTCAAGTTTTATTTTTGCTTATCTTGCAGGGCTAATTCCTTCTTTAACTCATTTAGCCCTCCAGGAAAGTGGGCGTAAAAGTCCTTTGTATCCATACCTAAGTCTTTTATGCTTAAATCTCCGGTTTCTATCAACTGTCTGTTAGCTTTTGCTATTAGACCTCTATGTACATCCGTTAGTTCCATACTGTATTTCCTATTATTATATGCGTAAAAAAGCCCTAGTATATAGGGCTTTTTGTTAATGTGGGCTCATTGATTTATACTGCATCATGTGTATATTTATAGTATTAATGGCTCAAAAAGCAAAGCCTATCTTCGGTAAGGGTTTCCCCTTGAATTTTTATTATTTTTCAATTTTATGTGTATAATTATACCCATATTCAACAAGTATGTCAAGCATAATTTTTAGCTACCTCCCTCCTCTTCAACGTACTCTATTAGACCTTCGCTCACTAAATAATCTAGTGTCCCAACTATTCCTACCCTTCTACCTATATAGTAGGATAAGGACGATGAGATAGCTACAAATGTCAGGAAGGCTACTTGCATTGTTAATTGATAGTCCATTTATATACTCCTTAGGTTAATCGTATGGCTACCTAGCACGCCATTTTCTCCATAGTTCTAAGCCATGCTTCGTGTGCCTTCCCCATAAGTGCGCCTTTATATATATATAAAGCCTTCTTTAGTTAATTTAATAATAGCTTCTTCTTTCACGTTAAAAGAAATAGTATTCTCCTCTAAGTCCTCTCTGAAGTCTATCTGTTCATCAGTATTAATAGATATAACGTTTATGTCCATAGCGAACCCCTAATTTTAATAAGTCTAATAAGCATATCCTCATCTTCTTTAAGGTTATGCGTTTCAATTGTGTTTGATTTATTCAACCAAATCTTTTGCAAGACTTTTAGCTCTTCTGTGTCTAAATCATCTCTAAAGAAGTTATCAGCATCATCGCCATAAACCTCTTTCTTTACTTTATGATATGCTTCCCATTCTTCCATAGCATCGTCTTGTCTATATGGTCTTTGATTAGTCCACCAATCATATAATTCATATTGCTCTCTAGCATTAGCAGATTGCTGATTGTGAAACTTATTATCAGCATCTAATCCCATCTCCCAAATCAAGTGACTCACTCCAGGCTGCCCCATATTTGGCTGTTCCCCGCTCCAATTCCACATATGTGCCTTCTCAACTTCAATAAACTCTTTAAGCATATTAAAATTTACGTATAACATTCTTTCAGTCATATCAGAATATCCAGGCTTCATACCTGTCTTAATAACGTGATAACGTCTAGTGGTTCTATAACGAACCCAATCAGTCAATCGACGTAATCTCATAGACCAAGGCCAAATGAAAATTGCTTCAAAGTCGTTGTTGATGAAATACCTAATAGGGTTATGTTCCTTATGGTATCTTCTAAAATATGCCCAATCGTTAGATGAACGAGCCACATCTGAATCAACACCTTTGCCATCTACTGGTAATTTAAATATATTAAACATTTGCATCTCCTTTATCCATAATATTTTTTCTGCCAATCATATAATTCTTCATCTCTAGTCTTCAACCCTATGTATGTCTGATACTTGTTCCAAAAGAAACTCCAAACAATATATGGAAGTTTAATTTCCATATCTGGGTCATCGTCATCCATAAACCAACTCCAGAATTTAAAGTCGGTGATATGCCACATCGTGTGACCCCAAAAGTACCAATAGTTTGATATAAATCTATTCATAACTTCAATCCTTTCATATAACTAATTTGTTCATCGATGTCGTCAGTTGACCAGTCATCAGACTTTAAATCATCTCGTTCTACCTTCAATGTTTCTATAACATCCTTGTGCATTCGTTCTTCCCATCCTTCACATTCACAAGTGTACCTATTGTTATTGTGACTTGCGTTTCTAAGGAATCCGTGAGGTGCAGACGGATGGTCAGAGCAAGGTACTTCGGCAGTTGATTGTCCTGGCATTTCATATTGCTTAGGTAACGTATCTCCGTACGCATGAGGTAACTTCATCATTTACCCCACTCACAAGTAATAGCATTGTCTGAGTAAATACCCTTTAACACTACACACTTAGTCCCATCTTCCAATACAATCTCTTGTACCTTTGGGGGTGGTTCTGGTTTCGACTCTTGGTTAGCAAGTGCCACTAGTAATGCTGCTAATACTACACCATACAAAAACATTGATATATCCGCCCAGTTACCCAAGTCACTAACATATTTTTTAAATTTATTCATTCCAATACTCCTTAGGTAGTGGTTTTCTACCAGAACTTCCGTATCCACCAACACCATCGAATCCCTGCTTAGCATCAAGTTTCTTATAGTAATCTTCAGATGACATTCCGTGTTGTCTCATACACCAACGGTCTTGTCCTTTCTTCCAAAGTTTAATCACATCATCCTCTAAATCTCTTAACTGAGATACGTGATATTTCATATAAATTTCATCTTCAATCATTCCAACTCCCTGCTTCTAAGTAATCCCATAAGTCTTCCATCACAGTTAAATCCGCAAGCACTTCATCTGAGTCAACTGCAGTAATAATCTTATCAATATCTTCATATGCCCACCATTCAATTAAATCTAATCCAATCTCACCATACGCATCTTTAAATACCGCATTAAATGCTTGGCCGATTTCATCAATTGTTGTACCCATAAAATAGGTATCTGATTGAGCCAATTGAAGAACTTTATTAATATCTCTATCAATCTGATGTTGCTTTTCTAATGCTTCTAAAATTGCTTTAAATGTTTCATATTTCATCTTGAAGTAGTTATTCATAGGCATAGGCATCTTGTATATCGTTGGTTCACTTAATTTATGTTTACTCATCTTTATTCTCCTTAGTTGTTGGGTCAGCACCCTCACGTGTAAGTATATCCAAAAGCATTACTTTGTAATTGTAAGGTACACCATCGATATATAGTACATTATCAAGTATATCTAATTCCTCTTCATTCATCTTTCATACCTTCCAATAATTTTCTTTCATAAACATATCTCTATCTTCACTTGGTGCTAAGTCCATCTCACGACCTAAGTATTTCTCAAATTCAGCAAAGAACTCAAACTCTCTTAGCTGTGTCTCGGATTCAAATTCATCACAGAAATCATGTAGTTTGTTCCAATCAGCAACTCTCATAATAGGACAACCTAGTTCTTGCCAAGGTTCATCGCAGTAAATATCGATACGCCCACCAGCATATTGTTCATAGTGTTTACGTTCAACCATCTCACCTGTCGGTTCAATAAACTTATTCTCATACATTTCAATAGTATATGGAATATCATATTTTTCATACCAACCCGTCCAAGCAGGTCCCATCCAATTAGGACTATAACTAAACATCTTCTACTCCATATAATCGTTATAAATTTCAAGCCACATATCTTTGCCATTCGTGTGGTTGCCAATGAGACACGCCGTGCCAAATAACTTAATCAATTCTTGAAGTTTATCAAGTGTACCAATTTCAATAGGGTCAATTGACACTTCATACGTATCAATAGAATCAAGTTTAATCTTAAACCCTTTACCTGCCCATTTAGTAGCATCATGCCGAGACATAATGTTATCTGTAAAATTTACGTGTAC
>Ga0233443_1000473_pt1 | contig 44004 bp, 34 predicted proteins | sample SI_123_September_2_FD_182784 | JGI IMG/M metagenome (GOLD analysis project Ga0233443, IMG submission 182784) | Seawater microbial communities from Saanich Inlet, British Columbia, Canada - SI_123_September2016_200_MG | ecosystem: Environmental > Aquatic > Marine > Inlet | place: Canada: British...
TTTCTATTTCAATAACACCGTTATCAGTATGCGTTGCTAATGGAGTCATGACGGGTGATTTTTCTTGTTGTATGCCTAAGTTAACTGTAAACCAAAATGTACTGCCAACATCGAGTTGGCTTTCTACTGTTATTTCACCACCCATCATTTGAATAATATTTTGACAGATAACCAATCCCAGTCCTGTTCCACCATATTGACGGGTGGTTGAATTATCAGCTTGAGTAAATGACTGAAATATTTTTTCCTGTTGATCTTGTGATATACCAATCCCTGTATCTTGTACAGAAAATTCTAACAGTCCCCGATCATCCTTTTTTTCTTTTAAGCTGATTTTCAATGATACTGTACCGCCCGTTTTACAAAATTTGACGGCATTATTACCCAGGTTGATTAATATTTGTCCAAGGCGTAAAGGGTCTCCAATGAGATTCTTGGGTACATCACGATCAATTTTTATTAAGAGTTCGATCGATTTTTCTTCTGCTTTGAACTTAATCAGATTCAGCATATTATCAATAACATATTTGATATTAAAATCGATGATTTCCAGTTCTAATTTGCCAGATTCAATCTTTGAAAAATCAAGGATGTCATTGATAATTCCAAGTAAACTTTCTGCTGAAAGATTGGCTTTGTTGATATAATTTTTTTGTTTGTCATCAAGATCTGTTTGTAATGCCAAATGAGTCATACCCAGAATGGCATTCATCGGCGTGCGAATTTCATGGCTCATATTGGCAAGAAATTTGCTTTTAGACTGACTTGCATGTTCCGCTTTTTCTTTGGCTTCCTGCAATTCCTGGGTGCGCTCCAAAACCAATTCTTCAAGCTTGTTTTTATGGGTTTTAAGTTCTTCCTCAACGAGTTTTAGTTCACTAATATCTTGTACCGTCCCTAATGAAATATATGGTTTATCTTTTTCATCATAGTGGGTTATACATTGTTCTTTAACGTATTTAATTCTGCCATCTTGAAGCAATAAGCGATGCACAATATCATAGCCCAACTTTCGATATGAAACTCTAATATACTCAGTATTTTCACCTATTTTCCGATTTAAAGATTTATAACCATTTGATTTATATGTATTTAGTGGTTTTAACCTCAAATGTAGTGACCTAATTATTAAAATACTTGTTTCAATGTATTTTTAGATGTGATAGCCTTTCTCTCATGTTTATTCGTGCAACCAAAACAAAAAACAAAGAAACTGGCCAAGTCTATACAACTCATCGCCTTGTCGAATCTATTCGCACCGAAAAAGGACCACGGCAACGAATTGTTATGTATTTGGGCGAAGTTACTCTGGAAAAATCTAAATGGAGGGCTCTTGCAAAAATTCTTGAAGCAAAACTTTCGGGACAGCAAGAATTATTTGAAGCAGATGAATCAATTTCAGTTGCTGCAGATAACGCTTATGAGTTTTACGATCAATATAAAAAACTTAAAGCAGACAAACAAAATAGAAAAGAACAACAAGAAATTGTTCCCGTTGATATCGCTACTATTTCCCATACCGATTGTCGTTCACTGGGACCTGAATTAGTGGGGCATCATGCGTGGCAATCTATGGGTTTTAACGAAATTTTGAAACAATGTGGATTAACGGCTAAACAAAGAGCATTAGCAGAAGCCACTGTCGTTGGTCGTCTAGTTGCACCAGGTAGCGATTTATCAACATGGCGTTGGTTATCAAAACAAACGGCTCTTCCTGAATTATTATCTTATTCTCTCGGGAATGTCGGTAAAGACTCCATTTATGAAACAACTGATCTATTGCTGTCACACAAAGAACATTTAGAAAATAGTCTTTACGACAAAGCCTGTAAGCACTTTCCTTCTGACCAATATATCTTTTTATATGATCTCACTAATACCTATTTTGAAGGGCAATGTAAAAATAATGATTTTGCACATCGTGGGAAATCAAAAGAAAAACGCTCTGATTGTCCACTGGTCACATTAGCACTTGTTGTTAATCAGCAGGGAATCATAGTGAATAGCCATATTTATAAAGGTAACCAGTCTGAGCCAGAAACACTGAACGATGTGCTTGAACGATTTGAAAAAAGTCATCCTAATCAACTCCCACTATTTAAACCGACATTGATTATGGATCGAGGAATTGCCACAAAAAGCAATCTTCTCGCCATCAAGGAAAAAGGCTATGACTATGTGGTTATTCAACGTAGAGCAGCTGAAAAAGACTATATTCAGGAATTTAAAAATATCCAGAGCACTTTTGATTGTATTGATGGTCGTCAAGAATCGGTCTTTGTCAAAAAACTTCCCGTCAAAGAGGGTAAAACCAGTTGTGAAGTTTTATGTTGGAGCGAAGGCCGAGAAGCAAAAGAACAAGCGATGGATGAAAAAAAAGAGCAACATTTCATTGAAGATCTAACCAAGCTTAAACAATCCATTAATAAAGGTTATCTTAAAGAAAAACATAAAATTGAGCAAAGAATAGGAAAACTTAAAACACGCTATTCTGCCATTGCACAATATTATCAAATTAATATTGTCGTTAATGAGAAAGAAAAAACAGCTTTAGAGTTAACGTGGGAGCAAAAAACAACCAGAGAACAACGAAAAACGTTAACAGGATGTTACGTCATTGAAACGAGCCATGCCAATAAAACTGCTGAGGAAATATGGCATCTGTACATGACGTTAACTCAAGTTGAATCTGCTTTTAAAAGCTTAAAGACCGACTTAGGTTTGCGACCTGTTTTCCACCAACTTGCACATCGGACTAAAGCTCATTTGTTTATTTCTGTCTTGGCTTATCATCTGCTTTCATTTATAGAACTTAGTTTACGTGAACATGGCGATCATCGTCATTGGGGTACGTTACGTTCAGTATTATCAACTCATCAAAGATCAACAATTATATTTACCGATGAACAAGATGATATTCATCATATCCGAATATCTGGTACTCCAGAAACTATTCATCGTGAGATATACAAAAACCTTGATATTTCTGTTTTTCAAAGAAGGAGGCATGAAAAAATCGGGCGTAGAGTGTAGTGACCAAAAAAAATTAACATTAATATATTTATCAATATGTTACGATTTATTTGCCGAAAGTTGGGCTAGGCATTGATTAAATTCTACTTGATGTTTAGAGGACAGGATAAAATGAAAAACGCCCCATTGTTTATTATAATGCTAATCGTTGCACCAATTATCCACAGTGCAGAAAATACACATCAACTCGATACCGTCACAGTAACGGGTACTAAAACGGGTATTACAAATCTGCAAACCACTCCGATCAGTATTACCAGTTTTGATAATGTTGATTTATTTGAACGGAGTATTGGCAGTGTCAAAGAACTAACTCATGCAACACCTGGACTCTCTATTGCTGAAAATCAGAACTTTACTCAAGTCTATATTCGGGGTGTCGGTACCAACAATATTTTTACAGGCTCAGACACAAGCAGTACCGTACACTATGATGGAGTCTATATGTCTCGGCCAACAATGGTAATGAATGACTTTAATGATATTGAGCGCATTGAAGTTCTAAAAGGGCCACAAGGGACTTTGTATGGTCGAAATTCCGTGGGAGGAACCATTAACATTATCCCCACTTTACCAACAGAAGAATTTCGTGCAAAAGCCAGCCTTGATTTGGGTAATTTTCAAGCAAGGCGACTCACAGGGTCCGTTAGTGGCTCATTGAATAATGATGACACAATGATGGGGGGCGTTTCATTCTTACTTAATGATTCTGATGGTTATGTTAAAGATCTTTCCACAACGGCAACATCCACGCTTGCAAATGAGGGCAGAAAAGGTGCTAGAGGTACTATACGTTGGCGCTTTATGAAGAATGCCGAGTTTATATTAAGTACAGATTATCTTGATCTGAACGAATCTCCCCCCATCAACAAACCCATTTATCGCTTATCTGATGGTTCAGCACCAACGAGCAATCCATTGTTTATTAGTGATCCTCATTCCGTTAGCTTATCATTCACACCAGAAATTGCTTTGACTAATTATGGTACACACGCCAAGTTTATCTGGGATATTTCTGATCAATATAAACTAACATCCATTAGCGCACGTCGTGGAATGGATTATAAAATACGTGTTGATGCTGATTTTACAGAACTAGCCCTTGCAGATAATATCTTTGATGAAGATCAAACCCAATTCTCACAGGAAATTCGTTTAAACAAACAAGGTGGTGCCATGACATGGTTGTTGGGAGCCTATTACTTTGAAGAAAAGGATGACCTTATTTTCATTACCAACAGTTTCAAGGCAGTTGACGTTCAGACTGAAACCACTTCATCCGCACTTTTTTTTCAGGGGCGTTATGCAGTCAATGACAAATTAGCCACCATTGCAGGCATCCGTTATACCGATGAGGATAAAACAATAAAGGGAGAGAATTTTTTTGCCTCTGGAGTTATCAAGAGCAACCAAACATCTGACACAAATCTCACTCCAAAAATAGGCTTTGAATATCTACAATCTAATAATTTATTTTTATATGGCACCATTTCTCGTGGCATTAAAAGTGGTGGCTTTAATATTGTAGATGCCATTGCAAATGACAGCTCTGTGTTTGACCCTGAAATATTAACCGCTTATGAGATAGGTACGAAAGCTGATTGGTGGAATAAACGATTAAGAACCAACGGAAGCTTATTTTATTATGATTATGAAGATTTGCAGGTTCAAACCTTTGATTCAAATGGTTTTATTCTAATTAACAACGCCGCCAGCGCAGAAATCACTGGCTTGGAGCTTGAAATGTCATTTCTGCCTACTGTTAACTGGCAATTTGATGCAGGTATTTCTTATTTGGATGCAGTCTATAAAAAATTCTTCGCTGCAGAAGATGTCAATGGTGATCGAAGCGTACTTGAAACGGTCAACGCGGCAGGCAACCATTTAAACTCAGCCCCCGAATTGAGTATTGACCTCACGGCCAAATATTATCAAAATTTTGACAACAGTACATTGACCTACAGACTGAATTATTATTGGCAAGACAGAGAGTTTTATACACCAGCAAACCAAGAAACAAAAAGTCAGGCTGCCTATGCGCTGGTGAATGCAAGCCTGGGCTACCAAACTCTGAATGAGGCATTGGAAGTTATTTTATATGTTAATAATTTAACCGATAAAGATTACTTTAATGCAACCTTTGATTTTTTTGACCAAACGGGCATTGTTGGCAGAATAAATCCGCCTAGAACCTATGGTGTTAAAGCTCTTTACCAATTTGATTAAATTAATAGAAAATGTCAATTTTGTATAAAGTTATAACTCAATGAAATCAATAAGGCTCTAAGTAATGATGATTCCTAATAGAAAGCTAGGTTTTTTAGAAGCCTTTTGTATTCATCAAAATAATCAACGCAATGGTTCTGGTAGCATTGCATGTATCACTCATATAGATGGAGTCATTGATTTCAATACTCTAAAACAAGCACTATTGAGCCTATTTGAACGTCACCCCATGCTCAGATCAACTGTACATATAGAAAATGAGCAGTATGTCTTTAAGTTTACTGCGAAATTTGAGGACATTTTAATATCACAGTTACACTCAACAGATCAGGACGTTATTCATAAAGTTTACACAGATGATGCTGTACAGAAATTTGATTGCACTAAAAGTTTATGGCGAGTTTTTCTGATCAGTCATAACCCAAAAAAACATGATTTGATTATTGGTTATAGTCATGCCATGTGTGATGGCATTAGTATTGTGAATATTTCTAGTGAAATATTGTACATTTTGATGGATTTAAAAACCGACAAGAAGAATCGCTATGAGGCACTGTCATGCCCATCGGCACTTGAAGCACAGATATCAAGTAAAGTCACCAATAAACAATTGGTTAACGACGAAATAGTCCCTCGAGAGGTTACCAATCCTAACTGTTTTAATAACAAATATGACACTTCTTTAAATATCGTACCCTGTTGCCATATACAGTCAATCCCAGAAATAAAGTTTAAAAAGATTATCGATGCATGTAAAAAAAATAAAACAACGGTGAATGCTTTATTAAATGTTGCCTTTGCCAACGCTCTCATGCAACACAGAGCACTTAATGAAAAGTCTATAGATATCATAAATGCTGCCAATGCACGACCTCTGACAGACTCACTTCTACAGTCAGAAAATATGGGAAACTATGTCATAGCGGCCCCTACAATAATTCCACAAATTAATAATGAAACTAATGTCTGGAAATCATGTAGGCAGTTCAATATTAACTTAAGAGAAAATCTGAAAAATTTTGATGCACCAGATGAGCCCAATATAGCCGACTTAGATAATCTATTGTCATTAATTGATACTATGTTAAATGAGCAGACTACCCTCATCAAATATGGTGTATCCAATATTGGAAGTGTGGATGAATATTTTACCCACTTGAAACCACTTATATCAGTGCAATCATGCCGAGTTCAAATGCGACTTACTATTCCACATATTGGTATATTTTTACTGATAACCACCGCCAACAATACCATGGATCTTGCTTTCAATTACGCAGAACCTCTTATTAATGCTGACTGGATAAAACAACTGGCTAAAATTACTGAAGAGATGATGATTTCAGCGTGCGAAATTGAAGTTGATACACAAAAAAGTGAATATCTGGCACCACGAAATGAATTAGAGACAACAATTGCAATTATTTGGAAGGAGATTTTAAAAATTGAACAAATAGGCATCCATGATAATTTCTTTGAATTAGGTGGTGATTCACAATCAGGTGTCCAAATTATTGCAAAATTAAAAGAAAAATTTCCTGAAAAAGAATTGTCATGTTTTAGCTTGTTAGGTGCACCTACAATTTATGGGTTAGAACAATTGCTACAGTCTTGATTCTACTCAACTGTTTTTGTGGTAAAGGAGACGGACAAAAAGACCTGTAAGATGAATAGTTTATTTATTGCGAGTTGCCTAAGGGATGATGCAAATTAATAACATGATACTGGAATCGTAAGGGAAAAAACTGAACCTTTAGCTAACTCGCTTTTAACCGAAATACTACCACCAATGACTGCAATATACTGTTTGGCAATAGATAAACCAATACCTGATCCATCATGCTTACGAGTCATTGAATCATCTACCTGATACAACGGAGAAAAAACATTATCTAATTCGTTCTCGGCAATGCCAATGCCTTTATCTTCAATGTCTATTATGATATTTCCATTTTTAATCAATTTAGCAGATAACGATACCTGTTCCTGACTGAATCGCATGGCATTATCAATCAATCGCAATATTGCACGAACCAACAGCGACGCATCAACATTCACACTCGGCAAATCGTCCGCTAAGTCTATGTTCAAACGCTGAGCATCATGTTCACCATCATCAATTTCAGTTTTCACCTGTGATATTATCTGGTTTATCGTATAAGACTCAAATTTAAGACGATCAGGATCAATGTCTATTTGATCCATCATGCCACTGACCATCGTTAACAAATGATGTGACTGATGTTTTATTTTCAAAATATCATCGATAGATTCTTCATTTCCATCTTCTATTGCATTTTCGTGCAGAAATTCAGCGTACCCTAAAATAATATTAATCGGTGTTCTAAACTCATGATTCATATTACATAAAAAACGCATTTTACAATCAAGTGCCTGATCCGTTCTTGCTTTTTCACTCACTAGCATATCAAATGTTTCATTGAGCCGACGTGTTCGTTTGGCAATTTCTTCTTCAAGATGTTGTTGATATTGTTGATTTTCTTTGAGTAATTTAGTGTGTTGAATGGCTTTAGTAATGGCATGTTCTAACACGACAAAATCGGTAATGGGTTTGGTGATAAAGTCAAAAGCTCGACAGCGCAAAGCTTTGACCACATCATCCATCATCCCATTACCAGAGACGACGATGATTGGAATATTTTTAACCGCAGGATTATTGGATGAATGATGAATCTTTTCCAAGACAGCCAAACCACTCATCACTGGCATACACAAATCCAGCAAGACCAAATCAGGCAAATCATCAATGATGCGTTGCACACCCAATTCACCATTTTCAGCAGTAATGACCGAATAATCAAGATCTTCAAGAAAATATTGAATACTTTTCCGAAAGTTTTCTTCGTCATCAATTAATAGTATTGTTGTTGCCATTAGGTTCTACAAATTAACAAACGCCTTTTGGGCAAAAAAAGCAAGCAAATATAAAGGTTAATTTTGAATCGTCCCTTGTCGGTGAGCATAATTATTTTAACATTTTCAGGCACATTTTCCGCCCTTAGGCACGACCACTCTGACCAAATAGATTAGGACTGCTTAGCCTTAGCTTCAACCAACTTTTTTTCTAACATTTTAATTTTTGCTTCGTGAGAATTAAGCTGTCTTCTCATGTCGGCAATGGTTTCACCTGTTTTGAACATTTTCGCCAAATCAATTGCCAACACCTCCAACAAACGATCAAAACCTTCTACTTCTTTATCGCTCAGCGCACCCACTACCACACCTTGATATTCATGACAGGAAAAAAGCATGATGACATAGTTATCAATTCTAAACATTTTTGTAATGGGTTCTTTGGCAATAATTTGCCGAATAATTTCTTGAAACTCTGGGCCATCAACCAATCCTGTTGCAAATATACCCAGCCCCACTTTCATCATCAAGTCTTGATGTTCAATACAGGCTAGAAAAATATCGGGAGTTTCAAGAAATTTACTAATACTATTGATGGTTTTTTCTAAAAATGGCTGAACCTCAGTTTCATTATTGAAAGCAATATTCATTAACATTAAGTTATCAATGAGCTCTTCCAACAACAATGCCAACCCTTTGACTTTGGTTTCAAGATTCCAACGCATTGATAAGGAATCAGACAATTGTAATATTTCTTCTGAATCAAATGGTTTTTTCAAATAAAGCAAACGATCAGTAAAACCAACCTGCTCAACAATTGATGTCACACTGGCATCAGAATAAGCGGTGACGATGACAATTTGAGTCAATGCATCAATCTTACGAATCTCTTTTGCGGTTCGAACACCATCCCAACCTGGAGGCATTCTCATATCAATAAACACCACCGCATAAGGGTTTTCATCTTCCAAGGCTTGCTTTACCATATCCAGCCCTTTTTTACCTTGATTGGCTATTTCTAACTGGAAGTGACGTTTATCTTGAACAATTTTGTCATCACTGTTCATTAACGATGCAAGAATGGTACTTGATGTTTTTTCAGGTTGTTTGACTAATATTGAGCGATAAACATCAAGGATCATTTCATCGTCATCAATAACTAACACGCGATTGTTAAAATTCATAAGAGTATTTGCTTTATTTACTTTTTTATTAAAAATTTAATTTTGATACATCATAGCTGAAAATAAGTTTTTTTAACAGTATAAATAGTTACTGCAAACAAATATATTAACCTTGAAAACTTCACTAAAATCATATATATATGACAACATACTCATTCCCATTACACCTTAGTTAACTGGCAAAACAATCTTTCATTACCCATTCAAAAGACCCAAAAAACCAGACAAAAATCATAATTATTATCACTTTATTATTGACTTCTTTTGTTCGTTTGCAACAATTCGCACCAATATAAAAATTACCCTAGCCCTTAATTTTTACCTAGGAGGCTGTCTAAGAACTCAGATTTTTGCCAAATCAAGGCGTGAAATTGTCGAAAAAGCGCAGTTTACATGTGTAAACGAGCATTTTAAGACCATTTTTTCTCGGCACGCCCTTGAGGGGTAAACGTAGAATTGGCAAAATTTGAATTCTCGAATAGTCTCCCAGACCAACTTTCTTTTCAGGAAATTAATCCATGCATCAAACCAAACAAACTTTTTTTTCAGTTATTTTCATACTTTTTCTAACATTTGGTATTGGCGCACAATCAATAGCTGAAGATTCAACCCAAAATAAAAATTTTTCCAGTTGCATGGAAAAACAAGGACTCAATGACTGTATTGATGATGCAGTCAATGAAGTAATGGCCCCCATCACATCCTTGGTTGCAGGCACTGTTTTTTACACTTTCACTTTTGGAGATACGGGGGACAATGCCAAGTGTGAGTTAAATGAATCCTGCTTTGGTATTCGTTGGATTGTTGTATGGTTAGCCATTGGCGCACTATTTTTTACATTTTATTTGGGTTTCATCAACATTCGTGGATTCAAACATTCGATTGATTTAGTCAGAGGTAAATATTCAGACCCGAGTAATCCAGGAGAAGTCAGCCATTTTCAAGCATTAACCACCGCATTATCTGGCACCGTAGGATTAGGCAACATCGCAGGCGTTGCTGTGGCAATTTCTGTGGGGGGACCAGGAGCCACTTTTTGGATGATTCTTGCGGGATTATTCGGTATGTCATCCAAATTTGCAGAATGTACATTGGGTGTAAAATATCGTGATGAATATGAAGATGGGCGAGTTGCAGGTGGCCCTATGTTTTATTTAAGTAAAGGCCTAGCAGAAAAAGGCATGGGCGGACTAGGCAAAGTTTTGGCCATTTTTTTCTCAATTTGCTGTATCGGTGGGGCAATTGGTGGTGGCAACATGTTTCAAGCCAACCAATCCTATGCCATGCTGGTTAAAGCAACGGGAGGCGAGTCCAGCTTTTTTGTACAAATGCCGTGGTTATATGGTCTTGTTTTAGCCATATTAGTGGGCATTGTTATTATTGGCGGCATCAGAAGTATTGCCAAAGTCACCTCAAAATTAGTTCCGTTAATGGCAATTATTTATGTAACTGCCGCATTAATCATCATTTTCAGTCACATTAGCGAAGTCCCTGCTGCATTTTCTGCAATCATTAACGGAGCATTTAGCCCTGAAGGTGTTGTGGGTGGAGCAATTGGCGCATTAATTCAAGGTTTACAACGAGCCGCCTTTTCAAATGAAGCAGGCATTGGTTCTGCCTCTATTGCTCATGCCGCCGTTAAAACAAAAGAGCCCGTCACTGAAGGTTTTGTTGCATTGCTGGAACCATTTATTGATACTGTCGTTATTTGCACCATGACGGCTTTGGTTATTATTATTACAGGTGCTCATGGTGCGAACCCTGAATTAAGTGGTGTTGAACTCACTTCCGCCGCATTCAGCAGTGTCATTCCCTGGTTTGATTATATCCTTGCATTAAGCGTTATTTTATTTGCCTACTCCACCATGTTATCATGGTCGTATTATGGAACCAGAGCCTGGGCTTATCTATTTGGCCATACCAAAATTGCAGAATTAACTTTTAAATTAATCTTTTGCTTTTTTGTTATTGTGGGTTCAATGATGGGTATCAGTAATGTCATTGATTTCTCCGATTCCATGATTTTCTCAATGAGCCTTGCCAATATCTTGGGCTTATACATTCTTGCTCCAGTGATAAAAGAAGAGCTGAATAACTATTGGGAAAAACTGAAATCTGGAAAAATAAAAGCATATAAATAAGGACCCATTTTGGCGACAATCTATCGAACAGCCTTGGTACAACATTCTGTTGGTCATATGTATGAGTTAGTCAATGATGTAAAAGCCTATCCATGTTTTCTACCTGGTTGCACACAGGCTGAAATAATAATGGAAACAGCAACAGAGATGAAAGCTGCCGTGACATTAGAAAAAGCAGGCATACATCAGACATTTAAAACACATAATTTTTTGCATAAAGACCAAAAAGTTGAAATTAATTTGATTGATGGACCATTTAAAAAACTGGAAGGTGTCTGGCTATTTGAAGAATTGAAAAGTGATGCCTCTAAAATTATTTTAGACCTTGAATTTGAGTTCTCTGGAAAAATGATCAGCCTTGCATTTGGTCCTATCTTTAATCATATTGCAAACACCATGGTCGATGTTTTTTGTAAACGGGCAGATGAAATTTATGACTGACATAATTCATATCGAAGTCAGTTATGCCCTTCCTGACAAACAGGTCATTTTAACATTGGATGTGGATAAACAGCTATCTATTGAAGACATCATAAAAAAATCAGGTATTTTAGAGCAATTCCCAGAAATTGATTTGTCCCAAAATAAGGTGGGGGTTTTTGGAAAATTAAAAAAATTAACCAATGCATTGCGAGAAGGCGATCGTATTGAAATTTATCGCCCCCTGATTGCCGACCCCAAAAAAATCAGAAAAGAAAGGGCTGCATCAGGTAAGCTAATGAAAAAAGGAGCCAGATAAATTACCCTTTAAACACATCATTCAATGCCTCTAAAAACACTTCTGTATCTAATGGCAGAGCTATTTCAAACACCTGATATCCAGCTAAATTTAAATCATTTTTCCCTGCCACAATAATTGGAATGGGCAAGTTAGCAGATGAGCCAATAATTGAAACAACTTCGGCAGAACTAAAGTCATTTTCACGATTGATAAAAATACAGTCAAAATCAGCTTTATGTAAAAATATTTCCGACAACTCCTGCACAGAACCTGCTCCAGTAATTTCAAAAGATAGGTTTTCAAGCAATGTATTCAACTTCAACAAATTCATTAAATTACTTTCAATTAATAAAATAGACCGAGTTTTAAGATGGTTGATTTTACTTAAAACTGACTGAACAGGTAATGCCACTTCATTCATCTCATAATCTGGCATTACTTCTATCGTTGCTGACAACTGATTTTCATAGCTGATTAACTCTTCATCAATATCACCGATATCAAATACCACAGGAATGGCCAAACAAAAAGTTGAACCTTGATTAATCACACTATTGACGGTCACTTTACACCCCATCGATTTTGCCATTTCATAACTGATGGCTAAACCAAGACCTGTTCCACCATACTTTCGACTGGTTGAGCCGTCTGCTTGTTTAAATGCTTCAAAAATAACATCCTGTTTTTCGATGGGAATGCCAATACCCGTATCAACAATACAAATTTTTATCGGCCTATTTTTATCCTCACCTTCATTGGATTGCAAATAAAATGTAATTGAACCTTGTTCAGTAAACTTGATGGCATTGGAGATAAAGTTTTTTAATATTTGTAGTATTTTCTCTTTATCCCCACTTATTTTTTCTTCTAAACTCAAGTCTTGAATGAATTTAAAATCTAATTTTTTCTGTTGGGTTAGCGGCTCAAAGAGTTCTTGCAGGGGTAATAAAAGTTCTGCTGGTTTAAATTCACTGATTTGATAGGTGGTTTGTTTGGCCTCAATTTTACTGATATCCAAAATATCATTAATCATCATTAGCAAATTACTACCCGCTTGATAAATAACACAACTTTGTTTTATTTGTTCATTGGTTAAGTTGTTCTTGTCATTTTCTGACAATAATTTTGACAATAAAATAATTGAATTTAGAGGTGTCCGTAGCTCATGACTCATGTTGGCAAGAAACTGAGATTTATAACGATTAGAATCTTCCAGCTCCTTGGCTCTTTCAATTAAACTTTGGGTCATTTCACTTTGCTTATAAGCCAGTCGAGTTAAATCCTTTGATAATTTTTTTATTTCTTGTGGCCCACGCCATGAAAACAATATATTTTTTTCACTATTTAAAACTTTTTCAATGCCTAATATCAATGCCTTACCAGACCGATCTGCAATGGTTGCCAGACCATTTGCAATGAAAAGCACACTGAACATCAATATCAAAACAATCACCATTACACGTTGTTGCAATGACTGTATAAAAGTATCAAGATTACTTGGATCGACTAAGCGCCCAACCCATAAAGGCCCTTTATTTTCTGTCAGAAAGATGGGGACCCAAATTATCTGCTCGTCTTTTTTATTTTTCCATAAAAAGAATTTTTTATATTGAAATTGTTCCTGAATGCCTGGATAAGCATTAAATGCCGTCAAACTGGTTTGCACTTGACCTGGAATTTGTAAATAATGACCATTGTGGTGTACCCAAATTGTATTAGGATGTAAATTAGGCAAAGCACTGACATCTAATTTAATAAGTACAACACCCTCGGTTGACCCATCAAATGAAATAATTGGACTTAACATACTCATTGTCATGAAGTGATAAGGATCCAACTGTTGTCGGTCAATATTAATCGGACTGACCAAAACCTCTTCAAAAGGCATGGATATACCAGACTTATAATAACTATTTTTACTAAAATCTGCCTGCTCTATGCTTGGCTCTAATGGAGTACCCGTACTTTCTCTGATTAAATGGAATTGTTTTTTCCCATTTTTGTCAATATACAGCACTTCGTAAATATCAAAACTACTTCTCAGTAGTTGATTAATCCACTGAGTAAACCAAAGCGTTGATTTATTGTTATTTTTTTCGACCGTAATATCTTCAGGCAAAGAAACTTTTGCCAACAACCTCACCAATTCTTTCCTACTGGCAATGTGCTTTTCCAGATCTGAAAAATCGACCCTTAAACGCTGTAGCTGATATTGATGAGTAAACGATTCAAACTGATCTTCAACCAATGGTAAATTCAACAAGATCACCGCTGCCATAGGAGCTAGACCCAATATTAGCAAGAAAAAAAGGATGAGCGTTCGTAATTTAGGGCTTTTTTTAGGCATGATTCTCTAATTTTTATCTTTGCATTTCAATTCGGATTCAAGTCTTAATTATTCTTCATCACTTTACCCGAAAGACATCATGTTTTTATATTTGCTTTTATACGCAACATGAAACCAAGTATTTTTATTAATTAACCAATAATTGTAGTCTATATTATTGATTTATTTAGATTTAATATTTACTATAGAGTATTCACAATTCTAAAGTAAAAATAATTATGACTATCAAAGCTGACAAATGGATCTGCCGAATGGCAGAGCAAAACAAGATGATTGAACCTTTTTCAAAAAAGCAGGTTCGTCAAAAAAATGGAGAACGCATTATCTCATATGGCACATCAAGTTATGGTTATGATGTCCGATGTGCTGATGATTTCAAAGTTTTCACCAACATCAACTCGACAACCGTTGATCCTAAAAACTTTGATGAAAACAGTTTTGTGAATGTAAAATCTGATATTTGCGTCATTCCTCCCAATTCCTTTGCTTTGGCTCGCACTGTAGAATATTTTAGAATACCTCGAAATGTTTTGACGATTTGTCTGGGCAAATCAACCTATGCGCGTTGCGGAATTATTGTTAATGTCACACCATTAGAACCTGAGTGGGAGGGTCATGTTACACTTGAGTTTTCCAATACAACACCGTTACCTGCAAAAATATATGCTCATGAAGGCGTTGCACAAATGTTATTTTATGAATCTGACGAAGTGTGTGAAACATCCTACGCAGACCGAGGAGGAAAGTATCAGGGGCAACAGGGCGTGACATTACCGAAAGCATAAATTCTCTTCAATTTACCCCCTGTAGATTGATAAGGTAACTTGCAATAAATAAACTACCCATATTGCGCAGAATTTTTTTTCGTCTTCTTTACCATAAAAATAGGCGTGTAGTCATTCTACTCAACTGTTTTTGTGGTAAAGGAGACGGACAAAAAGGCCAGTAAGATGGGTAGTTTATTTATTGCGAGTTGCCTAAGGTAACTTGCAATAAATAAACTAATTAAAAAGCATCAAACCTGCAATTGTTCCCGTCATACAAGTCGCTAACGTCCCTGAAACAATGGATTTCAATCCCAAATTTATTATTTCAGATCGACGTTCAGGACACATTGAACCAATTCCACCAATCATAATGCCTAGACTGCCAAAATTAGCAAATCCACAAAGCGCATAAATCATGATAAACTTTGAACGTTCAGAAAGTGTTTCAACAGATAATTGTGACAATTCAATGTAAGCTAAAAATTCATTAAGAATAATTTTAGTCCCTAACAAACTACCTGCGGATTGCGCCTCTTGCCAGGGAATCCCCATTAACCAAGCTATAGGCGACATTATATAACCCAGTAGTAATTGTAGCGTGACGCTATGACCATCAATCATTGGTAGTAAACTCAGCAGTTGATTTGCCATATGAACTAAAGCAATCAAAACAATCAACATGGCAATGACATTAACCAATAATTTCACACCCTCCATTGATCCATAAGTTATTGCGTCCATAGCACTCTTGGATGGATGCTCTATTTTGAGTGTGGCATTATTTTGTTGGTCGTGACCAGGAATCATTAGACGTGAAATTAGAATAGCCGCAGGTGCACTCATAATAGATGCGATCAGTATATGTCCCATTGCATCTGGCATTGTCTTACCGATAATGGATGCATACAAAGCCATAACCGTTCCTGCAATCGTCGCCATACCGCAAGTCATTAATACAAACAAATCACTACGACTCATTTCTTTAATATAGGGCCTGACAATCAGCGGTGCTTCAATCATGCCCACAAAAATATTAGCGGCAGCACCTAACCCAGTTGCACCACCAATATTCATGGTTTTTTCTAAAAGTTTTGAAAAAAGCCTGACAATAACAGGAAGAATTTTCCAGTAAAACAACAATGAGGATAAGGCACTGACCACTAAAATCAAAGGCAATGCTTTAAAAGCAAGGACAAAACTGGCATTTGGACTAACCTCTTCAAAAGGCAAGGCTGCACCACCCAAATAACCAAAAACAAAACCAGTACCTTTTTGTGTTGCCGTTTCTAATGCCACAACGAGAGTATTGAAGCTGATAAAAATTGATTTAAAAAAAGGTATTTTTAAAAACAAAATAGCCAACACTATTTGCAAGCCCAACCCAGAAACAATGAGCTTATAAGGAATATTTCGCCGATCTTCACTCATCGCCCAAGCAATAAAAATGAAGCACAACACACCCAATAAACTTTGTAAAATGAGCATAAAAATGCCCTAGCTTTCGGTTTGTTGATCTTTTGCTTCCGTTTTTTCTACTGCTTTAACAGGTTCTTTTTTGGGTTGTTCCTCAGCATTTTGTACAGGAGGAGCTGTCACAGGTGAGCTGATTGACTCATCATTTTCTTTCACATTGTTATCACGATTAGGTCGTCTTCGCCTATTATTTGACCTATTTCGACTATTAGGTCGATGACCAGGCTTATTTTGATCCGATTTTTTATTGCTAGAATTTGAGTTTTCATTCTCATTACTGGAAGCTTCTTCATTTTTATTGCGATTATCTTCCTTATGTTTATTACGGTTATTTCTATTGTTTCTGTTTTTATTTTGAGGCTTTCTATTGCTGTTATTGTTATTTTTATTCCTGTTTGAATTTCTATTGGAATTATTTTTATCCGTAGGCGAAGGTGTTTTTGGCGCAGCCTCTTTCACATCATTTTCATCTTCTGATGCCGTCATACTCGACCATATTTTTTGAAAAAAACCTTTTGTCTGTGATTGCAACTTATCGGGATTATTTCCAGCTGTCGGCGCAGGTGTATTTGGAACAACCATTTTAACTGTTGGTTCCACTACCGATACAGGCGTATTAGCAGTATATTGTTGCTCATTATTTTCAGGTTCAGTTGTCAAAGTATAACTGGCACCAGAACTATTATTCTGTTGATTCACTTTTTCACGAGCGATGGTATAGTGAGGTGTTTCCATATTCGGATTTGGGATAATAATCAACGAAATATTTTGCCTTGCCTCAATATCCTGAATCATCAGTCTTTTTTCATTCAGAAGATACGTAGCCACTTCAACTGGCGTTTGAGCAATCACTTTATTGGTCTGCTCTTTCATTGATTCTTCTTCGATAATTCGGAGAATAGACAACGCCAAAGAATTAATACCTCTGATATTGCCTTGACCACTACATCGAGGACAAATATGCTGACTCGACTCACCTAGAGATGGCCTAAGACGTTGACGTGACATTTCCAATAAGCCAAAACGAGATATTCGACCAATTTGTACTCTGGCTCTATCCATCTTTAAAGCTTCACGCAATTTATTTTCAACTTCACGCTGATTTCGTGCAGGCATCATGTCGATAAAATCAATCACAAATAAACCACCGAGATCTCTTAAGCGCAACTGCAAAGCAACTTCTTCTGCCGCCTCAACATTGGTATTTAAAGCTGTTTCTTCAATATCCCCACCTTTGGTTGCCCTGGCGGAATTGACATCAACCGATGTAAGCGCTTCCGTATGATCAATCACAATCGCACCGCCAGAAGGCAACTGTACTTCATGATTAAATGCAGATTCTATTTGGGATTCTATTTGAAATCGAGTAAAAAGAGGGGTTGAGTCCGTATGCAGTTTAAGTTTATGCAGATTATGCGGCATAATTTGCTGCATAAACTCTTTCGCTTGTTCATAAATATTTGAATCATCAATGATAATTTCTTTAACGTCTGATCTAAAATGATCACGAATCGCTCTAATGATGATATTACGCTCTTGATAGATTAGAAAAGGAGCTTCTTTTTCAACCGCTGAATTAGAAATTGCTTCCCACAATTCAACCAAATAATCCATATCCCATTGCAATTCTTCTGCCGTTCTACCAACACCTGCTGTACGGACAATAAATCCCATACCTTCAGGCACAACCAGAGACTTCATGGTTTCTTTTAACTCACTTCGATCTTCACCTTCTATTCTTCTTGAAACACCACCTGCTCTTGGGTTGTTAGGCATCAATACCAGATAGCGTCCCGCCAAGCTAATATAGGTCGTTAAAGCAGCACCTTTATTGCCCCGCTCTTCCTTTTCAATTTGAACAATCAACTCCTGGCCTTCTTTAACCAGTTCTTTTATTTCTTTTTTGCCTGTTTTTTCAGTCTCTTCATGGTAACTTTTTGCTATTTCTTTTAATGGCAAAAAACCGTGTCGATCAGCACCATAATTGATAAATGCAGCTTCAAGACTAGGTTCAACACGGGTTATTTTGGCTTTATAAATATTTGATTTTTTTTGTTCTCGTCCTGGAGTTTCTATATCAAGATCATACAGTTTTTGACCATCAACCAGCGCAACCCTCAACTCTTCTTGTTGTGTTGCATTCATTAAAATTCTTTTCATATAACGGATCCCTTGGTTTTACAGAATGGCAATCTTAAACATTACATTCCATATATTATTTATTATTTTCTGGAGGCCGATTAAGCCTAAAAATCAATTTAAACGAAGAGATAGTCAAAAGCGATAATTACTAAATAATGGGATTTTTGAAGGCACTAGAAGCTCTTGGATTAGAGATTTTATTAATCACTATTCGCAAGTATACAGAGAGGTACTTTATAAAAACGCAAGTTATTGATCACGTACAATATGATTGTTATTTATTATTATGTTGCAATTTAGAAAAGCTATTTTTAACCCAATGATTATTTCATTGGAAATGATTGATGATCACAAAATAAGCATCAAAAAATCATTTATTACTTATATTTTTCTGCTGATATGATTAAAACTAGCTCTCAATTTCAAATTAAAGAACAAGTACATTACACACTTTCTGACATACTTTAATCTTTAAGAATTTATTAAATTAAATATCCATAATTAATAAAATAATTGTAAAAATAACGGCAATACAAAAACTAAAAACTGTGATTAAATAAATTTTAAATTTCTCAATAATTCAAATATTAGATTGACTATAAATACTGTATAAGCGTACTAAATCTACGATTTTTTTAACTATACTGGGTTTATAATTATCAAGAATTTCTATTCTTTTTCTCTGTTAAAACCAATTAATTCAAACACCATCAATTATGATGTAAATCATCATATTGATATCCTTGAGAAATATTGATTTGGTAATACGTTGCCTACTAAAATCGACTTTAAACTAAAACTTGGTAAAATGATAATTCTATTATTCAACTTACAAAATTTTCTTATTATTCCAAGACTACATAGCTTAAGCAATACAAGTAAGCCTTGGAAAATATCTCTAACAGCATGATTCAATTATATAAATTCCTATTGAAAACATTCAAAACTGCTGTTAATTGCATTGTAGCATACTATTTTTGTAATATAATAGAAAAAACACTAAGGAACGGTAATTAAATAACTTTTACAGGTGACGTGCAAAATTTTCGGATTAAAATTCACAAACCATAAAGCTTGTGAATTTTCCCAGATTTATTTTGTTGTTGAGGTCGCTGTCACAGGAGGATAGCTTGTTGATTTCTGATAGGTTGTTGACTGACCGACTTGAGAAGTACCAGTATTATGACCATTCATTTGGTTTTTCCCACTCGTCAAATGAGTAGAACTCGCTTGAGGGTAATGACTCACTGAATTAGTATTTACTTGAGGTGCAACTGAGCTTGGAGCAGGATAACTTGACTGTTGATTAGGATAGCTCTGCTGGGGATAAGCATTTTGATAACCATAAGCAGGATTTTGTGACGCCTGATTAGAATTTGACTTCCAAGGCGTAGGAAAATTACCTTGAGGCATTTGCATTCCTTGTGGCATAGGCATTCCCTGAGGCATAGGCATCCCTTGCGACATTGGCATTCCTTGCGTCATGGGCATTTGATTGTAAAAACTATTGTAACCATTTTTCCATCCATTATTCCAATTTTGCCGCTCTTTGCCACTAAAACTCATACCAAAAGAATTATTACTATTATTTGAATTCATTCCTCCCATATCACCCATCATATTCATGGGATTCCAGTTATTACCACCGCCCCACCACGCTGAAACATTTGCAGAAACAAAAAAAGTCGTAACAAACACCAAAACCATCCCATTATTATTCTTCATATTCACTCCAAATTTTTTTAAATGACAACATCAGCTTAGCACAGTATCAAAAAATTATTTATTGACAGAATTTTATTTTGCATTATTATTAGCACTCGCTTGATGTGAGTGCTAATAATAATGCAAAATTAACACTTACCGTATTTATGTTTTTATCAATATAGTATTTTTAGGAGAAACAATTAATGAATATTCGTCCTTTACATGACCGAGTAATTGTAAAACGAATGGAAGAAGAACGTAAAAGCCCAGGTGGCATCGTACTTCCAGACTCAGCAACAGAAAAACCAATCCGTGGCGAAATCCTAGCTGTTGGTAAAGGCAAATTAAATGATAGCGGCGTACAACCACTTGACGTGAAAATTGGTGACACCGTTCTATTCGGCAAATACTCTGGCACCGAAGTAAAAGTTAATGGTGAAGAAGTATTAGTGATGAGAGAAGAAGATATTATGGGCGTGATTGAAGCTTAATTTAATATTTTATTAAATTTATAAAACACAATCAAAACCCTAAAAACCTGAGAAGACATATAAGCACTCATAAATCTCAGGTAATTTTAAGATTTAATTTTTAAGGATATACAATGTCAGCAAAAGATGTAAAGTTTAGTGATGAAGCACGAAGCCGTATGTTTAAAGGTGTTAACATACTAGCCGATGCCGTTAAAGTTACGTTAGGACCTAAAGGTCGTAACGTTGTTTTAGATAAAAGTTTTGGTGCCCCAACCATCACAAAAGATGGTGTTTCTGTTGCCAAAGAAATTGAATTAGCCGATAAATTTGAAAATATGGGCGCACAAATGGTTAAAGAAGTCGCCTCACAAACTTCTGACATCGCAGGTGACGGCACAACAACAGCCACAGTTCTTGCTCAAGCCATGTTACGCGAAGGCATGAAAGCAGTTGCTGCTGGCATGAACCCAATGGATCTAAAACGTGGCATCGACAAAGCAGTTGCAGCTACAGTTATTGCTTTAAAAGACATGTCCAAGCCATGTAATGACGACAAAGCAATATCGCAAGTAGGTACAATCTCTGCAAACTCCGATGAGAATATCGGTAAAATCATTGCTAATGCAATGGGTAAAGTTGGCAAAGAAGGTGTTATTACTGTTGAAGAAGGCTCTGGTTTAGACAATGAACTTGATGTTGTTGAAGGCATGCAGTTTGACAGAGGCTACTTATCTCCTTACTTTGTTAACAACCAACAAAGCATGAGCGCTGAACTTGATAATCCATACATCTTATTGCACGACAAGAAAATTTCAAATATCCGTGAGTTATTACCCACTTTGGAAGCTGTTGCAAAATCTAGCCGTCCATTACTTATTATTGCAGAAGATATTGAAGGTGAAGCACTGGCAACATTGGTTGTTAACAATATCCGAGGCATCGTTAAAGTTGCCGCAGTTAAAGCACCTGGTTTTGGCGATAGACGAAAAGCCATGCTTCAAGACATCGCTGTTCTAACTGGTGGCAATGTAATCTCAGAAGAAGTTGGTTTAAGCCTTGAAAAAACAACTTTAGAAGATTTAGGTGAAGCGAAGAAAATTCAAATCTCCAAAGAAAATACAACCATCATTGATGGCGCTGGTAACTCAGCCGAAATCGAAGCACGTGTTAGCCAGGTTCGTCAACAAATCGAAGAGGCTACTTCAGATTATGACAAAGAAAAATTACAAGAACGTGTTGCTAAATTAGCTGGTGGAGTTGCGGTTATCAAAGTTGGTGCGGCAACTGAAATGGAAATGAAAGAGAAAAAAGCACGTGTTGAAGACGCACTACACGCAACTCGTGCGGCAGTAGAAGAAGGTATTGTTGCTGGCGGTGGCGTTGCATTAGTCAGAGCATTACAATCACTTGGCGACCTTAAAGGTTCAAACCATGACCAGGATGTTGGTATTGATATTGCAAAAAGAGCAATGGAAGAACCTATGCGTCAAATCGCATCAAATGCTGGCTGTGAAGCATCTGTTATCATCAACACTATCTTAGGAAAAGATGGCGATTATGGTTTTAATGCTGCAACAGATGAATACGGCAACATGATTGAAATGGGTATTCTTGATCCAACTAAGGTAACCAGATCTGCATTACAAAATGCAGCGTCTATTTCTGGATTAATGATTACAACTGAAGCCATGGTTGCTGACGCACCTCAAGATGACGCTGGTGCAGGCGCTGGCGCTGGCATGCCCGATATGGGCGGCATGGGCGGCATGGGTGGTATGGGCGGTATGATGTAATTCATAGCAACCACTCAATACACTAATACAGTGTTAAAAGCCTCACATTTATGTGAGGCTTTTTTATTTTGAAAAAACAAAACATGAATTATGAGTTTTACATTAAAAAACTTCATTTTTTAATGTATGCTAGTCCAGAAATAATTTCGCTTTTCAAAAAACCATGAGTTGAGCAACCACACCATGAAACCAATGATCATTTTTTTATCCCTATTTTACAGCTCACTAATACTGGCAAGCGTTCCCGTACCTGCCCCTCCTGGCATTGCGGCAACCAGCTACATCCTGGAAGACTTCAACAGTGGCAAAATTTTGGTTGCCAGAAAAGCCGATGAAAAAATTGAACCCGCAAGCATCACCAAACTAATGACTGCCTATGTTGTTTTCATGGAAATCAAAGCAGGCAACATACAATTATCAGACAAAGTACAAGTCAGTAAAAAAGCCTGGAAAACCAAAGGCTCAAAAATGTTCATTGAAGTGGATAAATTTGTGTCCGTTGAAAATCTGCTCAAAGGCATGATCATACAATCTGGTAATGACGCCAGTGTTGCGCTTGCAGAACACATTGCTGGCAATGAAGCCGCTTTTTCACAATTAATGAACCGCCATGCAAAAAAAATTGGAATGAATTCCAGTCACTTTTCAAACAGCACTGGACTACCATCAGACAATCATTATACAACTGCACGTGATATTGCCAAAGTAAGCAAATTATTGATAAAAGATTTTCCAGAGTATTATGCTTGGTATTCAACCAGAAAATTCACATTCAATAAAATTACTCAATTCAACCGCAACAAGTTGTTATGGAAAGACGACTCAGTTGATGGCTTAAAAACAGGTTACACCTCTTCCGCTGGCTACTGCTTAGTCACATCAGCCAAAAGAGATGGCATGAGATTAATTTCAGTAGTCATGGGCACAAAAAGCAAAAAAGCTCGAACCAAAGAGAGTCAGACATTAATTAATTATGGATTTCGCTATTTTCAAACCCATAAACTATATGATGCAAATCAAACACTGCATCAAATCCGAGTCTGGAAAGGCAAACAGCAACAATTAAATTTAGGCATTCAACAAACATTATTTTTAACCATTCCTAAAAAACAATACAAAAACCTGAAAGCATGGATGGAAATTGATAAAAATATCATTGCCCCTGTAGCGATTAATACAAAAGTAGGAAGTGTTGTCATTGAATTAAGTAATGAAAAAATTGCAGAAATCCCACTATTATCTCTACAAGAAATTTCCAAAGGAGACCTATGGGATCAATTGCTTGATGAAATTAAAATGAAATTACAGTAAACGATATGCCCCATACAGCTCCAGCACAACTCATCTATTTAAATGGTCAATTTATCACTCGTGACAAAGCCGTTATTTCGGTAATGGATCGAGGATTTTTATTTGGAGATGGTGTTTATGAAGTCATCCCTGCTTATTCACAACGATTATTTCGCTTAAAAGAACACATCGAAAGACTCAATCACAGCTTGAAAGCCGTTCGCATCAAAAACCCATATACTGATCAACAATGGCAAGAAATTATAGACAAATTAATTCAAAACAATGAAGGTTCAAACCAATCGATTTATTTACAAATCACCCGAGGTAGCGACACCATCAGAGAACACCTGTGCTCCGAAACAATTGAACCCACCGTTTTTATTATGTCTAACTCCATAAAACAACCATCTTTTGCAGACATGGAAAAAGGCATATCCGTTACGACAGTAACAGATATTCGCTGGCATCGATGTGACATTAAAGCCATCACATTACTGCCCAACATTTTAATGAAAATGCAAGCCCATGATGATGGCGCCAATGAAGCCATTTTAATCAGAAATGGATTAGCGACAGAAGGCGCTGCCAGTAATTTATTTATCGTCCAAAATGATACACTAATTACCCCACCTAAAAGCTCAATGCTACTACCAGGCATTACCAGAGATCTTATTATAGAACTGGCAAAACAACATCATATTACAAGTATTGAAGAAAATATAAAAGAAGACCAATTATTTCAAGCAGATGAAATCTGGCTATCCAGCTCCACCAAAGAAATCAGACCCATTATCAGTATCAATAAAACTCCCGTAGGACAAGGAAAAACGGGGGAACTATGGTATAAAATGATCAAACATTATCAAGAATATAAAGCTAAATTAGGCGGTTTATCCGCTTCAATACAAACTTATCCCCTTGTGGAATAAAGCGACATTGGACAAAACGAATGAATAACTCAAATTCAGACGATGAAACCTTATTAGAGTTTCCATGTGAATTCTCAGTCAAAGCGATGGGGTTAACTTCCGAACAATTTGAAAACACCATCGTTTGCATTGTCAGAAAACACGCTGCCGATTTTGGTGAAGCCGCTGTAAAAAATCGCCCCAGTAAAAATGGAAAATACCAGTCAATTAGTATCACCATCACCGCACAAAGCAAACAGCAACTTGATAACATTTACCAAGATTTAACCCTATGCCCTGATGTTATTTATGCGCTATAAAAATACCTTTTATTTCATAAAAGTATGACTAAAAGATACTTCCTGACCATTTCTTAAGATAACAGCATTAATTGAGCTTGCTTTAAGCAATATTTGAGAAGCTTTAAGCGCCTGCAACGGACTATTCAATGAAACACCATTAATTTCTTTAACAATATCTCCTGATTGAATACCCAAATTTTTAAAAGACCGACTAGGATAAACTCTAATACCCGTAAATTTCCCATTAACCGAAGCATATTCTATTCGTCCCATTTTATTAATGTTATTTGGGTTATTCATAAATTGCTGACGTATATTATCTATAGTTTGTTGCCGACCAGAGGAAATATGAGATGATTTTTGGACAATTGTTGAATCCGTATGTTTGTCTATTTTAATATAAAGCGCCTCAAATTTGCTGTTTCTTTTCAGTAAAACATAGCTTGGAAATATCCCTGCCAGCGTTGTGTTAGCCTGAATTTTTTCATTGATATGATAAAACTTATCATCGCCATGTTTTTTTGCAATAATTGCCCACGACTGACTTGGAGAATCTGAAGAAAAAACACCTTTCAATATAAGACGCAACTTTGTTTTAGGTGCTTTCAATGGGTATTGAGTAGCCACTTTAGCCGTAGACAGCCCAAACAAATGTGAACTAGCGATCAAGTTAGCCTGACCAGTTAAAGCTTGTTTTGCTGATACGCTTTGATACTGAGCTGAAATAATATTAGGAACAACTGAGATCATTTCCAGCTTTTGATCAAAAACCCAGCTCACATTTGCCAATACATAACTTAAAAAAGTAATACTCGTTAATGTAGTAATCACGATTGCAAATTTAATTTGTAACAACGAAGAAAATGGCATGCCTTTTCCTAAAATAATGAGGTAATTAATTCACTGATGGTAGCCAACATTTCATCATCATCTGTCAGTGCTTGAGATATTGCACTATGGCAAGCATCAACAGGAGAAATCCCCGTTACCATTAATTTTGCTGCATGCACCAACAAACGCGTACTAGCCCCTTCATCTAAACCATTGCCTTTTAAATTTCGAGTCATGTGAGAAAATTTTACCAGAGATTTAGCTGAGTTCGCGTCAATTCCTGTTTCTTTTTCAATGATTAGCTGCTCCAAACTAACGGTAGGATAATTGAACTCAAGTGCAATAAATCGTTGTCGTGTGCTTTGTTTTAAATCTTTCAAGACACTTTGATAACCAGGATTAAAAGAAAGCGTTAAACAAAAATCATCTGTCGCAGTCAATAACTCTCCAATCTTTTCCATCGGCAATACACGCCGATCATCCGCCAGTGGATGAATAACGACGGTCGTATCTTTGCGCGCCTCAACAATTTCATCCAAATAACAAATACTTCCCGTTCTAACAGCCCTAGCCAGAGGACCATCAACCCAAACAGTTTCACCTTTAGTGACCAAAAAACGACCAACCAAATCAGAAGCAGTCAAGTCATCATGACATGAAACAGTAATCAATGGCTTTTTTAAGCGCCACGCCATATATTCCATAAAACGAGTTTTTCCACAACCTGTTGGCCCTTTCAGTAAAACAGGAAGCTGATTATTGTAAGCAGCCTCAAATATTTCAATTTCATTGGAAATAGCTTCATAATAAGGTTCTTTTTCGATAAAATTTTCTTCAGGCTTTAAAACATTGGCTGAAATCATCAGATAAAGTATCTCCAAAGATATTTAGATTAAAAAACAACAAAACATTAACAAAAATAGCAATCATTATCAATTGCACTCATAAAAAAGCAATTATATGATTTTTAAAAAAATATAAATACCATTAATTATCATGAACTTAAAAACACACTGCCACTATAAAATCCATGGCATCCATTATTTTTATCTTGGCATATATAATTTCAATGCCAAAAATTACGAATTATTGTAGTGTATTAGATCAATAGCTAGTATGGTTCGTCTAGTCAAGAAAGATTATATTTTAATATGATAAAGAACAGTAAATAGATGATTGAAAAAATACTTATTAATTTTCTCAAGGATACAACTCCTGTTATCTATTTTATATATGGGTATTTTACCCCAACATTTGTCCGTAACGGAGGAAAGCAATGACGGATACCATTGCAACAAATGAAAGCATTCTGGTCATCGGTGGTGGCATTAGTGGCATGACTGCAGCACTTGAAGCAGCTGAATGTGGCAAACAAGTAATTTTAGTTGAAAAAACCCCATCTTTGGGTGGAAGAGTCAGTCAACTTTATAAATACTTTCCAAAACTATGCCATCCAACCTGTGGCATGGAAATAAACTCCAGAAGAATTAAAGCCAATAAAAACTTGCGCGTCATCACCATGGCAGAAGTTGATGAAATCACTGGCAATGCAGGCAACTATAACGTCAGCATCACAAAGCAACCCCGTTATATCAATGACAACTGCACAGCTTGTGGTGAATGTGCCAATGCCGTTGAAGCCAAATTCGACAATGAACATAACTACAATATGGATAAGCGTAAAGGCGCATACCTGCCTTTTAATATGGCCTATCCTCAACGCTATGTACTGGACTCTGGCATTATCGGAACTGATGATGCCGACAAAGCAAAAGCCGCTTGCCGCTATGACGCTGTTGATTTAGACATGCAAAAAGAGACTGTACAACTTAATGTTGGTGCAGTTATCTGGGCAACAGGATGGCAACCATTTGATGCAGCAAATATCCAGCCTTATGGTTACGACCGTTATGACAATGTTATTACCAGCGTAGAATTTGAAAGAATGATGGATGATTTTGGTCCAACAGGTGGAAAAATACTACGACCATCTGATAACAAAGAAGCCAAAAACATTGCTTTCATACAATGCGCAGGTTCTCGTGATAGAAATTATCTAAAACACTGCTCTCGTATTTGTTGCATGGCCTCTCTCAAACAAACCACCTACGTTAGAGAACAATATGCAGATGATGGTAAAGCGACAATCTACTACATTGATATTAGAGCTATTGATCGTTTTGAAGATTTTTATGCCAAAGTTCAAGCGGATACAAATGTTTCTTTCATCAAATCAAAAGTAGCCAGCATTACTGAAGAACGAGGTACAGGCAATCCAGTCCTTCACGGTGTTAATACAGAAGGTTATGATCGCTATGACAATGCTCATGACTTAGTTGTCTTAGCTGTCGGCATGCAACCCAGTGTTGATCGTGAAAAATTCCCAGTGGAAGTTATTACCAATGAACATGGCTTCATTGAAAGACCAGAAGGTTCTACAGGAATGTTTGCTGCTGGTTGTGCTTCAGATGCATTAGATGTTAACAGAGCTGTACAAAACGCAACAGCCAGTGCTTTAAGAGCGATTCAAGTTGTTAATCGCTTTTCTAAAACGGAGGTTTAAACCATGGCAGATACAAAAATAGGCGCGTATATCTGTAAAGGTTGTGGTCTTGGTGAAAGATTAGATACAGATAAACTTGAAAGTATCGCATCAGGAGAAGGCAAAGCAGCCATTTGTAGACAAGAAGAATTCTTATGTCAGCAAAGTACTGTAGACAAAATACAAGCTGATATTGATAACGAGGGTATTAATCGAGTTGTCATCGGAGCTTGCTCAAGACGAGCTAAATTTGAGGCTTTTAATTTTGAGTCTACTTGTGTTTCGAGAGTCAACCTTAGAGAAGGTGTTATTTGGGTTAGACCTGATACAGAAGAAGCCAAAGAAGCAACCCAAGAAATGGCTGAAGACTACATAAGAATGGGCTGTACTGAAGTAAAATTTATGTCACCCCCTTCTGCCAGTCAGGAACAATCTGTCAATAAACACTTACTGGTTGTTGGTGGTGGTATCACAGGCATGACATCTGCCATAGAAGCCTCTAAAGCAGGCTATCAAGTTTCTATTATTGAGAAAACAAGTCAACTAGGCGGTGTTGCGGGTCAACTACATCGTAAAGTACCTAGCAGAATGCCTTACGCCTCACCTCAGGACAATGGCATTGATGACTTAAACAATCAAATCAGTGCTAACTCAAATATCACGGTTTATCTCAATTCTACAACAACCAAAACATCAGGTGCACCTGGTCGATTTTCTGTAGACATTACAACAGAAAGTGGCTCGACAACCACTGAAAATTTTGGTGCCATTATTCAAGCCAGTGGCTTCACTCCATATGACGCTAACAAACTACCTGAATTTGCTTATGGGAAAACACCTGATGTTGTCGATCAATTAGGCTTAGAAAAATTAGCTCAAGAAGCCAATGGAACGCCCATTAAACGACCATCAGACGGCAAAGTGGTTGAAAATGTAATGTTTATTCAGTGTGCTGGACAAAGAAGTGACAAAGAAGATCACCTATCATATTGTTCAGGACATTGTTGCTCCACCAGCATTAAACAAGCCATGTATTTTAAAGAAAGCAATCCTAATTGTGATGCAGCTGTACTGTATACCGACCTTAGAACGCCTGGTGCTGGCGGTGAAGACTTTTACCGAAGTGCACAAAGAAAAGGTGTTACATTTACTAAAGGCATTGCAAAAGAAGTTGTTGCTGGCGACAACCAACACACCATTAAATTTACTGACCTAATCTTAAATGATGAAGTTGATCTTGCTGTAGACATGGTGGTTCTTGCAACTGGAATGTTACCCAATTCAGGTGTTAATATTGATGCACCACCTGCTGAAGAAGGATCCGTCGAAATTCCAGTCGAATCTATTTTAAACTTGGACTACAGACAAGGCAAAGACATGCCTCAACTGGTTCATGGCTTTACCGATTCACACTTCATCTGTTTTCCTTATGAAACCAGAAGAACAGGCATATATACTGCTGGACCCGTTCGTCGCCCAATGGACATTAATCAAGCTATTGATGATGCAACTGGCGCCGCAATGAAAGCCATTCAAGCCATTGAAAACTCAGCCTTAGGCAAAGCAGCTCATCCAAGATCTGGAGACTTAAGTTTCCCATCATTCAGAATGGAAGGTTGCACACAATGCAAACGTTGCACGGTGGAATGTCCTTTTGGTGCAATCAATGAAGACGAAAAAGGCTATCCATCATACAATGAAAGTCGTTGCAGAAGATGCGGAACATGTATGGGTGCTTGCCCTGTTCGAGTCATATCCTTTGAAAATTATTCAGTAGATTCCGTTGGACAACAAATAAAAGCTGTCAATGTTCCCATACCTGATGAAGATGACGAAAATGCAGTCGCTAAGCCAAGAATATTGACACTGGCTTGTGAAAATGATGCTTATCCCGCATTAGACATGGCTGGCATGAATCGAATACAACACAGCGCATATGTCCGCATTATTCCTGTTCGATGCCTAGGTTCTGTTAATACCATATGGGTAACAGACGCACTCAACAGCGGTTATGACGGCGTCGTACTCTTAGGTTGCCAAAAAGGTGAAAACTACCAATGCCATTTTGTTAAAGGATCGGAAATTGCACATTACAGAATGAGCAAAGTCAATGATACGCTGACGACACTAAATCTTGAAAAAGAACGTGTTGCAACTTATGAAGTAGCAATCACAGATATTCAACGTATTCCTCAATTAATTGATGACATGGCAAAGACTATCGAAGATATTGGTACTAGCCCATTAAAATTTTAGGAGCAGTCATGGGTAACTTAAATACTACAATGATTGAAAAATATAGAAATAGCTTTTTACATGAAGTAGAAGCTAATGTAGAAGAAGGTGAATGGGTTAAAATGTGTATGCAATGTGGCGTATGCTCAGGATCATGTCCTCTTGGCCCTCACTGGGATCATCCTCCGCAAGAACTTTTCATGATGATTCGAGCAGGCAAACGCGAAGAAGTTTTAACCTCAAGCTCTATGTGGATGTGTACTTCCTGTTATAACTGTATTGTTAGATGCCCAAGGGAATTACCAATCACACATATCATGCATGGATTAGCTCATTATGCAAAACGATTGGGTTTAGTCCCTGAAAACCAGCAAACAGAAAAATTTGCTCAATTATTTTGGGATAATTTAACCAATACAGGACGCGTTAATGAACTCAAACTTGGTCTAAAACTGTATTTTATGAACGGTTTTGGTGAAGGCATAAAAATGTCTCTAAAAATGCAGGATGTTGGTTTGAACATGCTTAAAACTGGCCGAATGAGCCCATTTGAACTACTAGGCGGACACAGCATTAAAGACAAAACTGGTTTTCACGCTATGTTGCAAAAAGCCAAAGAACTCGAAGATGCAAAGATTGCTAAACACGGAGCATAAGGTAACTTAAGATGGCAAAAAAAGAATACTCATTTTATCCAGGATGCTCTTCACAAAAAGCTGCATCTTCTTCTAATTATCAAGTATCTGTTGATTCAATGTGTAATGAACTTGATATCCAACTCAATACCATTCCAGACTGGAATTGCTGTAGCGCTTCTATTGGCTATGCTGGCGGTGGAGAATTACCCAGAATAGCTTTGAGCGCTAGAAATCTTGCCCTCTCTGAACAAGCAAACCCAGGTCAAGATGTCGTTGCAACTTGTGCTGCTTGTTGGTTAGCAACCAAAGAGACTAAAGAACGCCTACATGAAGATGATGGCTTAATGGAAGAAACCAACCAGGCTCTTTCTGCTGCGGGTCTCAATGTTAAGGCAGATCAAAAAGTACGTCACATGGTTGAGGTCTTGATTGAAGACTTTGGTTATGATGAACTCGGCAAACATGTCAAAAAACCATTAGATGGTATTAAAATAGCGGGTTATGTTGGCTGCCAAACTAATCGACCTTTTGGTATTGACGGTGAATCTTTTGAAAACCCAAAATATTTGGACAAACTGGTTGAAACAATGGGAGCAGAACCCATTGAAAAGTATGAGAAAAAAGTACAATGTTGCGGCGGCGCATTGGCATTCTCAGAACCTGAAAAAAGCCAAGCCATGATTAAAGACATCATTGAAGCAGCCTATGATGGTGGTGCAGATATGATTGCTACACCATGCCCTGTTTGCCAAATGAATGTTGAAGTTTATCAAAACCATATCAACAAAAAATACAACACCAAATTTAAAATGCCCGTAGTTTACTACAGTCAGTTAATGAGTGTTGCTTATGGCAAAAACTATAAAGAATCAGGATTAAATGGCCAAGTCATCACTCCTGAGAAATTATCTATAATTGCTAAAAAATAGCCCATTCTGCTTTTTCATTCCCACACCTGTACGTGGGAATGAACATTACATCAACTCAATTACCCAGGCGTATTTTTACCTACCCAGCGACTTGAACCATCCAGCAAATTTTCTTTTTTCCAAAAAGGTGCTGTGGTTTTCAGTGTTTCCATAATATATCTATTTGACTCATAGGCTTCCTTACGGTGTGATGACCAAGTTGCAACCAGCACAATTGCATCCTCTGGTTTTAAATTTCCCACACGATGAATGATCAAAGCATCTAATAGATCCCACTGTAATCTTGTATCACTAAGAAGTTTTTCCAAGGTTTTTTCTGTCATCCCAGGATAATGTTCTAAACTCATTGAAACCACATCATCACCTTCATTAAAATCCCTCATAAAACCAAGGAATGTCACAATAGCCCCCGTTTTACCTCCGTATGACTTATGAGCATTATAGCTTTCAAGTTCAGCCCAAGGATTTAGTTCTGACTCTAATATTTTAACCAACATTTTCTTGATGACTCCATATATAAATTCTCATCAATTATATCTAAATAATCAGCATTTGACAGGTTTAGTGTAGTCCATTAAAGTCAACACATAGCAATCACTGAGAATTCAAAATAATGAAAAATAACTATCTCTTACTGGCACTTTTTTTTCTTGCAAATCCTGTACTCGCTGGAATTCAAACATTCACTGGCACGGCACGAGATTTAAATGGTAATTTCAAGTATACAGAAAAATATCAAATTGAACTGAATAAAAAAGGATTAGCTGACAGTATAAAATCAAAATATTATGATGAAAATAACAAACTCATTTCATCCATTGAAAGCGATTATACCAAACATCGATTTATTCCTGACTCGACTTATATTGACGTAAGAATTAATGAAAAAGTTGTTACCCGAGTTCAAGGAAACAAGCTATTTTTAGAAGTCACTGATAAAGATGCAAACATCAAAACAAAAACATTAGACATCACCCCCAATATGGTCATGGGACAAGGATTCCACAATTACATTCTTTACCACTTAAATAACTTCAAAACAGGTGAAACAAGGGAATTAAAATTTGTTTTAGAGAGTCGACTGGATTATTTTAATTTCACTTTCAACTATTTGGGTAGTGATGAAAAAAACCCAACTCTGACAAATTATCGACTAGATATAAAAAGTTGGATTCTTAAATTATTTGCTGACGCACTATCAGTTCAATATGACACTAAAAAACGTCGACTCATGAAATTTGACGGATTAACCAACGTATCCAATAAAAGAGGTAAAGCGGAACATTTAGTCATCACGTATAAATACGATGGTTAGGGCGACACTAAACAACCTGACTATTGCTGTCCAAAAACCAAATGAAAACCACATTGCTGACCTACGAAACAATTATCAACTGCTGGACTTTTAAGTAAATCTCGATTTACAAAATTAATAAAATATTCTGTATTTGGTTCCAAACGCCTAAATCCTCGCTGATTTACACCGATACTAAAAACCAGTGAGTTTTGAATTGAAATACTCACAAGATTGTCTTTATTATAAATATTCAAATCACCCATTGTACGTGAAATAACCACCGTTCGAACAGGAATTTCACCCGCATACTCAGCCAATGAGACCCTCCCATTGGCCACATCATTACGTGTAACGAAGCGCACGCTATAACTATCACCATTTGTCATTCTTCGCACTACTGTTTCAGCATGTTTTTGATCATCATAATCAAGTTGCACCGTTGGAACCATTGGAGAAGGAGAAGGAGAAGGAGTGGGAGTGGGAGTGGGCAATTCTACAACAAATAATTCATCTTTAATTTCCTCAGCAGTCAAGCCGTGCAATACATCAATCAACTCATGCAACTCTTCAAAATCCTCATTCAACTCATCACTGCCATAACGCTGTGCAATATCAATAAATTGATGTGCAATTTTACTGTATCCATCATTAAATGGGATAACATCAATTCCTTTTTTATCCATTAGCACAGCATAATTCATTCTTAACAATAAACGAAAACCTAATATTTTCAATGCCCATTTTTTAGTAACCAAAGACTTCATTTCAGCCGAATGCTTATAATAAAGCCGAATAAGATGCTGCCCTTTTTCTGACTCTTGCAATGTCTGATCACGAAAAAAACGTAGGTTATTTTGTATTTCATTCGACTGATTTAAATGCTGTGTTAGTTGCTCCGAAACACAACCATTAACCACTTTTTCCTGTTCGACACTAAAAGTAGATAAGTTAGCACTGCTGACACCATCAGCATGTACCCACCAACGGTATTTATGTCCAGCAATCACAGAAATATCAATTTCATTTTTCTGAAACCCATCAATACAAATATAATGAGGATCACCTGCACAATTATTTCGGGCATCATTAAAAACAGCTCCAGTCATATCTTCCACTCTAATGCTATAGTTTTTTACATTACTGGCTTGCCATTTCAAGCTCAAAGTTTTAGTTGAACCAGGAAATATTGAATCATTGGCAGGAAAAATTAATTTTGGTGGTGTTTCTGGTAATGGTTTTGGCGTATTTCCATTAATCTTGTCCACCCATGCATTATATGCATTTAAATCACTAACTCTTAATGTCACGGAAAGTGACATCAATTTCCACTGACTAGGACTGGTATTATTAATCAGAAAATACCCAGACATTTCAACAGCAGAAGGCTCTTTTCGTAATACGGAAGGATCATTTGCATTGAAAATAAAAGTTGTGGTATAACCCGTAGAAGTTTTTAGATTGTAACTAGAAGAATTACTGTAATTATTCAGCGAATGACCATAGTAACAATTAAAACTGGCAAAACAATTCCAGGAATTAACCCCCATGTTTGAAACATAAAACCGATCCACTCCTGGAGGTATAACAAAAATGACTTTTCCACTGTTACCCGAATTTACAATAAATTCTTTGTTATACACACCAGATTGCTGCTCCCCTACTTGGCTGGCTTTTTTATATAAGCCTGATGAAAATGCAGGAGAAAGTTCAATAAATTCCCCCATGACCACAGGAGAAAAGATAAAAAAGGGAATCAATAGTAATAGATATTTTTTCATTGCTTTTACCTGTTAATAGTTGGAAGCTCCTCCATATTAAAACTATTTAACAAAGTAAAATCAAAGATTTTAAGACATACTGTTAGTATTGTCGGATCAACAACCAAGGGACGATCAAATTTAAAGGTTAATTTTGAATCACCCCTAATCACTCTTCAACTGCCAAACTAACAAGCTGTTCCATAATCTTAGAAAACACACCATCCCACTGATTTTGTTGATCTGCTTTTAATAATTGATGAGATGGATACCAACTCGAATCTACCCCATCAGCAATCCAAACCCATGAATAATGCCTTGGCAAAACAACCCACGTCGGCTTTTCAAGAGCTCCAGCAACATAAGCAGCTAAACTATCCTCAGCAATGATTAAATCCAATGATTGTATGAGTCCACTTAAATTCACCAACGGAGTTTCCACCGCTGGAAATTTTATTTGGGTTAGCCAGCCGTCATTTTTAAGCAAACTGATTTCACTGTCTAAATTAACAAATTCAATATTTTCATGTTTAAACTCTTTTAATTTATCAAAAAAACCATCACATAATTGAGTTGTTTTGGAAACACCAATTCGCAGCTTACCTGGAGTTTTTTGTGAATCCCAATAATTTCTGGTGGCAAATGGAATCTCAAAAACTGGATTTGAAAAATTGATGGAATCAGCTGTAATATTGAGACAATTTGGCACACTGGACAAAGGAATATAAACATCAAAAGATGTGGCTGGTTGCTCTTCTACAATTTTAGTCAACACTTTATCTGCAAATTGATTGGCTACAAATAATGTTGATAATTCTTTTTGACATTCAAAAATTATTTGACCATTTAATGTGTTTATTTGAGTTAAAAATCGAGAAAAAAGGATACTCTCCTGCAAACTTCCATCCGTCGTTATTAATAATGTCTTACCATTTAAAGGACTGCCATCCCATCTAGGCTTAATATAGGTTCTTTTATCTTCATACTCTTTTCTTTTCAAACGCCACTCATACTCTGTCCAACCTTCTGCATAATGACCTGCCGACAAATAACTAAGAGACAAATGGTAATGTGTTTCTGGCTCCATTGGGTTTAACTTCAACGATTCAGTGTAAGCCTGTTGCGATGACTCCCAATTATTTTGCATAGCCAATGCCTGTCCAAGCTTATTATAAGCATCACTGTGTGTACCATTAATAACCAACACCTTACGAAAGTGATCTTCCGCAGACACTGCATCGCGCATATCTAAAAATAGATGCCCTAACTGCACATGCGCTTCAACCATTTCAGGGTTATGACGTAATGCCTGCTGGTAATTATCGATAGCAGACAAATTATCATTTAATTCTTTAAAAACATATCCCAAATTAAAATAAGCTTCAGCATAAGATGGCTTTAATTCAACTGTTTTCTTATAGGAACTAATAGCCTCTTCTAGTTTATTTTTCTCCCGCAAAACATTACCAAGATCCATATGATAATCAGCAATTTTAGAATTTGAGGCAATGGCTTTGCGAATATAAAATTCAGACTTATCGACTTCATTCCTGTCAAAATAAATAACACTTAAAAAATAGAGCGCATCAGAATGATCTTCCTGTATTTCTAAAATTTTCATATAAGATGATTCCGCACCAACAAAGTTACCCGATTGATGCTGATCCATTCCCAATTGCAACAACTTAACAATATGTTTCTTACCACCTCGTTTTGCACGCAAATTTTTCAGTGTATTGGTTGTACTACTGGTATTTTTTCTTGGTTTTTTATTCTTTTTAGTTTTTGCCATGAGTTAGCCTGTTTTAATTGTTATTAGACATAATTAAGAATAAGATAATTATTTTTAATCGCCTAGAGATCTAGCTGATTTTTTAGAATTAACACCATGAAACTCGATAAATTTTATATTTTACAACAATTAAAATCATTTAAATCAGCGAATACCAGTCGATTGGTTATTGCTTTGAGTGGTGGCATTGACTCAGTTGTACTATTACATTTATTACACACTGTTCGCCAGCAACTCACCCAAACCATTATTGCCATTCATATTAACCACAACCTACACACAGAATCAGCATCATGGAGCAATCGATGTGCTCAATTATGCACCCAATTAAACATTGATTTTAAAACCATCAACGTTAAGGTTAATTTATCGAATGGAGAAAGCCTTGAAGCAATGGCTAGGGAAGCACGCTATCAGGCTTTTAGAGAAATTATATCAACCAATGATTACTTATTAACGGCACATCACATCAATGACCAGACTGAAACATTTTTACTGCAACTTTTTAGAGGAAGTGGCGTTAAAGGTTTATCAGCTATGCCAAAAATACTTACTTTTGGCCATGGAAAATTGCTCAGACCTCTATTAGAGCAATCACGAGCGAACATTATCGACTACGCAAAGCAATATCAACTCACCTGGATTGAAGACCCCAGCAATACAAATACTAACTTTGACCGAAATTTTTTACGCCATCAAATACTACCTAATTTAAACAAACGCTGGCCAGCATTAAACCAAACAGTTTTAAGAAGCTCACATCATATGGCTGAAGCTCAAACAATTTTAGATGATGTTGCTCAAACAGACCTTGACGAGCTATCTCACAACAATACATTAAACACGGAACAACTCGAAAATTTAAGCCATATCAGGCAAAAAAACCTAATCCGTTTTTGGATCAGACAGTCAGGCTATCGCGTCCCCAGCGACACTCAGCTTAGAGAAGTAATCAATAATGTAATAATTGCCAACTCTGATAAAATGCCAGTGCTCACATGGCAGTATGGAGAAATTAGAAGATACAACAAACAATTATTCATCATGCCCCCTTTGAAAAAATTTAATACCAACTGGCAAGCAAAATTACCAATCAACGAAGTGCTGGCACTACCTGCCAATATAGGTAATTTAGTTTGCAACCCAATCAAAGGACGAGGTATAAAATCCACGGCAAAGCAAATAACAGTAAAATTTAGACAAGGCGGAGAACATTGCCTACTACCCAATAAAAAACACCATCAGTCTTTAAAGAAATTATTTCAAGAACATAAAATCAAACCCTGGCAACGAGATCGCATTCCATTATTATTTATTAATGGAGAATTGGCCGCAGTGGTTGGATTATGGATATGTCAACCCTATAACGTTATCAACAAAGATGAAATGGGTATGAATATTATTTTAGAACCCAACAATTAGAAACGGACACCAAACAACTTCCCGTTCTTGGTTTCATATTTATTTTGGATTTAAATGGCCTGATTGAATAAAAGTGCAGAAATAGTTATTCTTTTCAAGCATTTATGATTGAAGATTTAGATGAGGTTTATCAAAACTTATGCTCCATTCATTTGAAGACGAAGTGAAGATGGAGTCAAGAACGAGAAGTTATTTCGTGCTCATCCCTTAAATATTTTTGACATAAAAAAAACGCCCAATGTTAAACACTGAGCGCTTTTAGTTTTTTTAGTTTTTTTAGTTTTAACCATTAAAACAGCTATAACTAAGGGGAGGCGAAATAAATAAATGTCCAAATTGCGCAGGATTTTTGTTCACCTTTGAGGCGAAAAAAGGTGGACAAAAAAACAAGCAAGTTGGATGTTTATTTATTGCGCATCCCCTAACCTTGATTCTGATAATGAGCCATCAAAATCTCGGCAACTTCAGGTCTTGAAAATTCTGGAGGAGGCGCTTTGCCTTCAGCCAACATTTCTCTAACCTTAGTACCTGACAATAAAACAAAGTCTTCTTTGGTATGATCAGGAACATCTTTCATCATCACAACTTTGTTTAATATTTTTGAATAAGCAGTGTGGTCAGCTCGAAAAATTTCTATATCCAAAGCACCTTCTGGCACTTCATCATCAAAAATTGTTTGTGCTTCAAATGCACCATAATAATCACCGACTCCAGCATGATCACGGCCGATAATAAAATGAGTACAACCACAGTTTTGACGAAAAACAGCATGCAATACCGCTTCTCTTGGGCCTGCATACAACATATCAAAACCATAACCCGTTACCATAACAGTATTGGCTGGAAAATAAACCTCAACCATTTTTCTAATAGAGGCATCACGAACTGGAGCAGGGATATCTCCTGGCTTCAGTTTTCCCAATAACATGTGAATTAAAATACCATCTGTACCAATTTGCTCTGAAGCCATTCGACATAATTCTTCATGCGCTCTATGCATTGGGTTTCTGGTTTGGAATGCAACTATTTTATTCCAGCCATGCTCTTTAATTTCGTTACGAATTTCAACAGCAGTTCTGAACGTATCGGGGAATTCTGTTTGAAAATAACTAAAACTAAGCACTTGAATAGGACCAGAAACCACAATATTGCCAGAATCTCTGAAAGTGGCTACGCCAGGATGCTCAGGATCCAACGTTCCATAAACTTTCTCAGTAATGACATCAATTTGTGCATCAGTCAGTGTTTCTATGGCTTCAACATCTTGAATCGCTAATACAGGGTTACCATCCACATTGGGATCACGCAATGCAATACGTTTAGCATCTTTAATGGCATCAACATTTTTATTTAAATTGATAACTGGTGTCGGCCAAAATAAACCATTGGTCATTTGCATTTTTTCAGCAACGCCCATGGTATCTGCAACATTCATAAAACCAGTCAACGGGGTATAATAACCGCCACCTAACATGACAGCATTACCTGCTGCTGCTGAATTTATAATGATAGAAGGCAAACCTTCAGCTTCTTTTTGTAATTCGTGGTGTTTGCTCTGATCGTAGACAAATAACGGGGTCAATTCATCAGAACCATGTGGTTTTATCATAAACGTCTCCTTAAATAAAATAACGGATAAATTTTAGTATTACAGTGGTATTTTACAAAAAACACCAGCGTCGAAACTTTCAAAGTTAGATATACTGTGTTCCATAAAAATTGAGTACAAAAACAAAAAAAATTTGCCAGATTCTATCATAAATGACATTAAATCATAGAAACAATTAATATTTTTCCATGTATAAACAATGTATGAACAAATCAATACACCGTCAAAACATCCATTTTCACTATGTAACCAATGAATACTTTTCATTTTTTTAATATTTTACTTGTCCAAAAGACAATCGAAAGTTAGAATACGGCAAATTACAAAAGTTAAATATTTGGTTAGGAGTTTAATTAATGCCATTAAGCGCAGACATAAAAAGCAACATCGTTTCAGAATACAAAATTTCATCGAGTGACACTGGTTCTCCAGAAGTACAAGTTGCTTTGATTTCAGCAAGAATAAATCATCTTACTGGTCATTTTAAATTCCATAAAAAAGACAACCATTCCAGACGTGGTTTACTTAAAATGGTCAACCAACGCAGAAGCTTATTAGATTACCTAAAGAGAAAAGATGCTGACCGTTATAAAACTTTGATCTCAAGATTAGGATTACGTCGTTAAAAAACTTTATCTAAAGTAGGTGACCATAATTTTTTTAACAAAAATTTCGAGATAGGTTTTTGCCTTCTGGTACTACAACACTGATCACATAGAGATCTATTCGGTCAGAACTATAGTGCGAAGAAGGAAAAACATATCAAAATAATTATGATCACCACTTAAATTAGACAGGTAATTTTATTTCGCTTTAAACTCAATTTTATCGAAATAATTTTGAGTATCAGCCAACGCTGTTAACCAATTTTGCCTGAAATCACAAAAAACCTCAGCTTACTGTTATGAAAAAATATTTATATTCCATAAATTAACAGTAATAATATACTCTCAGACAGAACCTCAAATATGTCTATCGTATTATCTACCACTAAACCTCATCAAACAGAATATTTATTTTTCAAGGAAACAAATAAACGTGAATTCAATTAAAAAACAATTTCAATTTGGTAATCAAACAGTCACTTTTGAAACGGGAGAAATTGCTCGACAAAGTAGCGCTGCGGTTATTGTTGACATTGACGGCACATCGGTAATGGTCACTGCAGTTGGAAAAAAAGAAGCCATCGAAGGTAGAGACTTTTTTCCATTAACAGTCAATTACATGGAAAAAACCTATGCGGCTGGGAAAATTCCTGGTGGATTTTTCAAAAGAGAAGGACGTCCCAACGAAAAAGAAACACTGACATCACGTTTAATAGATAGACCGTTGAGACCTCTTTTCCCAGAGGGCTTCACCAACGAAGTACAAGTTGTTGCTACTGTTATGTCACTTAACCCAGACATTGACCCAGACATCCCTGCCCTACTAGGTGCATCAGCCGCTGTTTCACTTTCTGGAATGCCATTTAGCGGTCCGATTGGTGCAGCCAGAGTTGGCTACATTAACGGTGAATATGTACTCAACCCTACTTTAAGCGTATTAGAAGAATCAGACCTTGATCTAGTCGTTGCAGGTACAGACCAGGCTGTATTGATGGTTGAATCTGAAGCAGACCAATTATCAGAAGAAATCATGCTAGGCGCTGTTGTCTATGGTCACGAACAAATGCAAACAGCAATTAATGCAATCAAAGAATTTAAAGAAGAAGCAGGTAAAGACGCATGGGACTGGCAAAAACCTGAAGCCAATGATGCAGTCAATAATGCAGTAAAAGACCTAATCGGCGAAGAAATAGCTTCTGGCTACAACATTGCGGATAAATTAAAAAGACAAGACACTTTGGCAGAAACCCGAAACAAAGCGGTAAACCAGTTAGCAACTGGCGCAGAAGACAGTTTTTCTGAGGCAGATGTTAAAAATAGTATTGAAGCATTAGAAAAATCAACCGTAAGAAACCAAATTATTGCAGGTGAAAAACGCATTGATGGCAGAGATACCAAAACTGTCCGAGCAATATCTGTAAGAACTGGTGTATTACCCAGAACTCATGGCTCAGCATTATTTACCCGCGGAGAAACACAAGCCATTGTTGTGACAACTTTAGGAACAAACAGAGACTCTCAACTGATCGATGCTCTAGAAGGCGAAAGAAGAGAACACTTCATGCTACATTACAACTTCCCTCCATATTGTGTTGGTGAAACAGGCATGGTTGGTAGCCCTAAACGTCGCGAAATCGGTCACGGCCGCCTAGCTCGTCGTGGCGTACAAGCAGTTTTACCTTCTTTTGATGATTTCCCTTATGCCATTAGAGTCGTTTCTGAAATCACTGAGTCTAATGGCTCTAGCTCAATGGCATCTGTTTGCGGAAGCAGCTTATCCATGATGGATGCTGGCGTACCGCTAAAAGCACCTGTTGCTGGAGTTGCCATGGGACTTATTAAAGAAGGCGATAAATTTTCTGTACTAACCGATATCATGGGAGATGAAGATCATCTTGGCGATATGGATTTTAAAGTTGCAGGTACCGAAAAAGGCATCAATGCATTACAAATGGACATTAAAATTGACGGCATCACAAAAGAAATCATGAGTGCCGCATTGGATCAGGCCAAAGACGGCAGATTACATATATTAGCTGAAATGAACAAAACCATTGATCAACCCCGTGTTGAAATGTCTCAATTTGCTCCAAGAATCATTTCATTCAAAATTGACCCTGATAAAATTCGTGATGTTATTGGTAAAGGTGGCTCAACAATTCGTGCCATTACTGAAGACACAGGTGTTGATGTCGATATTTCTGATGACGGCATTGTCAAAATTAGCTCTGTTGAGAAATCAGCCAGTGATGAAGCTAAAAAACGTATCGAACTCATCACAACAGATGTTGAAGTCGGTACAATTTATGATGGAAAAGTAGCTCGATTAATGGATTTTGGAGCATTTGTAACCATTCTTCCAGGTAAAGACGGCTTAGTTCATATATCACAAATTTGTGAAGAACGAGTTGAAAAAGTCAGCGACAAACTTTCTGAAGGCGACATCATCAAAGTTAAAGTATTGGAAATTGATAAACAAGGTCGCATTAGACTGAGTATGAAAGCTGTTACCGCTGAAGAACAATAGTTGCAAAACATGCTGAGCTCTTAAGAAAATAACAATAAAAATACCTGATGTAGAAATACAGCAGGTATTTTTTTGTACTCCAATTACAAATTAAACCTAGAAAGTTGCCCGAGAACGCAGATTTTCATCAGAACAAGAAAATATTTGATGAAAAAGTGCAGCTTACTGGTGTAAATGAGCATTTTGAGTCAGACTTTAACGCAGGCTTGGCGAAAAGATGTATTCTCGGACAACTCCCTAGGAGGTTGTCCGAGAGCTCAGGTTTTCGTCAAATCAAGGCATAAAATTGTCGAAAAAACGCAGTTTACGTGTGTAAATGAGCATTTTGAGATCATTTTTAACGCAGAGCTGGCGGAAAGATGAGTTTTCGGACAGCCTCCTAGATTAAAGAACAACATCATGACAACCGAAGAACGCTTAATTAATATTGAGACAA
>Ga0233443_1000480_pt1 | contig 43455 bp, 57 predicted proteins | sample SI_123_September_2_FD_182784 | JGI IMG/M metagenome (GOLD analysis project Ga0233443, IMG submission 182784) | Seawater microbial communities from Saanich Inlet, British Columbia, Canada - SI_123_September2016_200_MG | ecosystem: Environmental > Aquatic > Marine > Inlet | place: Canada: British...
CTCTAAACACTAGACTATTCTTGAAGAAGATTACTGGCTTACAAGGTGGTTACGAAGACGAGAACATGATTAACATAGCCACACTATGTAAGGATTATGAGATTGATGAGTTATTGATTGAGGAAAACTGGGGTGGAGGAATGTTCACTAAGATGTTAGAACCTCATTTAAGAATGATAAGTCCAAAGACAAAGCTTGTAGAAGTGAATGTTAGAGGACAGAAAGAAGTTCGTATTATTGAAGCTCTTGAACCATTAGCTAATCAGCATAGGTTGATTGTCGATAAAGATACATTAGATAAAGACAAGAATGGTTCTGTTGTTAATAGCTTTACATACCAGTGGAGTAAGATAACTAAAGAACGAGAGTCTCTTAGAGCGGATGATAGAATTGATAGTCTTGCAAATGGGGTTATTTATATGATTGAACATATGTCTGATGACGAGGAATTTGGAATGGCTTCATTCAAAGAGCAAGAAGCTGAGGACAACTTACAGTTTACTCTGAATGTATTTGGTCAGACACAAAGAGTGTCCAACAACTATGGAGATAATTTCTAACTAAGTTTTACAAATAGTTCTTCTGTGAAAACTAAAGGATAAGCTTTTCTCAGTAGACCATATACATCTATGGCTACATTTCTTATTTCCCTTTGAGCATGAGAGTTTAATCTTAGTTCAAAGAAACTCCACCAAGCTTGTAAGTTGCCAGTGACATTCATCTTAGTTGATGTGTTAGCTGGTAGTATAGCTCTAGCATCCTCTTTCTTTACACCTATCTTCAATAGTGCTTTGTAGGTTTCCAGCAATGTTTCCCATGTCTCTTTCATAGTAAGCTCTTCAATATCATCTAGCCCTTCTGGCATAATGAATTGAAATTCTCCTTTATCGGCACTAACATATCTTTTAGATTGAACCATAAAGTCTAAGTGCTTACTTCTAACCATCTGGTTCTGACAAGCAACCGAGATACCTTCTATATGTATGGTTGCATAAGCGAAGCGAAGACTAGCTAGATGACCGTGACCATGAACGATGGAAGAAGTTATATCCTTTCCATCATCTCCTAATGCTTTTGAAGCATAGCAAATCTTTGCACATTCTCCAATAAGACTTTGTTCTGTTGACATTAATAAAGTTGCTTTCACTTGCTATCCTTCACAAACTGAACATTCAGTTACTTTGTGTTTTGAAACACCATTAAGACTACGAATGTAATATAAACTAAAGATGTATTCATCTTCAAATGCTATGTTATGTACTCTTGAAATCTCTTGTTCAGTAGTTGAGTTATCAAAAAATAGGTTTACTGATTGACCTTGACATAAGAATGGTTGCCTAGCTGAAGCCATCTCAAGTATATCATCTTGTCTAATTTCAAATGCTGTTCTAAACACAGCCTTCTCTTCAGTAGTTAACCATATTTCATCTTGAACTGAACCATTGTTGGTTGCTATTCTAGTCATAGTCTCTTCACTGTATTGAGCACGGTTCTTCATCAACTGTAGGAATGGAGGATTAACTCTATATACAGCACCACCAGCAGTATCGTGAACATATACATTAGCAAACACTGGTTCTATTCCAAGACTAACACCACCTTGAAGTATTGATGTTGACATTGTTGGAGGTAAAGCAGTTCTGTGTGACCATCTTTCTCCGTAGCCTTCTAACCATTCAGGTTCTCCAACAGCTTTAGCCATATATTGAGAAGCTAATAGTGTTTCAGATTGCATCTCTTTAAAGAACTTAGTGTTAAACATTCTTGATTGTAAACCTCCAAATACCCAACTATTCTTTTGATAGTAAGTAGATACACCAAGTACACCTAAACCAATAGCTCTTGATTTCTCAGTAAAAGCAATTACCTTCTCAAAACCTACTTCAGTCTTAGCCTTCTCTAACATATCAGATATAACTGCATCTAAAAAGATTGCTGATATTTGTAGTAGCTTAGTATCTTTCCATTCATCATACTTAGAAACATTAACACTAGATAGAACACAAGTGAATGTATGGTCTTTATCATTGAATAGATTAATCTCTGCACATAAGTTACTATTGTGAACAAGCAAACCTTTGTCTTGATACATCTGTGGTCTATGACGATTAACTTTATCTTTAAACCAGAAGTAACCTTTACCTTTAACCATCTTGGTCTTGAGTGTCTTTCTCCAAATGTTATCTGCTCTCTCAGGGTTAGAGCTAAATAACTCTTTGTAGGCATCAGTCATAGTCCAACCAATGTTTAGCCCTTCATCGTCAGCTAAGAGCTGTTCACATACTTCATCGAAGTCAGGGTGCATAACATCTAAGTACTGACCACAAGAACCTCTTCGAGAACTACCTTGAGATACTTCTTGCATATCTCTAACTACACCTTTAAGTAGTTGAGTAACTCCAGAAGCTTTACCACCTTTAGATATTGGAGCACCTCTATGTCTGATATGGTCTAGTACAACTGAAGTGCCATAACCTCTCTGAGTAAGTTGAGCTAGTTCCATTCTTGTTTCATAGAAACCTCTGATAGAATCTTCAGGATAAGAACCACTACAAGATACTGGATGACCTTTATCTGTTCCTAAATTAGTTAGCACTGGAGTAGAAGGACTTAGCCAACCATTCCACAGTACAGCATAGAAGGCTTCGTACCAAGTCTCATAGCCAAACTCATTAGGGTCTACATTCTTAGATGTCAACTCAGCAGCTCTAGTTGCTAATCTTTCATAAGAACCTCTAGGAGTTTCCCATTGTTTCAGATAGTTCTTATCCATTAACAGTTGATAACCAGCTGTTGACAACCATTCAGGAGCTTCTCCTATTGACTGTAATCTTTTTCTCTCATTACTATATTCTTCATACTTTGTGTCTATCATTTTGCTACCCCTAATCTTGTAAAAGAGTCTTCACTCCATGTTCTGCTATATGAGTTGGTTCCCTTAACGAAGAAGTCATGCATCTTAATAGCATTAGCACCTTTATAAAACCACTTAGCGATTGTCTCATCTTCAACTTGATACTTGTCTTCCATACCGATTGAGTTGAAAACATAATTAACTCTATGTCTAATGAAACTCTTCAGCTGGTTACTGTTAACACCGTTTATATATCTGTCTTTAGTTAAAAACAAATGGTCTATTACTGCATCTTCATGTTGTATAATTTGATGTGCAACCATATGAATATCGCTTCTTAGCTGTGGACTAGCATGACTTCCTTGCTCATCAACATAAGTATTAAATAGATAAGAAGCAAACTCTCCATGAAGAACTTCATCATTAACCACATAATCAACACCAGAAATAGTATTAGGTATTAAGTTGTTACCATTGGCTTGAAACGATTTAAGCATAGCAAAGTTGCTAAACAGAAGGACTTGTTCAATCATAGCTACTGTTGCTAGTGTTAATGGTTTGTTGTTTGAAGCATTATTTAGAATATTGTTAAGAAACTCTAACTTATCTCTAAGTGCTACAACTGTACTCTGAGCATTGAGTGTGTCTTCAGGATTAACATTCAATACATCTGACATCTTCTGATAAAAGAAAGCATGAACTGACTTTTCCATTGAAGCTATAACACTACAAGCACCTTCTATCTCTGAGTGAGGAAACCAACTCTCTATCTTAGTCCAAATGTCTCCTACATTCTGTTCTATCTCTACAAACAACTGTAGTGTAACAAGGACTAGCTCATATGACTGAGTATCCATGTTCACTTTATAATCTTGTATATCTTTCTCTACTTTAATCTCTTGAGCAAACCAACCTATGTCTTGTTGTCTCTCCATGATTTCTTTAGCAGTAGGATATAAATACAATCCGAACATAGGGTTCTTTGTTTCTATAGGAAGCATATTATTTATCCTTTACTTCTAAGTCTTGCTTCATCTCATCCATAATACTTCTTATCTCTGACACTGGCAAGTCACTCTTAGCAGCTATAAAGGCTTCTAATCCTAATAGTGCTGTAAAAGCTTGTGAATCATTATCTGTTTCAATATCGAACTCTGCTTTGTTTTTCTTGTTAAATTTAATTACTATTTTTCCCATTGTATATTTCCTTTTAATTGAGCTTCTAAGTATTCATAGTAAGCCTCATATGTCTTTATCTTATTCACTTCCTTGTGAGCATCATCTTTGTTCCCAATTCTAAGTCTATACTTCATAGCAGTTATCTTAGCCCATATCTGCAACTCATGTTTAGAATACATATCTTCCATTCTGCTAATGGCTTCAATTCCATCAACCATACTGTAGTGTTTAGAGTCTGGATTAAGAAGAGGATGAACCATATTCTCTAGCTGTCTAGCTTCTATTGCATCTAAGCATTTATCAAGAGTGTTCATTAGTTAACTCTTGTTCTTTTTTCTTTGCAGCTTTATACTCTTTCTTCTTCTTAGCATTGTAACTTACTTCTTTCTGCATCTGCTTATGACATCTCTGTTTAAAATCATCTCCTAAACTCATCCTACATCTCCTTCTTTAATAAATACACCATTGCTATTCATGTGACCTTTTCTATCTTTAATGTCATCATATGCTACATCCCAACATTCAGCTAATGTAAGTCCTCTTATAGCAGCTATGTTAGTAAGACATACTAAACAGTCTCCTATATCATCTTTTACATCTCTACCCTTGTTTATGTTATCACAAAGCTCTCCAGCTTCACTCATTAGCTTTAATGTTTGTGACACATCAGTAGAGTTCTGTATGATACCTCTATCTTCTGACCATTGAATTGTTAACTCTTCATAAATCTCTAGTGTTAGCATTATATACCTCTCTTTATTTTGCCTTGGAAAAACTTTCCAGCAATATTCCCATTAAGATATTTGTCATTATTTAAAACATCATATTTCATCATCCATTTAATCTCACAATATGTAAGGTTAATCTTGTCTGAACATATCTCAATCATTTCTCTACTTTGTATTTCCATGTACTTATCAGTCTTGTGAGAACCAACATAATTAACGAATGGTTTATTTCTCATCTCCTTTCTTGAGTAGTTCTTTCTAATAGCCAACTGTTCTTTCGTTGGTTTCAGTTTCACTATACTTCTAATAAGTTTCTTACCTATGTATTGTTGTCCGTTAGTGTAAGTTATCAAATATATAAAACCAACTACATCATCTGTAAAGTCATCGTGAGATAACATTTCTTTGCCATTACATACCCAATTTACCATTTAGCTTCTCCAACATTAAATCTTTTCTTCTCTTTTCTACCACATCCAGTAACACAACTAGGGTTATCATCATTTAAGTGAGCATAGTTTCCAGCTCTTGAATATGATGGCTTCTTATCAGCATTGCTAGGGGTGTTAGAGACATCTTCTTCTTTCTTTGATAACTTTACTCGTTCTTCCAATAAATAAGCTTCAGGAGCTTCTATGAAGTGCTTTAGTTTATCTATGTTGTTGGCTATATCATCAAGCACAATACCTCTATCTGTTTTAATAGGATAAGACCTAACAATAATCTTTGTATCTACATGAACCAATAGGTCTGATTTGTCTGCTCTTATTGAGCGATGGCATAATTTAATACCACCGAACTCAATTATAGCTTTACCACTTTTAGGTATCACTCCATTATAGAGAAATACTACTGGCTTACCATTCTTCATCTTCGCTGTCATCTTCATCAGCTTCAGGTTCTTCAAATGCTTCATCATCATCTGAGTCTTCAGGTTCAACTTGCTTACCATACTCATTAATACCAAGTCTTGCTAACTTGGCTTCATCTAGGTCTTCAGGAATAAGTGTTCTACCATCAAAGATAATTCCTTCATCGTTACCAGCGATAAACTTATCCATTAGCTTACCTTCTCCACTTTCAATTTCTGAAGCAAACAAACCATTAAGAGAACAAAAATGAGTAACACTAGAAACAACAAACCATCTATATACATTCACATAAGCCGCTTCATCGTCATCAAACTTCTTCAGTGACTTCTTCTTCGGATTAGCCTTAACATATGCCTTGGTAGCCTTCATACAAGCTTCTACATACTTCTTATCTTTCTTGTCATCTTGTTCTTGAGCTTTCTGAGTGTTTTCTTTCTTAGAAGTAAGACAAACTTTAACCTTCACATCAATAAGAGATAAGAATACTAAGAACTCTTCAGTCTTTTCGTTACCATACTCAGTCCAAGTAACTTCAGCTTCTTCAGTGTTCCCATATAATGAAGCCATTAACTTCTTAGGTTCAACATCAGGGAATACATTAGCAACTTTCAATAGAGACTTAATCTTGTTTACACCAAAGTGTTGAGTCTTTACTTTACCTTTCATAAAGAATGATTTACCGTCTCTACCACGAACCATAAACTTCTCTCTGTGAGTCTTACTTTCTTTATCCATGAAGTCTATCTCAATAAACTCTACTTTAGATGATGGAAAAGTAATTCTCTTAGCCATAGTAATCTTTACTGTATGTACTCCATAACCTTCTATGAAGTTTGACTCACTACCACCAAATACTGTTTCATCTTCTTCAACTATATCATCTTCATCATCTAACCAAGCACTTGACATTGTTGTTTCAGTTTCTTCTACTTTACCATTTGTTTCATTCATTTTTTCAGCCATAATATTCTCTTTTTATTTGTTCCTTTCAAGCGACATCTTGTGTTGTTAAACTATTTTCTAGTCGTCTTTACCATCGTTATCAGTTGTACTTAAACCAAGTGCTGATTGTATTCCATATCTTCTAAGATAAGTAATCGTAACTCCAGCCATCTGTACTAAGGTATTCATCTTAGTTTTGGCTACTGGAATATACACCTCTGAACTCATCCAACCACCATCTTTATGACCAAGGATAGTCTTAACACCAACAAGAGGAGTTTTACCTTGCATCTTAGATACATTCATCTGAACGATACTAATACCATTCTTTGAAGTGATTGGAGTAACAGCTTTTAATACTGCTTCAATATCTGCATAGTTGTATCCATGAGCACTAGAACCTTTCTTTACAGAACTAAACTCTCCTTGACAGATTGCTAAGGCTTCAAATAATCCACCTAAGTTCTCTCCACCCATCTCTGAGTTAGTGATAATTACTTCAACTACTTCTATCATAGTTCTAGTAGGTCTTTCTATTAGCTCTAAGTTCTTATCTCTAAGTAACTCATTCATCTCTTCTAGTTGTTCTTTTTGATTGCTGATTAAATCTTTAGCTTCTTGTTGAGTCATTTTTCTTCTCCATTGTTTTAAATATAGTTCCTCTGATTTCTTTCTCAGTTAAACTCTCAGGTAATTTATCATTGAACTCTAAAACTTTTCGTCTTGAGTCTCCGATAGAGTAACCATTAGTTATCAGGAACATTCCATATTTCAGTATTGTATGGTTTCGATTACCTTTCATAGCATCTTCTAACAATACTCTTTCTAATCCAGTTGTTGAACCAACACCACTGCTAGTTAACATTGTCTTTCTTTCTTTCTCCTTTGTAGTTTCAGGAATTAAGTCACTGATTTCAAATAGCTTCTCTCCATCTGAGTACCAATACTCTCCTTTAGCACCGTAGTACATTCTGCTTGAGTCTTTACAGCTTTCATCTGCTGGAACTCCAAGACTGTCATAAACATTAGCCATAAATCTTGAGTACATTTCTGACTCTAACTTAATGGTTCTATCTGTTATGAATACAATTCTAAATCTGTCACAAGTTAAACCATTCTTATCTTTTTGATGAGATTTGGTTGTAGCTATCAGACACTTATAATTTGCGAACATCATCTTAGCGGTTTCTAGCTTCATTCCATCATCTATATCAATAATAATAAGATTTTGTTTCTGCTTGTAGTTACCTTTTGTTCTATGTCCACCTTCAAATGTACCAGCTGAATACATTAACTCAGGATTACATACAGCTTCGTGTAGCAATTCAAATGGTACCTTCTTTGGTTTAAAGCCTTTAGCTTGATGTTTAGATATGCTTACAGTAATATTATCTACATCAGTCTTTGGAACCTCCGCAAACGAATAGAACTCAACACCTTCAACTTCTTTAACTCTAAACAAACAATCATTCTCGTAGCCAAATGCTCTAGCTAATGATAGTAACTCTCTCTTCTGTGTTTGGTTTCCTTTAAACCATGGTTGTTTAGCTAAATCAACATCAGAAGTTTTACTTCGTCCTTTAATAAAGTTAAATGCTCTCTCGTAAGTAGGTGGTTGATTAAATACTTTCTGAAAACCTAGTCCTGAAATCTCTGCAACATAGATAGCTTGTTCTATATAGTCAATACCTATATCATCTTCATTAGACACAAAAGCATATACTCCAGCTAATCTAGCAGCTTTCCAAGGTCTGTTGATTAACTCAAGTCTCTCTGGGTCTGATATGTTTGCTGTAGCTTCTGCAACTTCATCACACTTGATTTGATACTCAGCTAATCTAATCTCAGCTTCCTCAGTCATCATAATTTCTTTATACATATTCTTAGGGTTTGCTAACTTACCAAAGTAGCTATTCATCTCCTTCATCTTGTCTGTATTATCATCTGCTTTGGTTCTGCTCTTAGCAACCATCTCTGCGGCTGTAAGCTTTTCTTTATCAGGCTTCATTGAATATGCACAAAAACTTCTTCTACCGAAACCTTGTGACATATCATCTGTTAAGGCTTTCTCAGTAGCTCCACCATCAAATATAAGTGTAGGGCTAGAGTAACCTAGAAAGTTAGATGGAACACCTTTAACAGCTACTACAGACTCAGTTTTTAACATTCTTGCTGAAGTATCTCCATCTTCATAACTAGATAACATAAGTCCTAGAAGTTCTCTAAGCTTTGGATAGTTAACACCAAGTTCATCAATAACTAAGTTAATGGCTCCAATCTTATAGTAACTACTTGTAACTCTAGCTTTAGAGATACCAGCTTCAGTACCGCTTGATATTCTATAGCTGAAAGGAGAAACCATTCTCATCTCTTCTTTGATTACAGCTTCAACATCTTCACATTCTTCATCAACCAATTCCATAGTTCTCTGTTCCCAATACTTGAGTCTATACTTATCATGTCCTTTCTTCATCCTCTCAGTAAAGCTATCTATGAATATTCTATTTAAAGCATTCAGTGAAACATCTTTACCAACCCCAGACTCTCCGAATATGTAACCATAGAAGTTTAATGGTTTAGTGGTTCCATCATACAACTTCAGCTTAGCTCTAAGGTTAGAACTTACTTCAGCAAAAGCATAAGAGATTAGAATTAGGATTAGGTTCTGAGGAACATCAGGTTTAATATTTAAAACCAATTCCATTACATCCCTTACTAGAGGATTTAACTTTTCCTTATCGACTCTCATCTATTTGTCTTTTCTCAGTGTCATAATCTGTGTGTCATCTTTCTTAAAGTCTTCAATCATATAACCATTGTCTTCAATAAATCTATCAACCTTATCAGTTATGTATCCACCTTTTCTCATAGACTTCTTAATAGAGAACTTAGTACCATTAGGTAAGATATAGAATACATCTGAACCATGAATGCTAATCTCTTCCTTGTAACCTTTCTCTAACTCTTTAATTCGTTTATCTATATTTGCTTTAGCTTCTTTCAAATCAAACAACTCTGTAAACAAATCAACCTTCTCTTGTGATTTTAATTCTCTATATTCATCAGTAACAGCCATAACTATTCTCCTTCTTCATCCGAATTTATTTTAATGAGGCTAAGCTTTAATTCCATTTCATTTTTAGTGGCTTTAAAGCCTTTTTCGCTTAACCATTCATACCATTGCTCTTGACCGCTAATTGGAAGGTATGTAAGTTCTGCTATGTTAACTATTCCCATCTGCTTATTCTTGTAGCACAGTAGTTGAAGTTCCTCAATACCTTCATAGTAGATAAGATTTAATTCCTTGTCTAAGTTAGTTAATCTACCTCTAGTGAGTCTTGTTTCTTTTTTAAATTCTTCTGCAGTCATTATTTATCCTTTTTATAATCGTTATGAAACCAAGCCATATAAGCTAAGTAATACTCTGGAAAGCCTAATGCTAAGTCTTTCTTGTTCTGTTCATCTGCTTTACCGTATAAGTCCATTAGAGCCATTTCAAAGCTACCTAATGTTTTTCTTTCATAGAATAATGCTATAACCTTTGGGTCTTTCATATCAGTCCTTTATATCTATTTTAGTGAGTGACTTTTGCATAAACTTATACATTGGTTGTAATTCGATTATGGACTGTTTCACATTGTCTTTCTTAGTACCACTATAAACAAGCTTTAATAAACTCTTAATGGTTCCGCTCTTTCGTAGTAAGGTCTTTGAACCATTGGTTATGGTTAGTTTAGCCTTATCTCCAGTATCATCTATACAAAGCTCCATTTAAAAATCCTTTTCATCTAAACCACTGAATAAATCATCAGGAGTTATATCTTTATCTAAATTCAAGTCTAACAATCTTTGAACTTCTAAAAACATAGCTAATGTCTGAATTTCAACAGCATCAGAATATATTGCATTTTTACTAGAGTCGTATCCAAACATTAGCTTTATGGTTCGTTTACCATTAGCTTGTCTCATCCCCGAAAATGAACGGTATGTCTTCGGGATACAATCTTTGGTTTTTCCCTTAAATAGATTTAATACTCTATTTCTCTTTTTCTCGTCTATCTCGTTCATCTATTATCAACCTTCTTACCACTTGGCTCATTGAGCTAGAGTTTTTTTCAGCTAAGTCCTTGAGAATTTGAATAACATTACTATCAAGGTTAATCATTACACCTTTCTTAGTTGTTGTTTTCATATACTTCCTTTCTTTAGTTGTTTCACAGTTTACTGTAATGTTTCTTATATATAACTTATATAGCAATTGTATAGTTTCGTATATTTCCGTAACGACTTCGTAACGAATACTTACATACTCTACCTATACCTTTACCTTTACCTTACCTTACCTATATTTTTTTACCAATCCTCTACATCATTTAAATTTCTATCTGCATTCCATTTAGGACAGATACTTCTCACCCCGCACCATCTATGTTTGAACTTAACACAAAGGTTACACTTCTCCATTTCATTAACATCGCCTTCTATGGCTACTAGGAAGTCCTTCAGGAGCTTAACTACCTCTTGGATAGGTAAGAGTTCAACTTCAAGTATTCCGTGCTTCTGTGAGTCCGTACACAACCAAGCGATATAACCTATGGTTCCATACTCTACTTTGTTTTGTTTATGGTTCAAATAAGTATATATACTAATCTGTTTTTGCCATGAACTATCTTTCTTGTTATTTATCTCTCGTATCTTTGACTGTATAGAAGTTTCTTTTCCAGTCTTATAGTCAAGTATAATGGTTCCATCTATTCTAAGGTCTGCTGTTCCACTTATATTCTTGAACTTCAGTTTTACTTCTGCTTCATAGTTGGTTTCTCCAAAAGCATTTTCTTTCTCTAACCAATCTTCTGCTCTTTGATGTATGGCTGAACCAATAAAAGCACTTATCTTATCTTCATACTTCATATCATGTATATCAGGATTATCTTTTCTTAGCTTTACAGCTAACAAATCTCCAACTATATCACTTGCTGAATACTGACCACCTTTCTCATAATCGGAATAACTAAATATGTTCTTCCATAAATCATCAACATTCACAACCTTCTCCTATCATTAGTTTAGCTACATTCTCACAGCTAAATCTGATTATCTTCCCTTGGTTTGGTACTCTTACTATCCAACCTCTATCTTCAAATCTCTTTACAGTAGAGTTAGAAACCTTCATTGCTTCCATTACTTCTTTTCTTGTCATAACTAAGCCATACTTAGCCTCTAATTTAATCGCTAATTCTTCCATTTATTCTCCTTTTTTTTGGTCTAAACAAGATTTACCACTATATGTAGCAAACCCCAACGGTGTAACTTTGTATTTACGGTGAGTATACTTTCTACCATTCTTATCGTATTTAACGGTTCCTATCATGGTTAACATACCTTGTTTAGCATACTCTTGTGCTCTGTCTGCTGAATATGTTAGATATTGATACACCTTGGCTTCCATTATGGCTAGGTCTTGTGCTCTGCCTATTACAACATCATTTTCTCTACCACCACAATTAACACCACCAATACCACCACCCATCACTTGATGCATAAAATCAATCATTTTCTTTCTCCATATTTTATTCTACATAGCTCTAAGTCTATCTCCGCTATCTCTACTGCTAATCGTAAATGAATACGAATCATCTCATCAATCGTGTGATTTACTTTTGTATCTGCTCTTACCATTTCTAGTCTTCCCCATTCTTAATGTCTTTTTAGGATTAGCTTTCATAAACTCTCCTACCTTCTTGTAAGGAATACCTTTATCCTCAACAACTATCAGTGTAACTACTGAATTGCCAACTATAACAAGTTCTATATTATATTCATCTAGCACAAACTTACTTGTGAATTGATTCCAAGTAACAAACTTCTTTAGGTACTCTCTCATGTGGTCTAACTGTTCAGTTGAATAAGGAGGTTCAAACTCAAATACTCTTTCTAAACCTCTCTCTAGTGCATGAGTAGAATAACCAAACCTGCTATTTAAAGTAACCATAACTTAGTATGTCGTACATACCCTGCCTAAACAACTTATTTGTAAAGTATCTCTTCCAATCATTTCTTGGCTGTAGTTTAGCCCATAAGGCTTGACCATTACCACTGAATACCTCCTTATCATTAGCTATGTCTATATTAGTGAAGTTCATGGCTACCCAAGTCTTCATGCCAGTTTGCTTTACCATATACCAGTGACCCATTGTTTCACTGTGTATAATATATATATTCCCTTTCTTAAATGCCATTACTTATCCTTCATTAATTTAGCTTCAAGGTTATCTAAGTCACTTGAACTATCTAATCTAATCTCTCCATCCACTGAGTAGCTAGGACGACCAAAGCCACTATTTACACCAACACCATATTCTATCTCCATTGCTCTAAGTATTCCTCTTCTAAAGAACGGTACACCTAACAGTATTCCAAACTTCTTATAATCTAACACACCATCATAATCTTTAACTCTAATGGTTGAATTAAACTCAGTGTTTCTACCACCACTATCCATAGATGAGTAGTGCATATTAATCTTAACTAAGAACCCTTGCTCTTCTAGTACAGTCGCAATAGCAAATACCTTAGAACCATTCTTCTTAATCATCTCTAAGTCTGTACCATCTTTATAAATACCTTGAATATCTAATGTTATAAACTTATCATCTTCAATCTTTATCTCTTTAATCCAAGCTTCTGGTTCTCCTACCATTACAGCACCAATATCGAAGAACTCTCCAACTACATCAAACTGATAAGCAGAACTCTCAGTAACTTGTTGTTCAAACAAATCTATATAATACTTAGTGTTCTTTCTTAAATCAGCAGTAACATCAACATTACCATCTCTCATATAGTCTTCAAAACCTTTCCAATCCTCTGTTTGAAAGAACCTAAACTCCTCTCTAGTTAACACATTATTAAAAGATGGTTTGCTACTATTTTTAGCAAGGTATCTTTCAAACTCTGATACATTGTTAAACATTAAATCAGTTTTCTTTATCTTTGCCATAATTTATCCTTTACCAATCCATATCATCTGGTTCATCTGTATCATCTCTACTAGGCTCTTCATACTCAGGTTCAACTACTTCTTCAGGTTCAACTTCTTTTGTCTCTGTAGGTACCTTAGAATTACTCTCAGTAGGCATTGTATATATGTTACAGAACTTCTTAGTTAAAGTCTTCACTATATCTTCATCACAACCTTTAAAAACAGCTATTTCTAATCCATCTGTAATACTAAACCCATTTGTAATAAGGTTATATAATCTTGATGAACTTCTTTGACTAATCATAAAGTCTTCATAGTTCTTATCAGCTTCAACTCTCATAGCTTTAATAGCTTTGTGGAACTCTTTATCGTTACCACACATCATAAGTTCTATATCTTCATCTAACTCATAGTTAAGTACAGCAAATCTATCCATAGTCGCACTATCTAGTTTGTTTCTACCAACATACTTACTCGTAGCACCTCTACCAACTGTGTTAGCGGTAGCAGTAAATCTAAAATCTTTATGGCTATATATCATTTCTCCATTAGGACATTCTATAAACCCATTAGATAAAGCACTATTCATAACTACTAACACATTAGCATTACCAGCATCTATTTCATCCATGTTAAATATACCACCATCTCTGAAAGCAGATATAAAACCATTGTAACGATAAACACCATTCGCATCAACAAAACCAAGCAAATCCGTTTTAGTAGTTTGGTTACTGACTGACATACTATGAAACGGTATATTAAGTGCTTTAGCAACTTGCTCAACAACATAACTCTTACCATTACCAGCTTCTCCCTTTATCATTAAGTTCTCGCCTATACTTACTAGCTTTAATATGGTTTCAAACTGCTTGTGTTGTACTCCCATCTTCTCCGTTGTAGTTGCATTGGTTACTGTAATATGCTTACTAGCTTTCTGTACCGCTACACCAAGTGCTTCATCTATCTTCTTATCTATACCCATGTCTTTAAGAACCTTGTTCACTTGTTCTGTTACTAATGGTTCTAAGTTTAATGTTAAGCTCATTATATCTCCAATACTTTTATTTTATTAAGTGTCACTTGTTCTTGACACCATTTACTATCTCTACTTAAAAACTTATTTCTATATTTTGAAGTAGTACTACTATAATTCCAGTCTTTACCAAAGAATATTTGGTTACTAATACTTTTAGGTAGTTTATCATCATGAAAGAACTTAATCACAATAACACTATCATAACTTTGAAATACTATTCCAGACTCAAATCTAAGTTCAAACTGATTTGGTTTCCCATCATAGTTGGTTACACTTTTAAATGCTCCAAGCTTCTTTAAATAATTCATTTTATCCTCTCCATATCTTCATAATTAATTCAGTTCCTAAGAACACCATTACAACTAATAACATGATTATAACTCCCGTTTCAGTAGGGCTCATTACTTTATCCCCACTTCTAAACCATTAATTTTCATCCAAGCTTCTCCAGCTTCTTGTCTGGTTCGGTAACACTTCTTTTCGTATTCATTACTTTTCGTATTATTACCTCTTATGTACTTATATTTAACAGACATTTCACCATAGTAAGAAATCTCAATCTCAACACTAAATATCTCTATTTCACTTATACATCCTTGGTCTAATATAAAAACTGTTTCTCCTGGATTATATTTCGTTTCTACCAGCATTACTTTATCCCCACTATTATTTTTTTTCTTTTAGTCATTAAGGAATTGATTACCATTTTAGTAGTTTTATTCCACTCCATCTTTGCCCATTTTGCCATATGAAAGTTTATAACTTCCAGCTCTTGTTTAATACTCATTTTGTTTATCCTTTAATTTTTTTTATTGTAATTCTACTGTTTACTACAGTATTAATGATATTTTGCAGGTGTTCTAAGGAATGTGCTACTCCACCTAAAGCATTCCCATCTTTTCCAGTATTAAGTGAAGAACTCAAGCTTATAAGTTCTTGTACTAAAGTATGCTGGTCTGTAATTGGTATTGGCTTACTCATTGTATTACCTCTTTATGTTTTAATTTGTACCTCTAAAGATACACATACAAACATAAGTGTTCCCATACTGTCACTATGGTACTAAGTTATATTATTACTGACTTATACAGTTACACTAAATATCTCGTGGTATAGTGTAGTTTATTCAATTCAAATAAGCGTTAAATAGTCGCTCTCAACTATTCTAGTTATTTTATTATTTAGTAAGTCAATTTTTTGGCTCTATATAGTAAATCTTAGTTATTAAAACAACACCTTACATTTTCAGTATGTTATCACTTGTCTTACTTCATCTTACATTATCAGTATGAAGTTTGAACTTGTTTCACTTTGAATATAAACTATAAACACTAAAACTTATAGTGCTTAATAATGTATATTAAGAATAAGGAAATTAATCCTTATCTTTGATTTGATTTCTTTTCGTATGTTTTAGTAATTACTTCACGAGTTTTAAGTGACTTTAAATAGCTTGTAACTGCTGAACAATATACTTCTTCATCTAGTTCAAACATGTCATTAATTTCGTTTACTGTTCCATGCTTAGATAAGTTTTCTACTTGTGCTACAGTTAATCTATCAGTTGCTATTCTAATATCTCTGAAGACAATGTTAAATGCTATTGTATAAGCTCTATTCATGCTCTTATCAGTCGCACCAGTTATATCTGATAGAATTGACTTCTTAGCACTTGTTTTAGCTTTACGACCTTTTAATCCCTTAGCATTAAGTTCAGTAAGCTTAGACTCTATTTCAACGATACAAGTTTTAATACCATTATTTTTTGAAGTCTTAGTGGACAATATTGTTTCATCTAAAGCAACTAATTTTTCGTTTGCTGCGTTATAGTTAAAGTTTGACATGATATAAATCCTTTGTTTAGTATAGAGTAATTAAAGAGTATCAAAGAAGTAGGAAGAACCTCTGTGAACCGATAAGAAGAGTATAGAACACATTAGCTTAATCTAAGCTTAATATATAATGAATTATAAAAGAATTGCTAAATTTGATAGAGCATGGTAGATAGAGAGTGATAGAGAGTATGTAAGTTAGTTAGTAGAATAAATGTTATGTTAATCAAAGGGTTTTTGTTTATAGTCATGTGTGTGTAATGTGTTGTGGTGTGGTAAGTATTCGTTCATACATTTTTATGAATCTAACTTACAATTTATCCAACTCACTCTGTTTGTTTCATCTATAAATATAATCCATTGACTAGAACTCAGAATAATTATTTATTTATTTGTGAATTTCGATAGATTTTATTTGTGAGAAAGTTGTTTTGAGAAGGGCTATGGGGTAAATATGAAATCGACCATTTCGCTAGATACCCACAATCAATTTTGCCAAGCTAAATCAAACTCCTTAAAGTTTCCTTACTCCAAACTACATAAATATTCAAAGTGTTTTACTCCGCTACTTATCCGTTTTTTTCTTTTCCTTGGAACATCATCAGAAGTCTTATAGTAATCCTCTTCAGTAACAACTCTTATCAACTCGTCTAACAAACCATTGTTCACAGCTAACATCTTTAGAGTTATTCCTAGATACTTCCACTCCTCTTCTTTAGTTCTGGTGTCTTGTTGCATATGGATATGATGAAACATCTTTAACCACATTCTTCTAATGATTGCAAAGTGTATATTCTCGAATGCATGACCGAACTGTTGAGGGTTCTCCATGTAATAGATGGTTACACCTATGGCAACTGTGCTCATATCATTGATTAAACCTTTAGAACCTTTGGTTGATATGTCTTTAAATAGGTTTCTCTGTGGTCTAGGAACAGTAGGATGGTTGAAGATGTAAGCTACTTTATCTTGTAGCGGCTGTTTAGCTCTGTATGGTGTTTTGAGTTCACTGTTGTATGGTAGTAAATATTGCATATGTTCCAATTTATTTCCTTTTATGATATACTTTTGAAATGAAAAAACAAATTATAGCTAATCTTGACAGCATACTGGAATATTATAAGGAGACTTACACAGTATCAGAAAGTATCGAAGAGATAAGAAATGAGCTTGTTTATAATAATGTAGAAGTCAATGGTGATAGCTTCTATTGTCCAATATGGAACGAAGAGCATCAGTCATGGATACTGTTGGCTGGAACAAAAGAGACTGCAAGTCTATGGGTACTGAAGAGGATAGTAAAACTCATAAAAAGCGGAGACACAATACTTACAATGTTTAATGGTAACTCAGAATATTTAGTATCAGCATTTAGTCGGTATAATATCAAAGTTATACATCAAGAAAAAGACATAAGTTACATATCTTTCAACTAGGAGTAGGGAATGGCAGTAGGAACAACAGTGGCAATATTGGCAGCGGCAGCAATAGGAGCTGGGTCAGCAGCATATCAAACAGATGTGCAAAAGCAATTATCCGACCAAGATAGAAGTCGTAGAAAAACTGAAGCAGATAGACAACAAGCTGAAGCAGATAGAATTGCTAGAGAAACTAGACCAGACGAGGAAGGTTTAGCAGAGACTAAGTTTGGTACAGATAAAGCTGATGAAGATGCTGGGTCTACTAGTGACTTCTTAGTTCCGAAGAGTTCTGCATTGGGTGGTGGTTCTGGTCGCTCTGGACTAGGATTTACTGTATAATGGAAGAGCTTATCAAGTTCCTAGAGGAGCAGTTAACATTGAAACCTTCAGATTTAATTATGAAAGATGATGATAGGATGATATTGGTTGGACAGATAGCTTTGTTAGACCAGATTAAAGAGATACATGAAAATGGTTATCCAACAGATGAGGAGAAAGACTAATGCTAGACATAAAGACAACAGTACCTAGTGCTTTTTATACATCAAACCTAAGTGATAGAAAACCATATGAAGATAGAGCACAAGCAATCAGTGAAATATCATTACCATATGTTTTCAGAGCAGAAGGTTCTGATGGAGGTTCAGATTTATTCAAGTCTGTTTCTCAATCATTCAATGGTAGACAAGTAAATAATTTGAAAGCTAAGATGGGCATGGCTTTACTTCCACCAGCTACATCAAGTTTTAGATTAAAGCCAGATGCTCAAGCTATGGTTGAATTGTTTCAGGGTAATGAAGCAGCAGTCGAACAAGTAAGACAACAATTGTCACTTAACACTGATGCTATTAACTCAGAGATAGAAAACCAACAGATTAGAAGTTCTTTGTTTGATATGTTACTACAGCAGATAGTTGCTGGCTCAGTAATCATAGAGAAGAATGAAAGAAAAGGTATTACAATATTTCCACTACGGTCATTCGTGGTTAATTTAGATTCTCAAGGAGAGCCATTAGCTATGTGTATAGTTGAGAAGCTCAAGATGTTACCAGAAGGTATAGTCCCTAAAGATATAAAGGAAGAATATGATTTGTATACACTATTGGCTTTGGATAAAGATACTAACAAGTGGGTAATGAAACAAGATATTGATGGAGAAACAGTAGGCAAAGAACAAACCTTTGCAGATTATGATAAACTACCGTTTCGATACTTTGGGTGGAACTGGTTACAAGGCGATGCATACCATAGACCATTTGCTGAAGACTACTATCCAGACATGGAACAAGTAGATAAGTTGTCTAAGTTAAATACTGAAGGTTCTGTTATCGCTGCAAAGACAGTTGTAATGGTTAATCAAAGAGGTGGACGAACTAGAAAGGCTGACTTAGTTAAAGCAGTTAATGGTGGAGTCATTGATGGTTCAGCAGAAGATGTAACAGCATTTCAGTTGAATAAGAGTTTTGACTTTCAAGTATCTAACGAGAGGGAAGCAGTATTAAAGAAAGAGCTTATGGCTAACTTCTTAGACACTGGTTCGGTTCAAAGAGATGCTGAGAGAGTTACAGCTGAAGAGATTAGAGTTATGGCTCAACAACTAGAAGCTTCTACATTGGCTGGTGTATATTCTAAGATGGCACTCAAGTGGTCTAAGTGGATTGTACTTAAAGTTATGGATGAGCTGAAGATTAAGTTTGAAGCTGTTGATGTATCGGTACTAACTGGACTAGACTCTCTTGGTCGTTCTCAAGAAGCACAGAAGCAAGATGCTTTCATGCAAAGAATTACTCAACTACAACTTAATCATTGGATTAAAGAGTCTGAGGTTATTCAGAGGTATGCTGCATTTGATGGCATTAATACTGTTGGGTTATTAAAGACATCTGGAGAAGTTCAACAAGAACAAGCTGCTGCTGCAAAGCAACAGTCTGACCAAGTTGCTTCAGAAGAGTTATCTAAAGCTGCTGGTAAAGGTGCTGGAGAAGCACTCACTGGTCAAGGTAAACAACAAGCGGGAGGACAATAATTATGGCTGAAAAAAAGAAACCAGTAAAAGAGTTTAAGCTTACTGAAGGAAAAGTACCACAAAGAAGAAAGGTTAGGAAGTAAATTCTAACTACTCACTTCGGTGGGTAGCATAGAGTCTATGACTCATATTTAAGGAGGCTAATATGCCAAATGTAGAAAAGATTATAGAGATGAATGCAGAAGGTTTCTCCAACAAAGAAATTGCAGAGGAACTTGGAACTGAAGAAGAACCATTAACATATCAAGCAGTAGCAAAGATTGTTAAGGCTAGTAAACCAGAAGTGGTTAAAGCTGTAGTTGCCAATGTTGGAACTATGACTACTAGAACAGCAGAAGAGTATGAAGAGTATTCCTTATCTCAAGGTAGAACATCTATGGGTGGAGAAATTGGTGTTAAAGTTGATGCAACTATTGAAGACCTAAGAGCTAAGATTACATCTGGTTGGAAGCCTAGTATGTTTTTAGAGAAGTGGCAAATGAATGAAGAAGAGTTAAAACAATTAACTTGGGCTTTAGCTAAATCTGAATTAAGAGATAGACAACCAACAATTAATTACAAGCAGGACTTCTTTCGCTTCTAGAGGAAGGATTATATAGGAGGATATAAATTATGGCAGAAGAAATAATTACACCAGTAGAACCAGTTGTTGAGCCTATAGTAGAACCATCTGGTTTGCCTAGTGATGTAGATAACCAAACTACATTCTCATTTGATGAAGCAGATATTAAAGATGGTAAGTTTGATGGTAGATGGTCTAATCCTAAAGAGATGGCTGATTACATTAAGTCTATGGAAGATAAACACTCTGCTTTAAATAGAGAAGTAGCTGATAAGAACAAAGCTGATGATGCTGACATAGAGAATGTTTCGATTGAAGTAAAAGCTCAACAGCTAAAGCTTGATACTATTAATGCTATGGTTCCAGACTACTTGGCTAATGGAATGGTTATTACTCAAGAGATGCAAGAAGCATTAACTGAAGTTGGGATGACAGAACAAGAGATTAAATTAGGTGCCTATGAGTTAAAGGAAGGGCTAGATAAGAATGCATCATATGTTGGTGGTAAAGAAAACTATGACATTATTATGGATTATCATAAAGTAAATATGAGTGATGACCAAAAAAGAGCTTTTAACCATAGCATTCAAGATGCTAACAACTCCGAAGCACTAATGGTTGGACTTCAAACCATGTATGAGAGAGATTCAGGAAATGTTGACAGTACACCAGTTGATAGGGTTAGAGGTAATCCAGCACCAGCAACTATTCAGAGATATGGAAATAAAGCAGAGCTTCTTAGAGATAAGAAATTTGCAGATTCTAGGAAGGCTAGTGCTGCAGATAAGGCAAAATATAGAGCAAGATTAGCAATAACTCCAGAAGATATTTGGAGAAACTGATAATTCTATGATATACTTCTTTTACATGATTATGTTGGGATAACAACCTAACATTAAAACATCTTCTAAAAACATTCCTGAACTACCACTTGGTAGAGGGTTTGTCCTTTTGATTTTGCGACTTGGTTTAAACTGACTAATCTAAAAATTATAACAAAGACTCGAAAGAGCAAAGGACAAACTATGGCTTACACAGGTGCAACTACTCCGAATGTCGGAACTGACTCAGCAGCAGATTTAAAAAGAGACGTAACTTTAGACGTTTTAGAAGCAAAAGAAAGACAAACTCGTTTTGCGGATTTGATTCGTACTGATACATTAGCTGGTGGGGCTTCTGCTGGTTCATTTATAGTTGAAGGTAAAGAAGATACTACTAATGGTGCATTAGCTACATACCCAACTGGTACACAAGTTAATGTTAATAACGGAACACAAGATGAGATTACTATCGCTCTTGACAGACCTCAATATGAGTCTCGTAGAATTGATAAGTTTGAACAAGCAGTAGCTCGTTATGATACTCTTGCAATGAGTGTTCGTCAATTAGGTAAGAGATTAGCTAATGCTATTGACCGTAAATGTTCAGCAGCAATAGAAGCTTCTTCTTTAGCAACTGGTCTTGTTTCAAATGGTAATGGTACGGTTGTAACAAACACAGCACTAGCTGGTGGTGCAGCAGCAGCAGCAACAGCAGAGCTACTTGGTAAAGAACTTATTGAGTCTATCTATTCAGCAGTAGCAGCAATGGAAACTAATGATGTTGTTGATGAAGTTTATGTTGGTATGAGTCCAACTAACTTTCAGTATTTACCACAAGCACTTACTATTGTATCTTCTGATTACACTAGCAACAATGGTGGTTTAGACATCGGTGATGTTAAGATGGTTGGTGGAGCTACAGTATTTACTTCAAACAACCTACCAGCAACAGCAGGACTTGTTGCATTAGCATTTACTTCTGAAGCAGCAGCAATGGTTAAACTATGGGACATTAAAGTTGATATCAATACTCAAGCAGACTTCCTTGATGCTAAGCTTATTAATGCTTACTTCTCAAATGGTGTCGGTGCTCTTCGCCCTCAGTGTTCAGTATCTATCAAGAATGTTTAGGAACCCCCTAAGCATTTAGATTTTTAGTCCCCATCCAGCCTCCTCTCGGTGGGGACACTAAAGTTTAAAACAAGGATTATCCAATGGCTATTTTAGACCCACAATATGACTCAAGTAAATTCTTCATTGCATCAGTGAATGTTATGCTCCAGATGATTAATGAACTACCTATATCTACGGATGTAGAACTTGCTGAGATACTAGAAGCTCAATTAGCTGCAAGTGTACTTATAGAGACAAAGAAGGAAGTTCTATCTGAAGGATGGGACATAAATAAAGATTCAGCTTATTCTTTTCCTCAAGATAGTAATGGTCATATAACTATACCAGCAAACGTTCTTGATGTATCATCTACTGATGGAGATATCATTATGAGAAACTGGGAACTGTATAGTAAGAAAGACCAGACTGCTATATTTGAAGAACCACAAGAGATGGATGTTACTTGGGATTTAGACTTTAATACATTAACACACCCTCTTAGAAACTTCATTACAATTAGAGCGGCTAGAAAGTTTCAAGCTAGAACAGTTATGGATGTTAATGTTTATGGTTACTCACAGAGTGATGAAGAAGATGCTTATTTAATAGCAAGAAGAAGTGAAGGCAATACTGGAAGATACAATATGTTAACATCTGCATATGGTCAAGACAACTTGGTAATGAGCTAACAATGGCTTTAATATCAAACCAGTTCGATGGCTTATTCGGTGGAGTAAATCAACAGTCTGCTGAACAAAGATTAAATACTCAAGTCGAAGAGATGGTTAATGCTTATCCTACTCTTGATAGAGGTTTACTTAAAAGAAATCCAACACAGAAACTATCTCTTAGTTCTAATATTACATACACTCAAGATATGTATTCTTATGCATATGATAGAGGCTTAGCTGGTGCTGTTGAAGAGAAGTATTCAATAAACATCACTGACGGTAGCATGGAGATAATTAATATCCTTAGCGGTAAGGTTTATAAAGCTGGAACAGGTTTAACTTTAAGTGGTTCCGCTGCGGATTATTTATATCCTTTTAAGGGAGCTAACGGTTACTCAGCCACAACAGTTAAAGACACAACTTTCTTGATAAATAGAGAAGTAACTCCAACTTTCTTATATCAGGATTCAAAGGCTACACCAGCACCAGTTACTCTTTCTACAGCTACATTGCAAATGAACCCATCTACTGAATATGCTCCGTATACGTATTTGACAACTTCGTTTCTTCAGGACAACATAGGATACAATGCTACAACTCTTATAGTTGTTGATGGAAACACAATATATATACCGTCAAACCATACATTCACACAGACATTCCTTGGTGTTGCACCATCTATAACCTATGCTCAGTATTCAACAAGTGTTTTTAATGCAATAACCACAGACCTTGGAACAGGCTACCAAGTTACTTATGATGCTGGAGATGTTATAACTATTAAGAAGCTAGATGGAACTGCTATAACTGTGACATATAGTATAATATCAGAACTTGCTATAGATAAGACTGATTACATAACTTCAATTACAACTAGCTCTGTAGATGAAACTCCTTTTGATGCAGATGTAAGTTATTTTAACACTGGTTATGTTTGGATAAAGTCAGCTAATCCAACTCATGCATACACATACACTGTGACAGTTAACGGAACAGTGTTTAGTACAACACAGACAACAACCACTGCTGCTACATCAGCACTGTCTGATGCAATTGGTGCTCATGCAGATTTTACTTCTAGTTATAATGGAAGTGTTTTAAAGATTATATCCCCTTCTCCAATAGTATCCCTCGATGCTTCGGACACCTATGGAAGTCAGGCTAGTTTTGCATGGATATATGAAATTGTTTCTGCTACAGACTTACCAAAGAATATGGGGTTTGAAAATACGGTAGTTAAAGTAGTCGGAAGTGGTGCTAGTTCTTTTGCAACACATTGGTTAAAGTATAGTGGTTCAGCATGGAAAGAAACTAAAGACCCAGCATATGTAAGTTTATTAGATGCATCTACTATGCCACATATACTTGTTAGAAACTCAGATGATACATTTACTGTAAGCCCTTACACTGAGTGGAAAGATGTGATGGTTGGAGACATTGATTCTAATCCAGCAGCTTCATTTATACAGACAGAAGAAAATGGTTCACCAAAGATTAGAGATATATTTTTCTTTAAAAACAGACTTGGTTTCATTACTGAGAGAACTGTTATACTATCTGAAGTTGGTGAGTACGGTAACTTTTGGAGGACAACTACAGCAGCAGTATTAGATAGTGATTATATAGATGCTACAGTAGATACAACACAAGTTATTTCATTAGAGTATGCAACTTACCTAGAAGACTCAATGCTATTGTTTTCTGATAAGTCTCAGTTTAAACTTCAAGGTGGAAAGGTATTAAGCCCTAAAGATGTTCAAATATCACAGACCTCTTCATATGAAATCAACACGAATATAAGACCTCTCTTTATGAATAATAAGGTATTCTTTTGTTCTGTTAGAGGTGACTATACAGCAGTGATGCAGTATGAAGTAAAGAGTACAAGCACTTCGTCTGAAGCCATAGACATATCAGCTCATGTGCAAACATATATACCAAGTACAGTAACTAAGCTTTCAGGAAGCTCCATTAATAATATGTTGTTCCTTACCAGTGGAGATACTGATGATACGGTATGGGTTTATAAGTATTATGACAATGGTGCAGATAGAGTTATGTCAGCTTGGTTTAAATGGACTTACAATGGAACTATTTATAATGCATTCAGTCTAGGAAGGAACCTTAATATACTGATAAAAAGAAGCCACCAATTAGCAGCTACAGATTGGGTTATTGGTTCTGGCATTTGGGATAACTCGAAGCTGTGGAATAACTCGAAGCTGTGGGTAATGGATAGTAACAGTCTGACTAGTGTTAACCAGCTTGAAACATCTCCTATATTTCCACAAGAATATACTGGTAACTTCTTAGATGACTTTACAACTGTTGATAATGAGACTATAATACCGACAGTAGTTAGATTGGGAGAATGGGTTCAAGGTGGTAAAGGTGGTAAAGATATTCGTGGACACTTAAAGTTTAAGACAGTTCAGATTTCTAGTGAAGATAGCAGTGAATTTAACTTAGAGGTTGAAGATGTTGCTAGATTAACCACACGAACTATAAAATCTAAGTATACTGTTAACCGTAAACCAATGATTTATGGGGATGCAAAGAACATTAGAATAAGTATTACCAACTCTGAAGAAAAAGGATTTAGAATTAATACAGTAAGTTATGAAGGTGCATTAACCAAACGGGATTCAAGGAGATAACATGGCAATACAATCAAGTTTTTATAGTGGGACTGCTTTAGAAAGCAGAACTTTCCCTTCAACTAAGCATATAGCTACTAAGCAACATTTAGCGGTATGGAGACAATTAGTTTCTGATAGCACTTGGGTTCAAGTAAGTATTACAGAGTACCAGTTAATCAATAATGCTTGTGCTTTAAATGGATTATTAAACCAATCTATATACAAACAGATAGAGGTTCGTGTTGCAGATGAGCCAAACGAGCTAACTAACAGCCCAACAGATATTGCTGTGGTTGCTGGAGTATCACCAGAGATAGTTATTGTAGCTGATATAAGCACAGAGGTAGTGACACTTGCTGGTGTAGGCACAGCTATAACAAGCTTGTATATGGACAAGGCAACACTTGATTCATTATATGATGATAAAGAAACTCTTGATTCTATTAACTCAGATAAGTCTACATTAGATAGTCTATATACAGATAAAGCTAAACTTGATTCACTATATGCAGATAAGGCTACCTTAGACAGTTTGTTCGCAGATAAGGTTAAGCTAGATGCTCTATACGAAGGTCTACCAGCTGGGGATAGTCTATATGCAGACAGGGATAAGTTAGATAGCTTGTATGCAGATAAGATAACATTAGACTCTATCTATGATGATAAGGCAACACTAGATAGTCTATTCGCAGATAAGCTTAAACTAGATGGACTATATGCTTCTAAAACAGCAATGGATAGCTTGTATGTTGACAAGGCTACACTTGATTCACTATTCGCAGACAAGGTTACTCTTGATAGACTATATACAAGTATATCTAATATGGATACAGTTGGTACTAATATAGCAAGTGTAGATACTGTCTCAACTAACATAGCAAGTGCTAACACAGTAGCTACAGACCTAGATAAACTAATTGGTACTAATCAACCCACTGACAGTGCTATTCTAAATGCATTGACGAACGCTACAAACTCAGCAAACTCCGCTACAAACGCTCAACTTTCCGAATGGGAGGCAGAAGCATCTAGGTTAACTGCTACTAGCTATGCGGTAGAAGCAGAAAACGTCCTAGTAAATCTGGTCACTTCCAATGGTGATGGTACCTACACGTATACACCACAAACAGGTGTGTATAGTTCATTACATTATGAATCTAAAGCTACAGTATTTGACCCCGCTCTCTATCAAACTAGAAATGAGGAGGGTGTAGCTAATGGTTACGCTTCTCTTGATAATACAGGTTTGGTACCAGCTAGCCAACTACCTAGTTATGTGGATGATGTAATCGAAGTAGCAACATATGCTGATTTACCGTTAGGTACTATAGGGTTTATTTATATAGTCGTAGCTGATGAGACTAAAGGTGGAGATACTTCTACTTATAGATGGACTGGAAGTGTATATGCACTGGTGAGTAATACATTAACGTCACTAGACGTTAAGAACTTATACGAAGGTAATACTGACACTAATGTGTATACAGATGCTGAGAAAGCTCAGGTAGCTGTTACTGAAACTAGTACACAATTGGATAATAGAGATACTGCTAGCAGAAGCACTGACAATCATACAGATGGCACGACTAATGGTGTATATACATTAGCTGAAAGAGCTAGACTATTAGCTATAGAAGATAGTGCGACTGCTGACCAAACTGCTAGCGAGATAGAGACCCTATATGAAGGTATAGCAGATACAAACAAGTATACTGATGTAAATTCTGCGACGGTTAGTAAGGTGAATAATACTGCTGTAACTTCAATAACATTTAATGCTGACGGTACAATGACCGTAGTAATACCATAAGGATAATAGATGGAAACATTTAATTTTAGACCAATAGAGACACAAGATGTAATAGACAGTAACTTACTTAATAGCAGTTTACCTTACTCAGGATACACAGCAGTAAGCAAGAAGCTAGATAACTTTATATTTAAAGAAGATGCTGACTTTACTTATAGTGTAGCTGATAAGAATAGATTTGTTAAGTTTGGTGATACTGTTGTTGATACTTATGGTGAAGAGTTAATAGCTTCATTGCTTCATAATACAGACAATGGGAGTGTAACTGTTATTGAGAACACTGATAACTTAATCCATTTTTCTACATCAGGAGATGGTAGAATATACTTACCCATGAACTTTACAGAAGGACGAACATACTCAGTTTCAATCAGTATCGAAAATCTAAGTTCAACATATCTAAGAATAGACACATCCGATTTGACTGCTACAGGAAGTGCTGCCTTTAACGACTTCATACGAGAATCAGAAACAGGTAGGTACACAGCAGTCTTTACTGCTTTAAGAACGATATCTGATAACATTTGGATTAGAACAGAGTACTCAGGAGAGTTTAAAGTCTCAAACATCTCAGTAAAAGAAACTCATCAAACAGCCAACTTTGAAAATGATGTACCTGATGTTAGAGTAGAAGGTAATACAGCACAGAGTACTGAGTTGGTAACTAATGGTAATTTTGATACTGATACTACTGGGTGGACTGCTACTAACTTTACTCAAAGCAGTGGTGTTATAACAAGCGCAACAGCAGGTTCTCAAGCAGACCAAACGATTACGACTGTAAGCGGTAAAACCTATACTATAAGTTTTGACATTACAGCAAACCATACTGATGGACAAAACGGTGTTTACATAAGAAATTCAGATGGGTCTTCTTATGTAGATTTTAGACATAGTAATGAAACAGGCTCTTTCAGCGGTACATTTACGGCTACTGGTAGTTCAATGATTGTTAGGCTCTACAATGGCTCTACGACAGGTACTATTTCTCTTGACAACATCTCAGTAAAAGAAGTCCTACCAGCAGCAGTAACAACAGCGGCTATCTCTAAAGGTGATTATGTTGTATTGGATAAGGAAGAGTTGGTTACTAATGGTACATTTGATAATGATAGTGATTGGACAAGACAAACTGGATGGACTATTGGAAGTGGTGTAGCAAGTTGTGATGGTACACAAACAACTCTTAGTTATATACATAATGCATACACTTTTGAAGATGGAAAAGACTACCATATATCATGTGATGTAACAGCTTATACTGCTGGTAGTGTATCAGTGTACTACCATGATGGTGTAACACAAAGAGGAAAAGTATTATCGAGTACTGGTAGGTCTACTCTTAAATTTACTGGTGATGGCACATCTAATCCTTTTGGTGTTGAAGCAAGTGCTGATTTTATAGGTTCAATAGACAACATCTCAGTACAACAAGTATCAGACACATACAGAGCTACTAGAGATACTGCTGATATGTATGATAGAGATACTACAAGTACAAGCCCTAACTGTACGAATGGCGAAGTTATCTATAATCTAAGAACAGATACCGGTATACAATACCATTACTACCTATGTACAACCTCTACTGGCACACCTCCGAGCACAGTGAATTTTGGGGCATCTTTTAAAGACCTCGGCACAGCCTCAGCAATGAGCCTAGACAATCCATACTTCCAAGATAGAACAGACATAGGAGTAACCAATCAAGTTCTTTCATCACATACATACAATACACTTACTAATGCTTATGAAGGTATTACTACAGAAGTATTATTTGAAGATTGTTATGCTGTAGAGTCTACTAAGACTAGTATGTTAAAGAATGGATTCTCTCAAGTAAGTGACTTCTTGTATATTAAAGGTACTAAGTTATATTTACCAGTTGGTAGATGGCAAACTCTTAATAAGGGAGCATACCATCCTTGGTTGAATCCTGATGGTGTAGGTAAACTACAGATTAGTAGTGGTGGTAGCCATACAGATTGGTATAGTGCAACTGTGATGCCTACATATTCTGTAGCTGATACATTCTTAAACAAAACACTATATTCAACAACATCTTACGACTTTACTGGAATAGCTACAACTAAAGTATCTGCTGGAATTAGACCAGACTCTAAATTCTACGACATAGTATACCAAGACCAATTCATAGACATGAGAGAATATGCTAAAGACTTAACAGCTAGTGAGCAGATGTTGGTTAAGAAAGATGGAGATGTTAATGGTGTTGAGGATAGGGTGGTAATAGGGACTATTCACTATGAAACATTAGTCACACATACTACTAATTTAATGACTTTAACACTTGGTGTAACGACTGGCATTGAGATAGGTGACATTATGTATCATGAGCAGACTGATGGCTCTTTTGTTAAGCTTCAAGTTTCAACTTATGAGCCTACTCAAAGTACAGTTGCTTGTGTACCTTATGATAACCCTGATGGAACTTGGACAAGAACACAAGGACTATTAAATGTATCAACACTTACTCTACCTATAAACTCACAAGGTTCCAAACTATCAAATGATTGGATAGGAAATCCTACTAACTATCCTCAGAATGTACTAGATAGATTAGCTAGTGGTGTTAGTTGTCACTTTAATCCATTATTGGTCGGACAAGATGGAACTGATTACACAAGTGGTGTAATTTATCCAATAGCTAAAGAAAAGAGTATAAAAGTTGATTTTAATGTATTATATAGGATATCTGATTCAGCTTATTTAAATGTTTGGGGTATGGTTATAGATTATATGAGTAATGAGATGACAGGAATAATTAGTAATGAATATATTGGTATAGCTTCTTACACATCAAACAACAACCCAGCTCAACAAATAGACCCTCTACCAGTAGTAAGTGTTACTGATAAAGTGTTTGCTTCTAATAGCCATAGTATCTACAAAGGTGCTAATGTTGGTAATATGCTAGGTAAGATAGCTGTAGGAAGTGAGTATGAGAGTAAGGTGTTGGAGAATACTGAGACAGGTAAAATCATACATACCTATATTAATAACAATGCCGAGCCTTTTGACCTATCAGATGGGATGCTACTATATATGAAAGGATACCAATCTAGTGATGGTGTATTTGAATATACTTATGGGACACCAGTAGATAACTATACACCAACCGATGATGCAGATATTGATTCGTATGGGAGGTTTACTAGACTATCGCATAACTACCTATCAACTACTCCTAAGCATAGCCCAATAATACTAGATGCAGACAATGGTGCTAAGTGGTTTGAAACTATATGCAAAGATAGTGATGGTACTGCATGGGCTGTATGGAATATGGAAGAGTTGAACTATGATGTTACATTTGGAGAAGATGGTACTTTCTCTCAACTCACAAATGGGACACTTACAGACCTGAATGGAAACAGTGTAAAAACTGGTGTGTTCGGTAAATGTCTTAACTATAAGATTAAAGGATAAGATAATGCAAGATGAATATGATGTTTTGTTTCCTACTATGAGGTTGGATGACTTATCCAAAAGTATAGTATGAAAATATTTATAGTCCCTAAATACATCTTGCCTTTTGGCTATGGTATCACTATCAATAAGTGGGCTATAGCTAGAGAAGATTCAGAAGATTTACCTTATGTAATTGCACATGAGGTATATCATGTTAAGCAGATAGAAGAGTTAGGTTTCTTTAAATGGCTATATAGATACTTTAAAGAGCTATATTATGTAGGATATAAAGATAATAGGTTTGAAGTAGAAGCTAGGGCTTATGGTAAAGAATATAAACATGAATACAAGGATTACAAATGAAAATACAATCAGATAAACAGTTACACTTCTTAGGAAGTATGGCACTAATGTTTGCAGCCTATCTATTACTATATAATATCTCACTTGCAATTATGGTTGCATTATCTATAGGTATATCTAAAGAGCTTGGATGGGACTTATGGATGAAGAAAGGTACACCTGATATATATGATATGGTTGCTAATCTCTCAGGTGTTTTGTTTGCTGTTGCATTTATATTTATAACTATAGGTATAAGATAATGGGCTTCATGGATATATTTTCAACCAGCTCTATAGACACTGCGGTTAATGCAATAGTATCTACTGGTGATGCTTTGGTGTTTACGGAAGAAGAGAAGAAAGAGCTAAATAAGAAAGCTATAGAGTTCAAGTTTGAAACACTAACCAAGAATGGTAACTTTCAACTTGCTCAGAGATACTTAGCTGTATTGTTTGCTGTAAACTTCTTTGCTGCATTCTGGGTAGGTGTACTTATATACTTCTTCAATGAACCAAAACTAGATGGGTATATGGAGCTTGTAGCAGTCTTTAACTTAGGCTGGATAGCAATGGCTATATTCAGTTTCTATTACTCTGGTGGATTCATAGAGTCATTTAAGAAAGCAAGAACTAAATAGTTACGATATAATAACAAATAAATAAAAGGATTATTGTGCTTGAGTCTATTATAAGTTTTATGAACGACCCTAGTGGTATAAAGACATTAGGTAAACAACTCAACTCTAGTAAGTATCAAGTAATTGCAGAAGTTAGAGAAGGGTTTGATGAACTTAAAGAAGAACTAGCTAAACCAATGCAACAAGTAATGGCTGAGTATGAAGCAAAGCTAAAGGCTGCTGAGAAGAAAGCTGAGTTCTATTGTATGTCATTAACCAATATAGGTGATGTAATACCTGATATGTTATGGTTCAAGTATACTGATGGTAAGTATGCTTATGCTAATAAAGCCCTTAGAGATGGTTTGCTATTTGATGATGCACCAATAGGTAAGGATGATATGACAATAGGTGCTAGAGCCATAGAAATATTTGGTGTAGACAATCACGACTTTGGAGGGTATTGTGCTGGTAGCGATGTTGTTACGATAGAACACGGACACAGAAAGAGATTTATTGAATATGGAGTTAGTGGTGGAATCCCTCTAGTGTTAGAAGTATTTAAGAATGTAGTAAGAGATAAGAATGATGAAGTTATAGGTACTGTTGGTTCAGGCAGAGATATTACACACATGATTTTCACAATGTTAGCATTAGTTGAATGCCACTCTGAAAGTCCAGCTGATAAAAACTCTCAAGTTTTAGCTAACTCTTTACTAGATGCATTTCTTGACTTATATTTATATGAGAACACTGGGTCAGGTGTTACTCTTCAAAGCTTCTATAACACTCATAAGGATAGGTACCATGAACGATAGTATCAATATAGAACAGTTAAAAGAGTTCTTAGAGTTTAGGATTAAGAATGTGGAGAACAAAGTAGATGCTATCCCAATAAAGATGGAGAAGATGCATTCACAGCATTTAAATAATGATGAGGCTCAGTCATTGTCTATACAAGGCATAGGTGATAAAGTGAACCTAATATGGAAAGCTATTGGAGTTGTTTTAATAGCTCTGGTTAGTGTAATAGCAAAGGTGGTGGTAGGATGAAATCAAAAACATTCAAAATATTTGAATTAGTTCCAGTACATTTATATCAGATAGTGCATGAAGATTCACTATGGGATATGATGGATGACAAGTTGATTGAATCTATAGACTTATTAAAAGAAAAGTTTCCAAATGGTACAATGGTCATAAATAATTACCAATGGGGTGGAGAAAGGGGATGGAGTGGTCTTAGAACTAAAGACTCTAAATACTATTCAGAAGGTTCACAACACTCAATAGGTAAAGCTGTAGACTGTATCTTCTCTGAGTATACTACAGAGGAGATTAGAAATTATATCCTGTATCATCAGGATGAGTTTCCATATATAGGTGGCATAGAGATAGGTGTATCTTGGTTGCATTTAGATGTAAGAGATAGAAAGAATAATAGAATACAACAATTTAAAGGATAAAGAATGGCAACACCACTAGCACGAACACTATGGTCACAGATAGTAAACCTAGTTTCAACTGGACAGAATGTATCAGATAGTTTAGATACTGCATTCACTAATATTGACTTAGCGATAACTCAAGTAGATGCAAATACAGATGCAATAGCTGAATTAAACGCAAGTCATACAGAACTAATTACTGCAACGAGTTTAGCTGCTTCACAACAGCCAACAGTTGTTGACTCTCCTATTCAGGTTGAGTTTGGAGCATTCCAGACTACTGATGATGTTGACTTGTCTGCTCTTGGAGCAATTACATTTAAAACAGCTGGAGAGTATATAATATCTCCATTCTTTCAGTATGGAAGAAGTGGTTCTACTGGAACATCTTTTCTATTAAATAGATATTTAATTAATGGAACACAGATAGGTAATTCTCTAGCTTCTAAAGTAGATAGTGCTGATACGCTTGTACCATGGTCTAGCTCAATACAATTTACAGCATCAGCTAATGATGTATTAACTATTGAAGTAATGAGAGATAGCACTGGAAATAATTCAGGTGGTTTGTTTTCTGCAACTCCAGCAGTAGCCAGCTGGGCTTCTGCTCCATCTGCTGCTATACAGATTTATAAAATAAAGGAACATAGTAATATTCAATAGTATCCACTTCGGTGGGTATTATGATAAAATTACATTAAAGGATATTTTATGGGACTAGGTGACGATTACGGAACAGTAGGTAACCCTTATAATTTAGATGCTGCTGGTACATCTAGAGGAGTTAAAGCAGGTTCAATTAGCAAGCAAGGTGGTAGTTCATCATATGCTGGTTATGCTGCTGCAATACAAACTGCTAGTGCTGTTGCTCAAGGGTTTGCTGAAACAGATGCATTTAAAGCACAACTAGACTTTAACTTTGAATCAGCTATGCAGAATGCTGGTAATGCTATGACAAGTTTTGAACTTCAACAGGTGAAGAATGCTGAGCAGATTAACAACATAAACCATGTACTAGGTGATAAGCTATCTGAGAGAGGTTTAATAGCCATGAAAGAAGAAGCACTACTTAGAACAGCAGCTGCGGAAACTGGTACATCTGGTGGAACTACAGCTATGGCTATTAAGGAAGCTTTTATTACTGAGAACATGGATAGAGCTAATATCATATCTGCTAGTAATGCAACTAAACGAAATGTGTTTATGAGTATGGATACAGCTCAAGTACAGATACAGAACAAGATTGATTCAATACTACTAGGTGGAACAGCTGTAGGAACTAACTCTATTGCAGCTGGTATGGCTGGTGGATTAAATGTAATGAACCAAACATTAAGCATGATTCCAATGTCTGAAAGAAGTAAAGCTTTCGGTATTGCACCAACTAAAGGATAACTAATGGCTACAACTCTAGCTTCTCTCGCAGGAACCAAACAAACAACTCAGGTGCAAAATGCCAATAGTGGAGCAGTAGGTTCTGCTGGAGGTTCTTCAATTCAGGCTACTAAGAGTGTAGACAACTCAGCTAAACTATGGAACGACATAGGTAAAGGCTCTGCTAATGTAGTACAAGAAATGCAACAAGCTTCTACATATGCTGGTGAAAGAGTTGGTACAGATAACCTAGTTGAGTATAAGTCAGGCATGAACCAAATAGCTGCTTATTATGCAGACCAGCCACAGACATCTTCCATGATGGTTGCTAAGAGTAGAAATGAAGAAGCATTATATAAAAAGCACATGACTAAGGGTCACTTTGGTGATAATGAGTTAGCTAATCAAGCTTTTAAAGATACCTATGCATCACCAGCTTATGACAACTTATTAAGAAGCCAGACGGTTAACAATACTAAGAGGGTTGCATTATTCAAAGATGAAACCATTAGAGATGTTACTGCAGAGATGAAGATGATAGACTTTGACCTTGGAGAAACAAACCTTAAATCATTCAAGCAACGATATAAGAATGCAGGACTAGACCCAGAAGGTGTAGTGACATTATATACAACACTGGCTAGTGGAAGTGTAACTACTGAGATGAATGATTATCCAGATACTTATCACAATGCAGCAGGAGTTGTTAATAGCGAAGCTGTAGATGCTATGATAGACCAGAAGTATAGATTGGTTCTAAGTAGTGATGATAAGGCACTACAAGACAAAGTATCAGCCATGAGAGAGAAGGCTCATAACTACATAGACAGTAAAGGCATACAAGCTAGAAATAAGTATTTTTCAGAAGCTAAGACTTTAGCTAATAGTATGTTACACTTTGATACTCCTTGGGTAGATGAAAACGGTACATCTCACTATGCTGAACTTAACCCTAAGAAGTTTGAGAAGACTATTGATAATAAGTTTGGGCTATTATCTAAGCCAGACAAGACAGCAATTATGGATATGTGGAGAGAGAAGACACAAAACAAAGGTGCTTCTAATGCTATGGTTACTGATTGGGAAAAACGAGTTGAGAAGTTTATTGAAGACCCTAATGCAGATGGACAAGTTGCTGGTGATAAAACATATGAAGCATTAACTGATTTGGGTAACTCTATCATAAATAATCTTGACATCTCTGCAACTAAGAAAACCAACATGAAATGGAAGATGGAGAACTACACTAGATTGAAAGAAGACTTCACTATAGCTAGAGATGAGATACAAACTTTAACCAAAGAAGAACTCAGAAGTAGAGTAGAGAATGGTTTTATGAAAGATGGTGGTTCAATACTAGATGGTGGAACATATGTTAAGGTTATTAACAAACAGCTTCGTGATACATCTAAGGCTATCTCTGAGATAGATATGGGTGGAGAGAATGCTGGACTTACATATGTAGCCGACCTAGAAAAACTAGAGAAGCTACAGTTTGCTAAGAACGGGAAGTTACCAAGTATAGAGACTGACTTCAACAACACTTTAACTACTGGTTTAAATGTAACCAACATGAGCAAGAATGATATGTTACAGATGGCTGCATACATTGACTTTGCTTCACTTAGAAGTCCAGCTGAGTATAAGCATTACCAGAAAGAGATGAAAGGTTTAATTCAGATATTTGACAAGGTCGATACAGCAGAAGGTGGCTCTTTCACAGAAGACATGGCATTAATATCTGCTAGAGGTAAGTTAAAGTATACTACATCTGAGAGCTACCTAAAGAAACAATCACCAGAAGTAATGAAGGCATTTACTGATGCAGTTGTTGACAGAAGTCAAGGTGGAGGAGAAGGTTGGACTGGTACAGTATCTTTTATTAATACTGATGTTCCAGAAGGTACTGCTTCAATACTAAGAGATATGTATCATGGTCTTAATACTCCAGAAGCAATAGCTAAACATGTGTCTGGTTTTTCAGCAGTAGATTTTGGTGGTGTAGGGTTTGATACCAATAGAGTTCTTATGCCGAAGAACTTTACAAATGAAACAATGTTTAGAAATGTTGTAGGTGCTCTAGTTAAGAAAGGTCAAGAGGATAACTCTGAAATAGATGAAGACTCATTAGAATTTCAACCACATGAAAATGGTGGACTATGGTATGAACTATATGCAAATGTTGGTGGTAAGAGAATATATCTTGGAAACATCAATAAGGAAATAGATGACAAAGGGAAGGATTAACAGATGGCTGATTACTCATTAAACCAACTAGCATTTTCTACACCAGAACCTCATGTTAAAAACAGTATACTTGACAACAGTAAATCTATTGATATTGTAAATAAGAACCAACGAGATAGAGATGCTTCAGAGTTTGGAGAAAAGTATACTGCCATCATTGATGATGCAGCACAACATAACTGGGCTATAGGAGTTGCTGATAATGCACTAAGGGATTCTATAGTAGAAGACTCTAATGAAGGCGGTAAGCCTATTGAAATGGACGATGAACTAGCAGATAGTATTCTTGTCACTAACGGGTTGGGTACTGAAGACTTTAAAGCTATCAGAGGTTCTAAGACTCAAGCAGAACTAGACTTGCGACTTGCATGGGCAAAAAGTGATGCGGAGACAAGCGATAGAGTCAATAAAACTATTGGTGAGGCTGGTAGGATTACAGCTATGGGACTAGGAATAGTTAGTTCACCAGAGATGTTGGTTGGAGTTGGAGTAGGTGCTATGTATAAAGCCTCTGCTTCTATCGCTCGTATTGCAGCGATGGAAGGTGGTGGTGCAGCTTTTGTGGCAGCCAGTAGATTAACACTGGATGAGAAGTATACATTAGAAGATGCATTTATTGATACAACTCTAGGAGCATTCGTAGGAGCTGGAGTAACCAAAGGTCTTAGAATGTTTGGTAAGCAGAATCCAACAGCTCAAGATGTTATAACTGCTAATGATATTGCCACAGATAAAGCTAACAACATTGGTAAGAAACCAAAGACTGGTCTACACACTGATAATGTATTTTTTAAACAAGAAGCTGACAGTAAACTATATGCTGATAACTTAAAGACAAAAGCAGGACATGATGCAGAATTTACAGACAAACTAGGCAAGGCTGACACTTATGTTAAGAACTCAACAGCAAAGCTATCTAAGGCTATTGAGAAGCTATCTAAGCTTGAAGCTAACCCAACTGCAACTAAAGCTGAGTTAAATGCTGCTAGGGCAGCTCTGGTTAAGGCAGAGAAGAGTCTTAATAAGGCTAATGCTAAGATAGACGAACTTAATAGTTTAAAGAAAGCCAATGATGAGAAGTTCAATATAGACAACAGACTTAAAAGCAAAAAAGAACTAGATGCAGAAGTTAGTATTGCTAAGATTGCTGATGATTTAGAAGAGACAACCACTGAACTGAAAGACTATATTGACAGTGATGATTTCACTATGGGTGATAGACTAGACTTACAGAACGAACTAGACAATATTAAGAAGTCTATACCAGATGAAGCTGATGAAGTTGCTGGTGTTATGAATGGAACTATAAAAGCTGAAGATACTAAGATATACAAAGGTATGTCCAAGAAAGGAAAGCTTGCTCTTGCTGGTTTAGCTTTAGTTTCAACCAGTAGTCTTAGTGCTAGCAACGGTGAAGAAGATGGTTTAGGTCTTGGTGCTATTATGATTATAGGTGCTATAGGTTTTGTTGCATTCAAGGGTGCTAGACATATGGACTACAATAAGATAAAGAATGCCAATGTTAGAAGCATGATGAAGAAGCTATATGGCAAGTTGGAAAAGGGAGTTAGAACTCAAGAGTTTGAAACCAATAACAATATGAGTAGAGTCAATAAAGCTACAGCTGCAATAGCTGATACAGCATACACTGGACTATTATCTACTGTTGCACCATTTATAAAAGAAGGTGGTGCTGCTGCTGACTTTGCTAAGAAAATACTGTTCTCTAAGGACTACGGTATGGGTGCTATGGAACGGAAGATAGATTGGTTTAATAGTGCTATCAGTAAATACAACGTAGAAGAAGATGCCCTAATTAAGAAGTGGAAGGCTGAACCAGACAGCGGTGCTAAAACTGGATTCTTTAGTGGTGACAATGGTGATGTGTTTAGACAGAAGGTAGCCAACCATATAGATGGTCTTGAGGAAAGTATGAGTCCTGCTGTTAAAGAGATGGCTGATAATGTAAGAGCACACTTTAAAGATATGCTAGACAAGAACAAAGAATATGAGACATTTGGTTTCGAGAAGATTAATTTTGATGATAATTACATCCCTCGTTTATGGAAGCATGAAAAGCTTAGTGCTATGATAAAAAAACTTAGCAAGGATGATGTTCTTAAAGTTCGTCAAGGTCTTATCAATGTACTTAGCAAGAAGAGTGGTGACATAAGTAAGGCAACCAAAGAAGCTGATATATACATGGACTCTTGGTCTGCTGGTTATGCTTCTGCTAGTGATGCCAACAAGGCTGATGTAGTTAATATGCTTGATAAGAAAGGTATGTTTGCTGATGACCTAGAAAGAGATGAGATACTTGATGCTATCACTGGAAATACTGATAAGAATGCTAGAGCTAAGTATAGGATTGATTTTGATATAAAGGACTTTAAAGAAGAGATGGAAAGTATATCTGTAGACCTAGATGGTTCTGACACTTCACTTACAGTTGATATGTTTATGGATAGAAACATCAAGTCAATTATAGACAAGACTGGTAATCAACTATACAGTTCTGCATCTCTATCCTATAAGGGTTACACTTCTGTTGTTAAGATGAATGCTGCAGTAGCTGCAATAACTGACCGAGCTCTTAGAAAGAAGGCTGAGGATATTGCTAGTATTGCTCAGGGTAAGCCTCTTACACCAGATGATGTGTTCTTACATAATGCATCTAATATGCTAAAAGATATAACACTTGGTGGAAAACTAACTCATGTTCTATTATCAACTCCAGTTGAGATACTACAGACAAGTTTCAACTCTGGATTTAGTAACGGTATAAGAGGACTGTACTCATCAATAGCTCAGAAGTTTGGTAAAGATAGTGAGCTATTGAACCAACTGGCGAACATCAATGCACTTGGAACCAACATCAAGAGGTTAGACATGAGTTTTCATGGATACTCAGATGACCTATTAGACTTGACTGACTCAGAAATATCTAGTAGGTTTAGAACTGGTAGTATGAAATTCAGAGATGCTATTATATACATGAGTGGTCTAGGAGGAATGACTGACATCCTTCAAGTAGCCAATAGAGTTACTAATGCTACTCAGTTTGCTAAGATGCTTCATGGCTCTAAGAACACACTGACTAACAGTACAAGGCTTATAAGTTTTGGTATTGATGATGAAGCACTAAAGATGTTTAGTAAAGATATGTTTGAGTTTACTTCTAGTGGTGAGCTTAAAAAGATGAACATGGAAATGTGGTCACAGAAGCAGAAGGATAAGTTTTCTGATATACTGTTTAATATGAACCAACAATACTCGCCTGATACAACTGCGGGAGAAACACCTCTGTTTTCTAGAACATCATCTCTTGGTAGAATGATTAGTACACTTGGTGGTTACTCTATGCATCAGTTCAATACTCATGGTCTGTCTGGATTAAAACATATGGACAAGCCTGCTATGGCTCAATTAGCAGCTGGTATTGGTGGTAGTTATCTTGGACTACAAGCACGATTTGCAGTACAGGGAAAAGAAGTTGAAGATGAAGTTATCTGGCAGTATGCAATTATGAGTGCTCCTCAGCTACTCGGACTCGGTGCAGTTAAGAGTATGGTATCTCCAGCTGTTGTTAAAAATAATGAAGCTATAGCAGCTACAATAGGATTCCAACTATGACTAAACAAGAAGACCTCGATAAACTAGATGCACTTATAAGAAAGAAGATGATAGAATGTCTTCAAGATGATACTACTGAAGAGCTACCAGCCTTAAACACAGTTGTATCCTACCTAGCTAAAAACAATGTTATATCAGAGAAGGCTGTTAGTACAGAAGAGGATGATATAAAGAGAAGACTTAAAGAAGCACAAGATAGAAGGAGAAAAGCTGACAAGATTTAACTTTGATTATTACTTAGATAGATTAAACAAAACTCCTTGGGGTGCTGTAAACGAAGATGACAAGTATTATACTAATGCTTCATTAGAAGATAGCTTCTTATGTTTCTATGTTTATTGTTTCGCATATCTAAACCTACCATCTCCAACTAGAGCACAACTAGAGATGGCTAAGTTTATGTCTGATACAAGTAACCCACACAGATTAGTTGCAGCCATGAGGGGATTATCTAAATCTCTAACATCTCAAATCTACATCACTTGGAGATTATTAAATGACCCAAATGAAAAGATACTTGTTATGTCTGCTGGTTCTGATAGAGCAAAGTCTTACACTCAGTTCGTAAAGAAGCTTATAGGTCTACTTCCATTAACTAAACCAATGATGCCACAACACAATAAGCAAAGAACTTCTACACAGATGTTTGATGTTGCTGGTGCTGGTGCTTCAGATAGTGCTTCTGTTTATGCTGTTGGTGCTGGTAATCAGCTAGCTGGGTTCCGTGCTTCACTTGTAATCTATGATGATGTTGAAACTGCTCAGTCTGTTGAGTCTACTGTTATGATGGAGAAGAATAATACATATTGTATGGAAGCTCAAAACCTTTTGATGTCTGGTAAAGATGAGTCTATTACTTGTTGTACTCCACACTCTATGAGTTCTATGTATGTTGATTGGATTGATAGAGGAGTTGTACCATTCTTTATACCAGCAGAGGTTCCTGAAGACGATGCAAACTACTTTGGAGGGTTAGCACCTTTTGTCCAAGATATGATTGCAGAGGGCTTAATAGGGCTTGCTGTTGATGAACGATTAAACAAAGAGTTCCTTATGTCTAAGAAGGTTCGTATTGGTAAGTCTAAGTACAAACTTCAGTACCAGCTTGATGTATCTGATGCTGATGATTTAAGATTTCCTCTCAAGCTTAGTGACTTGATTGTTATGGATGTAGATAATGATGTTGCTCCACTTAAAATATCTCACTCTTCTATGCCTGAGAATAACCTATATATTAAACATAATGGTTTCAAAGCAGATAAACTTTATAGTCCATCTTTCGTAGCTCCTGAAGTTGCACCATATGAAATGAAGTTGTTATCACTTGACCCATCTGGTAAAGGTAAAGATGAGATGGGTATCAGTTTGATATTCTCTCTAAACACTAGACTATTCTTGAAGAAGATTACTGGTTTACAAGGTGGTTACGAAGACGAGAACATGATTAACATAGCCACACTATGTAAGGATTATGAGATTGATGAATTATTGATTGAGGAAAACTGGGGTGGAGGAATGTTCACTAAGATGCTAGAACCTCATTTAAGAATGATAAGTCCAAAGACAAAGCTTGTAGAAGTGAATGTTAGAGGACAGAAAGAAGTTCGTATTATTGAAGCTCTTGAACCATTAGCTAATCAGCATAGGTTGATTGTTGATAAAGATACATTAGATAAAGACAAGAATGGTTCTGTTGTTAATAGCTTTACATACCAGTGGAGTAAGATAACTAAAGAACGAGAGTCTCTTAGAGCGGATGATAGAATTGATAGTCTTGCAAATGGGGTTATTTATATGATTGAACATATGTCTGATGACGAGGAATTCGGAATGGCTTCATTCAAAGAGCAAGAAGCTGAGGACAACTTACAGTTCACTCTGAATGTATTTGGTCAGACACAAAGAGTGTCCAACAACTATGGAGATAATTTCTAACTAAGCTTTACAAATAGTTCTTCTGTGAAAACTAAAGGATAAGCTTTTCTTAGTAAACCATATACATCTATGGCTACATTTCTTATTTCCCTTTGAGCATGAGAGTTTAATCTTAGTTCAAAGAAACTCCACCAAGCTTGTAAGTTACCAGTGACATTCATCTTAGTTGATGTATTAGCTGGTAGTATAGCTCTAGCATCTTCTTTTTTCATACCACTATCAAGTAGTGCTTCATAGTCACGAAGGTCTTGCTCCCATTTTGATGCCATAAAATATTCCTGAGCCTTTGTCAACCCTTCTGGCATAATGAATTTAAACTCTCCTTTGTCTGGATTAACATATCTTTTAGATTGAACCATGAAATCTAGGTGTTTGCTTCTAACCATCTGATTTTGACAAGCTACCGAGATACCTTCCAAGTATATGGTTGCATAAGCGAAGCGAAGACTAGCTAAATGACCATGACTATGAACGATGGAAGAAGTTATATCCTTCCCATCATCTCCTAATGCTTTTGAAGCATAGCAAATCTTTGCACACTCTCCAATAAGACTTTGTTCTGTTGACATTAATAAAGTTGCTTTCACTTACTATCCTTCACAAACTGAACATTCAGTTACTTTATGTTTTGAAACACCATTAAGACTACGAATGTAATATAAACTAAAGATGTATTCATCTTCAAATGCTATGTTATGTACTCTTGAAATCTCTTGTTCAGTAGTTGAGTTATCAAAGAATAGGTTTACTGATTGACCTTGACATAAGAATGGTTGTCTAGCTGAAGCCATCTCAAGTATATCATCTTGTCTAATCTCAAATGCTGTTCTAAACACAGCCTTCTCTTCAGTAGTTAACCATATTTCATCTTGAACTGAACCATTGTTGGTTGCTATTCTAGTCATAGTCTCTTCACTGTATTGAGCACGGTTCT
>Ga0233443_1000487_pt1 | contig 43244 bp, 37 predicted proteins | sample SI_123_September_2_FD_182784 | JGI IMG/M metagenome (GOLD analysis project Ga0233443, IMG submission 182784) | Seawater microbial communities from Saanich Inlet, British Columbia, Canada - SI_123_September2016_200_MG | ecosystem: Environmental > Aquatic > Marine > Inlet | place: Canada: British...
TCTGACCGAATAGACCTCTATGCAATCAGAGCAGTAACACCAAAGGTCAAAAAATCTTGAGCGAAAATTTTGTTAAGATAATTATGGTCACCTACTTAAGTTTAGTGATGAGTTAAGGATTATATCATCCAATTTATCCTAATTTTAGTTTAGTTTATAAAAATATCCTAAAATAGCCTTAATTATTAAGCTATATTGTCTGTTAGGGGAGCATAATAGGATCAGCACATGAATTTCCACAACATAATTTACGAACTAATGCTGGTTTATACGGGTGCAGCAGTTTTTTCAACACTCTTTTTATTCCTTAAACAACCCATCATTCTTTCTTATATCTTTCTTGGAATGCTCATCGGTCCTTATGGATTTGGTTTAATTAATGAGGCAGATCATGTTGAAAAATTATCCCATTTCGGCATTATTCTATTGCTTTTTTTAATTGGATTGAATCTTCACCCAAACAAACTTTTAGGCTTATTTAAGACCACTTTTTTTGTCACCATCATTACTTGCGTCATTTTTTCTGGTGTCATAGCAACCATTGCCTTTTTGTGTAAATTCCCTATTTTTGACAGCTTGGTTATCGGTGTATCTCTCATGTTTTCGAGTACCGTTATTGGCTTAAAACTCATACCAACTTCTGACTTACATCACCAGCACATCGGCAAGATCATGTTAAGCATTTTACTATTACAAGACATCTTTGCCATTATCATAATTTTATTCCTCAGTGGACAAGTCAATGAAGAAATATCCTGGCTTATTCCCATTGTAATTTTTAAATTAATTATTTTAAGCACACTATCATTGATAACTGCAAAATATTTAATACTCTGGTTATTCAATAAATTCTGCGAATATCAGGAATATATTTTCATTATTTCATTGGGCTGGTGTTTACTCGTTGCAGAAATAGCCACACAAATAGGACTATCTTATGAAATTGGTGCATTCATTGCTGGTGTTTGTATTGCAATTTCCCCAATCTCACTGGTTATTTCAGAAAAGCTTAAACCACTAAGAGAATTCTTTTTAATCCTATTCTTTTTTGCCGTCGGTGCAAATTTTGACTTCGGACTGGCCAGCGAGGTTGTGATTTCTGGCTTAATTATTGGCGCAACAGTGATTATTTTAAAACCTTATGTTTTTGAAAAAGCATTTCTTCAATCAGGAGAAAGCCCTCTCATTTCCAAAGAGTTATCACTTAGATTGGGGCAAGGAAGTGAATTCGCGCTATTCATTGCCTATACTGCCCTACACAATGGTCAAATCATAAAACAAACTTCATCGGTTATTCAGGTGGTGGTATTACTCAGTTTTATTTTTTCAACCTATATAGTAATGTCTAATTATGACAGCCCTATTTCTGCTGATTCCAGTGAACGACGTGACTAACTATGCATCACATTCACCCATTGGTCTCACTTTACAATACCGCTCAAAGCTCAAACCATCGTTATCCCGTTATTTTATCTGGTAATGAAGACTGGTGTCTAAATACTGTAAATATCATATTAAAATTACTGGGTCACGATCAAGTTCTGTCTGTTGATATCAATATTGAAAACATTCAAAACACCACATCTCCTCATGCCACTGAATTTCTTGGTTTTGAATATCGACATGTTGTTTTTAATATGAGACAAGATTTTTCTGCCGATGCTTTTGGAGCAATTTCTGGCACAGTCGTTGGTGGCGGTTTCATGATTCTGTTAACCCCCCCGCTTGAACAATTTTCTGAGTTTTTTTCATCTTCACATTTTATGCAACGTCTACTGAATAGAATTAAACACAATAGAAATGGAACTATTTTTGAACAAAATAAGTCTGATTTACCAAAGTTTATAACCGACCAGTTACCCTATAAAAGAAATAAAATCCAAACGACTGAAGATCAACAATTAGCGATTACAGCCATCATAAAAGTAGTCAAAGGTCATCGCAAAAGACCTTTGGTAATAACCTCGGATCGAGGCAGAGGAAAAACTACCGCCTTGGGTCTTGCGGCCATTCAATTATTTCAACAAACTCACGTCAAAAACATTATCATTACAGCACCCAAATCCAACGCCACCTCATCATTATTTGAGGTCGCGAAAATAAAATGGCCAGAAGCCAATCATCAAACCAATAAAATCACCCATCAGCATCAAACCTTAACATTCATTGCTCCCGACGTATTGCTTAAAACTCAACCCACTTGCAACTTATTAATGATTGATGAAGCGGCCGCAATTCCGACATCACAATTGACCCAATTATTAAAAACCTACTCTCGCATCATTTTTTCTACCACTTTGCATGGCTATGAAGGAACAGGAAGAGGTTTTTCAATTCGTTTAAAAAAACAGCTTAATGCACTGACCCCAAACTGGAGTGAACTTAAATTAAACACCCCCATTCGCTGGTCAGATAATGACCCACTGGAACATTTTGTATTTGATTTATTATTATTAAATGCAACACCTATTAATCAAAAAGCACTTAATAAAGTGGCTGATGATTTACTTGAAACACGACTCGTCAGTCGCCACAAACTATTAGAGGACAATCAATTATTGTCTGAATTATTTGGGCTATTAAGTCTTGCCCACTACCGAACCAGCCCCAATGATTTAAAAAATCTGCTAGATAATCCTCAATTTGATATTTGGGCAACCTTTTATCAACAACACATTATTGCGGCGGCCATCGTCTGCAAAGAAGGTCCTATTGACAATAAACTCGCCAATGCGGTCTGGCTAGGCAAAAGACGGATTAAAGGCAATTTATTACCTCAATCACTCACTTTTAATTTGTGCCTACAAGCGGCCACTAAACTAAAATATGCCCGAATTATTCGCATTACAGTTCACCCAGACAAACAATTGCAAGGTTTGGGTTGCAAACTCATACACCACCTAATTCACCACTATCAAAAAAAATCAGTCGACATCATTGGAGCAAGTTTTGGATTAACGGAAGAGTTATTAAACTTTTGGCTTAAAAATCAATTTTCCAGCGTACATGTTGGCACAAAAAAAGAAGCCAGTAGTGGCGAACATTCCCTATTAATCATCAAACCACTATCCAATACAGGAACAACTCTTTTCAATCAAGCTGAAGAAATTTTCAGTGAACATTTTCCTCACCAACTCGCCTATGAACTGAAAGATTTAGAACCCGCGGTTGTCACCAAACTAATCAGACTGATGAGCAATAATAATAACAGCCCATCTCAACAAGAATGGAGCCAGATAGTAACTTTTTCCCATGGCTTACAATCATTTGATTATTTTAGAATTTTATTGAAAAAAACAGCTTTATATATTTTATCTCAGCCATCTAAATTTCCCCAAATTAAAAACCACCAGAGTGACTTATTGGTTCTATTTTTAATGCAGGACAATGAACCTGCTGAAATCACTTCACATATGGGAAAAAAGCAAATTATTCAACAATTGAGAAAAATTTTTCAACTGGCATTACAGGCTATTAATGATGATAAAATAAATAATCTAATCAATGAACTAAGGTAAGAAATAAACACATAATCCGTTCGTCACCAACCTTATACCGCCCATCACCCTCTGCTATTACTTTCCCTGTAATATCAAATTAAATGTGCGTAAACACCCCTATAGTTTTGCTATAAAATAACATTATACTATATAATTATGGTCACCTACTTATAAGTTTTTCTCTAAATCACTGGAGCAACCATGAAAAAACTGGTATTACTATCTATTGTGTCGTTTTTCACCATCAATTCCAGCCAGATACATGCTTGGTCACAGCCCATACACAAACGAATAGTCATTGATGCATTAAGCTTCATGAATTCCAGTTATGCCAGTGAAGATGAAAAACTGGCTTATGCCTTTTACGTCAAAGCCGCGGGCAGTGAAGAAAATGCAGGTGAAATTTTAGGTCAAGCAGCTTATGATGTTGATGAATTCAAGGATACTCGACTAGGAGAATGGTGGCGTCCTTATGAACGCGCACCAATAGGTGGATTAGGTGGATTTATTGTACAATACACTTCTTATTGGCACTTCCTCAATATGACCCGTGGAGAAGATGCACACGGTAATGACCATGGAGGCTATGATTACCGTTACCACACCAAAGACCCTCGCTGGTGGGCCAATATTGACACTTACGCAAAATACTATTTGTACAATCTTCAATTACATGAAAAAGACTTCAACTCCACCGAGGCTCACTATAGACAAGGTAGCCATTCAACTATTGGCAAACACTACGAAGACTTCCAAAATATAGCCTGGCAACCCATCGATAATTTAGCCAAATACTGGTATGACCAATTTATTTTAGACCCTTCTTTGGAAATGATTGGCTTTACCTTACATGCCGTCGGTGACGTTGCTCAACCCCACCATGTCTGGGTTTCTTCATCAAATTCTCATGCAGGTTGGGAAGGTTGGATAGAAGATTATTATGATGAATACCAACTCAGTGCCCATGAAAAAGTTTCAAAAATTATTGGTGAATATGATACTGAGTGGCCTGTCAGAGACATACTGACTCATACTGCTGGAATTGCCTATGAACATCCTGAAGTTTTATATAATAGAGACACCAAAACACGGGTTGCCGCCTCAAATATCTTGATCCCTCATGCAGTTGCCAGTGCGGTGACGGTGCTAACAAAAGGTGCTCTGTATTTTTACGATTAAAACTGAGCTATTTTTGAAATCACTTAATGAACACAAATTTCCACTAATATTTTTTATAACTCTAAAATAAATTAGTGTTTATTTGTGTCCATTCATGGCTTTTAAACTTCATTTTTTCCATACTTTAAAATAATGAAAAAAAACACATTTTCTCTCAATCTTTTATGCTTACTGAGTGCCATTGTCACGACAACATCACCAGTAATCGCAGCAACCGCATTTGATAAAAACATTTTAATCAAAATTGGTGAACAAAAAATCCCCATCAAAAGCACCCTATTACTCTATCAAAGTGTTTCCAAATATTCACGTCACAAACCAACAAAAACGGCCTTTTTTAGTCGAATAATCATGAATCATCTGATTACCAACGACCAACTAAAAAATATTCCAATCGACCAACAAACCACTTTACGCCATCAAGCCAAAGCAAATTCATCACAATTATTGGTTGGCATTATCCCCTCATCTAACTTGCCTTATATTGATATTAAATACCAGTTAGATGATGGCAAAAAACAACTTGAAAAATTTTTACAGCTTGCTGATAAAAACAAGAAATCACCCCGTTCAATATCCTATAAACAAAAACAAATGGCATCACAATGGCGTGTAGCCAATTATCATGCAGATAAAAATATCAAAGGATTTATTAGCTTTTGGGACTTGTTAGACCAAGTATCCATTCATGATTGGGCAGAATTAATGTCATTCAATCAATCTTGGATTAAGAAAAACATTCGCAGTAAAATTTATCAAAAAGTTGTAATGACAACTGCATTAGAAAAGTTAAAAATCAGTCCCACTGAACTTAAAGAACTGCAGCAACGTCTATTTGAACAATTAGCACGAAGTCACCACGAACAATCTATTGGTGTGGTTGAAGTATTGCACCGCTCTAATAAAAACATCAAAAAACAGGCAAAAAATATCAGTGACCAAGCTATTAAAGACTATTATTTGAAACACATTAAAGATTATATGCAACCATCAATGGTCAAAGCACAACATATTCGCCTCAATTCTCAACAGCAGGCAGATAAGGTTTATCACGAAATACGGCAAGGCATGAGCTTTAACCAAGCCGTTAAAAAATACAGTCAGGCCAATGATACCAATACGACACCACCTGGCGACCTAGGAACCATCACACAATCATCACAGCCTAATTCATTTCTTGAAAAAATCTCTTTTTTACAACGCAAAGGAGATGTCTCTTTACCCATAAGAACCAACAAAGCCTGGGAAATTTTATTAATTAGAGAGCGTCAGGATCAGGTAGTATCGGTTGATGACATGAGCATTCGTCATCACATTAAAAATATTTTAGCAAAACAATCAATAAGACAGCAATACAGTGGCTATTTAAGTCATCTTGCCAAACAGTCTAAACTTTCAATCAACCCAGCTTATCCAGTGAAATTACCATGATAAATTCTAAAATACTCAGTTTCATCGCATTGTCTGTTGTCGTTGTCAGTACAAGCATTTATTTAAATGATGACAACACAGCAAAAAAGTCACAAACAGCCCAACCCAATTTGCCCAACAATAACTCTATTAAAAACAACAAAAATAAACAAAATTCACCACAGAAAAAAAGCACCCGACATCATCAGTTTGCCAGCAATTATTTGAACCCTACTCCCGTCACAAAATTAACCGCAACCGAAGCAATTGATCGAATGCGACATCATTTAAAAAACGGTGATCCTCGAAAACCTGAACTGTTTGAATCCAAACCCTTGTTTGTCAAAGCCACCAAAGAACAACTGAATGATCCTGAATTATACCAACAGTATGAACAACAAAATGAGAAAAAAGTTATTTCACTGTATTTAAGTCAGGTAAAAGATATCCCCCTATTACAAGAAAAAATCATCAACGCAGAAATAACGGGAAATAGAACTGAAAGTGACATCAACGAAGCCAAACAAGCATTGGTCGCATTGCAAACCATGAAAACCGAATGGGAACAACAACCCAGTGAAGAGCAACAGAAAATGAATGATCTTATTAGCGAATTGGCTAAAACAGATAATTAATTCAATACTTTCAATAACCCAAGAAACATTCCTAATATTCAAATGAGTATCTGTGTTCATCCCTGGCTCTTAAATAAGGCATAATAGTAATGATTCAAACAAACAAGACAATGTCACTAAAATCTATTTTGCACTGTTTTATCAGTGCCATATTATGTCTAATCAGCGTTGAAAGTCTTGCCACAACAAACGATGCTCGACAAGTGGACTGGAAATTATTATTTAATCAATTATTTGCCCAGGAAATTCGTAAAGAAACATTATCACAACCAAAATCTGAACAACGCCAATATTACCAACAACAACTCCGTGAACACACTGGCTGGACACCTCTGAACTTCAACCAAACCATTGAGAAAACCTTATCAGCAAAAACCACATTAGAAGCGTACCAAATCAGAGAAGCAATTTATTCAGATCATCGAAATCATCAACAGCTCAAACAATCCATTGATAAAAACATACCTCAATCCATTCGTCAAAGACCTAAGGTAAGACAATACCTTGATCAGTTGCATGAACAATCAAACCATGCCATTAAAGGACAAGACAACTATTTTCTCAGCATCGCCGCTCAAGATATGATGGCGGCCATCTCTCAACAAAACCAACAATCCTCACCCAGAAAAGTTGCACTGGTACTGGTTCCAGGTTATGCAGGGCATCTTATCAAAGACCCTATTTTTGAAGACATTTTAATCGACGCCAATCAATATTATCAACGACCACCTACCCGCCCGATCACCGCTGAAAACGGCCTGGATTTTGAAGTCGAGGATTTTCGTCAATATTATGCCCATTCAGGCAATCAAAAAAATTATTTTGACATCATTCATCCTGCTGGAATGAAGGAATTAGGCAACACCACGGGTGAAAATATTGAAGCCACACAAAAATTAACCCACTGGTTAAAATCTTTACCTAAATTATACAAAGATCATTCTTTTATATTATTTGGTTACAGCAAAGGCGCCCCCGTTATTTTAGATGCCGTGCGACAATCACCTGATTTAAAACAACGCATCATCGGTTACATTACATTTGCAGGTGTTATTCAAGGCACCAGTATTGCTCGCAAAGGTCTGGATGATCTCGATTTATTTTTAAAAGGGCAAACCATTGGGGAATTGGTCAAAAAACTGGAAAATAAACAACCTGATGAAATTCTGCATAAATTATCGGCTTTGTTTAAACATATCCCGCTAGCCAGTATCGACCTATCTCGTTTGAAAGATGTCTTGGAATTATTTGATTATAACACCGATGATTTTGACCAAATTGCCAAAGACATTTTAAAACGCCGAGAACTTCATGAACTGGAATTGGGCGTCATTGACTTACTACCGTCAGAACGATCTTACTGGAACATACAGCATCTCAATAATAAAAATTTTGCTCCAGACACTTTTATTTTTAATTTATCGGCTGTCACTGATGTTTCTACATTTACACAATCCAGCAGTGGCTCACCTTTAATTTCCCCAACCATCAATGATGACGGCCAATTAGACTGGAAAAATTTTAGCATTGACGCCCTCTTTTTATATTTTTCATCCATAGATGGCTTTAGGCTGGCGCCAGGTGGTTTGTATGATACCCAAGTTGAATTGGGTAATACCAAAGTTCCCCTTTTAGACAATCGACCCTACACAGCGACCTTAACTGATGATGAATTAAAAACAATGTGGCAATCCACAACAATCAATAATATTTTAAAAACCAACCAAATTAATTCTTATGAGCAATTTATCAAAACCCCTCGCAATCAATTGATCCTAGCGGGCAATACAAACAATATTCATCCCGTTGATCTAGGCGAAATTAGAGGACATCATTGGAGCTTGTTAATTCAGGCATTTCGACCACCAGCCAATATCAGTGAACAACATCATCAGTGGAATTTCCCCCGAAAAGCCTATATGAGAGCATTATTGCAGACGCTGGCACTGTATAATCTGGTTAACTTATCTGACAAGGGAGTTAAATAATGAAAAATTTAATCACTTGTCATACTGCCCTATTAATTTTAACGTTAGCCCTTTCGCTACCCGTCTCAGCACAGTTTAAAACTGCATTATTACAGAATGAAATCAATACAGAACATCAACTCACCTGTCATTTTCATCTCTATAACACAGTAGCCAATGCCACTGCTTATGCCCTATTGATGAATGGTAGTCGCACAGGTATGGGAACAACCAACCCAACGGGATCACAAATGCAACCCAAAAACTTGTATGATCATCTCAATGACATTGCTTCATTGGCAGATTACCATTTTTCCCAGCAAATAAAGTCACCTGACACCCCTTGCCTACCAACTGACGTCATTCTACAAAGCAGTTCTTTTCCAGAACAGTTGCTCGAACAGTTTGATCGCAGTGACGATTTAATCAGCGGTAAAGTTAATCAAGCATTAAACATCCTGTTTCCTGAGTTCCCTATTCCCAGTTTACGACATGTTCCAATTGAACAATTAAAATCCAAGGACTCGGCCATCAGTGGTCGAAAATTAAAGCATTCCGCCTTTCAAGGCATTGACTATCGCTTAAAGCAAATACAATCAACCCATCAAATTTATGATGGCTTGGATTTTCAACAACACTTAAAAGCCATGTCTTATGCATTTCAACCTTTGTCTGCCAGGATTCATTTAAATTTACCCCAACATAGGACTGCTGGAAAACTGAATGCAACCCTATTACTGCCAGCCATACACCAATTAAAGTATGACGACTTTGAAGATGTCGAAAGCTGGAGTTTGGAAAAAGGCGTGGTTAAAACCGAATTTCCCGTCCCCATCAAAGTCAGTTTGGCAAAAATCACTCATTTTGACTATTTACCTGAGCCATCACGACACCAGTTAAACCAAACCATCAAAGTTAACATTAGCAAGCATTTAATGCGCCCAAATCAATTTCAGGCTCAGATCACATTTGGTCGATTGATTAATTCAGCCCAGCAACTGGATGTTAGCCACATTAACCATGATGACGTTTTACGACTTTATGTAAAACTGCAAGCAGACATCAAAGAACGTGATTATCGTTATGTTAAAATGATTAAAAAACAATTTAATCGAATCACCAAATCATTCGATATCGAAGTTTTTGTCCATCAATTGGGGCTTAAATATAGTCGCCAAAAACCATCGACACCAACCATTAAAAAAATCAGACTCAGACCACAATATCTGGCGGACAAATCTAGGTTAACGTTTAAAGTGAACAAAGAAACCAATCACTGGTTGAGTTATTACCAAATGAGAACGGCTGGTTTTACTTGTGGAAAAGGCTTGCAAAAACGCTGGAGATGTCATAAAAAATTCAAAACTTGGGGAGACTTACTGTCTTCAACCGCGGGCAAAATCACCATGTTACTGGTTAATCGTTATATGCCAGATATTGAAACAGTCGTCAGTGAAGAAATTGATTATGTGTTAAATGAAACACTGGAACAATTGGCTGAAATTCGGGAGTTATTGTCAGAAAGATTGTTGGAGACGGCAGAGGAATAATTTTTAACAAATAACCCACTTGACCAATTATCGCCCACTTGTTACAGTCAATATTATGTGCTACGAAATACATACGACAGAAATATTTAATAAATGGCTAAAAAACATTAAAGACAAAATAACACATTTTCGTATTGATGCCCGTTTAACGCGCCTAACCGAAGGAAATTTTGGGGATGCTAAATCTGTTAGCAACAATCTATTTGAACTCAGATTTACTTTTGGAGGAGGCATTAGAATCTATTACACCATTCAGGGCGAAAGAATTATACTTCTCCTACATGGGGGAAATAAATCGACCCAAAGTAAAGATATTGAAAAAGCAAAAAAAATAATAGAGGAATTGTCATGAATATACAGACTTATCAATTTGCTAACAATGTTAAAACCGATGATGATGCTCTCGAATACCTGAAAATATTTATGGAAGAAAATGGTACAAAAGGACTAATACAAGGATTAAATCATTTGGCAAAATCAAAAAGCATGACAAACTTAGCAAAACAAGCTGGATTAAACCGTCAAAGTTTGTACCGTACATTAAGTGAAAATGGAAATCCAAAATTACAAACAATTGACAAAATAATCACAGCATTAGGATATAAACTTACAATTGAAAAGGTTTAGGCAACTCGCAACAAATAAACCACCCATCTTACTGGCCCTTTTGTTCGTCTTCTTTGCTACAAAAATAGTTATGTAGAGTGACTATACTCCTATTTTTGTAACAAAAAAGACAAACAATATTTCTGCGCAATATGGGTAGTTCATTTATTGCGTGTTACCTTAATTATTTCATGGCTCTAAAATAATTTGTATTTATTTGTGAATATTCATGATTTCTTATCAAGCTCATTCTCTTTACCCCGATCAAAACCTGATTTTTTTATATTAAAAATACAGTTTTTTTAAAATTCAATACTATAATATTTTTATATATTAACACCCCATATGACCTTAAAAATAAGTATTTAACTGGATTTGAAAAATGAAAAATAATCAGCCTGTCACCAATAATGAAAAAATGATGCTCGATGGTGAAATTCTTGTCACCAAAACCAATTTAAAAGGCATTACCGAATTCCAGCATCCACTGAAAGAATGGGGCGTTTAAGAGGGTTAGGAGCAGGCATTATTAACCAGAAAAAATTTAACGAAGGCCAATTCATTAAAATAAGTGATAACAAACTTTATTTATCCATTTATACAGATAGTTTAAAGACCTCACTAAAACAAGCCTATGATGCTAACAGTCAGTTAAAAGGTAAGCTCGGTGCATCCAGCGATCAAGTTGAAAGAGACATTCGTATTTTGTCCAAGCAAACCACCCAACTATTAAATAATAATTTTAAAGCAACCAGTTCAACAGATTTTTTTAACAGTGGAAGCACCGTCATTAATGGTTTATTTCAACTTTATGATTTAACGTCACCTTTACTCTATGAATTACTACAAAAACGCATTGATAAAGATAATACGGCCAAATACCAACTCATTGTCATTACTTTAATCAGTATTCTGTTAGCCGTATTATTTATCGCCTATGTCACCCGAGACATTTTAAAAGCACTCAAACAAACCCAAGCTGAATTTGCTCATATTGCCGAAGGTGATTACAAACAACCCATTGAAATTGATCGTAAAGACGAACTGGGTGATTTAATGCGCGCACTCAAATCATTGCAAATTAAAGCGGGTTTTGATGTAAATGATGCCAATGAACGAGGCAATGCCATGGCAAGAATTAAGGTGGCACTCGACAATGTCAGTAGCAATGTGATGCTGGCTGATAATGATCGAAACATTATTTATACCAATAAAGCCGTGATAAAGTTATTAAGTAATGCAGAAAAATCCATTCAATCCGTGTTGCCAAATTTTAATGTCAGCACACTGAATCAAGCCAGTATTGATAGTTTCCACAAAAACCCATCCCATCAAAAACAATTATTGGAAAACCTAACCACCTCTTATACAGCAGAGATTGATATTGCTGATAAGATATTTTCCTTAACGGTGAATCCAGTTAATGATGAACAAGGCACTCGCCTAGGAACAGTCGTTGAATGGGTTGACAGAACTTTAGAAATTTCGGTTGAGAAAGAAGTAGAAAATATCATCCAAGCAGCCAAAGATGGTGATTTAACACAACAAATCAGTGTTGAAGGAAAATCTAATTTCTTCTTATTATTAGCCAACGGCATCAACGAATTGATTTCTGTAGTCGATGATAGTTTTCAAGATGTTTCCAGCATCATGACAACCTTATCTGATGGTGATTTAACCCAAAAAGTAAGCAAGGAATACAAGGGTACTTATGATGAAATTAAAAACAACATCAACAACACCATAGATAAATTAAATGAGGTGGTTGAAAGTATTCTTGTTTCCAGTAACGACATAAGCCAAGCAAGTTCTGAAATTTCTCAGGGCAACACTGACTTGTCAGTCAGAGCATCCGAACAAGCGGCAACTCTCGAAGAAACTGCGGCCAGTATGGAAGAACTTACCAGCACCGTCAGACACAACTCAGAAAATGCCAGACAAGCTAACCAGCTCTCTGATGAAGCCAAAGACATGGCAAGCGAAGGACGAAATGTAGTTGACAATGCCATTGAAGCAATGAATGAAATCTCCACTTCAAGCAATAAAATTTCAGAAATCATCAGTGTGATTGATGAAATTGCCTTTCAAACCAACTTACTGGCATTAAACGCCTCAGTCGAAGCGGCCAGAGCGGGTGAACAAGGTAGAGGTTTTGCCGTGGTTGCTACCGAAGTACGAAGCCTGGCTCAACGTAGTGCAGGTGCAGCCAAAGAGATCAAAGAATTGATCAATGACAGTGTAGAAAAAGTTAAAAATGGAGGAGAACTGGTTGATCAGTCAGGTGAAGTCCTGAAAAATATTGCAACTTCAGTGCAAAAAGTCAGCGACATTATCTCTGAAATTTCTGGTGCATCTGAACAGCAAACTGATGGCATTGAAGAAGTCAATAAAGCCGTGGCACAACTGGATGAAATCACTCAGAAAAATGCTGCATTAGCTGAAGAAACAGCCGCTGCCAGTAACGCTGCCAGTAACGCTGCCAGTGAAAGTGCAACTGATATGGAAAATGTCATGACATTCTTTAAGACTAATGATTAAGTAGGTGACCATAATTATATTAACATTTTCACTCAATATTTTCTGCCCTTTGGCACTACTACTCTGACCGAATAGATCTCTATGCAATCAGAGCAGTAACACCAAAGGTCAAAAAATCCTGAGCGAAAATTTTGTTAAGATAATTATGGTCACCTACTTAATTCTCTGGGCGGAATTTAATTCCGCCCATTTCATTCACTTCAAATATACAGTAAGGGGATCAAATTTGGTCTATAATTAAAAATAAACCTTATGCAAACATTAATAGATATTATTAACAGCATTCCTCAACAAACATTCAATCCACTGTCGTTTGCATTACTTTGTTGCCTCCTTATCTTATCAATAGCTTATCGACTCAATCTAAAAACTGTCAAACATCAATCCTATGAACGAGGCATTCTTGAAACCAAGGCTGAATTATCTGGCTTTAAAGAAAAATCTGACGTATTGAGTTGGGAGGTTGACAATATTCAAGATGAACTGGCCATTGCCAAACAGCAAATCAACCAAAACTTGTCCGATATTTTAAAATTAACCGCAGAAAAAGCCACTGCAGATGAAAAAATCAAGTATTTAACTGAACAACAAACATTATTTGACCAACAAAATCAGGAAAATAAACACTCTGAAAAAGACAAAATATTGTTACATAAAAAAATAATCTTTTTACAAACTAAAATTACCGAGGAAAGAAAACAATTTGATGAGAAAATTCATTTATTAAAAGATTCACGGGAGCAAATTAAAGTAGAGTTTGAGAAACTCACGCAACAAATATTTCAGGAAAACAGTGAAAAATTAATCCAACAAAATAACTCAAATATCGACACCTTAATCCTACCATTAAAAGAACAGTTACAAGCATTTAATAAAAACATCTCTGATACTTATCAAAAACAAAGCATTGATCAAAACAATTTGTTAAATGAAGTCAAACATCTTAAGGATTTGAATCAACAAATCAGTCAGGATGCCATTAATTTAACCGATGCATTACAAGGCAACAATAAAACACAAGGTTGCTGGGGTGAAGTCATTCTGGAAAAAGTACTGGAATGCTCAGGTCTTGAACAAGGTCGTGAATTTCAACGAGAAGTCGTTATTAAAGAAGAATCTGGTAAAAAATGGCGTCCTGATGTCATTCTATATTTACCTGGTAATCGACAAGTCATTATTGATTCTAAAGTCTCACTGACGGCTTATTCTAAATATTTCAATGAAGCCGATAGTTTTGAAAAAGATAAAGCAATGAAGCAACACATCAATTCAATTAAAAGCCACATTCATGGGTTGGGCAAAAAGTTTTACCAAAATGCTTCCGACATCAATAGTTTAGATTATGTCATTATTTTCATTCCCATTGAGTCTGCACTCACTCTTGCCTTAGAATCAGATGCTGACTTGTATCAGGATGCCTATCAGCACAATATAATTCTCGCCAGTCCTTTTACTTTATTGGCTATTTTAAGAACCATTCACAATTTATGGAGAAATGAAAAACAAAATGAAAATGCAAAAGAAATTGCAAAAAAAGCTGGCGCACTTTATGACAAATGCATTGCCTTTTTTGAAGACTTAGAAGATGTTGGAGACAAAATCAATCAATCACAAAATGCTTATAGCAATGCTTTTAACAAGTTATCCAAAGGACGTGGCAATATAGTAACAAGGGTCAAAGAATTAAAAACCCTGGGTGCAATTACACAAAAAAAACTGCCTGATAGTTTATCGAATATAGAGCAATTACATAATTGCGAAGTTGAAAACCCCAGGAGGTTGTCCGAGACCCCAGATTTTCGTCAAATCAAAGCATAAAATTGTCGAAAAAGCGCAGTTTACGTGTGTAAATGAGCATTTTTAGACCATTTTTCCTCGGTACCCCCTTGAGGGGTGAACGCAGAGTTGGCGGAAAGATGAATTCGCAGACAGCCTCCTAAAAGACTATAAACACATCTTAATTCCAGTAATAATCAATATCATTGAAAACAATATTTCCAGCTTTCTCTTGTCAATCTGATGTGTTTTAGAAGCCCCTAAAAAAGCAAAAAACACACTGCTGATTGAAATAAAAACACAAGCACGCCAATCAATTAATAAAGGTACGAATTCAACTTCATTAAAAAACACATGTGTTACCACAATACTTGTGGTGGCAAACAATGCAATCGGAAAACCACAAGCAGCGGATGTTGCAATAGCTTGCCTTATATTTATTTGTAACCAGGTCAATAGAGGAACCGTCATTGTCCCTCCCCCTATTCCAAATAAACTGGAAATTTTTCCAATAAAAACCCCTGAGACATAGAGGATAATGGAATTTGGGTTTTCAGTATTTGACATTGTTTTTTTATGATTGAACTGCTGAAAATTAACCAGAAATTGTAATCCTATTAATATTTCAAAGCAGCCAAATAATATTTTCAAATCATTACTTTGTAAATTTTTTAGTAATATTGTTCCGACAACAGCACCTAATAATAGTCCAGGAGTTAATTTAAAAACAATTTCCCATAAAATGGCACGATGCTGTTGATGTTTTATAATAGAAGACAATGACGTAAACAAAATAGTTGACAAAGATGTTGCAATGGCAACTTGCATAATGATTCCATCGTGCAACTGATAATTTTCATAAACCAACGACAACAATGGAACAATAACCAAACCACCCCCAATACCAAGTAAACCTGCCAGAAAACCTGCCACTGAGCCAATTAAAAAAAAGAGTAAAATTAATTCCATCTATCATTCATTTAATAAAAATATCGCTATACTTAAAAATAACGACAACATGATTGCCTGTATTATTAAAGACCATGGATGAACACTGATAAACACGGATACCCACTGACTATTATTCGTGTTTATCTGTGTGCATACATAATTCAAACAATAAATAATTCTAAGTAACCCTTATGTTTAAGTATATATTTGAGTTCAGCGATAAAGAGTCCAAAGAATTTACTGTTCATGTCGACAAAAATGAGCAACCAGAGGACGAACCAACCTCTCTACCAGACTGGACAGTTTTATCCTATAAACAATGTAGCAATTGCCCATTAACTGAATCAGAACATTGCCCTGTCGCTAAAGATATTTATAAAATAGTTCATACCTTTAGTGATGTAACATCATTTGAAAAAGTTGATGTGCGGGTTATTGGAGCCGCTCGTGAATATAGAAAAAAATGTGATGCGCAAACAGGCTTAAACTCATTACTGGGATTAGTAATGGCAAGCAGCAATTGCCCCATTCTTTCACGTTTAAAACCCATGGCACGATTTCATTTACCCTTTTGTTCATCCGATGAAGTTCTGATACGAACATTATCTTTTTATTTAATGAAGCAATTATTTAATTACAAAGAAGGGGATGACTGTGACATGGAATTACATGGTTTAATTAAATCTTATGATGAACTCATCGTATTAAATACCTGCTTTGCTGAAAGGATCAGGAATTCTGTGACTCAAGATGCCAATTTAAATGCCATCACCAATTTTTTTGCCGTCAGCGTACTGGTTCCTTTTTCATTGAAAGACTGCCTGGCTAATGTTCGACCATTGGTTTTATGAACCATCCAAATATTCTAAAACCAAACCCGCCAGAGGAGGTAACGTTAAAGTCAATGAATGTTGAAAATTCATCCATTTTCCTTCTGTTGTTTTAATAATTCCACCATTTCCTACATTACTACCACCATAAAATTCAGAATCTGAGTTGATAATTTCTTTATAATAACCCGCTTGTGGCGTTCCTAAACGATAATTTAATCTTGGCTCAGGTGTGAAATTTAGAATAACAAGAAGCAATGTATTATTGTATTTTCGTTGGTAGCTTAAAACAGACTGTGAAGCATCATGACAATCCAACCATTCAAAACCTTTCCATTCAAATTCATAATAGTGTAAGGCTTTGTTATTAACATAGGCATGATTGACATCAGCCAATAATTTTTTAACCCCTAAATGCATCGGATGCTTTAATAAGTACCAATTAAGCTCTTTATCTTGATTCCATTCTTCATTTTCAGCAAATTCACTCCCCATGAACAATAGTTTTTTCCCTGGATAAGTGAACATATAAACATATAACAACCTCAACGTTGCATATTTTTGCCAATTATCACCAGGCATTTTTTCAAGCATTGAGCCTTTTAAATGAACCACTTCATCATGCGAAAAAGGTAAAATAAAGTTTTCTGTAAATGCATACAACAAACCAAAAGTCAGTAAGTCATGGTGATAATGTCGATAAATGGGATCCTTTGAGGCATACTCTAATGAATCATGCATCCACCCCATATTCCATTTCATGCTAAACCCCAAACCACCTAACCAAACAGGGCGTGTCACTTGTGGCCAATCAGTTGATTCTTCAGCCAGTGTAACTGTCCCTGGAAACTGCTCATGAGTGATGGTATTTAATTCTTTAAGAAAATCTATAGCTTCAAGATTTTCTCGCCCTCCATATTTGTTAGGCACCCATTCTTCTCGGGAATAATCCAAATAAAGCATTGAAGCAACCGCATCAACCCTCAAACCATCAATATGAAATTCTTCTAACCAATAAACGGCACTGGAAATAAGAAAGTTTTTAACTTCATTGCGACCATAATTAAAAATTAATGTCCCCCAATCACGATGCTCGCCTTGCCTTGGGTCTTCATGCTCATAGAGTGGCGTTCCATCATATCTTGCCAAACCATGAGGGTCTTTTGGAAAATGAGCAGGTACCCAATCAAGAATGACCCCCACATTATGTTGATGACAATAATCAACAAAAAATCTAAAATCATCGGCATTACCAAATCGACGGGTTGGTGCAAAATACCCCGTTGTTTGATATCCCCACGAGGCATCCAATGGATGTTCGGTAATGGGTAATAACTCAATATGAGTAAACCCCAGCTCATTGATATAAGGGACTAACTCAACAACAATATCTCTGTAATTAATGAATTTATTGTCATTTTGTCGTTTCCAGGAACCTAAATGAAGTTCATAAGTTGACATGGGTTGCGTCAACCAATTACTTTCTTCTCTGCGTTTAATCCACAGCTTATCCTGCCATTGATAATCCGTTTCACCGACAACATATGAAGCCGTACTAGGACGAAATTCAAAACCTTGAGCATAAGGATCTGACTTTACTGATAACTGCCCTTCACTGTTTCTAATTTCATATTTGTAATGTTGACCAACGGTAGCACCAGGAACAAATATTTCCCAAACGCCAGTTCCCACACGGGAACGCATCATATGCTTTCGCCCATCCCAATGATTAAAATCACCAATCACACTGACTCGTTCAGCATTTGGAGCCCAGGTTGCAAACACAACACCAGAAATACCATCCACTATTTTAGGATGCCCACCTAATACCCGATAAGCATGCCAATGCTTACCTTCATTGAACAAATGCAGGTCATACTCTGAAAGTTGAGGTAAAAAAGAATAGGCATCATAACTGGTATAAACAGAATTGTTGTTATACAGATACTTCACTCGATAATGACTGGCATTATTTTTTGTTTTTAAAACTGCCCAGAAAAAATCACTGCCCTCAATTTTTTTAAAGGATGTTGCTTCATTTTCCAGTTCGATTTTTTGAGTTTCTGGAGAAAATAAAACAACAAATGTTTTATTTTTATGTTGATGCTTGCCCAACACAGAAAATGGATCATGGCATCTAAGCTCATGTACACGACTTAAGCCTTCTTTGAAATCACTGGGAATAGGCGTTTTTGAGATTTTAATTGATGACATATTTTAATATCTTATTGAATACGATAACGGAGTGAAAATTATGTATAAGTAGATGACATGATGCCACTTTGTGGCGTATTGGATCGTTTTAATTTACATGAATGGATAGGTTTTATGCGTAATTCCTGTCTATCCATGTAAATTAATTATTTCCATTAATTACAAACTTTGTTTTTCCGATACATAAACACAGTCATCCACAGATATCTATCATACACCATTTAACCCTTGAATAGGTTTTAATGTTGACCATGATCGACATTGTGGGCATTGCCAATAAATACTTTTGGAAGAAAAACCGCAATGATTACACTGATAAAAAGATTTTTTTTGGATAAGTTGGCCGACAAGCTCTTTTAATGTCTTAAAATTTTCAAATGCAAATCCATCAAGCCGTTTTAAACCCAAATCAATCATGAAATCAATTCCACGCAATGACGGATGCTCTCGCAAATACTCAATCATAAAGTTTGCAGCTTTCTCACTGCCTTCCTGTTGACAAACAATGTCGGCAAACGCTAATAATGCTCGGGTATTATGATGTTTATTAACCAATTCTTCCAAATAGTTTCTCAAAGAAACCATATCATCTAATTTTTCATAACATTGCTTAATTGGATTAATAACTTCTGACAAATATTGAGGATTTTGCACCTCAACTTTTTTATATTGGGCAATGGCCTGCTGAAAATTATTTCTAAAACATTCAACATCACCTAATAAAACACTGACTCTGATACAACAGTTATCCGCGAGTTGAGCAGCAATCAGTAATTCCCATGCGCTGTCTACATCTTTATTTTCTATTGCTTTTTCTGCTAATTCACAATAATAGTGAGCAATATTAGAACGATTTCTTGACTCTTTCTCAAATTTAATTTGACTGCAACTTTCAATCGCTTTATTCCAGTCTTTCTCTTTTTCATAAACCAATGTTAGTTTAGTGAGTGCTAAATTTTTATAATTTGTCACACCAGACAGTTCTTTAAATAGATTTTCTGCTCGATCAAGCAAACCTGCTTTTAAAAAATCCTTACCGAGTTCATAAAGAGCTTCAGACCGTTGGTTGACTTCAATAGAGGGACGTTCACTTAATGCTTGATGAATTCTAATGGCTCGATCTACTTCACCACGTTTTCTGAATAAACTACCAAGAGCCAGATGAGTTTCTACCGTTTCACTGTCTTCATCCAACATTCTAGTGAAAACATCAATGGCTTTGTCAGGCTGTTCATTTAGTAGATAATTTAAACCCTTGTAGTATTCAGGGCCACATTTTTGATCATAGGTTGGTTGACATGATTTTGACGAGGTATTTTTTGCAGCTATCCAACCCGAGGCAGCAGCCACAGGTAATAATAACCATAACATGTCTAGCATAAGTCATTCCGAAATTGAGTACGCATGGCCACAGAAAATAGTTTTCGAGTTTTTAAAACAAATGCAGACTCCACAAAAAAACAGAGGAGTCACAAATTAAAACATTGGATAATGATCATTTAAAAAGGATAGTTATCTAAACACTAAATAACCATCCTTTTATCTTCAATTATTTTTCTAATTGCTGTTTTAAAATATCACCCAATGATGTCACACCAGAATTGGCACTGTGAGCATAGTCTTGCATTGCTTCAGCTTCTTCATCAGCATCTTTTGCCTTGATTGACAAACTGATGATACGGTTTTTACGATCAACACCAATGAATTTAGCCTCAACAGTATCACCTTCTTTCAAGATAGTTCGTGCATCTTCAACACGATCTCTGGTCATTTCAGAAGCTCTTATATGACCTTCAACACTCTCTTCCAGTTCAACAACAGCATGTTTTGCATCGACTTCAATGATCTTACCTGTGACGATACTGCCTTTTGAGAATTGGGCAACATAATTGGAGAATGGATCTTTATCCATTTGTTTGACCCCCAATGAAATACGCTCTCTTTCAGGGTCAACAGCCAATACGACCGTTTCAATTTCATCACCTTTTTTATAATCTCTAACGGCTTCTTCGCCAGGAATATTCCAAGAAATATCAGATAAATGAACCAATCCGTCAATCCCACCATCCAAACCAATAAAGATACCGAAATCGGTGATTGATTTGATTTTACCAACCACTTTATCGTTCTTGTTGTGCATTGCAGAAAATTCTTCCCATGGGTTTGCTTGACATTGCTTCATACCCAAAGAAATTCGTCGTCTTTCTTCATCAATATCCAACACCATGACTTCAACTTCATCACCCAGTTGAACAATCTTAGCAGGATGTGCATTTTTGTTTGTCCAATCCATTTCTGATACGTGAACCAGACCTTCCACACCTTCTTCTAATTCAACGAAACAACCATATTCTGTTAAATTGGTAACTTTACCAAATAATCTTGTATGTTCTGGGTATCTTCTATTGATGTCTGCCCATGGATCATCACCCATTTGTTTCAGACCAAGAGAAACTCGTGTTTTTTCACGATCAAACTTAAGGACTTTAACATCAATTTCATCACCGATATTGACGATTTCAGAAGGATGTCTAACACGTTTCCATGCCATATCTGTGATATGCAATAAACCATCAACACCGCCTAAATCAACAAAAGCACCATAATCAGTTAAGTTTTTAATTACACCCTTAACTGTAATACCTTCCTGAATGCTCTCTAGTAATGCATCTCTCTCTGCACTGTATTCAGATTCAACAACAGCACGTCTTGAAACCACCACATTATTACGTTTTCGATCCAATTTGATGACTTTGAATTCAATTTCTTTACCTTCAAGGAAAGTAGTATCTTTAATGGGTCTAACATCAACCAAAGAACCAGGTAAGAAAGCTCTAACTGCATCCACTTCAACGGTAAAACCACCTTTAACCTTGCCAGTGATAACACCTTTAATGGTTTCTTCTTTCTCGTTAGCGACTTCCAACATTCTCCATGCTTGATTTCGTTTCGCCTTTTCTCTGGACAATCGAGTTTCACCCCAACCATCTTCAATTGCATCTAATGCAACTTCAACCTCATCCCCTACTTCAACCTCTAACTCACCATCGTTACTTAAAAACTGACTCTTTGGAATTGTTCCTTCAGATTTTAAGCCAGCATTGACAATTACAAATTCAGATGTAATTTCCAACACTGTTCCCATCATGATGGCACCAGGTCTAAGTTCAGATTTAGTTAAACTCTCCTCAAATAATTCAGCGAAACTCTCAGTCATTGATGAAACGTCCTTACAGGTAAAAAAACTACCTATTTGTTATGCGGTAAACCGCGATTAATAAATATTCAGCCAATAATTCTAAATAAATCAGCTGAATCCCGAAACTTTAAATTTTGAGCATAATATCAGATAAAATATTGATATTAAAGTCAAATATAGCGATATTTCACATTGTCTCAGAGGTTTTTACGAATTCAGCTCAAAACTCCATCACATTTTTGGATGTTTGCTTTTCTTCATCAGAAATAAACCCGAAAAAAACATAAAGCATTTTCCCTTCTTTAGTCAACTGAATCTCACCTTTACCATTCTGGCACAACGCTTTCAAGCTATCTTCTGCTTCTTGCAACGTCATATGTGTATTCAACGCAATATCAGAGGAAGTTACTTTGCCATGGTGTTGAGCAATTAATTCTAACAATTGTCTTTCAGATGCTTCCAAATTCTGCCGACGACCTTTTTTCACGTTGGCAACAATTAAATAAAGCCCCGCAGATAAGGTCAGCATAAAAAACACTAAAATCCCCCACATAATACCCACTTCGGTTTTAGAATCTTCTGGGGACATCAAATCAGACATTGCAGCAATGATAAAAAAACTACTGAATATGGTAATAATTACGCCAATAAAAATTGCAAATTTTTTCACTACCGTTCCTCCTAAAAGAACCTTGAGATATAAATACTAATGATGTAGCGACTATTTTTTAATACTTTCTATAATTAATGATTAGGAACAAGCACGAAATAACTCCCGTTCTTGATTCCACCTTCAAATGATCTTCAATCATAAAACCTAAGGAATCATTAACAATGTCAAACACACTGTCCACATTATTTAATGTACTATTTTTTGCCACAGAAAAGCACAAAAATCAACGCAGAAAAGACAAAAATGCCACGCCATATATTAATCACCCAATCATGGTTACCAATTTTATTGTTAATACGGGAAAAATTGAAGACATTAATGTTTTAGCCGCGGCACTACTTCATGACACAATAGAAGATACAGAAACAACGGCTGAAGAAATCACCCACCATTTCGGGGAAAAAATTTGTAGCATTGTATTGGAAGTCACTGATGACAAATCATTAGATAAACAAGAACGCAAACGTTTGCAAATAGTCAAAGCAAAAGAAAAGTCCATTGAAGCAAAACTAGTCAAGCTAGGAGATAAAATTTCAAACATTACCGACATTACAAATAATCCACCTGGCGATTGGGACAACGACAGAAAGATCAAATACATTCAATGGTCTCAAGCGGTCATCGATGAAATCAGGGGAACCAACAACTTTCTTGAGACTTATTTTGATACAAAGGCGACAGAAGCCCTTAGAAATTTAGTGCCTAAACATCAATAAAGTGCTGGCGAAAATATTTCATTTCGTCAATTGACTCTACAATGTCATCCATCGCCAGATGACACCCCTTTTTCTGAAAACCAGGAATAATATCTGGCTTCCAACGTGAAGCCAATTCTTTAACTGTACTGACATCCAAATTACGATAATGAAAATATTCTTCGAGTATTGGCATCAAACGAAACATAAATCGTCGATCCTGACAAATACTGTTGCCGCACATGGGTGATTTTCCAGCAGGCACATAATTTTCAAGAAAAGCAATTGTTTCAACCTCTGCCTGAGCCATGTCACAAGAACTTTCTCTGACACGCTTTAAAAGCCCAGACTCTCCATGATGGCTCTGATTCCAATCATCCATTTTAGCCAATTCAGATTCATCCGTTTTAATCGCATAAACGGGACCTTCGGCTAAAATATTTAAGTCTTTATCTGTGACAATGGTAGCAATTTCAATAATTGTATCTTCTTGTGGGTTTAACCCCGTCATTTCCAAATCTATCCAAATTAAGTTTAACGGATCAGCATCCATAAATTCCCTCGACATTATAGTTTTGTGATTTACATAACTTAATTATATGAATAATTATCATTTTTTTTATATAAAACTGGTTTTTATTTAATAGAGTTTGGTATGCTCAGCGATATTTTCTTGTATATAATTATACTCCCCTACTTAATCGACTTTAGGCAACTATGAATCAATTCAGCACAATTTTTATCATTTTATTAATGCTTGGGACAATGCTTCAACTGTGGTTATCCCTTCAACATTTCCTCCATATAAAAAAACACAAGACAACTGTTCCTCAGGGTTTTGTAGAAAAAATATCCTTAAAAGATCACTCGTTAGCAGCAAATTACACAATGGCAAAAATAAAAGTCCAGTATGTTGACTTGATTTTTGGTGCTATTTTATTGGCACTATGGACTGTCGGCGGTGGCATACATTATTTAGACAGTCAGCTACAAACATTTGAATTATCCCCTATTTGGCTTGGTATCGTTGTTATTTTAGGTGTTACACTCATCAGCGATATCATTGGTTTACCTCTTGAGATATACAAAACATTTGTGACTGAGGAAAAATTTGGTTTCAATAAAACAACACCTCAACTCTATATAAAAGACTGGTTTGTTAATAACCTCGTTTCTTTTGCCATCATGATTCCATTACTGGCAACTGTTCTTTGGTTAATGGATTCTACTGGCACATACTGGTGGCTGTTAGTTTGGGCAGTTTTCATCAGTTTTATGCTATTTATGATGTGGGCATACCCTACATTCATTGCACCGTTATACAACAAATTTACCCCGCTTGAAGACCAAGAATTAAAGCAAAAAATTGAAAAACTACTTGATAGTGGTGGTTTTCATTGTGATGGTATTTTTGTCATGGATGGATCAAAAAGATCAGGCCATGGCAATGCCTATTTTACGGGCCTAGGCTCAAAAAAACGCATTGTTTTTTTTGACACATTACTAGAAAGCTTAACTCATGAAGAAATTGAAGCGGTACTGGCGCACGAACTAGGTCACTTCAAACACAAACACATTGTGAAAAAGCTCATCAATACCAGTGCTATCAGCTTAGGTTGCCTTGCTTTACTTGGCTGGCTAATAGAACAAAACTGGTTTTTTAATGGCCTCGCAATTGATACACCATCAAATCATCTTGCCATTTTACTATTTATGCTAATTTTCCCTGTGTTTAATATATTTTTTACCCCTATTTTCTCCTTTTTAAGCAGAAAACAAGAATTTGAAGCAGATGAATATGCCGTCAGCCAAACAGGTAAAATTCATTTACCCAATGCACTGGTTAAAATGTATAAAGACAATGCCAGTACACTAACCCCTTCACCAATCTATTCTGCATTTTATGACTCTCACCCGCCCGCTCCGATTAGAATTAATCATATTCAAAGCTTAGGGGATTCGCAATAAATAAACATCCAACTTGCTTATTTTTTTGTCCACCTTTTTTGTTGCAAAAATAGTTGTATAGTTCGACTATACGCCTATTTTTTCGCCTCAAAGGTGAACAAAAAATCCTGCGAAATTTGGACATTTATTTATTTCGCTTCCCCTTAACCTAAAGAACCCACTGCATTATGTCAAAAAGAAGATTAACCGACAAACAGCGACGACAAATTAAAAAAACACAGGAAAAACATCGACAAAAATTAAAGAACAAAGACACTGATATTTCCCTGCCAGACAGCCCAGAGGAAGCAGGACTCATCATCACCCGTCACCGAGTTCATTACATTATCAGAGACAAACATCAAAGATTATACAACTGTACAGCAAGGCAAAATATCGATTCACTGGTTTGTGGCGATATGGTTGTCTGGCAAAAATTTGATGACAATAATGGAGTCATTATCGCAAGAGAAAACAGAAAATCTGAATTAAGCAGACATGGTTATCAAGGTGTTAAACAGGCCATTGCGGCCAATGTTGATCAGATTTGCATTGTCATTGCTCCCGAACCTGAATACAGTGAAGATTTAATCAATCAATATTTAATTTCAGCAGAACACCTGCAAATCAAACCCATCATTGTTTTTAATAAAACCGACAAACTGTCCCAACAGAAAATTAAAAAACTCAAACAACAATTATCCTATTACCAGGATATTGGTTACCCCTTATTATTTGTCTCTTGCAAAGACACGGAATCATTAAAAGAACTAAGCAGTCTATTTAACCACAAAACAAGCATACTTTCAGGTCAATCTGGGGTAGGAAAATCATCTATTATTCAACAACTTTTACCCGATATCTCAATACAGATTGGTGAATTATCCGCCATATCAAAGCTAGGACAACATACCACAACACAATCTACACTTTATAACATGCAACAAGGTGGACACATTATTGATTCTCCTGGCATTCGTCAATTTGGACTTCATGGCATCAATAAAACAATGGCAGCACAAGGATTCATTGAAATTCATCAACGATCAAGCACTTGTAAATACAACAACTGCACGCATACTATTGAACCCAAATGCGGGGTAATTGAAGCAACTGAAAACCTTAAAATTCACCCTGCTAGATATCAGAGTTACTTGAAAATAATTGAGTCATTAGCAAAATAGTAAGGTAACACGCAATAAATAAACTACCCATATTGCGCAGAAATTTTGTTTGTCTTTTTTGTTACAAAAATAGGAGTGTAGTCGCCCTACATAACTATTTTTGTGGCAAGACAGACAAAATAGCAAGTAAGATGGGTAGTTTATTTTGCGAGTTGCCTAAGTGGCGGATAAGTGGCTACCTGCCCATAAGGAGGATACAGCACCACATGATCCTGATAGAAAGGCTCCCAAACACTAGTCCACATATCCATAAAGAATGCATTAACATTTAATGACAAAATCATCAGTAAAGAAGCAATGTAAATCAACATTTTTTCTTTCATAAAATCATTCCTCACAACATTCAATTAAAAGTTTCAGTTTTCCCTGGAAATGTTTTGTTTCTTACCGCATTACAATAAGCCAATACTGCGGCATTTATATTTTCATTGTCCTGTAAAAAGTTTCTTACAAAAGATGGATGTGTACCTGACGTTAATCCTAAAATATCGTATAACACGAGAATTTGACCGTCACAATGAACACCTGCACCAATACCAATGGTGGGAACAGAGATTTTTTTACTGATTTTTTTTGCCAAGGCTTCTGGCACACATTCAAGCACCAAAGCAGAGACTCCCGCTTCTTCTAATGCCCTGGCTTCTGCAAGAATATGCGCTGCTTCACATTGCACTCTTCCTTGGACCTTATAACCTCCTAGCTTATGAACTGATTGAGGTAACAAACCAAGATGACCACATACTGGAACACTATTTTTCACCAATGCTTCAATAATTTCAACACGCTCAAAACCACCCTCCAACTTAACCATATGAGCACCGCCTTGCTTCATTAAGCGACTGGCTGTTTCAAGGGCTTGTTGTGGTGAGGCATAACTCATAAACGGCATGTCTGCCACCAATAATGAGTGTTTAATTCCTCGATTCACCATTTGAGTGTGATAAACCATATCATCAATAGTCACGGGTAATGTAGAGTCTTGTCCTTGAACCACCATCCCCAGAGAATCACCAACCAATATCACATCAACATCTGCATCATCCAGAATTTTTGCAAAACTGGCATCATAACAAGTCAGTGATACAATTTTTTGTTGTTGTTCTTTTTTGACCAGCAATGTTGAAACAGTGATTTTAGACATGAGATATTCTTTTTAAATAATTTTTTGGAGTCCTTCAGTTGGACAGGTTTTTACTAATAATTTCAATTTTCCCAAACCAGGAATTGTTAAGTCGGGAGCTAACTCAGCCAGAGGCAATAGCACAAATGCCCGCACACCAACACCTGGGTGAGGTATTTGTAATCGTTCATTGTTTATTTGTTGTGAGCCATATAATAAAATATCCAGATCCAGTGGTCTAGACGACCATCGTTCAGCGGATCGATCTCTACCGTGCTGGTTTTCAATTTGTTGTAAAACATCCAATAAATCAAGTGCAGACAGATTGGTTTTCAATAAAATGACACCATTAATATAATCTGGTTGGGCTTTATTGTCTAATGGCTTTGAATAATATAAGCAGGAAACTTTAACAACATCAATAAAAGTGTATTTTTGCAATGTTTCAATGGCCGTTTTAATTTGTTGCAAAGGTTGGTTGAGATTACTACCGATACCAATAAATACTTTCATTAGGCAGATGTTTCGTTATCAACTTGTTGTTTTTTAGGTTTCTTATTTTTTTTCTGTGGCTGAGTCATTTTTCTTTGCGTTACCTCATCAACTTCTTGAAACGTAGTCCACCAATCAACTAAAGATTGATCTATTTCATTCATATTAACCCTTAATATTAAAAAATCATAAGCGGCCCGAAAACGTTTATGTGCAAGCAATTTATAGGGACGCATGCCTCGTTTTGAATGAAAATTACGCTGTAAAGACCAAATTTCACGAATAGACTGCACAAAACGCTTTGGAATAGAGGTTGCCTGAGCCTGTTCTTTGATAACACTGGTCATTGCACGTTGCTCAGCCTCATAGGGAGTCATTCCCTGCTCTAAATTAAACCTAGCTTTTATGGTTAAAGGTCGCCAAAGTAATGTTGCAATTAGAAATGCGGGCATCACAGGCTTGTTTTCCCTGACTCTTGAATCCGTATTTTGCATGGCTTGTTCAACAAATGGTTGTAACAATCCTGTTTCATCGTCAGACAAACATTGATTTGTTTCTGGAAATAAATACTTAAATAAATCGTATTTTTTTAATTGATAAAAGTTGTCTGTTGCATAACCAGTTAAAAACATTTTATTCATTTCATCGAGCAATCTGGCGGCAGGAATACCACTCAATAAATAACCCAATTCAGTAATTGGTTGTTGCGTTGTACTTTCTATTTCAAAATCTAATTTGACAGACAACCTGATGGCTCGTAACATTCTAACGGGATCTTCTCGATAACGTTGCTCGGGATCACCTATCAAACGTAACGATTTGTTTTCTAAGTCTTTGATACCCCCCGTATAATCTAGAACACTGAAATCAGCAATATTGTAATACAATGCATTGACCGTAAAATCTCGACGCCAAACATCTTCCTCAAGAGTTCCGTAAACATTATCATACAATAATCGACCATGCTCCGTTTGCTGAACATCTTCGGGTTCATCATGACCACTTCTAAAAGTTGCGACTTCAATCATTTCGTCACCAAAACAAACATGAGCCAAACGAAACCGTCGCCCTATAATTCGACAATTTCTAAAAGCTTCTTTAACTTGTTCGGGATGAGCGTTGGTTGCAATATCAAAATCTTTTGGTTTAAAACCCAATAACAAATCACGCACCGCACCACCCACCAAAAAAGCTTGGTGATTTAAATTATGCAATCGATAAAGCACTTTAACGGCATGTTTGCTCATACCTGAACGTGAGATACAATGATTGGGTCTGGCTATTATTGCTGGTAAATCTGACATTATTTTAAATATGAGTGAGTAATTTTGAAACGGGTGAAAAAGTCCGTCGATGAATGGGTAAAACACCCAATTGATTCAATGCTTCAATGTGTTTTTTAGTTGGGTAACCTTTATGTGATGCGAAACCATAACCTGGATATTTTTCTTCAATTTCTAACATCTGCCTATCACGAGTGACTTTTGCAAGAATTGATGCAGCACTGATAACAGGAACAGTCAAATCACCTTTGACGATGGCATCACATGACATAGAAATATTTGGACAACGATTCCCATCGACCAAAACTTTATTCGGTATGGGCGATAATTTTTCTATGGCTCGTTTCATTGCCAATAAAGAGGCTTGTAGAATATTAATTTCATCAATTTCTGCAACACTACATTCACCTATCGCCCAGCTAATGGAATGTTCAATAATAATATCAAATAAATACTCACGCTTTTTGGCTGATAATTTTTTTGAGTCTGTCAGACCTGGTATTTCAGTACCCGCTTTAAAAATAACAGCAGCAGCCACAACCGAACCTGCAATTGGACCTCTTCCTACTTCATCAACACCAGCAATGGTTATCGTCATAATTATTTTTTAATTAATTTAAAAACAGCTTCTGCAGCAATTTGACTAGAGTTTAATGCCAATTGTTCATGTATTTTATTAAACTCTACCAACATTTCACTATCATTCTCATCTTGCCCGATAGTTTCTAGCATTTCCTTTGAAATAGCAACTGGATCTATGTCATCCTGAATATATTCTGTCACAATTTGTTTTTGAGCCAACAAATTAGGCATTGAAAAATATTTTATCTTCATCACTTTGAATGTTTTTAATATCCAATGTGTAATGGCAGAAATTCGATAAGCAACAATCATTGGCTTTTTAAGCAACAACGCTTCTAATGTTGCAGTACCTGAAGCCATCAACATTGCATCTGCAGCTGACATAACCAATCTGGACTGCCCTAAAAATAACTGAATAGGAAATTCATCAAATTGCTTTAAAATTGTTTCAAATTGCTGATACGTTTTATTTGATGCCAACGGAACAATAAATTGAACTTTAGGGTTTGACTGATGACATAACATTGCTGTTTGAATAAAACTTTCGGCTAAATAGTGTATTTCACTTGATCGACTTCCTGGTAAAAGGGCAATGATGGGCGCTGAAATATCCAGCTTTAATTGTTGTCGAGCACTTTGTGTATCCGTTTTCATTTCAATCATGGTTGCCAGTGGATGACCCACAAAAGTAACGGGAACATGATAGGGCTTATAAAAATCAACTTCAAAAGGAAAAATACTGAGAATCAAATCAACTGATTTTGCTATTTTATGTGCTCGATAGGTGCGCCACGCCCAAATTGTAGGACTGACATAATGCACGATTTTAATTGATTTTTTTTTAAGTTTTCTTTCGATGGTTAAATTAAAATCGGGAGCATCAATACCGATGAAAATATCAGGTGGATTTTTTAGAAAATGTTTTACAATGGACTTTTGAATGGATAATAAAGTGGGCAAATGTTTTAGAACTTCAACCAGCCCCATCACCGACAATATTTCCATTGGGAAAAAGCTTTGACAACCCTCTTCAATCATCAAAGGACCGCCAATGCCCTCAAATTGTATCGTGTCATCTACTTGCTTCATGGCTCTAATTAGTTCAGAGCCTAAAATATCGCCAGAAGCTTCTCCCGCAACGATACCCACTCTCATTAACGAATCACACTGCGACTTGAGCTTTTAAGAAATTGTACAAATGGCACCAGATTGGGGCGATTTTTAGATAATTCTTCAACAGCAATAATTGCATCTGTAAACTTTAGTTTTGATTTATACAACAACTTGTAGGCTTTTCTAATATCTTTAATACAGTCATCGGGAAAACCTCGCCTCTTTAGCCCCTCCATATTCAAACCATGTGGAGCAGTTGGTTGACCGCCTACCATAACATAGGGAGGAACATCTCGACTAATAGAGCTTCCCATAGAAGCAAAACAATGAGTCCCAATTTGACAAAATTGATGAACGATGGTGAAACCACCTAAAATGGCGTAATCGCCTACCGTAACATGCCCCGCTAAAGAAGCAGCATTGGCCAAAATAATATTATTACCCATAACAACATCATGAGCAACATGAGTGTAAGCCATTAGTAGATTATCATCACCAATAATGGTTTTACCATTTTCCTGTATTGTCCCGCGGTGTAGAGTGGCATTTTCTCGAATAATATTCCGATGACCAATTTCTAACGTTGTTTCTTCATCCGCATATTTTTTATCTTGAGGATCTTCCGCAACAGAAGCAAATTGGTAAATTTTATTATCTTCACCAATAGTGCATGGACCTTTGATAACGACATGTGGGCCAATCCAACTACCTTTGCCAATTTTCACTTTAGGGCCAATGATCGAAAATGGACCTATCTCAACAGTTTCATCTATTTCAGCACTGGGGTCTACAATGGCTCTTGAATCAATCACTTTTAACACCTTTTATTGTTGTTTTATATAGCTTAGTAGGTGATTACAAGTATTTGAACATTCACGGGTTAATTTTTTTTGGATTATACCGAACATGGCTTTCCTGGGAACATGACACACCCTTTTGAGTAAATTTTAAATACTCAGGGATTGACCCAATATTTTAACCATGAAGCATGGGGCCTGAAAATATGCTTCAATATCTTCATGCTGGAAAAAATATCTTTCTTAAACCACTAATGAACACTAATGAACACTAATTTTAACCTGAATCCGTAACTTCAATTTGTAGCGAAAGAGTCTAATGTGCAGGAAATACGAAACTTTATCGGTTATTTAGAACGCTGACGTAGTTATCTAAATGTTCGGTAAAGTCTCGTAGATTCCGTGCAGTAGGCACTTGCAGTAGAATTGAAGTTACGGATTCAAGTTTAATTTATAACCTTAAAAATAAAACAGTATCTATTCGTGGTTTTTAAAATTTATTTTTATAAAACTTAGATTAATCATTTCTGGGTGTACACATTATCTCACAAACAGCTGACGTTTTACCTTCAACAGAAACTCTGCCTTTAAACATCCAAAAATTTCGTTTTACATTTTTAAAATCTACTTCAATAAGCAGTTGATCACCAGGAACAACCTGACGCTTAAATCTTGCTTTATCAACACCAATCAGATAATAAATTCTATTTTCGGCCTCTTCAATCGGGGTAGACAAAGCACCTAATATACCTGTTGCCTGAGCAATAGCTTCAATTTGTAAAACACCAGGCATGACAGGCTTAATAGGAAAATGCCCTTGAAAATAAGGTTCATTAACTGACACATTTTTAAGTGCACTGATGTGTTTATCCGCTTCATAATCAATAACCCGATCTATTAATAAAAAAGGATATCGATGTGGCAATAATTTAAATATTTCTTGAATTTCAATTGAGTTCAAAAACAATACCTCTGTGAATTTAGGAACAAAATTAACAGTTCCTGATTAAGGGACGAACACGAATAAGGGGAGGCGAAATAAATAAATGTCCAAATTGCGCAGGATTTTTGTTTGCCTTTGAGGCGCAAAAAAGGCGTGTAGTCGAACTACACAACTATTTTTGCAACAAAAAAGGCGGACAAAAAATTGCTATGCCCTTTGGGTGCAAGCAAGTTGGATGTTTATTTATTGCGCATCCCCTAACTTCCCGTTCCTATATTTATGATTATGATTGTAATTCTTTAACTATTTTTTCAAGTTGCTGAATTTTTTTGGCCATATCATCCAACTGTTTCATCCTAACAGCATTTCTACGCCATTGTTTAGTTGGCTCAATGGTAGAACCTGATGAATAACTGCCTTTCTCTTTAATGGATTTTGTAATCATCGACATTGCAGTAACATGAACTTGATCTGCAATCTTCAAATGCCCTGCAAATCCTGCTCCACCAGCAACAGTACAATACTTACCCATTTCGGTACTACCCGATATACCAGAACATGCGGCCATTGCTGAATGAGCACCGACTTTCACATTATGTGCAATCATGACCATATTATCTAATTTAACGCCATCACCAATAATAGTATCTTCCAAAGCCCCTCGATCAATCGTGGTATTTGAACCTACTTCAACATCATCCCCTATTCTGACAATACCTAATTGCGGTACTTTTATCCATTGACCATTATCCATTGCCAAACCGAAACCATCACCGCCAATAACAGCACCAGGCTGAATGACCGCTCGCTGACCAATCACACAACCATCATAAACGGTAATATTTGCCATTAAATGACTGTCATCACCAATGATGCAATTTTCTTTAATAACACAACCTGGACCAATGATAACATTGGCACCAATGTTCACACCGTCCTCAATGACAACACCAGCACCAATCAAGGCTGTGGGATCAATACTGGTGTTATCAAAAATAACAGCCGATGAATGTATTCCTGGAGTTTTAATTTCTTTGGGATTTAATAATGTGGCAATTTTAGCATAACAAACATAAGGATCAGAACTGACCACGGCATTACAGGGACAATCATCAACAAATTCTTTTGAGATAATGACAGCAGATGCTTGAGTGTCTTTAAGATATTTTCTGTATTGCTTATTGGCTAAAAAAGAAATTTGGCCTGATTGAGCAGAAATTAGGGTTGCCACTGATTGAATTTCACAATCACCATTTCCGACAACCTCTGCACCCACTTCTTTTGCTAAATCTTCTAACTTGATTGATCGTGTCATATCACTGTTATTTTTTATTTTGGGAAGCAAATTCTGATTTTAATTTTTCAATGACTTTATTGGTTATATCGACGGTATCCTTATTGTAATAAACAACACCTGCATCATTTAAAATCAAATCATATTTTTCATCTTTGCCCAATTGACGTATGGATTCAACGACAGCTTTTTGAAGCTTAACCAATTCCTCATTTCTTCTGATATTAAAATCTTCTCTAAATTCATCCTGAGCACGCTTAATTTCTCTTTTTTTATCTCGGATAGCCCGCTCTAGTTTTTTCAGACCTGCTGCCGACATAGTTGCCGCTTCTCGGGTAAATTTTGCTTCTAGCTTTTTTTGTGCTTTCTGCATAACAACCAATTTTTTATCTCTTGGCGCAAACTCCTTTGCCAATATTCTTCTTGCCGCATCAGAATGAGGAACTTTTTCCAATATCTTTGCAGCATTAACGTAACCAATTTTGGTATCAGCGAAAACTTGTCCTGTCAAACACACAAGCAATCCTAATAAAAATAAAAAGGATGATTTAGTTTTAAACATTGTATTTATTCCTTCAAATAGCACTACCAAATGAAAATTGAAAAAGTTGTTTTTCGTCTTCTTTCTTAGATTTCAAGACCTTAGAAAAACTGAATGACAGCACACCAACAGGTGACAGCCAAGTTGCTGAGACCCCCGTCGAGTATCTAAAGTTATCCAGATGATTTCCAAAATTGCTTGTTTCTTTATTACTGTCATAGACATTTCCACCATCTATGTACAACGATAATCTAACACTTCTACTGTCCTTAATAAATGGCATCGGGAATATTAATGACAAATTTTCTAAATAACGTACATTTCCACCCAATGGATCATTCTGAGAATCCTTAGGACCCAGTGAATTATCTTCAAAACCCCTAATTGATCGTCCGCCTCCAATGAAATAATTTTCAAAAAAAGGCAGCCCATCATTATCTTTATAACCATTACCAAAACCAAATTCTGATTTGAATTTAATGGCTATTTTCTTAGTCAGAGGAAAATATTTCTGATATTTCAAGTTTATTTTATAATAGTTTAGCTCGCCACCAGGCAAAGCAATGTCACCTGAAATACTATAAAATGACCCATCCGTCGCAAAAATCGCTCTATTTCTCGTGTCGTGAGACCATCCAGAAGACATGGTTAGCGTATCAAAGTTAGCACCATTTTTTTGAATAAAATCATCAATTTCATTCGACACAAGTGAACCTACTTTTAATTTCACCTGCTCATAATTAAAACTTAGAAATAATCGGTCATATTCATTAATTGGATAACTATAGGAAACTCCTGCACCCAACACATCTCTAGTATAGTTGGAAATATTGACATCTCCAGTATCAGTTTCAGAATAGACCAGATTAAAGCCACGACTCACGCCATCTATTGTATAATATGGATTGGTATATGAAAAACGATAGTTCCTATTTATTTTACTGTTATTGAAAGTAAAACCTAATTTTTTACCACTTCCCAGAAAATTATCCTGAGTCACACTGGCATTAATTAAAAAACCTTGCGATTGAGAAAAACCAATTCCCGCCATTAAATTACCAGATGCCCGCTCTTCCACAGAAAAATTAACGTTCATTTGATCATTAACCCCAAGCACTGGCTCAGTTTCAACCGTTACATTTTCAAAAAAACCTAATTTTTCAAGTCTTTCACGAGATCGCTCAATCTTTTTGGCGGACATCCAGGATGACTCCATTTGCCTCATCTCACGTCTCAAAACTTCGTCCCTAGTTTTTGTATTACCGAATAGGTTAATTCTATTAACATAGACCCTTTTGCCAGGATCCATTGAAAATGTAATAGAAACTGTTTTATTTTTTTTATCCAATTTGGGAATTAAATTAATGTTAGCAAACGCATAGCCGTGCTCACTAAATTTTTCAGTTAATTTTTTAATGGATCGATTCACCAGTTTTCTTGAAAAAACATCACCTTGATTAATTGACACCAATTTAAATAATTCTTCTTTTTCGACAACCAATATACCGCTTAATTTAACTTCACTGATGTAATATCGATCACCTTCTTTCATGTTTATATTAATATAAACATCCTTTTTATCTGGTGTAATAGTGACTTGAGTTGAATCAATTTTGTAATTGATAAATCCACGATCAAGATAATAAGATTTAAGGTTTTCCATATCTGCATTCAACAATTGCTTTGAATATTGCCCACTTGATGAGAACAATGAAAATGCAGTTGGTTCACTTAATTTAAAATATTGTGTTAATTTTTCAGTAGAATACTTATTATTACCAACTAAATTAATTTGTTTTATTTCAGCCACATCACCTTCTTCAATACTCAACTCAATATTGATTCGATTTCTTTTTAATGGAATGACTTGTGTTTCAATTTTTACATTATACTTACCCTGACTATAATAGAGTCGTCTTAAATCATATTCAATTTTATCCAGTAAAGAGTGATTAAATACTTTACCTTGCTCAAGCCCAATGTCTTTCAAAGAATCCAGTAAATCATCTTTTGGCACGTCATTATTGCCCGTAATTTCGATCTCATCAATTGACGGACGTTCTTCAACATAAACAATTAAGATATTTCTTTTTCTTTCTAGCCTGACATCCTTAAAAAAACCTGTTTTAAACAGTGATCGAATCGCATTACCACTCTGCTTGTTGTCAAAAACATCATCAATATCAACAGGTAAATAATTAAAAACTGTTCCAGGGCTAATTCTTTGCAAACCCTCAACATAAATATCTTCAATGACAAAAGAATCAAAAGCATGAACAATATTTTGAACAAAAATACACGCCAATAAAACAGCTATTCGTTGTTGATTAATTACCAATTTCTCAAAAATAATTTTAAATCTAATATTCAACCAATTAACCTTTCAAAATCTTTAAATATCGCAACAGACATTAGTAGTAACAAAAGAACCATTCCGACTTTTTGCCCCATAATTTGTGCATTTTCAGACACTGGCGAACCCTTTATAAACTCCACCAAATAAAAAAATAAATGTCCCCCATCAAGTACGGGAATCGGCAACAAATTTAAAACCCCCAAACTGACACTGACTGCGGCCAGAAACATTAAAAAAGGAATCAAACCAATAAGTGCTGTTTTACCTGCATATTGAGCAATACTGATGGGGCCACTTAAATTATCAATTGATGCTGTACCAAACAGCATTTTTTTCATAATTCTCAGCATTAAAATAGACATATCTTTGGTTTTATTTAACGCCACAATCAGTGCTTCAAGAGGTGAATAACTAACCACTGCTCGATATGAATCAATTAATCCTTCTGGAATATAAACCCCTGCCCCAATTCTACCGATGGTTTTATTACCCGATTTAATTTTTTTGGGCACTAACGTTAAGGTCATTACCGCGCCATCACGCTCGATAATAATGGATAATTTTTCTTCTGCATGTGACTGAATGTGTTTAACCCAATCAGACCAAGTGGCTATTTTTTCCCCATTTGAACTAATTACCTTGTCCATTACTTTAAAGCCCGCTATTGAGGCGGGGTTATTTTCCAAAACATTGCCTATAATGGGAGGCAATTCAGCCTGAAAAATTTCAATTCCTAACTCTTCCAACAATGTCTCTGCTTTAATTGAGTTGATGATACCAGATAAATCCAAACGGATAGCTTTAATCGAATCATCCATCCGCTTAACTTTTAATGAGATATTTTTTTCCTCAGCAGACGCCTCAGACAACAAAGCAAACATGGTATCTTGCCAAGTTGATGTTTGGCGCTGCCCAATGGAAATTATTTCATCGCCACTTTGCATCTGAGCTTGAGCAGCAGGTGAATTAGGTGTCACATCACCAATAATCGGACGACTACCTGTTACACCAATCATAAAAACCAGCCAATAGATCATGACGGCAAAAACCAGATTATAGACAGGACCTGCTGAAACAATTAAACATCGTTTCAATAAACTTTGCCTATTGAAAGCTCGGTGTGACTCATTTTCTGCCACATCACCCTCACGCTCATCCAGCATTTTCACATAACCGCCTAAAGGAATAGCTGAAATAACAAATTCTGTTTTATCATCTCCATTAATAATGGTTTTCCATAATGGCTTACCAAACCCCAGAGAAAACGTTAAAACTTTAACACCAGATTTTTTAGCAACCCAATAATGTCCGTATTCATGAACAGAAATAAGAATTGCCAAAGCAACAAGAAATGAGATTAAGGTAACAATGATATCAATCATAATAATGTTCTATTTTTTGTGAGATAAATCATGACAAACCTAATATTTGGTTAGCATTTTGTCTGGCTGCTAGATCATCTTCAATAATTTTTTCAAGTGACTCAGCTTTTCCTGATGGTACTTTATGCAAAACTTTTTCTATTGTTTCGGCTATTTCAGTAAATTTTATTTGTTTTTCCAAAAATGCTTCAACAGCCACTTCGTTCGCAGCATTTAAAATAGCAGGACATGTCCCACCTTGTTTTCCCGCCTCATAAGCCAATTTCAAACAGGGGAAAAAAGTAGCATCCGGAGGCTGAAAAGTGAGCTGAGATAAATTAAAAAAATCCAAGCTTGCAACTCCTGAATTTATTCTATCTGGCCATGCCAACGCGTGAGCTATCGGTGTTTTCATATCTGGCTGACCTAATTGAGCCAAAACTGAGCCATCTTTATAAGAAACCATGGAGTGTATGATACTTTGAGGATGAATTACAACATCAATTTTTTCAAAGGGTGTACTAAACAACCAATTCGCCTCAATAACTTCCAACCCCTTATTCATCATTGTGGCGGAATCGACTGATATTTTTTGCCCCATACTCCAATTTGGATGATTACAAGCTTGTTCGGGAGTCACATTGTTTAAATAATTTCGCTCTTTATTTAAAAAAGGCCCTCCTGATCCAGTAAGGATAATTTTTTCGATACCTGAATCACATCCTGATTTATTGATTGAATTTTCGGACATACATTGAAAAATTGCATTATGTTCGCTATCAATCGGTAATAACTCAGCATTATTTTCTGCAATTGCTTGCATGAACAACTGCCCTGACATTACCAAAGCTTCTTTATTTGCCAGTAAAACACGTCGACCTGACTTAATGGCTGACAAGGTTGGCAATAACCCCGCCGCACCCACAATAGCCGCCATGACATAATCGTAATCAACTGATTGTACAGCTTGAATCAAGCCTTCTTTTCCCGCAAAAACTTCAATATCAAGTGACTTACTCATCAAATGTTTTTGTAATTTTTCAGCACACCCTGAATCTGCCATAGCCACTACTTTCGGCTGAAATTTTAAGCATTGCTGAATCATCAAATCAACATTTTTATGCGCAGTTAACACGCTGACTTCAAATAAATGCGAATTATCGGTAATCACGTCGAGCGTGCTTTGACCGATTGATCCCGTTGAGCCTAGTAGACAAATTGACTTCATTGTATTAGCCCAAGCAAAATCAAACCTAAAACAAAAAATGGCGCAGCAGATAAAACACTGTCAATTCTATCCAGCATTCCGCCATGACCTGGCAAAAGCTTACCACTGTCTTTCATCCCTCGATTTCTTTTTAAAATACTTTCCGTCAAATCACCTACAATTGAAAAGGCGACAACAATAAAACAGAGGATCACAAAACCAACTTGCCCCATCACATTTAAATTAATAAACTGACTCACAATAACCGCATATATCACAGCAAAAATAACGGCACCCCAAACACCTTCCCATGATTTTCCAGGACTAACCAAGGGAGCTAGTTTCTTTTTACCCCATTGCCGACCAGAAAAATAAGCACCGCTGTCTGCAATCCATATTAGCAACAAAAGAATCATCACCAAAATAGGTCCTTGCTGGCTAAATTTAGCCATAGACATGACGGATACCCAAGCCACTTGCAACACCCAAAAACCTTGCATCAATCTAATTGTCATTATACGAGACGTAATGGGTTCAGTTTCGGTGAACCGTATAATTTTAGCCAACCAAACAAACCAGCCTAAACAACCCAACACCAACCAAATACCCAGCAAATTAACACTGTCAATAATAGTCCAGGGAAACAAAAATGAAACAGTGACAACAATTGCATACATCCAATGATGAGTTTTTTTATTTAATCCTGATAAATTTGCCCATTCAGTGGCGGCAATCATCATAATAAGAGCAAAAAATAACGCAAATAAATCAGCGGGCAGGTAGAATATTGCACCGAGAACCAGTGGAATGAGTGGCAAAGCCGTTAATATTCTTACTTTGGTTGAATTATCCATAGTATCGAAAAGGATTAAATTAAAAACAGCAGAGTATACACATAATATTAATTTTTACCGCATTATTGTTCAGTTTTTTCATTGACTTGCTCAGAGGTCAACCCATACCGTCGATGACGATTTGAGAATTCTTCAATCGCCATTTTATAGGCATCCACAGTAAAATCAGGCCATAACAAATCAGTAAAATATAATTCTGTGTAAGCCAGTTGCCATAATAGAAAATTACTGATCCTTTTCTCACCGCCTGTTCTGATAAACAAATCGGGTTCGGGCATTTGACTTAGCTCTAAATAAGAACTGATCATTTTTTCATCGATATTTTCACTCAATAGATGCCCTGAATTAACATCGGCAAGTAATTTTTTAAAACCTTGCGTGATATCCCAACGACCACCATAATTGGCAGCAATACGAAATTTCATCCCTGTATTTTTGGCCGTTAACGCTTCTGCTTTTTTAATTTGATCTTGTAATTTACTCGGCAAACCGCTGATATCACCAATGACTTTAAGCTGAATATTGTTGGAATGAAGCTTTTTAACTTCCTGGTTGAGCGCCGTTATAAACAATTCCATCAGAAAATTGACTTCTTTCACGGGTCTTTTCCAGTTTTCACTACTGAACGCAAAGACCGTCAATGCTTCAATGTTAATTTTAACACTGTACTTTATGATTTCACGAATCGACTCAACGCCCACTTTATGACCTGCAAACCTTGGCATATGACGTTTTTGTGCCCAGCGACCATTACCATCCATGACGATGGCAACATGCTTAGGAGTTTTTCCGTTCTGTGCTAACAAAATATCCCCTTAAATTTCAAATAGAGCCATTGATTCCACATGTGTCGTGTGTGGAAACATATCCATCACGCCAGCGGAGATCAATTTATAACCTTTTTCATTAACCAACACATCAGCATCTCTGGCCAATGTCGATGGATTACATGAGACATAGACAATTCGTCTAGGCTTATTCTTGTTCAACTGGCTAACCCACTGAATAGCACCTGAGCGAGGAGGGTCTAATAACACTTTGTCATAACGCTGGTTGAACCATTGCGAATTTAATGTCTCACTGAATAAATCATCCACAAAATAATTGATATTAGACAAACCATTCATTTCTGCATTTTTCTGGGCTCTATCAATCAATGACTGATCGCCTTCAACCCCCACCACAGATTTAGCAAACCTTGCAATGGGCATGGTAAAATTTCCCAAACCACAAAATAAATCCAGAATAACTTCATCTTTTTGAGGGTCAAGCAACTGCATCGCCTGCCTGACCATTTGCTGGTTCATTTCAACATTAACTTGAGTAAAGTCCTGTGCTTTAAAATAGACCATCACATCATATTCTGGAATAACATAATTCAGATAATCATCCTGATCACCTAAAAAATAAATACTGTCGGGACCTGCTTCCTGAATTAAAATATTAAATGATGTTTCGACCATGTAATCACGCATGATTTGTTTATCAGCATCATTTAATTCAACCAAGACTCTAAAAATCAAATCGGTTCTATTGTCAGCAACCGCCACCTCAATTTGAGGAATCTGATTATAGACACTTAATCGACCGATTAGTTCTGCCAATGATTTTAAATTTTCACCAACCATTGGATGTAATATTTCACATTGATCCAATTCAGCGATGAAACTATTTCGCTTTTCACGAAATCCGACCAAAACCTTTTCTTTTTTGTGGACGTAACGCACACCCAATCTAGCTTTGCGCCGATATGACCAGGAATTTCCTGTTAACGGAGCTAAAACTTCAGCAGGTTGCACTTTACCTATTTGTGAAAATTGTTCTAACAACTGTGCTTGTTTTGATTCAATTTGATATTGAGTTTCCATGTGCTGCAAAGAACAACCACCGCACATCATAAAATGAGCGCATTTTGGCTCAACACGATATTTTGAAGCCTCGATAACTTCTTCAACCACCGCTTCATCATAGTTTTTATATTTGGAAAAGTATTTAAAGGAGACTTTCTCATCCGTCAACGCACCATCAATAAAAACGGCTTTATCATTGACATGACTAACACCACGACACTGATAATCCAGTGATTCTATTTCAGTTTCAATAATTTCCAAATATTGTTTCTTTTTTCTTCTTCTGCCCATAATCCTGTTTAATAAACCCAATAAAAAAAATTAAATAATGAAATAATTTAGCCTTCAACTGGTTTTTCTACGAGGCTGTCCGAGAACTCATATTTTCGTCAAATCAAGGCATAAAATTGTCGAAAAAGCGCAGTTTACGTGTGTAAATGAGCATTTTGAGACCATTTTTCCTCGGTACCCCCTTGAGGGGTAAACGCAGAGTTGGCAAAAAGATGAGTTTTCGGACAGCCTCCTAGGAGGCTGTCCGAAAATAGAGTTTGTGAAATTTACACCGCAACATATTGCGTTTTATTACTTGATAATACA
>Ga0233443_1000493_pt1 | contig 42886 bp, 49 predicted proteins | sample SI_123_September_2_FD_182784 | JGI IMG/M metagenome (GOLD analysis project Ga0233443, IMG submission 182784) | Seawater microbial communities from Saanich Inlet, British Columbia, Canada - SI_123_September2016_200_MG | ecosystem: Environmental > Aquatic > Marine > Inlet | place: Canada: British...
TCAGTATATATATCATCAATATTAATATATTTTTTATCATTGTAAATTAATAAGTTATTATTAAATTTATAATTTGTATTTTTATCACATAAGATTGAATTATTTTTAAAAATTAATAATTCATAAATTTCATTGTTATTATTTTTTTTAAAAAATCTTATGAAATCAAATATATTTTTATAAGTTAAGGTGGTTCCATTTTTAGTAAAATAATTAAAATTAATATAAAATATTCCATTTTTAATTTCAAATTTATAAAATATATTTTCATTTAAATTTATAATATGTTTGTGAGTATGATTAACTACAATATTAATAGGGATATTATTTATGTATAATTTAGATTGAATATTATATTTTTTATTTTGTAATCTTCCAATTTTAAACCAATGTATAAATGCTTCATTCCAATTATTAAATTGTTCATTTGGATATAATGTAGAATAAAATATAAAATCAAAATATTTAAAATAATATTCATCCCATATATCATCATTAATTTTATAAAAAAAATTATAAATATTATCATTATCAAAAATTATTATCGTGTCTTCATTTTCAAAGGTTATTATTCTTTGATTATCTTTATTATCATCATGATAGATAATATCTTTTTCATTTAGTTTTGATAAATATTTATCTTCGTTTATAATATAATTTTTATTCATTGTTTTTTAATTAAAATATATTTATAAATTAAATATATAAAATGGACTTACAAGATTTTATAGAAGAAAAAAAAATCAATAAAATTATATTTTCTAAAAATGTATTAAATTTGGAAAATATAGTTAATAAAAAATTTAAATTTAATGATGTTTTAAGTAATAATATTATTTATTTTGGTGTTTATTCTAAAGAAGATATTGATATTTTAAATTCATTAGGAGGAAATAAATATATTTTATTTAAAAATGCGGATGTTGATATTTTATTTAGTGATAAAGAACTTAAAGAAGAGTTTGATAAAATAGATAATAAATATATTTTATGTAGTTCTGAAAATATTTGTTGTAGATTAAAATATTATGGTTATTGTGATTATATAAATATTAAAATAAATTTAGTGGATAATGAAATATTTAAAAGTGTTGAAAATAAGGGTAATAGTATTTTTATAAATAATGGAATTAATAATAATAAACCGTATTATTATGGAAAAAAAATAATAGATGAATTAGTTGAAAGAAATCCCAATTATAATTATATTTATAGTAATGAATTGGATATAAGTTATGATAAAATGATTGAAATTTATAAAAAGTGTTTTATAGGATTAAGAGTGAGTAATGGAGAAGGTTTATATTTAATGGAAAATGAAATGTATAGTATGGGAATTAAAACAATTAATAATAATAGTGTGAATGGATTAAAGTGGAAAAATGTGGAAGATATTGAAACAATAATTAAAAATGAAAAATATTTATTAGAGAAAAAAGATAAAAAGATTTCAATTGTAATGGCTTATTATAATAGAAAACCTCAAACATTAGAAACATTAAAAGGATTTCAAGAAATGTATGCTGAAAAATATAATTTTGAAGTAATCATAGTAGATGATAATAGTAATGATGAAAATCGTTTAGAAGAAGATATTAAACAATTCAGTTTTTATATAAATTTAATTGTAATAAGTAGTGAAGAAAAAGGGAATAGAATAAATCCGTGTATGGCATATAATAGAGGTTTTATGGAGGCGGATGGAGATATTATTATTATTCAAAATCCAGAATGTTTTCATGTTAAAGATATTTTAAATTATACATTAAATAATCTAAAAGAACAAGATTATTATAGTTATAGTTGTTTTTCTCCAAATAATTTTGAATTATCAAATGAATTAATTTCTTCAAATAATATAGAAATATTAATTAATGATGATAATTTTTTAAAAAGAAATATACAAGATACAGGAACACAGATGAATTGGTTTAATCATCCAACAGATACATCACATGGTGGAAGACAAACATTTTTTCATTTTTGTTCGGCAATATATAAATCAAAATTAGAGTTAATTGGTGGATTTGATAAAAATTATGAAGATGGTTATTGTTTTGATGACGATCAGTTTATTTTAACAATAAAATATAATTTGAAATTAAATATGAAAATAATAGAGCCAATAGAATGCTTTGTAATTCATCAATATCATACTAAAAATAATAGTTTTTGTATAAACAGTAAAAATAAAGATAATGAAATAAAACAAAAATGGTTAAAAAATAAAAATTTATATGAACAAAATAAAAAAATTCATGAAAATAATTTTAATTATCCAAAATTATTATTTTTATATTGGGATGGTTCAGCTTTATCTTATTTAAATTATTTAACAATTGTAAGTTTTAATAAATATAATCCTGGATGGAAAATAATTGTATTTACACCTACACATAAAACTGATATAATTACTTGGAAATCACATGAACAAAAAAAAAGATATTCAGGTGTAGATTATTTTTATAAAATATATGATATAATAAATGTTATTTTTATAAAAATATCTTTAGATAATATAGGATTTTATAATAGTGCTTCAGAAGTTATTAAAAGTGATTATTTTAGATATTATATATTAGAAAAACATGGTGGTTTATGGAGTGATTTTGATATAATTTATACAAATTCAATAGAAAAAAATATGAATTTTGAAGAAAATACTATAATTTTTAATTGTACTTCTTATCAATTTCCAAAAAATAAAAAAGAAGGTCATAAATATAATTATTATCCAATTGGTTTATTTTTATGTAAACCAAATAATAAATTTTTTGGTTATATTAAAAAAAATTGTCTTAAAAATTATGATCCAGATGAATATCAATCAATTGGTGCAGTAATGTTTGATAAATTATTTCCTAAATTTGAAAATGTATATGAAATAGATAATGTTAAAATTTGTGATTATAAATATTATTTACCTTGGGCTTGGAATGAATTATATGAATTTTATGAAAAAGAATATTTGGATAATAAATTACCGTGTAATAATATTGGTATTCATTGGTTTAATGGAGCTGACAAATCAAAAGAATATGCAAATTCTTTAAATGAAAGAATAGGTAATTTTAAAAATGAATGTTATTTGGATACAAAAATTAATGAATTTATAAATCCAAATGATTATAATATTAAAAAAATATCAATTGTAATTGCTTATTTTAATAGAAAAGAACAATTAATAAGTACATTAAAATCAAATGAAAAATCTAAATATCCAAATAAAGAAATTATAATTGTAGATGATAATTCAAGAGAAGACCAAAGAGTAAATTTATTTATAAATAACTTTAATAAAAAACTTAATATTAAAGTTATTAATATTAATAAAGATGAAAAAACTTGGGTTAATCCTTGTATTCCATATAATTTGGGTATTAAAAATGCAACGGGTGATATTATTGTAATACAAAATCCAGAAGTTATACATATTGGTGATTGTTTAACATTTATTAATAAAAATTTAAATAAAAAAGATTGGTTGACATTTAATTGTTATGGTAGTCCAAGTTTTAAATTTAATAAAGATATTGAAGGAAAAAAAGATATTTATAATGAAATTAATAATCTATTTTTTAATATTGGTGGCAATTCTGTAGTAAATGATGATGTTGGTGGGTGGTTAAATCATTTTGAAAATCACTTTGTAGCATATCATTATTTAGCAGCGATACATAAGGAGGATATAGATATTTATTTAAAAACATTATTTAATGAAGAATTTAAAAATGGTATTGGTTCAGATGATGATGAACTTATTAAAAAATTAATATATAATAATTTTAATTTTAAAATTTCAAGATTTGAAAAAGATAAACCATTTTGTGTTCATTTATATCATGAAAAACCAGAAGCCGTTAAAAAATTAGATTATAGAGAAAATAAAAAATTTTTTATTGAAAGTTGTATAAATATGAATATGAAACCAGAAAATGATATAGCATTGGCTCCAAAAAATGAAATTCCAATGTATAAAAGAATTTTAATATAATTAAATATTAAAAATATGCTCCCATAGCTTCTGTTGGTCCAACATTTATTTGTTTTTTTAATAATTCACTTAAATTTTCAATATCCGGTTTAATCCATGATTTATTGAAATATTTTTCATATTTTGGAATATATCTTCTTCCAATTATTCCAAAATAACATTGTAAAGCACCACCCATATATATTGAACCTTTGTTCAATTTATTTTTGATATAAAAGCCCAATTGCTGTGTATAGATTCCACCTCCAATTAATGCTACATCAAAATCTTTTTCTTTTATTTTATTTTGTATTTCTTCAATTGTTTCATTAAAATTATTATGGGGACAGTGTTCATCATTAATATTATCTTCATCTAAAATCCATTCATTATTTTTTAATTTTAATGTTTCATTATTTGTAATATATAATTCTATATAATCTATTTTTTTAAATTTTGGATATTTAAAATTTAAATATTCTTGTCCTGTTTTTCCTTCAATATTTTTAAAATTTTCAAAAATAGTATCTTTATTTTTATTATAATTATCACAAATAATATTTCCAAATGGTGATATTATTAATATTTTTTTATTTTCTAAATTATTAAAAAATGTTAATAAAAAATTATTCATTGATGTAAGTTCAGTAATATAACCAAAACTACTCATAGAAAGTTTATTTTCTAAAACTGGTAAAGTTTTTGCAGTGGATTCAGTCCAAACCTTATTATAATCTCTACCACCAACAGAACAATGATCTGAACATAAAATTCCATTTTTAAAATTATTATACCATATTTCTAAATTTCTTTTTCTTTCTTTATTATTTCTTGATTTATCATAATAACCCGCAAATTTAAATATTAATTTATAATCAGTATTGTAATGTTTTTCTTCAATTATTCCATTATTATTATAAATATCAACGAATAATTGCCAATCTGTTCCACCTAATCGTGATATATAAAAAGGTTTATTATTTAAAACAAGATTTTTCAGTTTTTCACAAAAAATATTGTCATTTATTATACTCATTATATTATTATTTTATAAAATAATAATATAATGAGTATAATAATAATTAATATCTTTGGTGGTTCTAATACAATTTATAATCATTCTTATTCAAATTTACTTGATAAAAATGATGATTACAAAATAAATAATTATGGAATTGGGGAACAAATAGTGTTTATTGTTTAATGCAAATGTGTAAATTAATTAATAGAGAAGAAGATTTAATTATTGTAGAATATTTTTGCAATGATTTAAATCATTATATATCTGGTATAAATACATTGGATAAAATAAATAATACATTATCAGAAATTTTAAATAAATCAAATAATAAAAAATTATTATTTATATTAATTAAAAATCATCATTTTATAAATAATAAAAATAAATTTGATGATGTATATAATCTTTATATAAAATTTTTATCTAAACACAATATAACATATATTGATAAATTAAACAATGATAATTTTGATAAAGAATTTATGGATAAATATTATCAAGATACAACACATTTAAATAATTTAGGAATGGAGTTATTAAAAGATAAAATAATTGATTGTATTAATAATAATTCTATTAATACAGTTTGTATAAAATATATTAACAATGATTATAATAATTGTAATTTAGTTTTTACAAAATTTGATAATTCACTTATATTTAAAAATAAATTGATTAAAGATATTAATTATTGTTGTTTTAATAATATGGAATTATATTTTGATAAATCTGTGAAAATATTTGGTTTTGAATATTTATGTGATTTAGATAGTGGTTATATTGAAATAGACAATAATTATGAGAAAAAACAAATAAATTTATTAAAGAGTGAAGGATTTGTGTTAGAAAAAAATAAAACAATGCTAACAAGTTATATATTAAGTATTAATAATTTTAAAGAAAAATCAAATATTTATACAATAAAATGTATACAACCAAATGATTTAAATAATTCATATGAAAAATTGCCAAATACATTTGAATATAATGAAAATAAAAATTCATCTATCAAACTTATTTCAATATTATTATCAGATAATTCTAAAATAATTAATTATAAATATACAGAAACAACATTAAACAACAGTAATACAGAATATAATTTTTATAATCATGAAAGATATAAGCAAATTAAATAATTTTTTATAATTATATTATAATATGAATAATGATATTATAATATAATTATAAGCAAATTAAATAATTTTTTATAATTATATTATAATATGAATAATGATATTATAAATATAATTAAAAATGATATTAGATTTATAAAAGGTAATTTTATAAAAGATGAAAAAAATAAATTAATTTTTTATATACATCAAAAATCAGGATGTACTTCTTTTCTTAAAATGATATTTCAAAATTTAGGAATATTAGACTTAGCTTTAAGTTATGACAAATATAGAGCACAACCAATACAAAAAAATAATGGCTGGCCTCATTATTATAGATATCAAGTTTATCAATTTGAAAATAAAATTTTACCTAATGATTTAATTTCAGGTGAATATAAATTAATTAAACTTGTTAGAAATCCATATTCACGTATTGTTTCATCATATTTACATATATTAAAAGTTAATAAATCATTATTAAAAGATTATTGTGATATAAATAATGATTTATCATTTTATGATTTTTTAAATTTAATAAAAAATAATAATATATTAAATATTGATTTACATTTAGATACACAAATATGTGATTTTGAAAAAAATAACTTATTAAAATTTGATGATATTATTAAATTAGAAGAATTAAATGATAGTATTATTTATTTAAATAATAAATATAATATAAATTTAGAATATATTCATGAAAAAATACATAAAACAAAAACAAATTATTTAAATAAACAAATGTGTGGATATATTAAATATAATATTCTTAAAGATAATATACCATCATATAAAAATTTTTATGATGATAATAATATTAAAAAAATTGTTGATAAATTATTTTATGATGATATACAATATTATAATTATGATTTTTTTAATAATAATTTCATTAGTATTGGACCAAACTGTAATACATCTGGATTACTACAATATTTAAATACTAATATCAATAATTCTATAAGAAATATTTCATATCCATTTGATTGGATTAATAGTAATTTAAATATGATTTATAATTGTTTTGATAATAATTTTAATGATTTTTTAAATATTGATTATATATATATTGAAAATAATGTAGAAATTCATAGTAAATATAAAGATGATAATAGAACAAATATATATGTTCATAATTCTATTTTAAAAAATAAAAATTATTATGAACGATGTGTTGATAGATTAAATAAAAATAAAGAAAATAATATTACATTTATATATTCATTATCATCATCAAATATTTTAAATTTTGATGATGATAATGAATATAATTATGGAAATTTAAAACCAAATATTTTTTCTTTAAAAATAATTGATAATATAAATAGTATTATTAAAGAAAAATTTAAATTTAGTAATATTTTGATAATAAATTATATTTATAACTCAACAAATTATGAATATAATAAAATAACAAAAAATAATATTTCTATTTTAAATGTTAATATAAAAGAAAATATTGTAAATGGTGATTTATGGAAAAATATTCATAATATAATTTTATATTTATAAATAAATTATATTATATATTATATACAATGAAAATATTTATTTTTGGCTCCAATGGAATGCTTGGTAATTATGTTAAATCATTTTTATCTAATAAATATGAAATTATTCCTTTAACCAGAAAAGATTATGATTTAAATAATTTATCAATCAATTCATTAGATAATTTATTAATTAATAAAAAAATATCAACAAATGATATTATTATTAATTGTGCTGGAGTTATTCCACAATCATCACAACAAAGAGGATTAAATACTAAACTTTATTTTACTATTAATTCTTTATTCCCAGTTATTTTAAGTCAAATATGCGATAAATATAATTCTAAAATGATACACATAACTACTGATTGTGTTTTTTCAGGAAAAGATGGCAATTATAATGAAAATTCAATTCAAGATGAAATAAATGATTATGGATTATCTAAATCATTGGGTGAATTATGTAATGCTACTATAATTAGAACTTCTATAATTGGTGAAGAAATTAATAATAAACGATCATTATTAGAATGGGTTAAAAGTAATAAAAATGAAGAAATTAATGGATATGATAATCATTATTGGAATGGTGTTACTTGTTTAGAATTATCAAAAATTATTTATCAAATTATAAATAAACAATTATTTTGGGATGGTATAAGACATATTTATAGTCCAAATATAGTTTCTAAATATGAATTAGTCTCATTAATTAATAATATTTATGATTTGAATATTAAAATTAATAAAATAAATACAAATGAAACAGTTGATAAAACTATTACATCTAATAAAGAAATTATATTTAATATTCCTGATTTATCTATACAAATTCAAGAATTAAAAAATTATATATTGTAAGTTTTTTTGTATTTTAAATTATATATTATAAATTATATAATGAAAAAAAATGTTATGACAGTTAGCGGAATTAGACCTGATTTCATTAGAATGAGTGAAATTTTTAAAAAATTAGATACAGAATTTAATCATATACTAGTCCATACAGGACAACATTATGATAAACTTCTTTCTGATGTCTTTTTTCAAGAATTAGATATTAGAAATCCAGATTATGTTTTGGAAACCGGACAAAATGGTGGAACTCATTACCATCAACTTAGCTATTTATCCACTGCTATTATGGATTTAATTAAAGATAAAAATTTAAAACCTGATATTATTATCTTTTTGGGTGATTCAAATACTGTTTGTGCTTCATTACCCTTAAGAAAAGAAGGATATATAATCGGGCATATTGAAGCAGGTATGCGTTCATTTGATAAACAAATGTTAGAAGAAATTAATAGAACAACTTGTGATCATTGTAGTCATATTCTTTTTGTTTATCATAATGAATATAAAAAATATTTAGAAAATGAAAATATTAAAAATAATGTTCATGTTGTTGGAAATACAATTGTTGAAGTTTGTAAGCCTTTTGTTCCAAATATTCCTAAACACAATAATATGATTTTAATTGATATTCATAGACCCGAAAATTTTAAATATAAAGAAAGACTTGAAAATATTATTAAATATGGTAATCTATGTTCTACTAAATTTAATTTACCAGTTAAAATGTTAAGATTTCATGGAACTTGTAAGTTTTTAAATGAATATGAAATAAATTTAGGTAATATTGAACTTATTGATTTATTACCTTACAAAAAGTATCTTGAAACTGTTTATCATTCTAAATTCATTATTTCTGACAGCGGAACCGGACAAGAAGAACCTGCTTTTTTTAACACACCAGTAATTGTTCCAAGAGATTTCACTGAAAGACCTCAATCCGTTGATGGGAATTGTAGTTTTATGTTAAATGCTAATAATCTTGAAAATACTGATTTATCTTTTGATTATTTAAATAATATTTTTAATAAAAAAATAACTATTGACACAACATGGATGGGAGAAGGAAACACATCACAATTAATTATTAATAAATTAAAAGAATTTTTAAATTAAATATTTATTATATAATGTTTAATAATGAAATTATGGAAAATAATACAATTATTAAAAGCAAAATTGGATGGAAACAATTAAAACAATATCACAAAAATCCACCTAAAATACCCTTTCCAAAAGGTATTATTATTTATAATAAATATAAAAATCACATTAAAAATATTGATAATATTTTTAATTTTTTATTAAATTATTTGTTTAAAAATAATGATTTTTACATAATTAAAAATGCTGATTTTCCATATTATGTAAGTGATTATATAACACATAAAATTATATGGTTTAATCCTAAATTTTATGAAAATATTAATATTGATTACTTATTTGTTGATAAATTGCTTAAAAAATATAAAAAATATATTGTCTTTCAAAATATATTTAACAATAGAAGTATAAAAAATATAATACATTTTCATTTTTTTATTTTAAATATTTAATTTTTTTTCATATTATAAATTTCTGTATAACGAATTGGATCACATCTTAATAATTTTAATTTATCTTTTTCTTCATCTAATGGGTCTGATGGTCTTTTTACAAAAAATGCTTTTTGTCTTTTATTATCCATTGGAGTTTCATGGTCTTCACTTAAATATGATAATGTTAAAAATATTCTAACTTCATTATTTTTTATTTTAACTGGTTCTGGATTTCCATGCCAAGCATTATTTGTGTTTGAAAACATTATCATTCTATTAAAAATTGGTAAAATTTTATTTTTACATTCATATATTTCAGCATCATCATTTATAACTGAATTTCCAGACCAAATTTCTAAATGACCTCCATTTTCTTCTTTCCAATTTTTTGATAAATATATTCCAAGTGTTATATGTTTTTTTTGACCTGTTTTTGGATGACACCCTGCATCTGAATGAATATCTAAATGATCTCCATCTTTAAATTTATGTATTCCCCACCAATTTTTTGTTGGATCATTATATAATTTAACACCCACAATTTCAGACAGTTTTTTTAAAGTTTCATCACACGTTAATTTATTATATAATTTTTCACAATTTAATGGCATTGTATTTTTATTTCTTAATGTATATTTTCCTTCAAATGGATTTTCATATCTATCCCATTCTTTATTTTCAATATTTAAAATTTCTTTTTGACAGTTTAAAGCGTCTTCTTCATTTAAAAAATTATCAATAAAACAATGTGGATAAGGATTTTCTGTATTGAATGTTTCTTTATTAATATTTAAATTCATATAATATATATTATAAAAAATATTATATAATTTTTAATTAATATTTTTTTATAAAACTAATAATATGAATAATAAAAAAATATTAATTATTGGTGGAACTGGTTCATTAGGCAATCAACTCACCAAAAGATATTTAAATGATAATACATTATATTTACTATCAAGAGATGAAAGCAAGCATTGGGCTATGTCAATTGATTATAATAATCATCCAAATTTAAATTTTATTATTGGAGATATTAGAAATAAAGATAAATGTCAACAAATTATTCTTAGAATTAAACCCGATATTATTATTATGGCTGCAGCAATGAAACATATTGATAGATGTGAATATGAAAGTAATGAATCCATTTTAACTAATTTAACTGGAACACAAAATATTGTAGATATTATTGAATACTACAAAGATATTTTGACTAATTTGGAAAAAGTTTGTTTTATAAGCACAGATAAAGCATGCAGTCCTGTTAATGTTTATGGTATGTGTAAAGCTGTTTCTGAGTGTTTAATGGTTGAAAAATCTAAATATATTGATAATATTAAATTTGTAACTGTTAGATACGGTAATGTTTTAAATTCAAGAGGTTCTATTATTCCAATGTTGCATAAATTAGGACAAGATGATAATGTTGAAAAATTTAAAATCACACATCCTGATATGACAAGATTTGTAATGACTTTAGACCAAAGTGTTGATTTAATAGAACATGCTTTAGAAAAAGCGGAAAGTGGTGATATTGTTATTCCTAAATTAATTTCTTGTAAAATTACTGATTTAATTGAAATATTTAGTGAAATTTATAATAAACCCACTTTTATTGGAGGATTAAGACCTGGTGAAAAAATGTTAGAATCACTAATTAATGAAACACAATCTGATAGATTATTATTTGGAGAAGATGGTTATATGTATATTAAACCACCTTATAAAGATATTAAAACTAATAATGAAGTTAAAGATTATAATAGTAAATTAAATCCTTTGAGTAAAATTGAACTTAAAGAATATTTATTAAATTTAAATCTTATTTAAAAATATTCGGTTTAATTTTTATTTTTTTGTATAATATATATTTATGTCTCATAAAATATCTATTGTAATGGGTTATATTAACCGTAAAACCCAACTTATAAAATCACTTGAAACATTTGAAAAATCAAATCATAAAAATTATGAAGTAATTATTGTTAATGATGGTGATGAAAATTTACAAGATTTAGAAAAAGATAATATTAAAATATTTAAAAATCCAAAAAAAGAATATAATCCTTGTGCTACTTATAATTATGGATTTTTACAAGCCACTGGCGATATAATTATTATTCAAAATCCAGAATGCATGCATATTGGTGATATTTTAACTAAAATTAATGATAATCTAAAAGACAATGATTGTATGATTTTTAACTGTTATTTTTTAGAAAATTATGAACAAAATAAATTATTATACGAAACCAAAAATGTTCATGAATTTACTGCAAATAATAAAAATAAACAATGGTTCCCACAATATAATAATTGGGTAATACATCATAAATTAAATCCAAATATATTGCATTTTTGTTTAGCTATATATACAAAAAAATTAAAGAAAATTGATTATTTTGATAAAAAATATAATAATGGTTTTTGTTTTGAAGATGATGCACTTTCAAGAAAACTTAAATTATCACATATTAATACTTATTTTTATTCTGAAAAATTTAATGATGATAAAACTTTTGTTATTCATCAACATCATGAAAGACAAGTAGTTAATGCTGAAGCTATGAAAAAGTGGGAAATTAATAAAAATCATTTTATTAGAGATCATAAAAAATATGCAAAAGAATATTTAAATTTTTACTTAAATAAAAATATTATTAGTCCTAAAAATATTAATATTAATAATACTGTTAAATTAGAAACTTTTATTGATAAAAAAGAAATATATTATACCGCTAATATCGATCAAATGATTTTTAAAGAAGATTTAAATAATACTCTTAATAACTCAACATTTCATTTTACTTGTCAAGTAAAAAATTATAATAAAAAATATATAAATGTTAATAATCATAAAATGAATATTAATAAAGGAAATATTTTTTATACAGGTAAAATTAATAATCTTATTAATAATGGATTAATATTTAATTCTTCATCTGTTAAAATAACAAATCCTAAACTAATTCTTAAAGATTTAAATTATCAAAATACCGGAACTTTTATTATTGATAAACAACAATGGTTATATCCAGATGTTCCTAAAATCGCTCATATTTATATTCAAGAATTAAATTTTGATAATTTTAAAAATATTAAAAACTTTTATGATTTAAATCCGGATTGGATGATTAATATCTATTATAATAAATATAGTAATCTTAATAAAAGTTTTCTTTATTATGATTTAATTGATAATTTACAAGATATTAAAGTTATTGAATTAGATATTATAAATATTGATAAAGAATTAATTTATGATTATGTTTTTATTAAAACTCTTTCTGAAAATAATGGGTTATGGTTTAATTCTAATAATATTTCATTTACTAAAAATGTTCTAAATGAAAATTTTAATTATTTAAATTTTAATAATGATACTTATAATAATGATTTAATTATTTCTAATAATAATTCATTTTATGAATATTTATTAAGTCATATTAATATCAATTTTAAAGGTTATAATGAGTTAATGAAATCTTTGTTTAATAATTTTAATAAAATTGAAAATAATTATAATATTAAAAACTCTAATCACTTATTGACTATTAATGAAAATAATATTAATAATTATATAAAATTAACTTCTATTTTCAATAAACAAATTGAATATTTAATTATTATTAACAATAAAATTTATTATGAATATTATGCAAATGGCCTTGAGGGAGATTATACAATTGAAAATAATTATTTAATTATTGATTGGAATAATGGAATTAAAAATTATTATATTCAAAATAAAGAAAATATTTATGTATTACAAATTTTTAATAATTTTAATTTAGAAAAATATAATACTAATAATAAAACTAATTTTGCTAATTTACAAAATATTATTGATTTGCATATAAAATTAGAAGTTTTAGATGAAGTTATTACTTATTGTGATTAAATTATCCTAAAATTTTAGTATTGTGATTTATAATATTATATTGCAATTATAATGAATAATAAACGAATAATACAACTTAAAGGAGGACTTGGAAATCAATTATTTCAAGTTTTTTCTATATTATCATTAAGTATAAATAACAATACAGATTTTTATATATTGGATAATTGGTTTGATAATAATAGATTATCTTGGAAAAATTATTCTTTATTTAATAATATTAATATAATTGATAAAAATGATAAATATATAAATTACAATGAAAAAGAATTTAAATTTTATAAAATAAATATTGAAAATAATAAAGATTATATATTTGATGGTTATTTTCAATCGTATAAATATTTTTGGAATAATAAAGATAAAATAAAAGAAATTATTATACCGTTACACAAACTTGATATTTATTTACATAAATATCAAGTTTGTGTAACGGTATAATATTTATACACATCCTTCAGTATGTTATACAAAAGAATTTTGGAATTCTAAAGATAAATATGGTAATTATTTAAGATATAGAAATGATTGTCCTGAAGAAGATTTTTCATTATGGTATAGAAGTGTTAGTAATAATATTCCAATTTCAATGGTTAATGAAAATTTATTATTTTATAGAATTCATGATAATCAAATATCAACAATCAGAAAAAATATAAATAATGAATATTATAATAAACAAAACAATAATGCAGATTTTCAATTAGGTATTTTATTAAAAATAAATAATGATTATGATTTAATTAAAGAAATTAATAATAATATTTTTCCAAATAAAAAAAAATATTATTTCATAACAATAAAAGAACAAAATGATAAATTAATTATATTTTTGAAAAATAATAATATTGAAAAATATAATATTAAAATATTTGATGAAGAATTTAATTTAAAAAAAATAATTGATTTATTTGATATTTCATTAGAATTAAATTCAGATAATTTAATTTTTTTCAAAAGAGATATTAATTATTGTTGTAATAATATTAATAAATTTATTAAAAATGATGAAATTATTGAAAATGATTATTATTTAAGTGGAAGAACTCCTGTAATTAGAAAATTTTATTTATTTAACTAAAATGAAAATAATTTTAAAAATTTAAGTTTTTTTTAAATATATTAAATAATTTTTCATTTTTTAAATTTTTTTGTCCAAAATAATTTTTTATTAAGCTATTTATTAATAATATTTTCATTTTATTATAATAATCTTCATTTAAATTTGTTATTGAAAAATCACGATTAATATATTTTTGTATTCTTTCCATATCTTTTATTATTCTACAAGTTAAAAATTCTTCATTTTCTATATGAACACAATTGTATGTTGTTTCATAATTTATAACATCATTTATTGACTTTATTAAATCATTATTATTACAAGAACCTAATTTTTCTCCATCATAAAATAATTTACAACAAGATAAATCAAATTGTTCAATAGCTTCTTTAATTTTTACTTCTTCTTTCAATACTATTATTTGAATTTTTATTTCACCATCATCTAAATTATATATTTTTTTTATATAATTATTTAATTTTGTGTTAAAATATGAACTAATAATATCAATATCGACTAATTTATTATTTTGTGATGGAATATTATTTAATAATTTTTCTTCATTATGTGTGAATATATCAATATCTTGATATTCAAAATTTTTTTTACCAATACACCAAGTTATAAATGAACCACTTATAACTGAATTTGTTTCTTTTAATAATTCATTTATATTTATATTTGAAAATAAATTATTTAAATTTTTGTTAATTGTAAATAATGTGTCATTATATTTTTCATTATATTTTTCATTTATATTTTCTTTAATATGATATTTTAATTTATTATTTTCATTTTTTATACTAATATCATTTATAATATTTATAATTTCTGAAACGATCATTTCTGTTGAATTTATTTTAATTTTTTCTACATATATTTTTTTTAAATTTTTTGGAATTTTATTTATTTTCACAACATTTTTAAACAATATTAATTCTTCAATTGAATTTGGAAGATTGTTTAAATCTGTATATGAATTAGAAATTATTATTTTTTTTATACTATTTGGCAAATTATCAATATTTTTATTATTATTATTATATATTGTCAATTCTTCAATATTATTACTTAAATTATCCATTAAATAATTTTCAACATAAGATGTTTTTAAATATTTAACATTTAATGGAATATTTATTTTTTTTTCAAAATTACCATTTGTAATTATTTTTAACAAATTATTTGTATTTTCAATTTCATTATTTTGAATATCAATCAACACTTTTTTTAAATTAATATTAAATAATAAATTTAATTCTTGATTAAATTTATATCCAAAAGTTAAATGTATTAAATTTATATTATTTGATAAATTTATTTCTTGATTAAAATAATATCCAAAAGTTAAATGTGTTAAATTTATATTATTTGACAAATCTATTTCTTGATTAAAATAATATCCAAAAGTTAAATGTGTTAAATTTATATTGTTTGATAAATCTATTTTTTTATTAAAACCACTTCCAAAAGTTAAATGTGTTAAATTTATATTATTTGATAAATCTATTTCTGGATTAAAATTACTTTTAATCCAATTACCATGATATTCCCTTTCATATTGATTATTTGTTTCAATTGCTATTAAAGGATTATTATAATTACTAAACATAATTTTTTTATACTTATTAATTATATCATAATAGTTGATTAATTCTTCATTGAATTTTGGTTTAAATATTAACCAATCATCTACAATCCAGTGATTATTTTCCATTTTTATTATTTAATTTTAATAAATAAATAAAATTTCAATTTTTTTTTAATATGTTATAACTTCATAATTATTAAAATTATTAATATATTTATATTTTTTATTACATTTAACAGTTTTAAGATTTTTGGGTATTTTTCTTATTTTTAATTTATAATTTTCTAATTCTAAATATTCAATTGAATTAGGAAGATTATTTAATTCTTTTTTATACCATTGAATATGGAATTTTTTAATACTATTAGGTAAATTATCTAAATTCAAATTGGTTTCATATATAATTAATTCTTCAATATTATTATGTAAATTATCTATCATATATTGATCATTACAATACCACATATTCAAACTTTTAACATTTAATGGAATATCTATTTCTTGATTAAAACACCTTCCAAAAGTTAAATGTGTTAAATTTACATTATTTAATAAATTTATTTCTTGATTAAAACTCCATTCAAAAATTAAATGTGTTAAATTTATATTATTTGATAAATCCATTTCTTGATTAAAACACTTTCCAAAAGTTAAATGCGTTAAATTTATATTATTTGATAAATCTATATTTTGATTAAAACTCCATCCAAAAGTTAAATGCGTTAAATTTACATTATTTAATAAATCTATTTTTTTATTAAAATAATTTTCAAAAGTCAAATGAGTTAAATTTATATTATTTGATAAATTTATTTTTTTATTAAAATCATCTCCAAAAGTTAAATGTGTTAAATTTATATTATTTGATAAATCTATCATTTGATTAAATTTACTTCCTAAAGTTAAATGTGTTAAATTTATATTATTTGATAAATCTATTTCTGGATTAAAATTACTTTTAATCCAATTACCATGATATTCCCTTTCATATTGATTATTTGTTTCAATTGCTATTAAAGGATTATTATAATTACTAAACATAATTTTTTTATACTTATTAATTATATCATAATAGTTGATTAATTCTTCATTGAATTTTGGTTTAAATATTAACCAATCATCTACAATCCAGTGATTATTTTCCATTTTTATTATTTAATTTTAATAAATAAATAAAATTTCAATTTTTTTTTAATATGTTATAACTTCATAATTATTAAAATTATTAATATATTTATATTTTTTATTACATTTAACAGTTTTAAGATTTTTGGGTATTTTTCTTATTTTTAATTTATAATTTTCTAATTCTAAATATTCAATTGAATTAGGAAGATTATTTAATTCTTTTTTATACCATTGAATATGGAATTTTTTAATACTATTAGGTAAATTATCTAAATTCAAATTGGTTTCATATATAATTAATTCTTCAATATTATTATGTAAATTATCTATCATATATTGATCATTACAATACCACATATTCAAACTTTTAACATTTAATGGAATATCTATTTCTTGATTAAAACACCTTCCAAAAGTTAAATGTGTTAAATTTACATTATTTAATAAATTTATTTCTTGATTAAAACTCCATTCAAAAATTAAATGTGTTAAATTTATATTATTTGATAAATCCATTTCTTGATTAAAACACTTTCCAAAAGTTAAATGCGTTAAATTTATATTATTTGATAAATCTATATTTTGATTAAAACTCCATCCAAAAGTTAAATGCGTTAAATTTACATTATTTAATAAATCTATTTTTTTATTAAAATAATTTTCAAAAGTCAAATGAGTTAAATTTATATTATTTGATAAATTTATTTTTTTATTAAAATCATCTCCAAAAGTTAAATGTGTTAAATTTATATTATTTGATAAATCTATTTTTTGATTAAATTCCCATCCAAAAGTTAAATGTGTTAAATTTATATTATTTGATAAATCTATTTGTTGATTAAAAATATTTTCAAAAGTTAAATGTGTTAAAATAAAATATTAAAAAAATAAAATATGAAGATTATAAATCGTAAATAATATTTTAATAAAAATATTATAAGATGTAAATATATATTTAGTTCTTAATAGTACAACAATTATATGTATTGGGTATAATATAATTATTGCTATTATAACTTGAACTAGCATCCCCACCAGTAATATTCACCCAATTATCTATATCTAATGATGAATTTTCTGTTATTAATGATGGATAATAATCAAATGTTGTAAAACAATTTGAAACACGCAATCTACCAAAAGCATCCAAAGCTATTAAATATATTATAGAATATATTTTTTTATTTTTTTATCCATTTTTTAACACTATTTTTATTAATTGCCACCACATACATATTACCATCATTTCCTTTTTTTATTTTACCAACTTCATATAATGTTGCGGATTCCGATGGAGATGGTCTGTTTTTCTTTATTATTTTTTTTTTATTATTTTTATCAGCTATTAACTTCCAAATTTTTAAAATTCTTTCTTGATTAATTTTATTTTTTAAAGGGTCCATTAAATAATTCACATTTTTACTTATTTTTAATTTTTTATTATCATTTAATAATCTTTCAAAATTATTAAATGAAGAATCATTTAATATCATCCATGTCCAAGGAAAATCTTGTTCTCCTTTATATTTATTAACTACAGAACCATATGATTTTAGTAAAGATAATTCATCTAATTTATTTTCTACATCTTCTATTTTTAATTTATATTTTAATTTTTTTAATAATAATTTATAACAACTTTTATGACAACATAATGATTTAATTGAATATTCATCCCAAAAATCTTTTTCTGTGGAATAATATTTTCCATTTTTACTAAAACCACCCATATCATTTAATTTAAAACTTTTATCAACATTTATTAATTTATTTTCAGTAATAAGATATAAATCATCACACCATTTAAAATTATTTTTTATTTTATTTAAATCTTTAATATAATTTTCATAATTTTCTTTTAATTTATCATCTATTACTTTTTCTTTTTTACCTAATCTTGTTTTATATTTTCCACTACTTGGAATATTAAATTTACCTTTTTTTAATATTTTGTTTAATTTTTTAATATCATTATTATAATGATGAATTCCAGTTGTTGTAATACCACAAATTACACAATATATATCACGCACACCCATAATATATTAAAAATTAAAAAAAATTATAATTTCTGAAAAACAATACTTTCCATTAATAAACTTGTTATAACATATGGATCAGCATTTGAACCAGGTCTTCTATCCTCCAAATAACCCTTTTTGTCATTATAAACACTTAAAGGAATTCTAATAGAACAACCCCTATTTCTTACCCCATATTTATACTCTTCATAACTGCAAGTTTCATTTTTTCCGGTCAATCTATTATTATTTCCTTCTCCATATAAATCAATATGTTTTTTATGTGTTAATCTTAATTTTTCACAAGCTTTATAAATATGTTCCAAACCACCCTCCTCACGCATTTCTTTAGTTGATACATTTGTATGTAATCCAGAACCAGCATAATCCGCAAATGGTTTTGGTAAAAATGTAACACTACACTCATACTTCTCGGTCACTTTATTCATAATATATCTTGACATCCATAAATGATCGGAAACCTCTAAAGCATCTACTGCTCCAATTTGATATTCCCATTGACTTGTCATAACCTCAGCATTAGTTCCACAAATACTTATTCCAGCTTCTAAGCATTTATGTAAATGTTCTTCAGAAATTTCACGACCATAACATCTATCACCACCCACAGAACAATAAGAATCACTATTAAATACTCTATCGGGTCTCTCCCATTTATATGGCAATCCACTTTTATCTACAATAATATATTCTTGTTCCATTCCAAACCAAAAATCATATTCTTTACATTTTTCATATATTTCAACACAACCAATACGTTTATTTGTTGGATGAATTTTATTATCTTTATCAAATGTTTGACATAAAACTAAATATCCCAAACCAATTCCTTTATAATAAACATTATGAAACGGATTTGTAAAAAGTCTTACTGGTCTAATAATTATATCTGATTCATGACCTTCAGCTTGACCTGTTGAACTACCATCATAATTCCATTCAGAAATATCTTCTAATTCTAAATTATTTTTTTCACTATTTAAAATTTTAATCTTAGACCTTAAATTTTGATAAGCATCGATCCAAACATATTCCAATAAAACCTTCATATAAATATATGTATATATAAATATATGTATATATAAATATTAAAAAAAAATTGAAAATATTTTTATTTGAATTATTAAAATAAATTATCAAAATAAAATGTCTTGTCCTGTTTGTTATGAAGAATTATCTTTAAATAGTAATTATAATTGTATTCATAAATTGTGTGATGATTGTTTTAATAAATGGCGATTAAATAGTAATACTTGTCCTGAATGTAGATCACACGAAATTGGTTGTGATGAAAATATAACTAATGACGAAATTGATCGTGATGAAAATATAACTAATAATTACATTATAAATAACAATATAACTAATAATTATATTATAAATAACAATATAACTAATAATTATATTATAAATAACAACATAATTAATAATTATATTATAAATAACAATATAAATCAAGTATATTTAGTATAATATATTAAAATTATCAAAATATGTTGTTAAGGTGATTGATTATTTTTATTATAATATGGAACTTCTAATCCATATGTAAATGCTGGATTTTTATATAATGTTCCCCAATTTGTATTTTGAACTGGAACACAAGAACTAATACCATTATAACCACTTTCTACACAAATACCATTACAAGTTTTTTTACATTTATCAATTCCAAATTCTTTAGGCTGTGAATAATCTATATTGTCTATTGAATTAATAACATCATAAGCATTCTCTGTTATTTTATTTTGATCTACCAATGAATTATAAAAATATGTTGTTTCTAAATTATCATTCATTAATTGTTGTTTATATATTTGATTTTTATTATCCAAATATTTTTGTTGTTTATCTATTTTTTTTTGTTTATTACTTGTTGGTAATACACCTTGAGCTGTTAAACTTCTTCTATTCAATACATCTGTTTGACCTTCCGATGATAAATCATATAAATTTTTATTACTATTTAATTCTTGACTTGGTGAATTTCTATCTATAAATGGGTCACTTATATTTACCATCATTGTATTATCACTTTTATCTCCATTTAATGATGATACTCCTTTAACATTTATTAAATTATCTTCAACATCAAAATTTTCTTTATTGTCAAAATTTAATAATAAAATTGTTATTACTAATAAAATAATAATTAAATTTTCTAACATCACTTATATATATAATATTATATAAGTATTTACAATAAAAATAATTAAATATTTATTTTTTCAATCCATTTAATTTCTCCATAAATAATTCCTATTTCTTTTAACATTTGTTGTTTTTTTTCACAATTATTATCATCCGTTTCTAATTTTTCTATAGTATCCATTAAATTTATTATTTTTCTTTTTATATCTGGTATTATTAAAATAATTTGTTCTAATTTTTCTTTATATAATTTTTCTTGAATTGAATATCTCTTGATACAAAAATATTTTTTAAATATTATTATTTATTTATATTTTTTAATTTTAACATCTTATATTTTTGTTTATATTTTAAATATTTTATTTCATAATAATTACCACCATTTTGGACGAATAATTCATATTTATCAGAATTTATTGATTTACTAACTTTTTTTATATTTTTATAAAAATTTTTTGACGCCTTATTTATTTCTTCTTTATTACTCATTTCTATTTGAGGAATTATTACTTCTCCCACTCCGTTTTTTGTTTTTAATACTGCGGTGGGAACTCCCTCACTCATATACCTTTTATAAATATCCATGTGTTTTGTTTTTAATTTATTCTTATCATTTTCATTACTTATTAAAAAACTTTCAAATTTATATTTATTCTTATATTTATTTTTTATATCTTTATATATAGGCTCAAATTCATAACAAAATCCACATCCTTCACTTTTTAATAATATAATACTATCCATCACAAAAATCTTAATAATTATATTTAATAAAATTAAATTATTGTATTTTAAAAAATTATGACTGTTGACATTGTTGCTCCATACCTGGAGGTCTCATTTCACGCCTACTACGATGCTTAAAAAATCTTTCTTGATCAATATCTTCTTTATTTTCATTATTATAATTATTTATATCTTTCATTTCAATAATTTCACAATCATTATTTTCATCTATTTTATAATTATTAATAAAATCATTAAAACCTTCACAATTTAATTGACTATTTGGATAAATATACTCAAATTTAATCACTAAATTACCACTTGAAAATTCATTTGGTAATCCCAACTTTTCAATAACTCTAATATCACCTTGTTTTATTATATCTTCATTTTTAATTAAATAAGTTTTACCATTTGGATGTTCTAAATATATTTTATCACTACATAAAGCATCTTTTATATTTATCATATAATTATAAATTATATTGTGCTTTTTAATATTATATTTTTTATTTTCTTTAAATTCTAATTTAATATGTATATCATCATCCTGCATTGTTTCAAAATTATAATTACCTTTTTTTTTTAATATTATTGGTGTCATATAATCTGCATTTTTATTTATTTTAATTGTCAATTCTTCAGGACTTTCTATAATACCCCGTCCTTTACAAGTTTCACATTTAGAACTTTTTTTTATTTTTCCTGTTTGCTTACACTTATTACAAGGAATTTGTATTTGCTGTATCATTGGTCCTCTTTGTATTATTTTAATATTAATACCTCTTCCATCACATTCATTACATTTTTTCATTTCAACATTACATTTATCACATTTTTTTTGTGATTTTATTTTTACTTTTTTATTTAATCCCTCAAAAATATTTTCAACTGTTATTTTTATCAAAACCTCCTTAATTGTTTTAATATCTTCATTATTATTCATACCCATTCCACCAAATCCTTTAAATAAATCTTCAAATGGATTAAAACCACTCATATCAGGAATATTATCCATATTATCACCATATCTATCATATTTTTCCCTATTTTCTTTATCAATCAAAATATTATAAGCCTGTGATATTTCCTTAAATTTTTCAGTTGCTTCTTCAACATTCTTTGGATTTTTATCAGGATGCCATTTTGAAGCTAATTTTCTATACGCTTTCTTAATTTCACTTCCATCAGCACTTTTTGTAACACCTAATATATCATAATATGATTTTTTCTCCATAATATAATATTTATATAATACATTTTAAATATTTTTATATTATAAATTAATTATTTAAGACCTCTTTTTAATAAATAAAATAATTCTAAATTTTCTTTTTCATTTGAAGAATATTTATTAAAAGGATGTTTTTCAATTTTTCTTTTTTTATTAAAAGGATGTTTTTCAATTCTTCTTTTTTTATTAAAAGGATGTTTTTCAATTCTTCTTTTTTTATTAAAAGGATGTTTTTAAATTTTTCTTTTTTTATTAAAAGGATGTTTTTCAATTTTTCTTTTTTTATTTTTAAATAAATTTGCAATGCAAAATTTATTATAATTTATTACTTCAATATATGAAGATAAGATATAACATATGTCAGTCATAACTTTAATTATACTCAATACATATAATTTTTGTACCATTTATATTTTATTTTAAATAAAATAAAATCTAATTAAAGAAAAATCAATATATTTATTTTAGAATAATGAATAGTTATAGTATCTATGATGATTTATTCTCTTATTATGTATTTTTTATACTTAATATTAAAAACTATTGAATACCATTAATATTTTAATGGTTGAGAGTTATATTATTAAAATTATTATGATGAAATTTAACTTGAATATTAAGATAATTTCATTTGAACTTAACGTTAAAAACGAAAAAAATAAAGTTTCAAATGTTGTCAAATAATAATATAACCATTGTTAAGTGGTGTCAACCTCTTATAGTATTAAAAATCTGTAAGATGTCAAATGACCTCCAGGAGTTTAAAGACTCGATTTTTATATTTAGTACAATTTTAAATTGTATTGGGTATAATATTACACTTTTATTATTAACTGTTAATAATTATTTTTTTCAATTTTTATTATATTATATGACATTTTATAAAGTTTATAAAATATACTCTAAAAATAGTAATAAATATTATATTAATTATACAGAAAAAACGGTTTTAACAGCAATTTTAAATAAATTTATTCTTGATTATAAAACATTTTTACTTAATAAAAATTTGTCATTTAATTCAGTATTTAATATAATTGATAAAGATGATATTAGCATACAATTATTAGAAAAATTTGATGATTTTAATATAGTTAATAATTTTATATTAGAATATAAAAATAATAATATGCATATTATTTCTGAAAATAATACAATTGTTAATAAATTACAAAATATTAGTGTTATTAAAATTAAAAGAGACAGAAAAGATTATCATAATAAATATTATTCAAAAAATAAAGATGAATATAAAATAAATAATCAAAATAAAAAATATTATCAAAATAATAAAGATAATATTAAAAATAAAATTAATACTATTAATAATAATAAAAAAATAATTAAAAATACAAATAAATCTAAAAATATATTTGATTTGATAGAACAATACTAAAATTTTTCTTCAGATATTTTATCATATTCATATAATAAATGTAATAAATAATATAATGATTTTTTATAACATTTATATGAAACTAATTTATTTATTTTTTCATTTTTAATTCCATCCATACAATATTTATAAGCATTACTAAAATTAAATATTTGATGTTCTATTTTTTCATTCACAATATATTTTTCTTTATTTTTAATATCAAATACATATAATTTTTGTGCTATTAAGAACTAATTATATATTTACTTCTTAAATAATTTTTATTATAATTTTATTTTCTAACATTACAACAAGATTTTTATATACATTTTTCATATAATATATTTTATAAATATTTTTTATATTTAAAAACATAAATATTAATTACTAATATAATGACAAATATTTGTTCCATATGTTTTGACGATAATAATTTAATTAAAACAAATTGTAATCATTATTTTCATTTGAATTGTATCAAACAAATTATTTTTCCAAAATGTCCTTGTTGTAAATCTGATTTAACTTTATTTCTTAATAATAAAGGGGTTTCTAATAAAAAAATTAAAAATAATATTAAAATAGAACAAAATAGATTATTTATTCAAAATATAAATACTAATTTATTGTCAATAACTGATAAATATGATATTATTTGCAATAATATTAAACTAAATAAACAAAAATGGAAAAATATTATTAAATCAATAATACTTCCATATATTCAAAATAATAAAACACTCTTATTAAATTATTCTATTATGAAATATTTTTTTAAATTAGATGGTATTTTTATTTATTATTGTGATTTAAAAGAACTTATTATTAATTTATTATCTGGTTATAGTTCTAATATTTTACAATGGATTGAAAAAGATGATTTTAATAAAAATATACATATTAAAAATTTTATAATAAATCTTCACAAAAAAATAAAAAATAATTTCATTAACAAAGTTGGAGTGTTATTTATTATTAATGATACAATTAATAATAAAAAATTTATATTTAAAAAAATTTTTTATGAAAATACTCCAAAGTTAAATTATATGTATTACAGTCATATTATTAAAAGTTTATTAAATTTAGAATTAGAAAAATCTAATTTAAATAAAATTAATAATCCAGAATATAAATATTTACAAAATTTATTAAATTTAAAAAAACAAAAAATATTACAATATCATAACTTTACTAATTTTATTAAACATAAGATTAATAATATATTTATTAAACATTATAATGAAAATATTACTGGGTTGATTGAAATTAGAAGTAATGCTGAAATAATTATATTTGAAATTATTTATAATAATACAATTGTTTATAAAAATAAAACAAATAATGAAATATTTTCAATTAATAATTTTAATGATTTATTAATCAATAATATTAATTCCAATGAAACATTTATTATTGTATATTTATTAGATAAAATATTATTATACGATAATTTAAAATATTTATTTGGCTATAATATATCAAAAATAAATAATATTTATCAAACTAATAAATTAAATAATAATATTTTAGAAAGTATCCTATTTCAAGAATTTAATGGAAAAGAAATTCTAAAAAAAAAATTATTTTTTAATTATAAATATTTATAAAAAATTTAATGATGTTTAGAACAATTTAACCAACCTCTACTTATATGATGTTCTGTATTTAAAAACCATTCATCAAAATTAACTTTTGTTATTGTTCCATCACTATTTGAAAAAAATAATTTTGATATTTTTACTTTTTTATTATTATATAATTCCTTTGCACAATTATAACAAGGTTGTGAATTAGTTATTTCTCCCAATGAGTTATATTTTATTACATATAAATCTAATACTATTTTTTTTTTAATTTTAAATTTACTTATCTTATAATTAATTTTTTTTAACGCATCCATTTCAGCATGAGTACCAATATATTTATTATTAAATCTTATCCTATTTGAATTTATTCCTATAGTTCTTTTTATATTAATCGTTTCATTAAACGCCTTTCTTACAATTTACCTTTGTTGTCATAAAAGCAATATGTTTATGTGTAGAAGGTTCTGTTCTTTTCTTTAAACCTTCATCAATTAAAAAATTAGTTAAAGTCTCCATAATATTATTATAGATTAATTCTTTAATATGTTTTTATTCAAATATAATTTTATATAATCTATTTAAATGAATAATAATCAATTTTTATTTAAAACAGATAATTTAAGCATTAACTCTTCATCATTAGAAGATATTACTTTATCTACTACAGAAGAAGAAGATAAATTACCAAATACACTAAAATTAAAAAAAATCAAAAAATCAAAAAATAATATTGAAACAAATAATGAAAATAATATATCCTCATTAACTAATCAATACAAACTACACCAACCTTCTGGAACTACTTGTATTTCAAGAACTGATTATAAAACCTTTAATTTAAATCCTCAAGAAGAAAGTAATGAATATACTCAAGAAGAAAGTAATAATGATAATACTCAAGAAGAAAGTAATGATGATAATACTCAAGAAGAAATCAATGATAATACTCAAGAAGAAATCAATGATAATACTCAAGAAGAAACAAATGATGATACTCAAGAAGAAAGTAATGATGATACTCAAGAAGAAAGTAATGATGATACTCAAGAAGAAAGTAATGATGATACTCAAGAAGAAACAAATGATGATAATACAGATGGATTAGAATTTAATAATATGAATGATTTAATGTCAAATTTCAATGGAATATTTAATATGATGTTTAATAATAAAAATTTGTTAGATGAAAGAATAAATTTTAATGAAATTCATGAAAATGTTAATAAGATGTTTAGTGGAAATAATGATAATGTTGAATTTGATATGGATAATATATTAAGTAATATAAATATGAATGATATTAATATTGGAAATATAATGAATAATATTGAAAATAATGATATTGTTGAAATAAATGAAAAAAGTCTTAAATCAGAAAATTCTCTTGATGATTTTTTAGAATATGAAAGTGATAATGATAATTCTAATGAACTAGAAGATTTTTTGGAATAAAAATTGAAAAAATCATTTGATATTTTAATTTATATTAAAAAATGGAATTTAATTTTAAGTCAAAACTAATTTTTGATAGTAATAATGATATTCAACCAGATAATTATTATTTAAATGAAATTATTGATTTATTACATAAAACTTGTAAAAATAAAAAAATAAATATTGGTTTTGAACCATGTGATGGAGGAGGAACCGGAGGTCAAGGATGTGGTAATGTTTGGAATGCATATGAATATTATTTTAATAATATTAAAAAAATTATTCTTATATCATCAACGCATGTTGGTTTAGATATTGAGATTGAAATAAATATAATAGAAGATTTAGAAAAAAATGATTATTTAAATTATAAAGAAATGGATAATTACGCCATTCAAATTATAGAAATTATTAAAAACAAAATAAATGAATGGAGAGATTAATTTTTTTTATTATTTATATATAATATTTATATATGAGTTCAATTTGGAATAAATGGAAAGATACAAAAATAATATATCCAAAAAGAAAACATTTAAAATTAAAAGAATTGGATAAAATACCATATTATAATGAAAATAATGAAGTTATAAATCATAAAAAATTTGAAAGAGAAGAACAATATATAAGTAATGATTATATAAATCCAGATATGACCGTTTTAGAATTAGGTGGAAGGTATGGAACAGTGAGTTGTGTTATTAATAATAAGCTTGAAAATCCTAAAAATCATATAGTTATAGAACCAGATATAACTGTTATAGATGCTCTTAAAAAAAATAAAAAAAGTCATAAAAGTAAATTTAAGATATTAAATGTAATAATATCAAATAAAAAAATGAAAATAAATAAAAAAGGTTATGCTACAACTGTTTCATTAATTAAAGATGAAAATGAAGATGAAGAAGTTATTAAAAATTATTCATTAAAATACATTATGAAAAAATATAAAATAAATTTTGATGCTTTAGTAGCGGATTGTGAAGGTTGTTTATGTAATTTTATTGATGAAAATGAAAAATATGTTAAAAATTATAAAATTATAATTTTTGAAAGAGATATGCCTAATGATTGTAATTATAATTTAATAGATGAAAAATTAGAAAAATGGGGATTTAAATTAATTATTAAAGGTTTTGTTTGTGTTTGGAGAAAATAATTAATTTAAATAATATAATTAAGATATTTTATTTAATTTAAAATCACCATATCTAATAATTTTAGTATTATTTTCAATAAATTTTTGTCTTAACATACCATTTGTATAATAAAACATACTTGTATCAAATTCATTAAAATTACCAATTAAATTACATTTATTAACATTAAATGTAAAAATAGAAACTATTTTATAACCATCACCAATAATTTCAACATCATAAAATGTATCATTAATCTTAATAATTTTCATTGTTCCTTTATCATTAGTTTTGCTTGTTGTTCCATTTGATAAATCTTTAGTAAAAATATCACCATTTCACGAATAATTACCTGAAAACATTGTATATTATATATAATATATAATTAATTATAAATTAAAAATAATTGGTTTTTCTTCTTTAAAACTATTAGAATTCATTCTTTCTAATTTTATTTCGTTATTTTTATTATCATTTTTTAATACTAAAAAATCTTCAGCTAATTCATTTAATACCGGACTTTCATAATAATATGATTGATACTTTTGAAAATAATATTTTACCATTTCTAAACCTGTTTTATCTCTTTCATTTATTGGTATTCTTAATATATGAGATATTTCATCACTTAACATCTTAAAATTTAAATAACTATTTAGTGATTTATTCATTGTTTCACCTATTTTTTTTAATTGTTCTATTGATGCTAATATAGAACAAAATATACTTAATAATCCTGTTCCAATAGATATATAAACATAATATTGTTTTGGAATATAACTTGCATTTGATAAATTTATTACACCAACAATAGATGATAATATAATCACAGGTATTTTATATTTATCCCTCTTTTTTGTATAGTCTATAAATAATTTATGATATTTTTTATATAATTCATTTGAATACTGTTGAAGTAATAATAATTCTTCTTCATGTTTTTCATTCCATTTCATTTAATTACTTTATATATATATTTAATTATTTAACATCTCATATTAATAATATCTGTTGATGGAATCATAGCATTCATATTTACATATTCATGACCACTTGTAAAATCTTCATTCCACCTTTTATTACATCCACATCTAAAACCTTCCACAGGTTTAACATTATCTAATTCATTATTAACAATTTCATCTTTTACCATTTCATCTATTTCTTTAGCTCCATCCATATCAGTAACTCCTTCACCATCTCCATCAACATCATATGGATGATTCATATCATAAGCAACTGTATCAGCATATTCTACTTGTTGAGATGGTTTAATGTCATAAACATATGGAACTAACATAGGACTAACAGTATTAGAATTCATTTGCATATTAACTCCTCCAGAAAATCCTTCACTCACATCCATTTTTTCATAAAGTAAGAAAATCACTACTAATAAAAGAATAATTAAAATCATATTATATAATTATATATATTATAAAAATTTTTATAATATTAAATAATAAAAAATATCTATACTTTTTCATTGCTATAATAAGTATTTAAATCAACCAATGTATATTTTAATTCACCATCCACATCCTCAATAGTCCAACCAATATGAGAAGCTAATTTACCATCTTCTAATAAAAATGTAATAATTGGTTGTTTATCATTATACTTTCCAATTATTTCTGTTCTGGGAGCTTTACCAGTTGAATTTCTTATATCATTTGACATTTGAGCTATAGAATCTTTTGGACTTAATCTTACAAAATTGAGTTTAATCTCATTATTACTTAATTTACTAATTAATGACCCATCACCACTATTTTCAACCTCATCAACTTTTTCTTTATTTATAACTTTTAATGTTCCAGAATATTTTAAATTATTAAAATTTTCATCATATGAACTATGAATTTTATATAAATCTTCTAAACAATATTGTTCTGGCTTACAACAAAATACACATTCATACGATAAAGTTTCATTTGAATTTGGATTTTCTAATTCAATATCTTCTGTATATTTATGAGGCTTTGCTAGTAAATGAGTATTAAAATTATTATTTCTTAAATATGTTTCTAAATCTTGAAATGTTCTATTACTATCATTTTTTATCCATCCAAGAGAAGAACAAATAAATGTTTCTTTATTAAAATTAATATCAGATTGTTTTAAATTATATAAAGCAATATCATCCTTTGTTTCATTTTCACTAATTTCATCATATAAAACTCTTAACATTGTAATACAATTTTTATAAAAATTATTTTTTAAATGTTTTATTATTCCTTTATTAATTTTTCAACATCCAATATTTTATTTAAACACCCTTTTTTAATATTAAATAATTTTGATAATTTTTCATCTGCTATAAAATATTCATTTATTTTTAAATTATTATCTATAATATACGAAATAAAATAATCATATAAATTAAAATTTCTTATTTCAATAAATTCTTCAAATATCTTTAAACATTCATCATCATCCACTTTAAATTTTACTTTAGTAATATTTAATTTTTTTGTATTATCTTCAATTATTTCTTTTAATGATTTAATAACATCATATATTCCTGTATTATTATGAGTATTTACATCATATAATTTTAAATTTTCCAGTGTTAAATCATAATTATTCAAAATTATTTCATTTATTATTTCATGCATATTATTTGTTAATCTAGTTTTTGATGTTAAATATGAATTAAATATTTTATTTGTTATTTTAGAACCATTTTCCACAAAATAATTAATTATTGTTTTATTTTTTTCATGCAAAAATATTTGTTCTAAATTTTCTTCATTTAATTCAAAATTAAAAGTATAAACATCAAATAATTCTAATTTATTTTTTTCTAAAATATATTTCAATATTTTATTATTCATTTTAATACCATAACTTTCAAAATTATTTAATATTATTTCTTTATTTATTAAATTAATTATATCATCATCACTTAGGATAAAACCTTTCAAATAATAAAAATATAATACTTTTTCCAAATCATTTTTTTTTAAAAATGACTTATCTATTTTAATTTTAAATGATTTTTTTATTAAATTTTTTTCAAAACAAATATCTAAACATTCTACAAAATAATTTATATCAAATTCAAATTCTTTTTGAATATTCCATTCACAATCATTTATATATTTTGATATATCATCTAATAAATATTTATCATCATAGTTTTTATTTTTTTGTAAATATAATACTTTTAAATATTTTATAATATTTTTATTTTGTATATTATATTTATTAATAATATTTTTTAATTCATCATGCTCTTTTGATATTAAATATTTTATTATTATTTTCTTATTAAAATTATAATTGTTTAAATGATTAGTTTTATTACAATATGTATCAACAACATTAATCATTAAATTATTATCATATATATAATCTAATAAACCTTTTTCTTTAATAAATATAATAAAACCATCATATCTATAATTAGTAAATAATTTATAAAATACCTCAATATATTTCATTTTATTTTTTACAAATATCTCATAAATATTATTTAATTTATTTGTGCTTATTTCTATAGAATTATTTAAATTTTTATTATTTGTTTTTCTACCAGACTTTTCATAATCATATAATATTTTTAATAAATGAAGTGTTTTTTCATAATCAGGTTTAAAATAATTATAATGAATTATTTTTTTATTACATTCATAACAATTCAAAGCATCCTGAATTATATATATATTATAACTATCTGTTATTTTACTATATGCTTGACATAAATTAATCATTTTAAATTAATTTAATTATAAATAAAAAATAAAATTTAATTTCAATTTTTTTTAAATATCATCAAAATCAATATTTTCATTATTTTCACCAATTACTTCTTCTTTATTAATTTCAAATTGAACAATATCTATATCATCTTTATTTTCTGATAATTTTGATTTAAATAGCTTTAAAACATCATCAGGAGGTTCAGCAAAAGCTAATAAATCACATTTCATTTTTGTGCTATCACAATCAACTCTCAATGATACAACTACATTTGAACCAACATCCAAACGATTTTCACCCCTACTTGATCTATTTAATTTATTACAAGACTTCCCAATTCTTTCAATATTATCACTACATAATACATAATATCTTTGATCACCTAATTTTTTTGTAATTTGAGCAAATAACTGTCCTTCATCCAAAGCATCCACCACTAATATTTTTCTATTTATATTTTTATTTCCTTGCTTTTTAGCTTTATTTCCACCTGTTTTATTTTTTGGCATGATTATAATATATATTATTGATTATTTCTTAATTAAATATTATTTATATAAATTATTAATTTTTTTTTTCAATTTTTTTAGGTCTTCCACGCTTCTTTTTAGGAACATCATTTATTATTTTTTCATCAATAACAATATTTTCTTTTTCCTTTTTCTTAGTTTTTTTTTTAATACTATTATTTTTAATTTTATCATCTTTAATATCATTATCTTTGTTATTTTTATTTTTAATATCATTATCTTTGTTATCATTATCTTTGTTAATATTATTATCTTTGTTAATATTATTATCTTTGTTAATATTATTATCTTTGTTAATATCATCATCTTTGTTAATATTTGTTTTTTTTCCATCATTTAATTTTGTCATATTAAATTCAGAATAAATATGTGATAATTTAGTGGAGTTAAATTCCACAGATTTATTGGCTAAATCACTTCTTTCATTTTTTGTTCTCTTAATATGGCCTAATCCAACATCAATATCTTTTTCAAAAACAGTATATAACTGAACCAACATACCACTTATTGTTATTGTGGGATTCCATTCATCACTATGAAATCCTGTAATACTTAAACATATTTTTCGATTAACTTCAAATCTACCATTTGGAGTTAAAAACACAAAATCTGGAGGACTAAAAGGATAATTTTTAGATAATATAATTTTTCCTATATATTGACCTCCTTTATATTCTGTGTCATATTGACCATAAATTAAAAAATAAAATAATAACATATCATTTTTATCTTGACACGCTGTTATATATGATATATTATTTTCATTTTCTAACATTTGTAATTCTTTCTTAAGTCTTTTTTGTTGCTTTATGGCTATTATACTCATTTTAATATATTAAATTATTAATCATTATTTAATTTATATTTTCAATTTTTATTTTAAAAAACTAATTAAAGAAATGACATTAATTAATTTTATAATGAAATCAACAAGTGAAATGCAAAACAAAAGTGAAATTCAAAATAGAAAATTTATCTTTTATACTAGTTTCAATGAAAGTAATACAGATGAAGATGTTAAGAATGTTGTAGATAATATTAAGCGTTTTAAAAGTGATACTAACAGTTTTATTAAGTATAATTATGTTAAAAATGCTTTTATTAAATTGCTTGACAAAGAAGACAAAAAAACAAAACAATCAAATTCTCATATTTATTTCAAATTGCAAGTTTCCGAAATTGAAAAGTTTAAAGAATATCATCCAAATTTTTCTAAATCAAAATTCTTTACTCATTCAACTTATGAATGTTCTGATGAAGAAAAAGAAATGTTGATGAATTCCAAAAATTCATTTTTAAATATTTATTATGATAAAGAAAATAATATTTTTAATATTAAATCTAACACAACAAAGAATTCACATTTTTATTTGTTTAAAAAGATTTTTATTGAAAATGGCAAAAAGATGGATTTTAACAAATTTAAATATGTTAGAAATAATAAAGATTAAAATGTTTATTTAAATCTATAAAATATATAAAAAATTTTTAATAAATTAATAATTTAATAAAATTATTATTTTGATAAATTATTTTGATAATAATCATTAAAATTTATAATTTGACAATCAAATGATGTTTTAATAATTGTTTGTTTACTAATATCATTAGTGTTTGATACATTAATTAAATTAATTGATAAACCTTTTTTTCCAAATCTTCCACTTCTACCAATTCGGTGAATATATTTTGAAGGGTCATTCGGCAAATCATAATTAATAACCAAAAACAAAGATGGAACATCAATTCCTCTTGCTAATAAATCAGTTGAAATTAAACATTTAAATAGTCCTTTCTTAAAATCTCTAATTATTTCATTTCTAATATCTTTTTCCATTTGACCGTGAATTATTCTAATATCTCTCTCATTATAATCGGATGAATTACATAATTCTTCAAAAATGTATTCTATTTTATCAATTGTATTTCCATATATCATAAATTGTTCTATTTCAAGAGTTTTTACCAAATCTTTTATAACCAATAATTTATCTTCTTCATTTTCACAATTAATATATGTTTGTTGAATTCCTTCTAATGTCATTTCTTCCTGTTTTAATAAAATTTTTAATGGATTTTTCATAATTCTATTGGATAATTCCAAAACTTCATTTGTTAATGTTGCTGAGAAAAAACAAGATTGCATATTTGTTGACATTAACTTATAAATTTCTTTCATTTTTTCTTTAAATGAACCTGACAATAATTCATCAAATTCATCAATAATTAATAATTTAATTGTTGAACTAATATTTTTATTTGATTTTAATACATCTTCTAATCTTCCTGGAGTTGCAATAATTAATTGACACATTTCATTTTCATCTGTTAATTCTCTAATATTTTGGTCTCTTGGAACACCACCAACAGTTAATGAAATTCTAAAATTTTTCATAAATGAAGTTAAAGCAGTGCATAATTTATGTGTCTGTAAAGCTAAGTCTCCTGTAGGAGAAATAATAATAACTTGAGGTCTATTTAATGTTAAATCAATTGATTGAACTGCACCAATAATAAAAGCTCCAGATTTACCTGAACCTGATTGTGATTGTAATAATAAATCTCTACCTTCAATTATAGGTTTAATTCCATACCTTTGAGGTCTTGATGGGTTTTCATATCCATAACATAAAATACCTCTTAATAAATCAATATTAACATCATCAGAAATATCTTCAAATTCATTAATTTCAGTTCCTTCTAATTCTTTTGAAATAAATAATAAATCTTCAGTTTCAACTAATCCTTCTTCATTTTTAAGTAAATCATATAAATCTTTATTGTCTTTGCAAGCATCATCTAATGAAAAGTTAGGGTTCGAAAACCGTCCACCCCTTTTATTTTGTCTATAGCCATCGTTTCTTCGTTGATTATACTCCATATTATTAATTATATTATTATTATCTTAAGTTTATTATTTATTTTCAATTTTTTTTATGATTAAAAATTGATTAAAATATTAATTATTACATTAAATATTAAAAATGTCAATAACAAATAACAATTTTGTATCATTTGATAAATTACATTTTATTAATGTTGTTATTAATAAACAAACCGCATATTTTAAAATACATTATTATAATGAAGATAATATAAAAACATTTTTAGAATTATTTAAAGATGTTATATTATTTTTACATAATAATAATATAGTTATTATTAGACAAGAAATTTCCATTAATGAAATTTCATTATTTAAAAATAGTTCTATCTATGAAAGAATTAATAATGAATTTGTATATATGGAAACAAATATTAATAACTTTGTTGATGAATTTTACTTAGTATTAGGATTAAAATAACTTTTTTTTTTATTATTATTTTTTATGGATAAAACAATTGATGAACTTTTTATTAATAAAACAAATGAATTCAATAACTATAAATGGGATAATATAAAAAATTATTTTATTGATATTTGTAATAACATAATTAAAACCATTCAAAATAATAATGTAAATGATTTTATATTTTATTATTACAAATTTTATATATCTTATAATTTATACATAAACCATCTTTTTTATTTAGATAAAGATATTAATAATGAAATATTACTAATAAATAAACAAATAAGAATTGACAGTAATATAACCACATTTTTATTTAAAAATAAAAATAATAACAATATAAAAGAAATTATTAAATACATATATCCATTTTACTCATCCAAATCAAATAATAATTTAAAACAAATTAATACATATATCAAAAATTATGAATACTTAAGAAATAATGAATACTCTAAATTAATTGATAAAATTTCAGAATTAATATTATTCAGATATAAAATATGTAATATTAATGGATATACAAATTACCATTCTTTTTTTTACAAAAAAATACTTAATAAAAAAACATCTCCTAACTTTAAACAATTTATTAAAATACTACTTAAAAAACATAATTTATTTAATTTTAATATTGAATCTAATAATCAAATTATTAATATTAATATTGATAAGGTTATTATTCAATGTATTAAAAAATTAAAACCGAATATATACAAAAACAAACAATTTAAAAAAAAAAAAAATAATACTTACATCATTAAAAGCAATAATGATATAATTGAAATTATTATTGATAAAAATAGACAACAAGGTATAACTAACCACAAAAATAATTTAACTAAATTATATTCCAATATTAATAAATTAAATAATATACAAGTATTAAAAGACACACATAATCATATTATTATTTATTTTAATACTAAAAATATCAATAATCTGGGTTTATTACTGAATATCATACATTTTATAACTATTGCATTTAAAACAATTGATAATATTCCATCTAATATTAATGAAATTAATAATCGTGTTCCTTTTACTAATTATTATTATTTATCATTTTGTATATTTATAAATTTTGTTAAAAATGAATTTGATAATAAAGACACTTACCAATTATATTTATTAGAATTAATAAAATATTTTTACATCTATTCTATTTATGACTATTTCTTTTATTATGATAATAACACATTGCAAAAATTAGAAGAAAATAATAATAATTTTATTAATATTTGTAATGCTATTAAAAATGATTTTAATATTCCAAAAAATATCTCAAATCATCCACCATTTAATGTTGTTGATATTGAAGATATTAATCAACCCATTTATTATTCATATGAAATTCCTAATTACTTTAAATTATTTGATTTAATTAACTCTCTTATTGATATTTATAACATCACCAATTATAATAATTTTGATGATATTATTACACAAATATTTAATATTACTAAAAATAATAATTCAAATATCAAATCATACAATACAAAAATTATTTCTAAAGCACACGTTAATACCAATATTGATATAAATTATACAGAATTAGATGAAGATACACAATTTTTATTTAAAATATAAAAATTTAAAATATGAAAGAAAAAGTCATATCTTCTTTTGAATTAAAATCAATACCAAAAAGTTCTGTTTCTTCATCAAAAACACCTTCTTTTGAATTAAAATTAATGCCAAAAAGATTTGTATTTTTATTATCAAAAACACCTTCTTCTGAATTATAATCAATATCAAAAGGAACGGTTTCTTCTTCATCAAAAACACCTTCTTCATTCACATTCCATGAGCAAGAATTACCTACAGGATTAACAATTTCTGAAGTGTTGTAATACTTTTGTATAATCCTTATAGCATTTTTGGAAAAAAATTTTTTTTTGCGTGCAGAAACACTTAGTGGTTTCTTCGCAGTTTTTTTCTTATTTTTTTGCTGTTTCATTATCAATAGAGCTGATTATAATTATAAATATTAAGGCACACAGGAAAAATATTTTTCAATTTTTTTAATTAAAATAATATTACTAATAAATATTATGAATTTTTATGAATATTGTAATTGTAAATATAATAATATAATAAATAAAAATATTAATGTTAATAAAATTAAAATAAATAATATTAAAGAAGTTAAAATAGATAAAGAAATATTAGATATTATTGTTTTTCTTTAATTTAATAAATCATAAATTAACTAAAACAATATTTTTAAAATTCAATTTTGATGAAAATCCATATTTAAAAATTATACAACCATCACCCAATTGTTCTACATATTTTCTTGATTGTTTTTTTATATTTTTTTTAATAAAATTAGTATTTGCTCCATAAAAATTTTTTGCATCAATCCAATTAACTTTTTCATTATTTATATATAACTCACTCAATATTACAAAATCTGGTGTTATAAATTGTTCTCTTTGTTCATTTAGTTTTTCTGTTTTTTCATCATTTGATAATTCTTTATTTTTTTTCACACTATTTATTTTTTCTTTTTCTTCAATATGTAATTGTTTTTCTGTTTTATATTTTACACCTTTTTCAATTAAAATTTTTTCAATATTTTCTTCAAATTTAATGGAAGCATCTTTTATTTGCATTTCATTGACAAACCCATATTTATCATTTTCTAAACCCAATTCAAATTGTTCTTTATCATACTCATTCATTTTATTTGGATTTTTAAATAATTTAGATATTTCCTTATTTGACAAACCCCTATGTTTAAATATCATTCTCATAATATTTAATGGTGATGCTCCATATTCATTTGATATTTTTATTATGTTTTTATTTAAATAGTCATTTGATATTTCTGTTATTTTACTTATTATTTTTGAATATCTTATTAACTGATTATTCATAATTATTGATTTCTTCAAAGAACATATTAAATTTATAATTAAATTTCCATCTATATCAATTATCTTATTAAATATTTCATCTGTTATTTCCCCATAAGGATATTCACAATTAAATAATATTTCTACTATTTTATTTTCCACATTTGTAAATATAATATTTTTTTCAAAAATTAAAGTAATCATTTCTAATATTTATAATTACTTACTAAAATAAAAATATTCAATTTTCAATAAAAATTTACTATATTTTCCACCAAACTTTTTAATTTATAAATAATTGGATTTTCTAAATAAATATCTTCATTAATTACTTTATAAAATATATTACTTTCAATATCTAACTTGTATATTTCATCTTTATAATAAGGACAATAATCTACACTACTTTTAATTATTTTATTTTTTAATGTGTAATATTCATTTCCTATGTTATATATAAATATATAATCTTTTAAATGAATTAATGAAAAATCTTTAAATTCAATAATTTCATTATCAAATATATAATTATCTTTTTTTAAAATTTTTACATTACTTGTTTTAATATTAAAATCATTAATACAATAATTTACATTATTATAATATAATGTATTCAATTTGGAAATAGCCAAGCAAAATAAAAAATGATTATTTATTTCTTTTTTATTCATTTCATTTATTGTTTTAATATTTATAAAAATTATATCATTTATATTAAATATATCTTCAAAATATAAACCACTTTCAAATAATACTACAAACCATTTTTTATTATTTAATGTAATCATTAAATTAGTATTTATCATCATATACTCATTTATTATCTCATAATATCTAATAAAATAATCATTAATAATTTTTTCATCATAATTTTTTAATACATATTCTTCAATATCCTTTTTATCTTCTAAATAATATTTTATTTCATCTTCATTTATAAAGTTAAAATTATTCTTAATTATATTAAAATCTTTAATATATGTAACCTCCATAAATAGTTATATTGTTTATTATTTAAATACAAAAAAATTTAAAATTTAAATTTCTGATACTATATAATAATTTAATTATAAGTCAGTTTATTGAAAATACAAATGATGAAAACTAATTTTATTTTTGTCAAAAATAAAAATTAAGATATTGATAATGGTGATGAAAGTATCCTTATCAGGTGAGATTTTTATTCATACAAAAATGGTTTTTAATAGTGAGTTATACGTTTATAGCACAAAATTCTTATAAAAGAAAAAAGTAAGTTTAAAACCTTAAAGGAAACAAAAGAACTTGTTGTCTATACTGTTTTCTCACAGTCTTATTAACATTTAAAAATGTTTCAATTTCAGACTAATGAAGAAACATATGAACAGATGTATGTATTTATTTCTAAGATGATGAATGAAACATATAATTGAGAAGAATATAACACAATTAATTGTTTCTTTTATGGTGATACTTCTTGCTATGTTAACCTATTGAACCTTTACAAGGACAAGAAAACATCTGCATTTTAAATGGAAAGTTCTATAATAGTCGATTTATTAATGAAAATGGAAAAGAAAAATGTAAAAATAAAACAGAAGAAGAAAAAAATTAAAAGATAAAATAAAAAAACAAAAAAGAAACAAAAAATTTAAAAGTAAAAATCATGATAAAGAAATTGCATCCAGTATTAACATATCAAATGGAAAACAATAGAATAGGATGTCTAAATCTTGATAAAAATAGTTGTTTAAATATGTTGAATATAATAGAAACCTGGAAATTAAAAAAAGAATATCTAACATATTTAAAAAGGTCAATAAGTAATGACAATTCTTTATAGTGTTAATTGTTTTTATGTAGTGTATATATTTAATTATATACATCAAGCGTTTTTATATTTAAAATTGTAGTGGGTATAATATAAAAGGGTCATTGTAATTACTAAACATAATCTTTTTATATTTATTAATTACATCATAATAATTTGTCAATTCTTCATTAAATTTTGGTTTAAATATTAACCATTCATCAACAATCTGGTAATTATTTTCCATTTTTATATATAAATATTGTTATATATAAATTTTCAATTTTTAATGATAAATAACTTCATAATCTTTAAAATCATCAATATATTTATAATTATTAACACATTTAATAGTTTTAAGATTTTTTGGAAATTTTTTTATTTTTAAATTATAATTTTCTAATTCTAAATATTCTATTGAATTTGGAAGATTATTTAATTCTTTTTTATAACTTTCTATATATAATTTTTTAATACTATTCGGTAAATTATCTAAATTTAAATTAGATCTTATAATTGTTAATTCTTCAATATTATTGTGTAAATTATCAATTATATATTGATTATTACATCTAAACATATTTAAACTTTCAACATTTAATGGAATATCTATTTCTTGATTAAAATTAACTCCAAAAGTTAAATGTGTTAAATTTATATTATTTGATAAATTTATTTTTTTATTAAAATACTCTCCAAATGTTAAATGTGTTAAATGTATATTATTTGATAAATTTATTTCTTTATTAAAACACTCTCCAAATGTTAAATGTGTTAAATTTATATTATTTGATAAATCTATTTCTTGATTAAAATCATTTCCAAAAGTTAAATGTGTTAAATTTATATTGTTTGATAAATTTAGTTCTTGATTAAACCACCATACAAAAGTTAAATGTGTTAAATTTATATTATTTGATAAATTTATTTCTTGATTAAAATTCCATCCAAAAGTTAAATGTGTTAAATTTATATTATTTGATAAATCTATTTCTTTAGTAATATTACATTTAAAAATTAAATGTGTTAAATTTATATTATTTGATAAATTAATTTCTTGATTAAAATAACATTCAAAAATTAAATATATTAAATTTATATTATTTGATAAATCTATTTTATTATTAAAATAATATCCAAAATTTAAATGTGTTAAATTTATATTATTTGATAAATCTATTTCTTGATTAAAAGCATATCCAAAATTTAAATGTGTTAAATTTATATTATTTGATAAATCTATTTCTTGATTAAAATACTCTTCAAAAGTTAAATGTGTTAAATTTATATTTTTTGATAAATCTATTTCTTGATTAAATTTA
>Ga0233443_1000497_pt1 | contig 42788 bp, 42 predicted proteins | sample SI_123_September_2_FD_182784 | JGI IMG/M metagenome (GOLD analysis project Ga0233443, IMG submission 182784) | Seawater microbial communities from Saanich Inlet, British Columbia, Canada - SI_123_September2016_200_MG | ecosystem: Environmental > Aquatic > Marine > Inlet | place: Canada: British...
CTCAAAAACCTAATCTGTTTCATTTGCATTTCTCCTCGGTGAAAATTATTTTGTAAAAAGCCATATCTAATATAAAAGTATTAGTCACTACTCCGGGTGTTTTTTATATAAAAATCAAATGGCTGTATATAGCACCCCAAAACAGCAAGGCAATTATATTTATAATAGGGTTTCCAGTGATCATGGCACAAGACGGCATGATAGGGTGGCAGAATATTAATCTGATCTTACAACAGTTATTAGACTATTTGTTGCCGAAAGTCAAATAATATCTTGACTTTATGGCTTGTAATTCCTATATTTCAAAGGCCTCATCAAAATAGGGATTGGTATGTATAAACATAACTCAGGGTTCACTTTAATGGAATTGATGGTCACGCTTTCCATTGCAGGTATTGTGGCAAGTATTGGCATACCAAGTTTTAGTGCCAGCATAACGAGTAGTCGAGTAACTACGATGACAAATGAATTTATCACTGCTTTACGTTTTGCTCGCAGTGAAGCGGTGAAGCGTAATCAAAATGTAGTGGTGAGTAAATCAGGTGCGCAGTGGGAAGCAGGCTGGCAAGTTTTTGTTGATAATGATAAATCTAATGCTTTTTCTACGGGCGATGAACTCTTAAAGGAATATAGTTCGTTGGCAAACGGCTATACCTTAAAGGGAGATGAGGGAGTTTTCGTTAGTTATAACAGTAGAGGGGAAGCTCAGGCAAAACAGCGTTTTATTTTATGTGCAAAGTCTGCTCCTGTCGCGAGGACTTCCAAGTTAATAATTATTAATGCAGTAGGCCGGAGTGCTGTTGCTGATGATACAGATAGTGATGGTATCCCCAATGATCCGGATGATGATAATGCTAATATTGCTTCTTGCACACCATAAGGAGGTGTGATGTCAAATAATCAAGGTTTTACATTAATCGAAGTGCTAATAACAGTCGTTGTGCTGGCAGTTGGTCTATTAGGTTTAGCAGGATTACAAACAACGTCATTAAAGCATAATCAAACAGCTTATTTTCGGAGCCAAGCGACGCAGATGGCTTACGATATGGCTGATAGAATAAGAGCAAATCATGACGAGGCCAAAGAAGGCGGTGCGAGTACTTATGTAGTAGGAAGTGCGACTGCTCATGTGGGATGTTCTACATTGGTCGGTTGTACAGCTACTGAAATGGCAGAAAATGATTTGTTTGAGTGGTTAGCTACACTTCAGGCAGTACTTCCCGGAGGTGATGCGTTAGGGACGGTTGCTTATAATGCAGAACTGTTCAGTATTCAAGTCCAGTGGGATGATAATCGAGATAATAATATTGATGACGCTGATCCAAGTTTTCAGACGGATTTTCAATTATGAAAAGCATATTAAGAGTAAAAAAACAACGAGGCATGAGTCTGATTGAAATAATGATTGCCTTGTTATTGGGGGCCTTTTTAACAGGCGGTGTGATTCAGATTTTTTTAAGCAGTTCGCAAACCTTTAGAATACAAGATGCTTTGGCTGGTTTGCAGGAGAATGGGCGATTTAGCATGGACTTTATTGCTAGGGATATGCGCATGGTGGATTTTTGGGGATGTATAAAATCCGCACAGATAGAAAGCAAGCTTAAGCCTAATGCCACTTATGATGGATATGCAGCAGGGTTAGCCGGAATAAATAATGATGCTGCAGTTAATGAGTTTTTGGATGGAACTGATAGCTTCACATTGAGAGGTGTTATGGCAATTAATGTGTTTCTTGTCTCTCAGCCGACTACCGTTGCTGCAAATATAAAAGTAACCAGTGGCAGTGGCTTGCTTGATGATGATATTGTTCTGCTCTCTGATTGTCGGTCAGGCGATATTTTTCAAATTACTAATTTGAATCCGGGACCTCTACAGGATGTTGCTATTCATAATACCGGAGGATCCATGAATGCTTCTAAAAATCTAGAGGTTGGCTTTGAAGCTCATAATAACGGACCACTTGCTAATCGTTATGGCACTGATGCACAGATTTATAAACTAGCCTTTATTACCTATAGTATTCAGGCGGGTGCTAATGGACAGCCATCGTTATTTAAACGCATTAACAATGCAGACGCAGAAGAGCTAGTTGAAGGCGTTGAAGATATGCAAATTTTGTATGGTGAAGACAATGATCTCGTGCCTGATGCTTTGGCGAATTATTATGTTGATGCGGATACAGTTGTTGATTGGGATAGAGTCGTTAGTGTGCGTATTAGTCTATTGTTACAGACGCTAAAGGACAATATAGCTTCGAAGCCATTGCAGTATAGCTACAATGGTGCGACACCTACGGCAACAGATAGAAGGCTACGACGAGTTTATACAACAACGATTGCTTTGCGTAATCGCTTATAACAGAGGGAGAAGCGTGTATGGTAGTTTTGACCAATAAAAAGCGCCAACAAGGGGTGGTGTTGGCTATTAGCTTGATTATGTTGTTATTACTGACTTTAATCGGCATAACAGGTATGCAAGTGACCGGCTTGGAAGAAAAAATGGCGGGTAATTATCGTGATCAAAGTTTAGCGTTTCAATCAGCTGAGTCGGCATTACGTGCAGGCGAGAAACGTATTGAGCAGCTTAGGAATAATGGCAGAGGTTCTATTCAGAGTTTTTGTAATGGCACGGCTGGGTTGTTTTATCGCCAAGGGGTAACCGGTTGTACAGGGTGTGTTACTCCCGCTTGTCCTACACCAAAGGCTAACAATTTAGCAACTTGGACGGACAATAATACATCTGTTGAATATGCAACAGGTAGCACCTTAGTTGCCAGTCAGCCACGTTATTTTATTAGCTATACCTCTCAGATACCTGATGTCGATCTCGATCGAAAACCTAATTATGTGTTTATGATTACGGCTAGGGGAACGGGAGGTCGGGATAGTAGTGAAGTGGTTCTGCGTAGTTATTATGGCGGTAAATCTCAATTTCAGCCTTAGTATTTATTTAGTGATGGTTAGAAGGAATTTGGTATGACTCAGCATAGACGATATTATTTTTTTCAAACGATGGTAGCAGCATTAATCTGGTTATCTGCTGTGCCTGTATACGCAGCGCCTGGAGCGTTGGTCGATTATCCATTGTTTGCCGCAAGCAATGTCCCGCCGAACATTTTTTTTGAAATTGATGATTCCGGCTCGATGGATTGGAGTATTTTAACCGCTAAGCATTGGAATCATTGTCTTTACGATCGTGATGCAGATGGGTATTCAGGCAATAGTCAATGTTTTATTAATTGGCGTATAGATAATGGTTTATATGCAAATTATAATGGTTCTGGGTGGTATTATTTTTATTATCCTTTTTCAAATGCAGATAATGCCTATGGAACATGGTGTGGCACCGATATAGAGTCCTGTTCAAGTAGTACCTTTGATGCTGACTGGCGGATAAGGTCTAAAGGTTTTAATATACTTTATTTTAATCCAGATATTAATTATCAACCTTGGGGTGGGACTGGTTTGGCACATGCTTCTTTTAGTTCTGCTCGAAGTGATCCTCAGCCAGAATCTGCTGGGTACAACAGGATCCGTAATTTAAGTGGGTTTATTTATGAGGTATGGCAGGATACGCATGGCTATTCCGGTGCTATTCCTAAAAGAGGGTCTAATATAAATCGTACGATAGGTTCCAATGGTGAAGTGGATTTATGGGACGAGCACTTACGGTATACCGTCACTAGTAGCCAAATAGCAGTTGATCAGGTAACTTACTTGCCAACAAGTTCGGGTAGTAATGAAGGACGATTAAATGAAACGCTAACCCGTATTGCGACTGTATCGGGAAGTCTTGAGCATGCTGCATTAAACGGCAAGTCGGTTGCGCAGGTCCAACAAGATATTGCAAATTGGTATCAATATTCGCGTAGGCGTTCATTTGTCACTAAATCTGCAGTTGCGCGAGTGATTACTGAAAACCCTAATTATCGCTATGGTTTGAGTGTTATTAATAAGTACTGGAACTTATTTATAGAAGTACCCAGTGGGTTGTCGAGTTTTGACGCGCATAATACCAATCTTTTAAATAATTTTTTTAGCTTTGACTGGCCTGCATATGGCACACCGTTAAGAACAGGGTTAAAGCGTACCGGCAAATATTTTGATAATACAGATGGGCGTACGGATCCGATTGTAGAACAATGCCAACAGAATTTTTCGGTCTTGTTTACTGATGGTTACTGGAATGGATGGACCCCTGATGTAGGTAATGCAGATGGTGATAGTTATAGTAATACCGTGGCGGATGTTGCTCAGTATTATTATGATCGGGATTTAAGTGGATTAGCGAATGTAGTACCTACCAATCTATTTGATTCGGCCTCACATCAGCATATGGTGACTTTTACCGTGGCTTTTGGTCTAACGGGCCTATTATCTGATACCGATAGTGATGGCTGGCCAGGTAATTCGCCTGGATTGTCGGAAGGAAGTAATTGGGGGAATCCTTTTAATAGTAACCCTGAAAAAATTGATGATTTATGGCATGCTGCCTATAACAGTAAAGGAACTTATGTTTCGGCTAGAACTCCGCAAGCAGTGTCTAATTCATTAAATGATGCACTGGCAAACATTAGTAGTCGTATTGGTAGTGCGGCGTCTGTGTCGTTTAATACAACGACCTTGACGGGGAGTAGTGCGGTTTTTCTAGCGCAATTTAGCAATGTTAATAATAGCTGGACGGGGGATTTATTATCATTCCCTTTGACTGCAACGAATGGGAATGTTGCTACAACACCCAATTGGAAAGCTGCCGATGTTTTAGAGGCGCGCAGCTCTCCAGCAACGACACGTACAATATTAACATTTAATGGTACACAAGGGATTCCATTCCAGTGGGCATCGCTTTTGGCGGCACAACAAGATGATTTGAAAGTAAACCCTGATGGTAGTGTTGGAGATGATGCAATTGCGCAGGCGCGATTAAATTATTTAAGAGGAGATAGGGCTAATGAGCAGGGAGGTAGCTATAATTTTCGTGTCAGACGTAAATTATTGGGCGATATTATTCACTCCGATCCTATTTATGTCGGTAGTCCACAGTCAAACTGGCCGGATTCCTCTCCTTTTCCTACTTCTCAGCCTTATAGTGGATTTTCCTCGGGGATGAGTAGAGCTGGAATGGTTTATGTGGGTGCTAATGATGGTATGTTGCATGGCTTTGATGCGAATACAGGGGTAGAAGAATTGGTGTATATACCTAACAATGTTTTTTCAGCGGCTAGCGCTGCAAGTGGTTTACATTATTTAACGGACCCTGCTTATACGCACCAATACTATGTTGACCTGCCCTCTGTGGTGGAAGATGCTTATTTTGATACAGGAGCGGGAAAGGCTTGGCATAGTGTTTTAGTGGGCGGTAATCGAGCGGGTGGAAAAGGTGTTTTTGCATTAGACGTAACCGATCCGAGCCAATTTTCCGAAGCGAATGCAGCAACAGTTGCCTTATGGGAGTTCGATGATAGCGATGACTCTGATATGGGCTATTCGTATAGTCAGGCTTCGATAGGGATGATGAACAATGGGCGTTGGGCGGCAATTTTTGGTAATGGTTACAATAATAATGGCGACGGCAGTGCAAAATTATTTATTGTTTTCTTAGAGGGTGGTTTGGATGGAGTTTGGACGCCGGGTAGTGATTATATAGAATTGGCAACAGGAGCAGGAACTATAGTGAGTAGTGACTGTGCCAATGTATCTAGTAATTGTAATGGATTGTCTACGCCACAAGCAGCTGATACCAATGGCGATTCAGTTATCGATAGAATTTATGCGGGAGATTTACACGGACATTTATGGGCTTTTGATGTCTCTGATAAGAGTGCAAGTAATTGGGGCGTTGGTTTTTCAGGGAGTCCTTTATTTACTACAGCAAGTCATCAGCCGATAACAAATAAACCTGCGATTGCCAAAAATCTTTCGGTTAGTATAGGAGGGACACCAAATATAATGGTTGTATTTGGTTCTGGTCAATACTTGGTTGCTGATGATATTACAACGACGGGTGTGCAGTCTTTTTATGGTGTCTGGGATCATGGGGTCAGCTCGCTTACTACCAGTGACTTAGTCGAACAAACTTTTGAAACAGGCAGTTTTTTTAATGATGGCTCGGATGTTTCCAGTGATTTTAATGTTCTGACTAATAATAGTGTTGATTATACGAGCGCAAGCCCAGATGATGGTTGGTATATACGTTTAACGCAAAATAGTGGCGAGCGAGTGATTGTAGACTCAGATATTGTTAATGATATTGTCTTTTTTAATACTTGGATTCCTGAAAGCTCACTTTGTAGCGCCGGTGGATCTGGTTTTTTAATGTCAGTTAAGTTAGAGACAGGAGGACGACCCGATGGTGCTGTGTTTGATTTGAACGGTGATGAGAAAGTGGATGAGAAGGATCTTCTAGATGATGGAGGGACACCTGCAAACTACTATGCTGCAACAGGGCAGCGATTTACTAAGGGGTTTCCAGCTTCATCAAGTTTTTTAAGTGATAACCAATATACACCGGGAACTAATGGAGGCGCGACGATAGAGAAAAGGAACATTGGTTCTAGCTCAGGTATGAAAAGAATTTCTTGGCAAGAATTGCGTTAACAATTATTAGGAGAACAAAATGCGGAAAATAATGCTGCTTTTCTTTATGTTAAGCCAAGTGGTCAGTGCTGCGGACATTAATCAATCGGGTGCAGTTAATCAGGTTGATCTACGCAAGCATGATATCGTTATTAATAATAGGCCTTATAAGATAAAACCAGGGCTATCTATTGATAATCGTAGCGAATTAAAACGAGGTAGTATTGTTAATTTTGTTTTAGGGGATAACAAGGTCATTAAACAGTTGGAAGTTAGGCCTAATATGCAAATTATGCTGCCGGATATTAATAATTAAGAATGAGTGTAATGATGAAGGCTAGGGAAATAAAAGGTTTTACGATAATTGAGCTGATGATTACGGTAGCGATTATAGGCATACTGGCTAGCATTGCTTATCCAAGTTATCAGGAAAGTGTTTATAAGTCTCGACGTGCAGATGGGAAAGGAGCTCTGCTGGGGCTTGCTAATGCTATGGAACGGCACTATACCCAGGCCAATACGTACCAGGGGGCAGGCTCTCCTGATACGGGGGCGCCTAGTGTTTTTGCTACGCAAAGTCCTACTGGGGGGGGGGCGGCTTTCTATTTATTAACGATTGAGGTGAGTACGGTAAATACTTACACCTTACGTGCCACTCCGACAGGTGCTCAAGTAAGCGATAGTTGTGGAAACTTGGAGCTTACACACACGGGTGCTAAATCTCCTAGTACTGCAGGATGCTGGTGATTCATGCCTAAGCGCTGGTTTTTTAATTTCTGTGCAATCATGGGGGCAGATACAAGACCTGGGCTTCGCCAATCGCCTACGAAGATATTGTCGTATCCCAAAATAGCATAGTGGCTCCAGTTATCAGCATCGCTGGGATTGCGTTTGGTTTTGTGCTGGATCATTTACCGGCGATTGCTCGGGCTCGTGCCACACCTATAATTCTGTGCGGGGATAGATCAAGCTCCGTATGGGGATGATAATACAGTGAATTCGATAACGGACGATGAGTTTGATCAAACGGTAAGCTGGTAGCCCCCGAATTCATATAATAACTGCAACACCTCTTTAAAGGGTTAGATGGCATAGTTTCCGTCGACTAAAACCTGAAACTAAAAAGAGGTGCTCAATGAACACGTTTAACCATCTAACCCAAGAGGAAAGATTTTACATTTATACGAAACTAAAACATGGCGTTTCTAAGAATCAAATAATATCTTGACTTTGTGGCTTGAAATTCCTATTCTTTTCTCTATAAAACAGTAGAGCAACTGCCTTGGCAAAAGAAAATTTCAAGTTTGGATGCAATAAATTCTATTTCCGTTGATCACGTTTTAAGTAGAGTACACCAACAAAAAATTATGAAGATTCTTATTTTTTCACCTGCGTGGGTGGGTGATATGGTCATGGCGCAATCATTATTTAAATCCTTACATCAACAATATGAAGATTTAACACTTGATGTTATCTCACCACCTTGGGTTTATGGTTTATTACAACGTATGCCTGAAGTTAATTGTCATTATAAAATTGATGTTCAGCGTGGGAAATTTGGTTGGACGGTACGTCGAAACCTTGGGAAGCAGCTACAAAAAAACAAATACGATCAAGTCATTACAATGCCAGTGACTTGGAAATCAGCCTTAACTGGGTATTGGTGCGCTACATCTAAACGCACAGGATACTTAGGCGAAATGCGTTATGGCTTGCTTACCGATAAGCGCAAAATGGATAAAGAACAATTGCCATACATGGTGCAACGTTATGTTTATTTGGGCTTAGATGCAGATTCAAAAATTCCCGAATTAAATGAGATTCCAAAACCACAATTAAGTGTGGATATGGCTAATGTTGCTGAATGGCAAACAAAATTAGGTTTAAATAAAGGGAAAAAGTTAATTGCTTTAATGCCGGGTGCTGAATTTGGCCCAGCCAAGCGATGGCCTACAGAAAAATATGCGGCTATTGCAAAAGAATTAACTCAAGAAGGTTGCGAGGTGATCTTATTAGGCTCTCCAAATGACTTTGCTACGGCCCATGAAATAGAAGCAAAAAGTGGTTGTCAGTTGATGAGTTTATGCGGTAAGACGAGTTTATTAGATGCTATAGATTTACTATCTTGTGTGGATTTAGCCATCAGTAATGATTCGGGGTTAATGCATATTGCTGCCGCGTTAAATATTCCTCAGATAGCAATATATAGAAGCTCTACACCGGAATTTACCCCGCCATTAAATGATAAAGCCGTTATTTTACAAGCAGAGTTAGAGTTACCAACGGCTGATAGAATTAAGCTAAAGTCTTTAGATGGCGTTGAAGGGTTTAGTGATGTTAGCGTTGATAGCGTAAGATCTGTAATACAACACTTGATCAAAGAATAAAGTATTAGACTAAAGTCCCATGTAAGTAGATAAACATAATTAACTTAACATTCTTATTTTCGTTATTTCCGAGTTTTCCTATCGGGAATTTACTGCTAAGAGCATGCGGGAATGACGGTTTTTTTGTTAAATTAATTTTACGTGGGTAACTTATTCACGAATAAAATTTTTTATAAAAGGTTAAAAGAATGATTGTTTTAGGCATTAATGATGGCAGACACCACAATACTAGCGCTGCCCTTTTTCGTGATGGAGAGCTAATTGCCTCTGCCGAAGAGGAAAGGTTTTCACGAATAAAAATGGATAATGCTTACCCACATCAAGCAATAAGTGAAGTATTAAGTTTGGCAGGTATTAGTTTAGACAATGTTGATGCTGTTGCGCTTGCCAATTTACCAAGATACGAACAAACACCGTATTCAGATGTGTTTTTTAAGCATGTGTATAAACTATCAAAAACAGATAAAAATTTAAGAAAGTATTTCTGGAAGCATCAATTTGATCGTTTTACACGCCGGTTTAGAGGAAGAGCAAAGGCCCAGAATGAGGTTCTTGCTCAAAAACCAACCTATACTGTCGAACATCACTTAGCTCATGCGGCATCCGCTTATTATTTATCCCCCTTTAAAAATGAAAAAGTAGGTGTCATCACATTGGATGGCGCAGGAGATTTTTCTTGGGGTTCGGTGTGGCTAGGTGAACAAGGTAAATTAACTAAAATCGCACACTTTCCACATATCTATAGTATTGGGCTAATATATTCAGCGGTAACCATTCACTTAGGGTTTAAAGCAACTCGGCATGAAGGTAAAGTATTAGGCTTGGCTGCTTTTGGAAATCCAGAACCACTATTAACACGTTTATTGGAACATACTAATGTTAATAATTGGAATGAGTTATTTACTTCTAAATTAGCTAATGTGACATTAGGCTTTAATAATCCAATAGGTCAAGCAGTCATATCTGAGTTATGTGAGGGGCTTAATAAGGAAGATATTGCTGCAGGTGTTCAGGGTTTTACAGAATTACTCATTTGTAACTGGATTAAACAGCAAGCTAAAGAGCTCAATATTGAATCATTGGCACTAGCAGGCGGAGTTTTTGCTAATGTCAAACTAAACCAAAGGATTTTAGACTTACCCGAAATTAATAATATTTATATTCACCCCAATATGGGTGATGGCGGTTTAGCGAGTGGTGCTGCATGTGAGGTTTATTCTCAATTAAATAACGGTCTCCCTCCTGTATTTAAACAGCAAGTTTATTTAGGGACTGAAATTACAAAAGAAAGTTCATTGGATGCTTTAAATTTAGCAGGCTTAAGTTTTTCAGAACCCAATGATTTAGCAAAGCAAGTTGCTAAATTATTGGCTGATGGAAAAGTCGTAGCAAGAGCTGATGGAAAAATGGAGTATGGTCCTCGATCTTTAGGTAACCGAAGTGTCATGGCTTCTTGTAGTGACCCTAAAATCAATCAATGGCTTAATAAGCAGTTTGCACGCACGGAGTTTATGCCTTTTGCGCCGGTTATAATGCAGTCTCATGCTAAAAGTTTTTTTCCTGATTGGGATGAATCACATATAGCTGCACGATTTATGACAATTACGTATAACGCATCCAAGCTGGCAAAACAACAAATCCCCGCAGCTGTTCATGTAGATAATACCGCACGGCCTCAAGTATTAAGGCGAGAAGATAACTCGGGCTATTATGACATTTTGTTTGAATATGAAAAATTAACAGGTGTTCCTAGTGTGATTAATACCAGTTTTAATATGCATGAAGAACCGATTGTGCGTACTGCTGGTGAAGCGATTATTGCATTTCAACAAGCAAATTTAGATGCTTTAATCTTAGGGCCATTTTTAGTTGTAAAAATGTAGTCAAAGTGTATGAATATTGCATTGTTTTATAATGGTTATGTGCCTGCACTTAAATATGGAGGCACAAAGCGAGTTATTTTTTACCTGGCTCAAGAGCTTGAAAAGTTAAGGTATATAGTGACTTTTTTAGTTAAAAGAACGGGCAAGCACTACTGACCTCTCAATATTTAAAATTTTAACTTGTATGAATCTTAATAATTCACAACAGTTACAAATTGCAGTTGTTATTCAAAATTACACACGTATCGGTGGTGCGGAAAGGTATTGTGTTGAACTAACTGAACGACTGGCCAGGCAACATAAAGTTCATGTTTACTGTCAGTCCATAGGAACCAGTCAATCTAAAGATATTCAGTTTCATATTATTCCTAAAAGGTTAGATAAACCACGGTATATAAATGACTTACTGTTTGCTCGGTGGGTGCGTCAGGCAACGGAAAATAAGTTTGACATCATACATGCGCATGCACGCATCCCTCATGCTAACGTACAGACTTTACATGTTCCTTGTATTTTAAGTCGTTACACTGAGATTTCAGGTTTAAAGAAATTTCTACGCTACCTAAATACAGCGATAAGCCCTAGAATGTTGAGTTATTTATGGCTAGAAAAACAACAGCTTTGTACTAAAAATAACCGTCAAATAATTGCAGTATCTGAATTTCTAGCTAAAAATATTCTTTGCAGTTACCCAGAAATCTCACAGAATATTAATATTGCTTACCCAGGTATTCAAGTCGATAGCATGCCTGAGGTGCGCGTAAGTAGTCGAAATAAGCAACGTACTTTATTAAATATATCAGAAGAAAATTTTACCCTTCTCTTTATAGCTAATAATTATAAAAATAAAGGCTTAGGTGTTTTGTTAGAAGCTATACACCAAATAAATGATTCAAATATACATTTAATTGTTGCAGGTAATGACAGTCCAGAAAAATTTATAGATCAAGTAAAGGGTTTTCAGCTCACTCGAAACGTTCATTTTATGGGTGTTTGTGAAGATATGAATACGCTTTATCCAGCAGCAGATGCATTGGTCCATCCTACTTTATCTGATACTTATGCAATGGTCGTTTTAGAGGCAATGGCTTATTCACTCCCTGTTATCGTGAGTAATAAAAATTACTGTGGTTTTTCCGAGCATTTGAGCGCCAATGAAGCTATATTAATTGATAACCCAAAAGATAGTACAGAAATAGCAACGCATATTAAAACCTTACTTAATAATCCAAAGCATTGCCTATTTTTGGCCAAAAATGGTCATAAAAAAACCCAATCTATAACATGGGAACAAACATTAGAACAAACACTGTTAGCGTATGGAAAATCCCTAGCTGGCAATAAGCATGTTTAAAAAGGTATTAATTTCTCTATTATCTGTAGTTTGTATATTAGCTATTGCCTACCAGGTATTAGCAGGAAAATATAAGTATGATGTAACGCAAAATTATCAATACGCACTCAGTAGTAGCGTTCATGCAGCAATAAGGGTACACGTACAGCAACAAAAATTTAGTTTCAATAGCCCAGAAAAATGGGATACAGGGTTTATTAAGTTAGACGTTGAGTCTAACTTGGCTGGCTATTTTGCGGAGCCCTTTGTAGAAGTAATTAATGAAAATAGTCGATCCGTTTTAACATTAGAGCGAGGCGTCTCAGGAGAGCGTTATATTAACTTAGCTCCAATACAGAAAGAAGGCATTATAAACGTGCAACTTATTGGTCATCACGTGACGATTAAAGATCAACAAGCCAAAGTTATTTTATTTAATACCCCCGAACTTGCTAAACCAGTAAAGCTTATCGTTATATCTCCTCATCCAGATGATGCTGAAATTGCAGCATTTAATCTCTATGCGCAACATGATTCGGTGATAGTTACGATTACAGCGGGTGAAGCTGGAGCACATACTTATGATGAAATTTACCCAGAAAAAAAACAACATTACCAAGCAAAAGGAAAAATAAGAGTTTGGAATAGCATTACTACGCCCTTGTTAGCGGGGGTAAGCCCAGAAAAATCTATTAACTTAGGGTATTTTGATGGCACTTTAATGCAAATGTTCCAACATAAAGCAGTTGCAGTAAACTCACAGTATTCTGGCATTCAAGATGTTAACTATTTTCGAAAACAAAATATATCAACATTCACACCAGAAACAAGTGGGAAAGCAACATGGACTGCACTTGTTAGTGACCTAAAAAAAATTATAATAAAATTTCAACCGAAATTTATTATTGCTCCATACCCAGCAATCGATGCTCACCCTGATCATAAGTTATCAACTATTGCGGTTATTGAAGCGATCAAATTGGCTCAACTAATGGATGGGAAATTACTGCTATACACTAATCACTTAACATATAATGATTATTATCCGTATGGGCAACAAGGAGGGCTAGTTCCACCCCCTCCAGATTTTAATCAATCGCTGTATTTTGATAGTATCTATTCTTTTCATTCAGGGACACCCAAAGAGAAAATATTTGCATTAGATAGTATGAATGATTTACGTCTTGATACTAGCTGGTTAACTGTTTCAGGAGCATTTAAAGTGTTTACAAATACATTGTTTTCTCAGTTATTATTAAAAGATAAAACCTATTTTAGGAAGGCTGTTAGAGAAAATGAAATATTTTTTTCAATTAACTTTTCTTCTTTATATAAGCAGGGCGTTATGAATAAATTAAAAGGAAATATGAAATAGTGCAGCCGGTGTTTTTCAAGATAGTTTTCGCCTAAATAATTTATGCCACTTCCGGAACCCGGTCAGGGTTGAGTGAAACTGCACCGACTCCACCCCCGTTTCTGGTTTCTCCAGACCACCGTAATGTGTAGTGGTCTAATAATCCTGTAGTACTTTATAGCCTTCTAAACAGGCTGAATCAGCAAGCTCTTCCGGAACATGCAACAAGTTTTACTGTACTTCAAAACTAATGCAGTGAAAAATTCAGAGTGATTGATCATCTTTTGCTCAAAGTATGGAATGGGTGGGTTTAATCTCATCTTACTGACAGACAGTTGAGAGACTGTTTGTTGTCGAACATCAAATAATATCTTGACTTTGTGGCTTGGAATTCCTATTCTTCTTTTATATTAATTTTGTTAAAAATATCTTAAGGGTTATTTACAATGGCGGCTCGAAATAACACCAAAAACTGTTCCAACGCGATTGTGACGCTACTTGAAAACCATGGGGTGACACATATTTTTGGTATTCCAGGCGCGAAGATAGACAGCCTTTTTGTTGCACTTAAGTATTCCAAAAAAATAAAATTAGTGGTTTGTCGTCATGAGCAAAATGCAGCATTTATGGCGGCTGCGTTTGGTCGCTTGACCGGTACGGTTGGCGTTTGTATTGCAACCTCGGGGCCGGGTGTCACCAATTTGGTTACAGGTCTGGCAACAGCAACCAGCGAAGGCGATGCCGTGTTGGCTATCGGTGGTGAAGTGCCGGTGAATGAACGCTTGAAGAAAACCCATCAATCGCTTGACACCACTTCATTGATGATGCCAGCAACGAAATATTCTGCTGAAATCACAACCCCTGATCAGTTATGCGAAATTTTGGGTAATGCCATTCGTTCGGCCGAAAGCGGCCGGCCCGGTGCGGCTTTTGTTTCATTACCTAGAGATATCGGTTTAGCGGATTACTCAGGCAATGTGCAGGAAACATGGGGCAAAAAACTGTTGGCTGGACCAGCAAATCAAATGGCAATAGAGCAGGCGTTGACCTTACTTAATGGTAGTAAGCGGCCAATCGCTTTGCTGGGGATGCAATCTTCAGACAGGGCATTTTCTGAACACTTAATTAACTTCTTTAAGAAGTCAGGCATACCTTATGTTTCGACCTTTCAAGGTGCAGGGGCTTGGGTGCAAAGAAAGGGCGGCGGTATTTATGCCGGTCGTGTTGGCTTGTTTCGCAATCAACCCGCCGATCAATTGCTTGACCAAGCTGATTGCGTGTTAACGATTGGTTACGACTCAATTGAATACGATCCATTTATTTGGAATACCGATACGAAACGCCCTGTTATCTGTGTCGATACCATACCGACTGCTCAAGATAATGCTTTTATGCCACAAGCTGAGCTGGTGGGTGATATCGGTGCCTCACTGAACGCCTTGTCTGTCGATCTGAAAATTAATCTAGCCCCTGCATTTTTAGATCGCGCGCATAATGCCGTACAAGCTCTGCAAGCAACGATTGATGAGGGGGCCGGTATGCAACAGTTTCCTGTAGAACCGCTACGGCTTATTCATGAGCTACGTAAAGTTATCACGCCAGAAACACACGTCGCTTTAGATGTAGGCTCACACTATATTTGGACCAATCGCTACTGTGCGGCAGACCATGCGCGCCAAGTGATGGTCAGTAACGGTCAACAAACACTTGGTGTGGCCATGCCGTGGGCGATTGCGATGAGTATGCTGTACCCGAATGATCGAATTCTCTCGGTATCAGGCGATGGTGGTTTTTTATTTAGCGTCATGGAGCTTGAAACTGCAGTCAGAGAAGGTGCTAAGTTTGTTCATGTTATTTGGAATAGTGATTCTTACAACATGGTGGCCTTTCAAGAAGAGGCGGCATACGGCGAAGAGGCGGGTGTTTCTTTAGGTACTTACGATGTAGTGAAGTTGGCTGAAGCTTTTGGTTGCAAAGGTTACGACATTACGTCAGCTGATGAGTTGCCCGGTGTATTAACCGAGGCATTTCAATCTAAAGTGCCTGCGTTGATCAACGTACCTGTAGATTACAGTCGCAACAGTATACTGATGCAAAATGTGATTCAAAGCTTTGTGAATTGAGAGTTTTTTGAATCAAATAATCAATAATCAATAATTGTTAATGATAAAAAAATCAAAAATACCCAGTAGCAACAAAGTTAACGTGAATATTTCATCCTCACTGTTGGCGGCTGTTCAGCATCGATGTGAGCAGACGGGTGACACGGTTGATCATGTGGTTCAAGAGGCTTTGGCTAAGTTACTGGGTGTTGAACATCACACCCTATTTCAAGTATCAACGTCTACCGCTTTGGTACAAGGTGTTTACCAAGGCTGTGTTACTGTGGGCCAAATTAAAACTCATGGTGATTTTGGTTTGGGTACTTTCGATAGTTTAAATGGTGAAGGCTTGATGCTTGACGGTTACGTTTGGCAGGCTCTTGGCGATGGCAAGGTTGTTGAGCCACCCGACTGCACGATAGCACCTTTTTGGGTCAGTGCGGAATTTGAAGCAGACCGTTCTGGTGTGTTAAGTTCGGTTGTCAGCTGGGCTGATTTGTGTGGGCAGATCGATGCGTATCGGCAGTCTGGAAACTTGTTTACCGCTATACGAATTGATGGTGTTTTTGATGAAATTCACTATCGCGTTGCTTGTAAAGCTGCAGCCGGTGAAGACCTGGTTATGGCAACCAGCCACCAAGCTGAATTTAGCTTTAGCACCTGTTCAGGAACCTTGATGGGTTTTTGGTCGCCTGTTTATGCCCGCACGTTTAATATTCCGGGTTATCACATGCATTTTTTGTCTAATGATCGTCAGCATGGTGGCCATGTTTTAGATATTAAGGCCAAAGATCTAAAGATTCAGGTGATGGATGCAAATAACATTGTGATGGCACTACCAGAAACACCGCAATTTTTAAGCGCCGATTTATCAATAGACCCCACAAAGGCTTTGAGTAAAGCTGAGGGGACTCAATGATAGTTTTTCTGCGGCTTGCGGAATTACGACTGACGATACCAACTCTACACAACCGGTATCAAGGTGATAAAACCCGCCAACAATCTTAAGCTCCCGTTCTTTGACGCCCTGGCTGACCTGAAGGTTTGATTCTTGTAAAGTATGGAATGGGTGGATTTAATCTCATCTTACTGACAGACAGTTGATAGGCTGTTTGTTGTCGAACATCAAATAATATTTTGACTTTGAGGTTTGAAATTTCTATTCTTTTCTCAATGCCAGAGTTTTGCGCTAGGAGGCTGTCCGAGAATAGAAGCCGTAGTAGGGTCTCTATTCTTGGACAGCCTCTTAGAGAATAACCCTCTCTATTTGAGGACAACCTCTTAGGTCATTGGCGTAATATTTTGAATTAGCTTTATTGAAACTGCATAGCGTGTAATCGGGCATAAGTGCCTTTTTTAGCTATTAATTCAGCATGCGAACCACGTTCTATAATCTCACCTGCTTCCATCACTAAAATCACATCAGCGCGTTCAATTGTAGATAAGCGATGCGCAATCACAATTGTGGTTCGATGTGCCATAACATGTTCTAAGGCTTTTTGAATATAACGCTCTGAATGGGTATCAAGTGCTGAAGTGGCTTCATCTAAAATTAATAAAGGTGAGTTTTTCAATAAAGCTCGCGCAATCGCAAGCCGCTGTCTTTGCCCTCCTGAGAGCTGTACGCCATGTTCGCCAATTTCGGTATGCATACCCTTTGTTAGGTTTTGAATAAACTCAGTGGCATAGGCATCCTCCGCCGCTTTTAAAACAGCAGCTTCATCAACGTCTCCCAGTCCACCGTAAGCAATATTGTTAAATACCGTATCGTTGAATAAGGTTGTGTTTTGCGTGACTAAGGCAATTTGTTCTCTGAGGCATTTTAAACTGTATTCAGTGATTTCAATGTCATCCAGTAGAATTCGACCTTCCGTATAATTATAAAAGCGTGGGATTAAATTAGTTAAGGTGGTTTTTCCGCTTCCAGAAGCCCCGACAATAGCGACAGTCTGTCCTGATTCAACAACAAAACTAACGTTTTTAATGGCTAGTTTTTCGGAATTAGGGTAGCTGAATGAAATATTCTCAAAGCGTAATGTCCCTTTGCCGTTTGTGTGAGTCCGTTTACCTTGGTCTTGCTCGGGGTTGACAGCTAAAATAGCAAAAATATCCGCTGCCGCCGCGATGCCTTTTTGTAGGTCGCCAGTAGCTTGGACTAATGATTGAATGGGACGAGGGACCATAAAGGCGGCGAGTAGATAAGCGACGAATGTACCCGTAGTCGTATCCTTCATCATAGCGAGCGCTAAAAATAATAAAGTAGCCAGTGCACAGGCAACAAGGACCTGCATGACGGGGTTTTGAATGGCTTCTAGCAAAGCAACTTTTAAAGATTTCTGCTTATTAAATATGCTACTTTTCTTGAAACGATTTATTTCATAGTCAGATCCGTTAAAGCATTTGACCACTCGATTACCTGTTACCAACTCTGAGGTAATGTGCGTCATATCGCCCATAGAGTCTTGTACATTTTTACTGAAAGCACGAAGCCTTTTACTGACGACAATGACTAATATGGCGATAAAAGGTGTAATAACAGCAAATACTAACGTTAGTTGCCAGTTGAGCCAAAATAGGTAGCCTAGTAAGCCTATTGCGGTTAAACCTTCACGAATAAAGATGCGAGTGGAGTCGGTTACTGCTCGAGCCACTTCGGCAACATTGTAAGTAATCATGGAGATTAAATGACCACTATTTTGTGCATCAAAATATTCAGTGGATAAACGCGTATAGTGATCAAATATTTCTCGGCGGAGTTTATGCACTACATTGACCGAGACTTTTGCCAAAAAGTAATTACCGAGAAAAGCACCTGAACTTCTCAGGACAACCAGGCCAATAATATAAAAAGGTAAAAGTTGAGTGTTATGAGCGCTTCGGTGTTCTAATGCTTCAATAATAATTTTTATCAATTCAGCTGTTAAAGGCTGAGCCACTGCTACAATAGCAAAGCCCAGTATACTAATGATAAGAAACTTAATAAAAGGTAAGATATACTTAAGCAGTCTTTTATAAATATTGAAACTAGATACTGATTGGGTCATGAATAGGTGTGAGTGAAGAGTACAACTCTGTAGTTTAGCATGAACGAAAAATGACAGCAAAAATACAAATTATAAAGATTTATGAATAAAATTATTGAACAACTTCTCTCGTTATCATTACTGACCATGCCGGTATTAGTCTTAACTGTTCATCATGGAGCAGGAATCTCTGCCATCATCATTCTTCTTTTATCGCTATGGGTTTTGAGTATTAAATACCCCGTTAATATAAGCTTAAGTAATAAAGAGAAGGTATTAATTTTTTCTTTAGTTTTATTTCCAATTATTATTATTTTTGATGTTATTTTAAGAGAATTACAGTTAAGATATTTAGATTATTATTTGCGATTTATTTTAGTTATTCCTATTTATTTTGCCTTAAAAGAATCAAAATCAGACCTAAGGCCTTTATTTATAGGTATATTACTGGGGTCTATTGGGGCGGGGCTGTTTTCTTTATATCAATTTTCTTTATATCAATCATATTATATAAATATAAATAATGAGCGTATTAGTGGGTTTCTTAACGCGGTAAGCTTTGGAAATATTAGTTTATTGTTAGCTGTGATGAGTTTAGCCGGTTTATTTTTAGTCAAAGAAATGAAATTTAAAAAAATTGGAATTGTTGTATGTTTACTTGCTTTTTTTATGGGGCTTATTGGCTCTATTATTGCGGGTTCTAGAGGTGGTTGGCTTGCAATTCCTTTTTTTATCATTCTGTTTTTAATTTATACTCCTATAAAAAATCGTTATAAACTAGCCGGCTTAGTTATTTCGGTGATCATTATGCTCGGTCCTTATTATTCGAATGCTTATGTGGAGCAGCGAGTTAACACCGGTTATACAAATGCTAAGGACTATTTAACGGCTGCGGAGTCGGTTGATCAGTCAAGAGTCGCTCAAACATCGGCCGGAGCACGCTTAGAAATGTGGAAAGCAGCTTGGTTAATATTTAAGGAAAATCCTATATTTGGAGTGGGTTCAGGTGATTATAGTCAAGAACTCATAACAAAAATGGATGCGGGGGAAATTGAGCGTATGCCTGCCTATACTCATGCACATAACGAACTGCTACATATTCTGGCAATAACAGGAGTCGTCGGTTTTTTAGGTTATTTAATATTTTATGCCGGTATCACTTATTATTTTTTTAGTACATTACTAGAAAGTCATAATGCTAAAGAAAAATATTTAAGTTTTATAGGTATCCTATTAGTTGTCGGTTTTTTTATTTTTGGGTTAACAAGCTATTCTTTTGCTCACCATACCATGGTACTGTTTTTTTCTATAATGGTAGTGAGCCTTGCAGGTATGATTGGAAGTATTGAACGTGATTTAAAAACAGCGTAATTTATTTTTTATGATTATTTTGAATCTCTAATAATTTTAGATATTTATAGTAAGCGGCTTCAGCATTGGATATAGCAAGCATTAAGCCTTGTGGGCCATCCAAAAAAGCTGATTTTATAATATAAGTACGAATAAACGTCCATAATCCTCTCAAAATAGCGCTACTTAAAGAGCTTGTTTTACCTTTCTCATACAGTTCTTGTGCACCTAATGAAGAATAAGTATTCACTTTGCTCACCACTTCTTCTAAATTAACATAGGTTTCATGTAATAGCGGCTCTGAAAGTTGCCCTAGCTTTCCAGTGATAATGATTTTTTCATGCACAAGTGCTGCTGTGAAGTGTCCGTTACTGCGCTGAAATAATCGCAAAACTCGGTCCGGCCACCAGCCACCATGCTTCATGCTTTTACCGCAATAACTGGATAGTCGTGGTATTTCAAAGCCTTGAATGGCTTCTTGTTGTATTGCTTGTTGTATTTCAGCTTTTAATGCTTCAGATAGGTATTCATCAGCATCAATGGATAAAACCCAGTCACCTTGCGCTTTTTCCAATGCCCGCTGTTTTTGCACGCCGAATCCAGGCCAATTTGTTTGATAAACAAGGGGTGTATATTGTTTGCAGATGGCGACGGTATCATCGGTACTGCCTGAGTCTAAAATAATAATTTCATCCGCCCATAAAACAGATTCTAAGCAGCGAGAAATATGTTCAGATTCATTTTTAGTGATAATAATAATGCTAAGCATGAGGTTAGTATTTTTCCTTAGCTGCAATCAGCTGCTGTATATCAGTTATATCTTGTGTGTGTGTTGTCTGGTAATGCAGATGCTCAGTTTTAATGTTAGCTAAGTGCATAGTGATATTAGCGGTATTTAATACGCGGCCAAAGCTTTCAGCCGGGGTTTTATCGATTTGTAACATTTTGGCTAATAATATATCACCTAATGCTTGTCTATAATGCGATGAATCAGAGTACCATTGCATAACTTTCTCTGCTGTGCGAGGTACCGATTCTGTTGAATAAGCACTATAGCCAGAGAAGTCATGAATAGGCAAAATCGATTGCTGAAATATACGGCTTTCTTGCTTGGTAATGGCCAGCATTTCTTGTTTCCAGTACTCCCATTTTTGCCATAGACCGAGCTGCGCAATGACTTCCCATTGTCTTGCATGTGAAGGCGATATAAAAAAATGCAAGTCTATATGGTGTTGATGTGCCAGTTGCACCATTTTCCTAAAATAATCAAAAGTTGTGCCGGAGTCATTTTTATTATTGAAGGTATAATCTGGAATGGTATAGGTATCATCGATATATCTTTGTTCGCTTGATATGAATTGTTTGGCCCATGCCCCTGTTAGATCTTGATATTTAAAACCATTAGTCAAATAAATGCTTTTCCAATCACATAAGCCGGTAGCTACTTTAAAACTATAAAAAACAGCATCGGCAGACAATAGCGTAGAAAGGTAGTCATTGACTGGGTCGTTTGTCGATTGGTTATTAATATCAACGGCTAAACGCTCCTCTCTAAAGCTGCTAGGCAGTGCTCTACCACCATGATACTGAAAAAAATCAAGGCTGATAAATGCCTGTTTAATATCGCTGCTAGCAATAGCATGTTGAAAGTAGCGCAGTGATTCATAAGCGCTAGCGCCAGGAAAGGCCATATTGTAAACATTCTGCTGTGGGAAGTATTTCTCCGATGACGATGCAGAAAGCCCAAAGGCCGCACGAGAAGAGCCCATGATGATGATATTGGGTTTATAACGCTTAATTGCAGCTGATTTTCCCATATGTAATTGACTGGTAAAGCCGGGGCTATTCACTTCATGCCCATCTTTGGTATAAACTCTACCGTAAATTGAAAAAGGGTCAACGCGATAGCAAAGTAAGATAGTGAGCAATAATAAAAATACGAAAAATAAGATAAACCGTCGACCATAATTAAAGAAATAAGAAGTTTTCATGGGCGTTAAAATTGAAAATATAAGAATTCACTAATACGTGTTAGCGATAAGGTGGCGTAAACAAACAGAAAAGATAATGGCAAAGACCAGGCAACGGTGGGGCGCCAAACTATATTTGATTTAGTCAGTTGATAGTATTTTCGGGCTTCAAATACAGGGCGATAGCGGTGCATAAACTGTTGGGTATTGGGTAAGTAGAAGACGATGAAAAAAAGTAATACAAACCAAACTATGTCCATTAGTTTAACGGGGCCGACTTGGTGAAAAATACCGACAAAAGCCACTTTATATTCAGTAACCCAGGTCTCATAGCCATGACTGTATGTTGCCATCCATTTAGGTAAAAAGAAACCATTCAATCCTAACATACCTCGCCATATATTCAGCGTGCCATCTAAGGTTTGGGCTCTAAAAGGAACCCAAGCAAATAAGACAGCACTAAAGGTTAAGTACCATGCAAAAAAACGGTTAAGGCGAATACCACAGAACAAACTGAATTGATTCCAGCTATTATGTATCATCAAAAAAACACCGTGTAATAATCCCCATAAGGCGAAATTCCAACCTGCACCATGCCAAAGGCCACCGAGTACCATCGTTAGCATTAAATTAATCATTTGGCGTACTTTACCTTTGCGGTTACCGCCTAAAGGAATATACAAATAGTCACGTAAAAAACGCGATAAAGTCATATGCCATTGTCGCCAAAACAGGGTTATATTTCGCGCTTTATAAGGAGAGTTAAAATTCATGGGCAAGATAATGCCGAACATGCGTGCTAGACCAATAGCCATATCGGAATAGCCTGAAAAATCAAAATAGAGCTGGAAGGCATAACAAAGTGATCCTGCCCATGCAGCAAAAAAGGTAATCGCTGTACTTGTTTCAGCAAGGTTAAAGGTTAAACTCACATATTCACTCGTGCCGTCAGCTAGTACGGCTTTTTTGAAAAAACCTAGCGCAAAAATACTTAAACCAATAAATAAATGCTTATAATTGAGTTTATATAAAGTATCTTTAGCAAATTGTGGCAACATCTCGCGATGATGCACAATAGGCCCGGCAATTAATTGCGGAAAGAAGGTAACAAATAGGCAATAGCTTAAAAAATTGTATTCGCGGGTTTCACCGCGATAGGCATCAATTAAATAAGCAATTTGTTGAAAGGTAAAAAATGAAATAGCCAGCGGTAAGAGGATCGTTTCGATATTAAAATGAGTTTCTACGGTACTATTTAAGGTATTTAAGGTATTTAAGAAAAAATTAAAATATTTATAATAGGCCAAAGAAAGCAAATTAGCACCGATAGCAAGACCGAGGACAATTTTTGGTTTATCCTTGCGGGCTAAAATCGTGCCAATAGCATAATTAAATAGCATTGAAATAATGATAATGCTTAAGTAAGCTGGATTCCACCATCCGTAAAAAAATAAAGAACAGCTGACTAACCACAAAATTGCCGTGCGATGATGACTTCTAGAACCTATGGCATAAAAGCCAAATAGGACGATGGGTAAAAAAACAAAAATAAATCCATAGGAGTTAAATAGCATAGTTAAAAGCGATGAAAGTGGTTAATTGATTGCTGTAATCTGTTTGCAGCAGAGCCTGATAATAATCTTGAGTTTAGTTATTAAAATAGCATGTTATATAAAGGCACATTATTGCAAATTTTTAGACATGTTTTCTTGGTACAGAGAAGAGAAATTGATAACAAAAAATAACTCATTTTCCCTAACGGCACGCCTAAAATAAGTTTGATCTCTTAATAGTATATTACGGAAAAATAATTTTTTAAAAACTTTAAGTGCGTCAGCACTGCTTAACCATCAGGTATCTATACCTAAACCATTCATCGCATCGAGTGAAAAAATTCTCTCTTTAAAATCAGCTGTGGTAAACGAATAGAGATTATCAAAATAAAGTGATTTATTAAAATCAGGTGGAATAGATACAAGCTCACCTTGATGGCCATAAGGAAAATAAATGTTAGATGGTTAGTATAAAGAAACAGTTGCCCTTGTTGAAGTTGTAAATCTTTAATCGCTTCAATGATGGCTAAGGTGGCAAGCTTGTGATCCTCGTGCCAATCTAATGCAGGATAAGGGGTTACGATAATATCAGAATTTCCATAAAAGTACTGAGTGTATTTTATCTAAAACCTGCTGCACAGAGATCATCTGCATGGCATCAAGACTGGGGATTTTCTTTTGCCAAGGCAGTTGGTTTGCGGAGGATTGCATAAACCGCTCGGCAGATTGGGGGTAAATATTAATGCAGTTGTGTTGTTGATTGTAGGGGCCAATATATTCTGGACGCGTTACCGCGTATAAACCTATAGCCGGTGTTGCAACAGCATTAGCCAGATGTAACGGGCCGGTATCGGGTGCAATGAGTAAATCAACTTGTTCAAATACGGCAGCTAATTGGGTTAGTGTTGTTTTTCCGACTAGATTAAGAACGTTAGCTGTTGTCTGTGCTTGAATAGCTTTACTTAGTTTGATTTCTTTTTCACTGGGACCGCCTGTTAGAACAATTTGATACTCAGGGTGATTTTTCTGTAATTCATTAAACAGCGTAATATAGTTTTCCGTCGCCCATGTTTTTTCCTGTGTTGATGCCATTGGGTTAATAGCAATCCACGATTGATTGGGTTTTAGCTGTTCTTTTGCCCAGCCTGTATCTATAGAATTGACAGGCAGCTTTAAGTCCTCGGCACTGATACTGATTTTATCTGTAAGACCCGAAAACTTTTGCGCTAGAGCAAAAAATATTTCTACTTGATGCAGGTTTTTCGGTAAATCATACGCGGTATCGACAAATAAATGATGTCCTTCACGGGAATAGGGTTTTCCAAAGCCAGTTTTATGATCCGCGGGCAATAGCATCATAACCAAGTTACTAACGAGGCTCGTTTGAAAGCTAATGAGTTGTCCAGTATTATTATTTTGCCATTGATGTTTTAATTGCCAATAATCACGGATAGAGCGTGGTTTTTTGATTGGCACAACATTGATTTCGGACACTTCTGATAATAAACTGGCGATAGGCTGGTCGATCAGCCAGTCAATTTGCGTTTCAGGAAAAGTCTTTTTTAACAAGCGCACAGCCGGTAATAACATCAGTACATCGCCAATAGCGGATAATCTAAGTACTGTAATTTTTGTGGGGTGTGTTTGTCCAGTCATAAGCAATGTTTAGATTTTATTATTGATGATGAGGGTGTGTGTTGACGATAGGAATCGCATGGCTATTATGCGCTTCATTCCTCAGCAGATCTTATAGGCTTTAGTTCCGAGTATGATTGAATGCCCCCTAAACCTTTGCTGCTTAGTATAATGCAAATTATAAGCTTAGGCTCTTGGATCTTCGCAAGTTCTAATGCCTGTTAAACATTTTAAGTTGACCACTCTCAACTAACGGCTCAGAATGCGTTCAATAGCACCGCCTGTTTTATCAGCGGGTCCACGATTATTTTGAATGAAGCGGGTGGCGTTATTGATTAAGGTTTCTTTGGTCATTGGCTGAGTCATAACTCCCCCAAAAGCCAACCGCCACCACTCGCGTATACCAGCGTCGGCAACCCCAGCTAACAATGGCTTACTAGATCGTTCAGCATCATCTGGAAATCTGGTTAAGAACAACGTGCGAGGCCGATCCGGATAAAAATCCGATCCCCTATTATGTTGAGGATGGTCTGCACAAGTTTTGGAATGCGGTATTCTGGCGCATGGATTTGCTCGCGTCCGGTGTGAAACATGTGCTGAGAACTTTTTGATCGCCTATTCGTGCAAAGGCCCTGGTGTCTGTTCATCCTGCAATAACAAATGCATGTTCGAAACAGCTGCCCACTGGGTCGAACATCGATTCCCTCAGGTTCCAGTCAGACAGTGGGTGATAGAACAGACCCTAAGAAAGCATTGCCCTGAAGCACCGCTCAGCGCATAATACGAGGCATCACTTATATTCATCGTTTTGGTTCGAAGCTATAACTCTTTGGAACGGGTTTTTATCGGAACATTACTTCATAACTAAAAATTATAATAATTCAATAGGTGAATATATTGAACAGTGATAATAAGATTCAAGATCCGTTATTTAAAATGGATAATATATTTTAGGGCGGTTATCAGTTTAGGCATATTTTCATAATCGGCTTGTGTTTGCTAGTTAATATGTTAGGTGGCTTTGATGTTGCGGCTATGGCTGTTATTGCAAATTCGATTGGTGCAGACTTAGGGTTAGGCTTCGATAAAATCGGTTTGGTATTTGGTTTTTCCTCGGCAGGAATGATGCAAGGAGCTATTTTTTAGCGCCTCTTTCGGATATTTTTGGTCGCCGAAATGTCATTTTGTTTGCTTGTTTTTTTATGGCAATTACTGTCGATATCACAGCCTATGGAACGTCGTTAACATCTTTAATTATGCTACGATTTCTTAGTGGACTCGCTGCAGGTTTTATGACGCCTGATTACAGTTGGCAGAGTATGTTTGTGCTGAAAAGAGATGCTCCGGAAATCGAGGTAATTGTGGATACGACGAATCACGCAGCGGGTAATCAACCCTTCTATCCGCGCCATGAGTAGACCTAATGAGTAAACCTATGACAAATCGACTATCCCAGGAAACCTCCCCAATGATCTCGACGCTTAACGATCTCGCAAAGTTGGCAAACTACTCGCTCATGGACAGTCTCAACTGCGATCCTGACGCGAAAGCACACGGCGCCGACCACGCTCCGCGACAAGTCTTCACGGGCCACTATGTTCCCGTCAATCCCACACTCATCAAAGATTCCGAGTATGTCGCGCACAGCAAAAACTTTTTTCGGGAACTCGGTTTTGCCGATAGCATGGCTCAGTCGGCCGACTTCGTTCGCATGTTCTCTGGCGACCTTGCGGACGTTCCAGAGCCGTTACGTAAGATCGGTTGGGCGACTGGCTACGCACTTTCCATCTTTGGCACCGAATACTACCAGCAGTGCCCATTCCAAACTGGCAACGGATACGGTGACGGTCGCGCAGTTTCGGTGCTTGAGGCCATCATCAACGGTAGTCGTTGGGAAATGCAACTGAAAGGTGGCGGCCGGACGCCATACTGCCGCGGCGCGGATGGTCGCGCGGTCTTGCGCTCGAGTGTCCGCGAGTTCCTGGTACAGGAGCACATGCACGCACTCGGCGTGCCCACGTCACGGTCTTTGAGTTTGTACGTTTCGAAAACGGAGAAGGTCAAACGACCGTGGTACTCGGAGGGCTCACACTCACAGGATCCTGACACGTTTATATCGGAGGCAGTAGCCATTTCGACGCGCGTCGCACCGTCGTTCATTCGGGTCGGCCAATTAGAGCTATTCGGTCGCCGTGCCCGCAAGCAGGAACACCCGAAAGCGATGGAGGAACTCGAGATGATCGTATTGCATTTGATCGATCGTGAGTACGGTGACGTCATCGACCAGACATTAACCACCGCAGAAAAAGTGGTGTTGCTCGCGCACGAATTACGCAGCCGTCTTACGTCGCTGGTGGCGAACTGGATCCGCGTTGGCTACTGCCAAGGCAACTTCAACAGCGACAACTGCGCAGCCGGTGGCTTTACACTCGACTACGGCCCATTCGGATTTTGCGATGTATTCAATCCACAATATCAACCATGGACAGGAGGTGGGCATCACTTCTCGTTTATGAATCAACCCTTGGCAGCGGAACGCAATTTCGAGATGTTTTGCACGGCGTTGCGACCGTTGCTGATATCGAATCAGGACGGCCTAGGGCAGCTCGACGAGATCGGAAGGGGCTTTGCGAAAGTGATGCAAGCGAAAATGGAGAAGATGTGGGCTGCAAAACTTGGGCTTGACACTTTTAACGCGGCCTTGTTCAGTGAGCTTGCTTCGCTGATGGTGCAAACGCCTGTCGATTACACCCTCTTCTTCCGCGAGCTCTCGATGCTCCCTGACGACATAGTCCCACTCAAAAAAAGCTTCTACCAGGACTCCGAAGAGATGGATAAGCGCTGGCCAGAGTGGCTCACACAATGGAAATCGCTGATCGCCAGCACCACCGATGCGAATGCGGCTCCACTCCGCTCCCGTGAGGAGATTGCTAGGCAAATGAAACTCGTCAACCCAAAATACAGTTTGCGAGAGTGGTTCCTTGTGCCTGTGTATCAGCAAGCGAGCGCAGGGAACTATTCCCTAATTCGAGAACTGCAGGAAGTTATGACGCAGCCCTACGCGGAGCAGTCGAAGGACGTCGAAGAGAAATACTATAGACGGAAACCGTCTGAGTTCTTTGAGGTCGGTGGATTGTCGCATGTGAGCTGCTCGTCATGATTTTTCAAAAACTGATCGGCGAGGGAGATATATCTACCAAAGAAGTGATCGTCGCCTACCACGAGCGGACAAAACACCACTTCAACCGCTACGCGTAGGCGCTTGGCTACATGCACTGGGCGACGCAGCCCGATCTGTTTCGGCGCTACTCGGGAGCGTATCTGGTTCGCCTACCTCTACCTAAAGTAGGCCGTCCGCTGCCTTATTGGCAGCTGGTAGCAGCATTATGGGTAGCCAGTTTGATTTTATCTGGTTTTCTCAAGCTGGCTTGTCGCTGACGCCTTTATCTCCTTGGTTTCGGTTATTTTTACTGTTCAACAAAAGCGCGTTCAATGACATAATCACCGGGATCGCCTATGCGAGGCGATACCATAAAACCTCTGGAATTGAGCAAGTTTTCGGTATCTTTCAGCATTTGTGGGCTTCCACAGATCATCACTCGATCATCTATAGGGTTGAGTGTCGGTAAGTTGATATCCTCAAATAATTTGCCGGAGTTAATAAGGTCGGTAAGGCGACCTTGATTTCGGTATGGCTCTCGGGTTACCGTAGGGTAGTAAATGAGCTTTTGGCGTACCTCTTCAGCAAAGAATTCATGATTCGGCAGCTCGCTTTCAATAAAGTCAGCGTAAGCTACGTCACTGATATGACGTACACCGTGAATCAACACCACTTTTTCAAATCTATCGTAAACTTCGATGTCTTGAATCAGGCTTATAAACGGCGCTAAACCCGTGCCGGTACAGAGCAGGTATAGGTTTTTTCCTGGCTTCAAATCATCAATCACCAGCGTGCCGGTTGGTTTACGGCTAACTAATACCTCATCGCCTACTTTTAAGTGCTGTAGACGTGAGGTTAACGGGCCATTGGGTACTTTAATGCTGAAAAACTCCAGGTATTCCTGATAGTTAGGGCTGGCAATACTGTAAGCTCGTGTTAGTGGTCGGCCATCGACTTCTAGTCCTATCATTACGAACTGTCCATTTTTAAAACGCAAGCCATCGGCTCGTGTGGTTTTAAAGCTAAATAGGCTGTTATTCCAGTGATGTATGCTAAGTACGGTTTCGGTAGAATATTTGCTCATAGGTGTGATCTATTTATTATTTAATTGCCGCTGTGATTACGGGAATAGTGTCAAACAGATCGGCAACTAGGCCGTAGTCTGCGATTTGAAAAATGGGGGCATCAGGATCTTGATTAATTGCCACCACAACGCGGCTATCTTTCATGCCATAGGTATGTTGTACTGCGCCAGAAATACCCACCGCAATATAAAGCTCAGGCGCTACCATCACGCCTGTTTGCCCGACTTGTATTTCATTAGCCGCATAGCCCGCATCTACCGCAGCACGAGTTGCTCCTAAAGCAGCGCCAAGTTTTGCCGCCAAAGGAGAGAGTACTTGTTCAAAGTTCTCTGCGCTGCCTAAAGATCTGCCACCTGATACAACGACTTTGGCTGAGCTTAAAGCGGGGCGATCTGATTGAGTGTGCTTTGCCGCAAGCCAGCGCGTTTGTGTAAAAGGCACGGGCACATCAATGGAGCTTATTTCAGCACTGCCTTCCTGGCTGGCTGCGGCAATAAAATGGCTGCTATGAACGGTCAATACCTGCATTGCATCTTGGCTTTGAATATGGGTCAGTATGTTGCCGGCATAAATCGAACGTACATAACAATTTTCAGCTTGAATTTCCAGCGCATCTGAAATCATCGCAACATCAAGTAATGCTGCAGCACGCGGTAAAGTATTGCGACTGAATGAGGTATGTGCTGCCAAAATCACCCTATAGTCAGAACTAATGCTGACTAGTAGTGTGGCAATATCTTCAGCCAGTGGATTTTCTAAATGCGCAGCCTCGGCTTTAATCACCTTGGCGACACCGCTAACGTTAGTAAGATGAGATGCAATTGTGTCCAGCGCACTACCGACAAGCAATACATGCACCGGGGCTTGCCAAAACTGTGCGGCAGTAATCGCTTGCAGGCAGGCTGGGTTTAATTGCTGGCCATCGTGTTCGGCTAATACAAGTATATTCATAGTGTCACTCCTTCATGGTCGAGCAATTTGCGTAACAATTCATCTACGCTGGAAACCATCATGCCTGGTTTTCTCGGCGCAGGTTCGGCAAGCTTAAGCAGTTTGAGACGTGATTTTATGTCTACCCCTAAGTTAGCCGCCGGAATTGTGGTAATCTTTTTTTTGCGAGCCATCATTAAGTTTGGCAACTTTACAAATCGCGGGTTATTGAGACGTAAATCAGCGGTGACCACGGCGGGCAAACTCAATGCTAGGGTTTCAGTACCTCCGTCTACTTCACGCATCACTTGCAACTCGTTATTTTCGAGTTGCAAGCTAGAAGCAAAAGTGGCTTGCGGGTAATTTAATAGCGCCGCTAACATTTGCCCTGCCTGCCCTGCATCATCATCAATCGCTTGTTTACCTAGGAGAATTAAATCGGGCTGCTCTTGTTCGATGACCGCTTTTAATAGCTTGGCCACCGCTAAGGGTTGTAGCTTGCTATTCGTTTCTACCAAAATGGCACGGTCAACACCCATGGCTAACGCATGGCGCAAAATATCTTGATTGGCACTGCTGCCTAGTGATACGGCAATGATTTCACTCGCTTTAGCTTGTTCTTTAAGTTGTAAGGCCGCTTCAATGGCATTTTCATCAAAGGGATTCATGCCCATCTTGACTCCATCAGTCGCTAAATCCGTTCCGTCTGCATTAATGCGTATTTTTACGTTGTAATCGACCACGCGTTTGACCGCGACTAATATTTTCATGACAGCTTCCTTTTTGCAATTTCTGTACGTTGTATAGTAAAGTATGTCGATGTACTTGTTAAATGAATTATAATGATAATATATATCTATAAAACCGATAAATATAACTATGAAATATAGCCTAAGACAATTAGAGGTTTTCGTTAGCGTTAGTCGAGCGCAAAGCGTATCACGCGCCGCTGAAGAGCTGTCTTTATCGCAGTCTGCTACCAGCTCGGCATTGGCTGAATTTGAACGTCAGTTTAATTTGCAACTATTTGATCGCATCGGCAAAACTTTGCGTATAAACGAAACTGGTCAACAACTCTTACCACGTGCGGTCGAATTGTTAGATCGCGCGCATGAGATTGAAGTTTTATTGCAAGGTAATAGCTGTTTCGGCCATATAAAAATAGGGGCAACTTTAACGATAGGCAATTATTTGGCTAACATACTCGTTGCTCAGTTTTTACAGCAACATGCTGAGAGCCGTATCCAACTACAAGTGCATAACACCCAGACTATCGTTCGACAAATAGCGAATCATGAGTTGGACCTTGGGTTGATTGAAGGCGACTGTCATCATGCCGATATAGCAGTGCAGCCATGGGTCGCTGATGAGTTAGTCGTCTTTGCAGCACCGGACCATCCTTGTGCTAAGCTAAAACAGGTGAGTATGGAGCAGTTATTGCAGCAGTCGTGGATATTGCGCGAAAAAGGATCAGGTACCCGAGAGACTTTTGATCACGCTTTTCATAATTACCATGCATGTCTTAATATAAGGCTTGAACTAGAACATACTGAGGCCATTAAACGTGCAGTGGAATCAGGTTTGGGTATCAGCTGTATTTCTCGCTTAGCATTGAAAGACGCTTTTCAGCGGGGTAGTTTGGTGCCGCTAGCAACACCACAACTGGATTTGAGTCGCTTTTTCTATATACTTTGGCATAAGCAGAAATACCAAACTACAGGCATGCGCGAGTTTATTAAGCTGTGTCAAAAAATCAGCGCTGGTGTAACACGTAGTGATTTAATTAACCTGCCAGAATTTTTTAAGGGACAAGTATGAAACGTGACGTAATGCATTACGATATTTTGATTGTCGGAGCCGGTCCTGCGGGGCTGTCTGCGGCTATACGAGTAAAACAGTTGGCGCTAGAAAGCGGCAGAGAAGTCAACGTCTGTGTATTAGAGAAAGGTGCGGCAGTCGGGGCGCATATTCTTTCTGGTGCGGTGTTTGATCCCATTGCGCTGCAAGAACTGATACCTGATTGGCAAGCATTAGGTGCGCCACTAAAGACCAAAGTGAGTCAAGATCAACTTACTTTGCTGAGTAAAAATCAGGCTTGGGTGATTCCCCACTGGCTATTACCGCCATTGATGAGTAATGCAGATAATTACATCATTAGCTTAGGTTCACTCTGCCAATGGTTAGCCGAACAGGCAGAAGCATTAGGTGTGGAAATTTACGCTGGATTTGCTGGGCAACAAGGCTTGTATAATGAGCAAGAACAGTTAGTTGGTGTGATTACCGGCGATATGGGACGTGATACCAAAGGAGAGCCAGGTCCACAATTCACTGCCGGCATTGAAATTAGAGCTGAATATACACTGATTGCTGAAGGGGCTCGCGGCTCGCTGACTCGCGAATTAGAGCAATATTTTGATTTGCGGAAAACCTCATCCGCTGAAAAATATGGCTTGGGCTTTAAAGAAATCTGGCGGATTCCTGCCGAGCAACATCAACCAGGCTTAGTGCAGCATAGTTTGGGTTGGCCGCTTAGCTCCGATACTGGTGGTGGCTCTTTTGTCTATCACTATGGTGAGCAACTTGTGGCGGTAGGGTTTGTGGTGCACTTAGATTATGCCAACCCTCACCTGTCACCTTTTGATGAATTTCAGCGCTTTAAAACCCATGCCACCCTGCAGGCTTTGCTGAAGGGAGGTAGTCGTTTAAGCTACGGCGCACGAGCGATTAATGAGGGGGGTATGCAAGCGTGGCCGGAGATGATTTTCCCTGGCGGCGCTTTTATGGGTTGTAGTGCAGGCATGGTTAATGTGCCACGCATCAAAGGCAGTCACAACGCCATGAAGTCAGGTATGTTGGCAGCAGAGGCGGCGTTCTTTGCGTTGGGTCAGCACTCCGAACAAAGACTATTGCATGACTATCCCAGTGCATTACGCAGATCATGGCTGTGGCATGATTTAGACGCGGTACGCAATATCAAGCCCATGCTGACTAAGTTTGGCACTTGGGGCGGCTCATTACTGGGTGGCATGGAGATGTGGTTAGCCGCCTTTAAGGTTCGCCTACCATGGACTTTGCAGCATCAGTTAGCCGATCATGCATGTACACAGGAGGCCAAGGATATGCCACGAATTGATTACCCCAAACCTGATGGTGTCTACAGTTTTGATAAATTGAATTCAATTAGTCTGAGTAATATTGCCCATGAAGGGAATCAGCCTTGTCATTTGCAGTTATTGGACGCTACCGTCCCAATACAGGTGAATTTGGCTTTATATGCTGCACCGGAGCAGCGCTATTGCCCCGCCGGTGTTTATGAGATTGTACAGGTGGAGGGAGTGTCTGCATTGCAAATCAATGCGCAAAATTGCATACATTGCAAAGCTTGCGATATCAAAGATATGCAGCAGAATATTGTATGGGTGCCTGCTGAAGGTGGCAGTGGCCCCTCTTATACCGGTATGTAGCGTATCTTTACCCTTCTCAAGCAAGGCGGGAATGGTTAATGGGCTTGCTTATTATAAGTAGTCAAGCTATGGATGTAATGCTTTAGGGCAGCTAAGATAGGTTGATTGGACCACTACAGTTTTATTGATATGTCAATATACTTATTCTGTTATTGCAAGTGGAGCGCTGAGTGGGCCAGGGCTATTTTTGGGCGTCTATAATGTTATAGCATTAGTCTGTAGCGCTTTCTTGTTTATGCTGCGAAGTTTCAAAACCGTGCTGTTTGGTTGGTGACTGGGCGACAAATAGTCAATGTTTGGCTCTTTAATATTATTGTGATTGTGGTTTATATATCTGTACTGACTCAACTATTTTTAACGATGTCAGGTCCTATAATTTCATTCGCATTGGTTGTGCATGCAACGATTATTTTAGTCCAAACGATTAAACCAAGAATGAAAAACTTTATTTGGTTATCAGTCACTATTTTTTTGATGGCTGCGTTGACTATTTTACTGTGGGATATGCAGGACTTCTCTTTAATACAAAAAATCATGGTCTTTATGTTAGTAGGCCTAAGCATGTTAGCGGCAGTCTTTAAGGTTCAAAAAATGACGAGAGTTATCAATGTATAAGCAAAGTGGTTGATAGAGCTAATTTTTTTAAGCGAACAGAAATTCTTTAGAAGTGAACCATGTGACGTCTTTCCATAACAATAGATACCAGCTTATTTTATGGGCCCATTTATTTTGGCAGAAGTATCTTTTTTTAGATGCGTTGCCATGTATGTAAACTGCTGCAAGGAAATTAACAACAACGTACTAAATGCTTGACGCATAAATTATCCATGTATAGTATAAGACATAATATGGCAAAAAATAATAAAATTAAAGATGAGTTAGGCAAGCATGTTCTCATAGATTGCAAAGGCGATATTGCCCATATGCATGAAGATGTTTTATCTGAAATAATGCGCAAGGCTGCAAAGCTTGCGGGCGCGACAGTATTGTCCGCTAATTTCCATCAGTTCGGTGGTGATGGTGGTATCACGGGTGTGTTAGTGCTTGCAGAATCCCACATTACTGTTCATACATGGCCCGAATATGACTATGCGGCCTTTGATATTTTTATGTGCGGTGACTGTGATGTTGATAAAGCGGTTGATGTTATACGTGCAGCATCAAAAGAATCAGTCTTTGACATAAAAAAAGTAGCGCGAGGCGTCGGTTACACATGCACTCATTAAGTAATGAAAGTAGATTAAAAATAATGAAAGCTAAGGAAAAATCATGAAATTAATGCGCTATAAGCTTATGTTTATTTTGCTATCCATAATGCTGACAGCTTGTACGTCAGATGAAGATAGGAGGCGTGAGCGCCAAGCAATAATGACCACACAATTAACCGAGCAAGTTCAGCAGACTGAAACGCAGCTCAATTCATTAAAAAAACAGATTAATAGCGGTTTAGTAAAAAATGCTGTGTTATTAAAACTGTATGGTGAGGCAGTAAAACGCTATAAGCCAGAACTTGCTGAGTTAATAGATGCCTTAACAAAAGATGCAACCTCCAATGGGCCTATCTTTCAATCTTTAATGCTGAGGTTTAAAGAAGCACAAGCGGGAATGTCTATTGCGGTAGGTTCGGAAAGTGGGTTGAATAATATGATACAAGAAATGGTATTAATTGATGAAGCTGCAAACCCTGCTGTTTACAATATGATCTTAACGGATCCTATCAATGTATTGGCTGATATGTCTGACGGCAAACTCGGTCGTGTTGAGGCGATGAGTAAAGAAGCAATGAAAGCTGCAGATGGGGGTGAAGAGTCTTATCAGGGCAGCCAATTAGTAGGTAACCCTAATTATGGTCAATGGCAGAATAATAGTAGCGGTCAGGTGTGGATGTGGTTAGGGGCGTATTCGATGTTTAGTAATCTACATCGCCCTGTTTATTATAATAATTGGTCAAGAGGCCGTCATTATAGTTATTACCATGATGTTGGGCGCCGCCAATACACATCACCCTCCCAATATAAACAACAGCAAACGACTCAATCGACAGCCAAAGCCAAATTTAAAAAACAAGGTAAAACGTTTGCCAGTCCTTATGCAAAGACAAGAACAGGGGCAACGTCGACCACAGTTAGACCTAAGTCGTTAGCGAGCAGTAATAAATTTAAAAGCCCATATTCATCATCAAATAGCTCATCAAGTTCGGCTAGAAACAGCAATGCCAGAATAAGTCGTGGCACGAGTCGCGGTAAATAAGCTAAGTTACTATCGGGAGATATACATATGTTAGACGAATCTACGATCTGGATTGCAGGAATCATCTGCATTGATCTTGTATTGGCAGTCATTGCAATTACAGCTTATCGCTACTTTCAAAGTGTGACACAAGGGATCAATACAACGGAGGAGCTCTCTAAAAAAGATAATTTTGCCTTTGGGATTGCTTTTGCTGGTGGTGCATTGGCATTAGCTCAAATTATAGCCGCTGCGGTAGGTGGTGATCCTGCTGAAAATTACCTTAATGAAGCTATTAATGTCAGTATCTATGCACTTTTAGGCATTGTATTGCTTCGTGTCGGTGCATTAGTTAACGATAAGATGAACTTTAATCAGTTTTCTTTAACGAAGGAAATTTCAAAAGAGAATATGACAGCGGGCATTATTCAGGCAGCAAACTATATTGCCTTAGGTATTATTATTTCAGCCGCTATTCATTGGATCGAAGTTGAATCGTATGAAGGTGTTTTATCTGTACTATTTACGTTTATCACGGCACAAGTAGTTTTATTAGGTGTTACACGCTATCGTGCCGGCGTTTATGCAAAACGTCATAATGGCGCCTCTTGGCAAAAAGCATTACAAAAGGGTAATCCTGCCTTAGCTATTCGTTATTTAGGCCATATTATTGCAACAGCTTTGGGGATTAATGCCGCAGCGCATTTAGTGAGCTATTCGCAAGCAGAGCCTTGGTTTGCAGCTATTATCTGGTTTGGCTGTTCCGTTTTAACGGTCATTGCTATTTCATTGTTAGCAGTCTTTGCTCGCAGCATAATCCTAATGCGAATAAATACCACGCAAGAAGTTGATGAACAACAAAATATTGGCGTGGCTTTTATAGAGGCTCAAATCTTCGTTTCAATGGCCCTTGTGCTAGATCCCTTGTTACTTATTATTGATACATCACTATAAGAATGGCAGATATACCATCCGCTAAAACAACGGGCTACACCTTGCTAAGGCACGATATAGTGCTAATTGGAATAATGGCGGTTTTGGCTGCCTGTGGGCTGATCTATGAATATTTACTAGCCCATTACGCAGGCCGAGTCATTGGCTCCACCGATACTGCGGTCTATAGCATGATTGGCATTATGATAGTTGCTATGGGAATTGGCGCCTTTTTAGCAAAATGGATAAAAAATCCTTATCGAGGCTTTTCATACCTAGAACTGATGATTGGCGTATTTGGTGGTAGTGCAATCTTACTGATCGCAAGCATTATCGGCTTAAGTTATACCTTGCCTCAACAACTGCAAGCCATTTACGGCATCGATTCAAGCATTGCAATGGAGGGGGGTATCATTGCGATTATTCAAAAGATGGCTTCTTATACTCCCTATGTTTTCGGCTTTATCTTAGGCGTTATGATAGGGGTTGAGATACCGCTAATAGCCAGAATACGTGAGGATCAACATCAAACCCATCTTAAGCACAATATGGGCACAGTTTATGGTGCTGACTATATCGGTGCAGGTATTGGGGCAGCGATATGGGTCACAATATGTCTTAAACTAGACATTATGGTAGCGGCCTTAGGCACGGCCTCTATCAACATCTTAATGGGCCTAGTTTTTTTATATCATTATCAACACAAAATTAAACAAGCCAAACTGCTTTGGGTGTTACATATTGCAGTTTTACTCTTCTTATTAGTGTTGGCCATGGTGGGTGTGAAAATGACCAATGGCATTAATGCCACCTTCTTTAAAGATCAAGTTGTCTATACGAAAGTAACGCCATACCAACATTTAACCGTTGCAAAACGACATGCAGGAAAAGGTCTTCCGCAAGTCTATAGCTTATATATTAACGGGCGGTTGCAGTTCTCAAGTAATGATGAAATGGTGTATCACAGTTATCTTACATACCCAGCCATGTTGGCTTCTGCCCGACACGATAATATTTTGATTATTGGTGGTGGTGATGGTTTGGCGCTAAGAGATGTTTTAAAATGGGGGCCAGATTCTGTCACATTAATTGATTTAGATAAAGCAATGATCGACTTGTTTTCAGGAAAAGATCAACAAGCACCTAAAGATATTAACGATGTGTTTTTAAGCTTAAATCAATCTTCTTTTTTAGATAAACGTGTGTTAGTAATTAATCAAGATGCCTTTATTGAAGTAGAGTCGATGATTAGTCGAAACACCAAGTTTGACACCATTATCGTTGATTTACCTGATCCAAGTCATCCCGATCTTAATAAATTGTATTCAAATTATTTTTATATCAGATTAAAAGAATTACTTAATGGTGATGGCGCGATAGTTGTGCAATCGACATCTCCTTATCATGCTAAAAAAGCCTTTATCTCAATTGGTAAATCAGTGGCTGATGCTGGGTTTATAACACAGCAATATCATGCCAATGTGCCAACATTTGGTGAATGGGGCTGGACTATTGCAACGCAGCATGGCAAAAGTGCATTGGATAGAATCAAAGAGGTAGAAACACTACCTATTGAAGATCGGTGGCTTTCAAAAGCAATGATGGAAGGGGCGTTTGTATTTTCGCCATCCTTTTATGACAGCACATCTGAGATCAAAATCAATAAACTCGGCAGTCATCAACTTTATTATTATCATCGTGATGCCTGGACGCAAAATGAAGGCTTATTCTTGTATTAACAATAAGTCATTCAACAGATTAAACAAGCGTATATTTTGCTAGGAAGTAAATAATATTGAAGTAAATGGAACTTTTTTTGTTGATAAATGCCATAATATGGCATTGCAATGTAACGCGATGATAAAAATCATTCTAAATAGTTGGAGCAACTTTTATGGAAAATGCATTAAATGAATTGGCACACAGCCTGAATACAACCACTACAACTGAAGGATCCTACTTTGAGGCGATATTGACTGAAAGTGGCACCATTGAAGTAATCTGTTCAAATAACACTGAGTTTCCGATTCAAGTTGTTATGACAGAAAAACAAATTCTTGCCGTAACGCATTTGTTTAAGACATCAGAAGTTCAGCCAGATAAAGTGGCTGAATTAAACACTGCATTATTGGAATTAAGCCCTCTTGTACCGTTAAGTTCAACGGGTATGCAAGGTGATAATTATATTTTATTTGGTGCAATGGCGATTAGTACAGACATTAAAGAAATTGTCCATGAACTCGAAGTACAAGCTGAAAATACTATCGATGTACTGGAAGCTATTGAATCATTACTTAATTAAAAAGGTAGAGTGACTATGAGTATTTTAAGAAGTATATTTCAAGCAATTAAAGGTGGAGCTAGCGAGGCAGGCGAAGCCATTGTCGATAGCAACCTAATTCGTATTCTTGAACAAGATATCCGCGATGATGGAAAAGCTATCAACAACGCTAAGCAGAGCCTGAGTAATTTAAAATCAACTGAAATCAGCTTAAAACGTAAGTTAGAGTCGTTAAGCCAAGATATCAGCGATTATGAAACTAAAGCTGTTTCATTACTAGAAAGTGGTAATGAAGCCTTAGCAATCGAAACTGCTGAGCGTATAGCTGAAATAGAAACTGACTTTAATGAAACCAAAACTGAATATGATGTGTTGGCGAAAGAAGTGAGTGATCTAAATAAGCTTATTAAAAATCGTGTAAAGAATCTTGAAAAAAATAAACGCGAATTAGAAAAAGTAAAAACGGTTGGTGAGCTTCAAAAAGCGAGTGCAAGTATTAATAGCAACCTTTCTTCTACCGGCTCTACAGCGAATAGCGTGAAAGATTCTTTGGCCCGGGTTAAAGAAAAACAGCAAAAATGGAAAGATCGTCAAACTGCGGGTGAGTGGATGGAGGATGAGTCACAGGCTTCTGATTTGGATAAAAAATTAGCTGATGCAGGCGTCAGTGGCACAGCAACAAGTAGTGCCAGTAGCGTTCTTGAGCGCTTAAAAGCTAAAAAGACAGCGAGTTAAGTTGGTTTTATTATTGAGAGGGGGTGACGCCCTCTCTGTTAATGCTATTTGCTATTGAAGAGGGCGGCTATGTTTGGTTTCAATAAGAAGAAAGATACAACAACGCGATCGCTTACGAAACCCGTTGAATTAAAAGTAGGTGATATTGTTGTTTTAAACGAGCGACAATCACTTCCCAAAATATTACGAAGCCAAGAGCTTGAAGTGACGGGGATCGGAACACATCAGTATTCAGATGGCATTGAAAAAGAAGTCACCTTTCGATCTATTGATAACAAAACCTACTATATGTCTATTGATGACAATGATGGTGATCCACTATTATGTTTTTCAATCAAAATAGAAAGAGCCGATGTTGAGGCGTTATTTGATCTAGAGCAATTTGCAGGCCTTTTTGACGACAGTAGTTATACACAACTTGACGTTCAATTTATTCCAGACTGGATCAAAGACTGGATTGGCGGAAACCAATACCAACAAACATGTTCAGATGGCGAAGGGTATTACTTTAAAGATGACTTAATCGCAAAAGGGATCACGCCTTCATCAGCTGAAGATGATAGTAGCGAAGCGTTTAGGTTTCAGGAATGTGAATCTAATGATGATTATGGCTTATTAGTTGAAGTGTGGTCGTCAGGAGAAACCGATGTATTTTTGAGTGTATCGACACCATTAGATGTTGTTGCAGAGATGTGGCCTCATGGCAAAAATTAATCCTAATAACAAATGGCAAAGCGAAGTAAAAGCACTGAAAAAAGTGCAGGTTCAATTTGAATTTCAAACAAATCTTAATAAACAGATTACACATGACGCAGCCGAAAACTCGATTAAACCCAGTGATGTTGTCAGAAAAATCGTTGGTTTGCCATTCAAAAAAATTCAAAGAATACGAGTAGGATTATCATTAAATGAAGACGAGTTAAAAAGCCTCGCCATCCGCTACCAATTAGAACCGTCAAATGAAAAAGAAATAAAGCGACGCGTTATGGCAGAAGTTAATCTGCATTATGATGGTGAGAAGGAAAAGAAATAATGCTATTAAATTTTAGGCAGATTTATTGGCGAAAAAGACATTATCTTAAATACACCAAACATAATGATGGTCAGTTCTTTATACGTCTTGGTGGAACATTAGCTCTATTACTGGGTTTAATTGCAATTCATAGTGTGGCTATTTCGTATGTTGAAGCAATGACGCTAGGTGATGCTATCTGGCTGTCCATTACCACTGTAACGACAGTAGGTTATGGTGATTTATCGGCTAGCACAACAGCAGGTCGATGGATTACAGGGATACTTCTTTACACTATTGCTATATCACTTTTAGCGCAATTAGCAGGTGAGTTTTTTGATTATAGGCTAACGCTTAGAAACAAAAAAACGCGTGGTTTATGGAGATGGAAAATGAACGATCACTTATTAATAATCAACACCCCGAATAGCGATACAGTCAATTACCTTAACCGCTTGATCGGACAGATCAGAATTTCACCCGAATTAGAAGAAGTGCCGATTCAAATTTTAACCAGAAAGTTTGATGATGGTTTACCTACAGAGCTTTCCGAACATGGAGTGGCACATTACAGTGGTGTTGCAGAAAATAATCATAATTTAAAAGCAGTGGATGTTGCCGCAGCACAATACATTATTTTAATTGCCCGTGATGCTGACAGCGCCTTATCAGACAGCCTCACATTTGATATTTTAAGTCGAATTAAAGAAATTGGCACAAAAGCAACAATTGTCGCCGAAGTATCAGATGATATTAACCGTGAAAGAATCAAAAATATGGGGGCTGATATTATGTTACGTCCTGTTCGAGCCTATCCTGAGTTAATCGTTCGTTCGCTAGTCGCACCAGGCACTGAACAGGTACTAGAGAATATGTTTACTCATGACGATGATCATATGGTGCGTCTTGATGTAGAGTTTAAAGATAAATCATGGGCAGATATTGTGTGTCGTTTTGTTAATGCAGGCATGGGTGTTCCCATGGCCATTGTGAATAATAATGGCACAATCCATGTTAATCCCTTGCATGATACAAAATGCAGTGGAAAATCAATCATTACGCTGGTTAACGAAACACAAAATGTATCTAATAAACGTGCTCAAGACTGCATGAATGGTTAATAATGATCAGCATGAAAATACCCTATACATTCTATTTACTTGCCGCTATGTGGGGCCTCCAGCTTATACAATCATCGATCTGGCCTGAGCTGGGTCACTATGGAATATTACCCAGAAAAATGGAGGGCGTTGTAGGTATTGCTTTTGCACCTTGGATCCATCATGGCTGGTGGCATTTAATGAGTAACTCAATTCCTTTTGTTATTCTAGGAACATTAATAGAACTTAAAAGCAAAGCACTTTTTTGGGAAGTAACCCTAATCATAATGGTTATAGCGGGTGTAATTACATGGACTTTTGGGAGCAGTGCTTATCATGCAGGTGCCAGTGGCCTGATTTTAGGATATTGGTCATTTATATTAGCGGAAGCTTATTATTCTCGATCAGTTAAATCTTTAATTACAGCTTTGATAGTACTGATTATTTATGCAGGTTTTATCCTTATAGTATTTGATTTTCGTACTCACATTTCATGGGTCGGTCATGTAGGCGGTCTTATTGCGGGTATTGTAGCGGCTAAGTTTTATGCTGGCAGTGAAAAAGAATAATGACGTAAGTTCTATTTGAGTTTTAAGATAAAGCAGAGTCGACTCGATTATTCTGGCGCATAGATTCGCTCGCGTCCAATGTGAGTCAGGCGGTGAGAACTTTCTGATCGCCTATTCGTGCAAAA
>Ga0233443_1000509_pt1 | contig 42199 bp, 41 predicted proteins | sample SI_123_September_2_FD_182784 | JGI IMG/M metagenome (GOLD analysis project Ga0233443, IMG submission 182784) | Seawater microbial communities from Saanich Inlet, British Columbia, Canada - SI_123_September2016_200_MG | ecosystem: Environmental > Aquatic > Marine > Inlet | place: Canada: British...
CACCTTGCTTTTCTGCCATTACTTTGGTTAATGCAGCCGTTAATGTGGTTTTCCCATGATCTACATGGCCTATTGTTCCAACATTGACGTGTGGTTTTGTTCGTTCAAATTTTTCTTTTGACACTTTAGCTCTCTCTCAAATTTAATTAACTTTTTATTTCTTGGTTTTAATATTTACTGGCTTACCTGACTTAATTTGGAGCCCATAACCAGATTTGAACTGGTGACCTCTTCCTTACCAAGGAAGTGCTCTACCGACTGAGCTATATGGGCTTACGAGACTTTAAGATATATTACCGTAATACTATCCCATAATTTGGAGCGGGTGATGGGAATCGAACCCACATCATCAGCTTGGAAGGCTGAGGTTCTACCATTGTACCACACCCGCTTATACTCAGATTAGACTGATAACTATATTTTTAACCTTACTATAAAGACAAATTTAATTTAGAAATGCCAACCATAACTAAACTAACAATTTGCAAATTGATTTGGAGGGGGGAGGATTCGAACCTCCGAAGGCTGAGCCAGCAGATTTACAGTCTGCCCCCTTTGGCCACTCGGGAACCCCTCCAGAATAACGCTTTAAAAATCATAATGACACTAAATCTCACCACAGAGAATTAGTGCAAATATGAGCGGAGTATTTTGATACAGCAACATTGCAGTGTCAACATATATTTTAATGAATTTGACTTTTATTTTAATTTCTTTAAAGAAATAGACACAAATATCATGATACTAAAATAAATATCCATATTATTCATCTAAATTACTTCTTGATTTATTCGGGATAACATCACTTGATTAATATTTTTTTTATGCATAGATACAAATAATTATGGCAACACCCCATTAACAACTACACTTAAATAATAATTAATAAACAATATTTTTTATGATCATTAAGCTAATTTTAGTAAAAAACTAAAGTTTTAAAGATAATGGCCAATACCAAATATAGGCTAAACAGATTTACCTATTTATTTTTTTGAAACTATATTTATTGAGACCATATTTATATCCAAACTGGAGACCACCCATGATTAAAATATATGACATGAGTTCTGGTGAAATCATTAACCAGCCTTCAAAAAATAGAAATAAAAACAATCACAATGAGATTTACAGAGAACAGCAGTTGCAATTAGCAGAAGCATCATACGAACAATCAACTAAAAACAATATAAACGGTGTCATTGCAACCACCAACGCAAGTTTTCTCATCAATAAAATGAACCGATAATCAAGCTATTTTTATCATATAACATAACTAAAATATTCAGAAAATAACCCGCTACAATCATCAAATTCTGATTAAAGCACTCATACCGCAATGACTGATCGGCTATTTATCCATCAGTCATTCCTATACTTTCCCAAGACATAACTCACTCGAAATTAAATTATATAAACATTTAGTCAGAAAAAGTTTTATAATTTCTTTTATAATTTCTCTATAATCTCTTTATATATTAACTTTTTAACTCAAGACTAAAAACTATGGAAGAAATAACTCTCGTACAAATTGACGCTAAAGAAACAACATTTAATGACCGCAATTTAATGAAGGAATTGAGTCAAAAAATCAAAGAAACAGAAATGTTCAAAGATTTTACGGATGATGAAATACATATTCTGACCAATTATGCCAGAGCCTATCAAGTAAACAAAGGAATGCCCATATTACGCGAGGGTGAAGTTGACTGCTACATGTGTCTTGTCACAGAAGGTGAAATCGACATATTCAGAGAATGTGGCAATAATTGTAGATTAAAAATATGCGTTGTAGGCAAAGGACAGACAATTGGTGAAATGTCGATGGTTGATGGCTTACCTAATTCTGCAACCGCTATCGCATCTATCGACACATCAATTGTTTTATTTTCCAAAAGACATTTCGTTACATTAACTTCAGAACATCCTGAAATTGCCTCCATGATTATGTGGAAACTATCTGAATTACTCAGTTTACGATTACGCAAAACCAGCTCTTTATTAGTTGATAGCGCAACCACATCAAAAGGACTTCGAGAAGCAAGAGATGAAGCATTAAAAAAAGCCAAAGACAAATCTGCTTTTTTCGCAGGCATGAGTCATGAACTCAGGACGCCCTTAAATGCAATGATCGGATATGGCGAATTACTAAAAGAAATCAATGAGGAAAATAACACAGAAGTCGAAACAGCTGGTGATAATGTAAAAGCTGTTGACAGTATGCTAAAAGCATCCAAACATCTATTAGAAATGATTAATGACGTTTTAGACTTTTCTAAGGCTGAAGCAGGCAAATTACAAATTTATGTCGAGCCTTTTGATGTTTCAACGTTTATTGATGAAATTCAGGATGTTACCAAAACCTTAATCCATGAAAACAACAATCAACTCAATGTAGAAATAAGCCCTGATATTGGAGACATCACTCTCGACAAATCAAAACTCAGGCAAATTTTATTTAATTTAATCAGTAATGCCAGTAAATTCACCAACCATGGAACAATCACAATCAAAGTTTCATCCACAAAAATTGAATCAGAAAACAATATTTATTTTATGATTTCTGACACAGGTATTGGCATTGATAAAAATCATCTTTCTCAATTATTCAACCCTTATGTTCAAGCCAATGCCTCGATTTCAAGTCAATATGGAGGCACAGGGCTGGGTCTGGCTATTTGCCAAGAGTTATCACAAGTCATGGGTGGCAAAATTGATGTTGAAAGTCAATTACATAAAGGCACCACTTTTCATCTTTATTTTCCACTCAGCCAATAAATATTTTAACAATTCTCAATCATTATGAAACAATATTTAGATTTAATGCGCCATGTCAGAGAAAATGGTTGCAAAAAAGAAGATAGAACAGGAACTGGAACACTCAGTATTTTTGGCTATCAGATGAGATTTAACTTAGCCGATGGCTTTCCATTGGTTACAACCAAAAAAGTACATTTAAAATCTATTATTCATGAATTATTGTGGTTTCTTCAGGGAGACACCAATATTCAATATCTCAAAAATAATGGAGTTAGAATATGGGATGAATGGGCTGACAAAGACGGAAATCTGGGGCCTGTATATGGATATCAGTGGCGCTCATGGGCAACACCGAGTGGGGAACATGTTGACCAGATAAGCAAGCTACTCAATCAAATACAAAATAATCCAGACTCTCGACGCTTGATTGTTAGCGCATGGAATGTTGCCGATGTGGATAATATGGCATTACCTCCTTGCCATACAATGTTTCAATTTTATGTTGCTGACGGCAAACTTTCCTGCCAATTATACCAACGTAGCGCTGATATTTTTCTCGGAGTCCCATTTAATATTGCTTCCTATGCCTTACTAACAATGATGATAGCTAAAGTATGCCATCTTGAACTGGGTGACTTTATTCATACATTGGGAGATGCTCATCTTTACTCAAATCATCTCGAACAAGTTGATTTACAATTATCCCGTCAAATGTACCATTCACCAACAATGAACATTACGGGCAATGCCACTTCAATTTTTGATTTTAAATTTGAAGATTTTATTTTAGAAGACTACCAATTTCACCCCCCTATCAAAGCAAAGGTTGCGATCTAAATATGATTTCATTGATTGTTGCAAAATCTAGTAATCACGTTATCGGACTCAATAATCAACTTCCCTGGCATTTATCTGCTGACCTTCAATATTTCAAAAAAGTCACCATGGGAAAACCCATCGTGATGGGACGAAAAACACATGAGTCCATTGGGAAACCACTGCCTAAAAGAGAAAATATTGTTTTAACCAGTCAAGCAAATTATCATTCTCCTCATTGCACCATCATTCACTCAATTGATGACATTGTTAAACGAGCAAAAACACAAGACATGATGGTTATTGGTGGTGCTAAATTATATCAATCAATGATTCCCCACACGTCTAAAATATATCTCACTATTATCCATCATGAATTTGAAGGAGACTGTTTTTTCCCTGAATTGAGTGAAACGGAATGGCAAGAAGAGGACAGAGAAAATCACTTTGCAGATGAAAAAAACCCGTACGACTACAGCTTTATAAGATTAATTAGAAATTCTGACTAAAGAAAGATGGGAAAAACTTAGGCAATCATTTTCCCATAAACAAATAAGGATCCACTTTTTGATTGCAGTCCAAACTATAACATTGGTTTGATGAATCAATTTTCTGTGCTGTTAATTTACCACCCCACAAACATCCCGTATCTATAGCCAACAAATTGGGTTCGTTTAAATAACCTAGGGCAGACCAATGACCAAATATAATTCTAACATCAGTCATTTTACGACCAGGAACTTGAAACCAAGGCATTCCTTTTTGTTGTGTACCAGGCTTATTTTTTTCGTTCAACATCAGTTTACCCTCCTCCGTACAAAATCTTAATCGGGTAAAACAATTTGTAATAAATCGCAAACGATCCATTCCTGTCAACTTTGGAGACCAGATATCTGGCTTATTACCATACATTTCCTTAAAATAACTGGCATAATCAGGGTTTCTCAATGCACTTTCCAACTCTTTTGCACAACTAATTGTGGTTTTCACATCCCATTGAGGAGGAAGTCCTGCATGAATCAGCAAGTTATTGGTTGTTTTGTCATAATGACAAACAGGTCTATGACGTAGCCAACTGATTAATTCATCACAATCAGGAGCTTTTAATATTGCATCAAGAGTGCTTTTTTTACTGTGCTTGAAATTACCATTGGCTATCGCTAACAAATGAAGATCATGATTACCCAATACAGTAATAACAGACTCATCACCTAAACCTTTGATAAAACGTAATACTTCAAGTGATTTTGGCCCTCTATTAACTAAATCACCGACCAACCATAACTGATCCTGCTTTGAGTCAAACTTGATGAGATCCAGTAACCTCATGAATTCATCATAGCACCCTTGAATATCACCAATAGCGTAGATTGACATAAAATTTCTGTTCCTAATGTAAAGCCATCGGAATTGACAGAGTAAATGGAGTAATAACAGCATCGAATGATTTACCATCTTCAGCGATCATTTGATAAGAACCATGCATGCTACCAAGTGGTGTTTCAATGATGGCTCCACTGGTATATTGATAAGCATCACCAGGATTTAAAAAAGGCTGTTGTCCAACAACACCTTCCCCTTTAACTTCAACTTTTTTACCATTAGCATCAGTAATGACCCAATGACGAGAAATTAATTTAGCCGCTATATCTCCCGAATTTCTAATGGTAATCGTATATGAAAACACATATCTATCTTTTTCTGGCAGAGACTGGGCTTTTAGATAATCGGTTTTCACATTAACATCTATTGAATAAAACATGGGGTACCATAAGAAGTTGAAAAGTTACTATCGTCATTGTGCAAGATATGAAATTTTAAAGCAATAATATTTGTAACTATTCAGACCACTCCTCTTGTGCTCCATTTCTGTGTTATAAATATTATTTGCTATACTTAAAAACACTCACACTCTTTAACCTAAATAAATCAGTTGAATCAAAGCGAGAGCCGAACTGATTTATTTAGGTTTACATACCATCTGTTGATGCATATTTCCCAGGAACGCTCTATGAAATGTATTTTCCAACTTTTATTGATAAACATCCTTTTTTTGCCAACACTTAACGTCTATTCTGCCACACCCGCTAATCAATTAATTGATGCCATTATTTCAGGTGAACATAATGAACTGAGATCACTAATTGCCCAAGGAATTGATATTAACTCAAAAAATCAAGCAGGCCGAACAGCATTGATGGTCGGTACTTTCTATGGAAATAAAGTCATGGTTAAAAGCTTGTTAGCTTCTGGTGCTGATGTAAACTTAAAGGATAACAACAATAGAACGGCGTTAATTGATGCTGCAGCCTTCGGTTTTGACGAAATTGTTCGTTTACTCATTACCATGGGTGCAGATTTGAACGCTAAAACAAAAAGTGGTAAAACAGCCTTAACTGGAGCTATTGCTGGCGATTATCAAGTCATTGTGAAAATGCTGATAGAAAGAAAAGTTGATGTCAATTTAGCCGATAATTTAGGCAATAAACCATTGGATATCGCAAAAAGAATGAAACGGAAAAAAATATCCAAATTACTTAAAAAAGCAGGTGCAGAAGAAAGTGCAGAATAAAGCACTGAGAATAATTTTGGTTATAAGGCAACAGGCAATCAATAAACTACCTAACTTAGGGGAGGGTGCAATACAAAATCGTTCAAAACTCAATTGGGGCATTTGAAACCTGTATTTTTAGCGAAAATTGGTTAAAAAATGCGGAATCTCGTACTAATTTTGCATAATTTGAAGCTAATTTATCATGAATTCTAATTTTGAACGATTTTGTATTGCACCCCTTAGGGGATGCGCAATAAATAAACATCCAACTTGCTTGTTTTTTTGTCCGCCTTTTTTGCCACAAAAATAGTTATGTAGAGCGACTACACGCCTATTTTTGTAACAAAAAAGACAAACAAAACTTCTGCGCAATATGGGTAGTTTATTTATTCCGCATTACCTAAGGCAGGCTCTGAGGATTGTATTTCAATCCGCCTAGGTTTCATCGCTTCTGGAATTTCACGTATCAACTCAATGTTTAACAAGCCATTTGTCATATTGGCATGAGTCACTTTAACGTGGTCAACGAGTTGAAATCGTTGTTCAAAATTGCGCTCCGCAATACCGTGGTGCAGATATTGTTTTTCTTTAGGCTGTTGCTTTTTACCACTAACAGTCAATGTATTATTTTCAGCCTGAATGGTTAATTCAGACAAATTAAAACCAGCAATTGCCATGGTAATACAATATTTATCCTCATCCAATAATTCAATATTATAGGGAGGATAACTGGACTGTCCACGGTCATATTGTGTAGCGACATCAACCAATGATGCTAGGTGGTCAAAACCAACAGAAGAACGGTATAAGGGAGAAAAGTCAAAATTAATCATTATGATATCCTTTTTTAAAGCAATATTATTGTATTGACCCATCGTTTGATCGGGTCGATTAAGTTAAACTTGATCAAGTTTGCTACTACCACGGTATACTTACATGGTTGGGATGATTGGTTTGGTTTTCAAGAGAAAAAGTTAAATTTAATGTATTAGTATCTTGCTTTCATTTTTAACTTGGTAAATATTGAATTGAAATATCGGCAAACTCCTTACAACTCATTTAAATTAAAACTTAGCCAATAATGTTTCTTACCTTACCTCAAAAAAATTTAATCAGAATAATTTCACTATGGTGTATCAACCTGACATGTGGAATTAGTTTTCAAATCAGCTTTAACTGTGCCTACTCAATGCTTTTGAAAAGAACGGGCATAGACTCTCTACCAGTATTAGCGGCTGTTGCAGCCTTAATAATTATTGTTATTTCCAGATTTGGAGCAATTATTGTAGGAAAAACCAATTCTGAGAAAGTGTTTTTATTAATTAACACTCTATTTTTATTAATCACATTGGTATTTATTGTTGCGATAATGAAATATCCAGAACAAGACATTCTTTTCTCTTGTTTTTATATTTATGTACTTCTAGTAGACTCACTTTTAATGTTATCAGTGAACATTTTAATTGATAAAAGTTTTCTGCCACATGAAGCAGCTAAAAAAATACCACTGATCAATTCTGGACAAAATATCGGCATGGTCACAGGTGGAATTATGGTTGGATTATTGAGCCACTTCATATTACCCACAGAGTCTATCATTCTAATTTGGCCAGCACTCATGATCATCAGTATCGTCCTTGTACTAATAAAACAAAGTGTTTCTAAAAACTTGCCTATTTACAAAACACCCCATCAAAAACTGAATACATCGATCAGAAAAACGCCATTAATTCAGGAAAAGTCATTCAAACTATTAGCCATCACTATCTTTTTTGTTGGTATAACAGCGGTGATCTCAGAATACATATTTGCCTATATCGCCGATATTACCTTCCCTAATGAGAATGACTTAACCAGCTTTTTTGGATTTTTTGAAGCCACTATTTTTACACTAATAATTTTTAGTAATTTATTTATTACCCAGCCAATTATTAAATGGAAAGGCCTGAATATTGGTTATATTTTTTATGGCATCATTTTATTCATCGGCAGTTTATTGTGTATTATTTATCCTTATTTATTACCCGCCTGTTTACTTAATGGCGGCTACCTCATTGCTAGATCTACCATTTATTCATCATCTAACAATTTATTCTGTTCATTACTTAAAAAACAAGAAAAAGCAAATATTCGTAATGATATTGATGGCCTGGTATTTCCTGCAGGTATCTTTGTCGGTGCCTGTATTTTAATCCTATCTCAAAACCATGTTTCAATTTCTCAAATTGCTGTTTTTGGCTTAGTTGCATCACTATTCATTATCTTATTTGCAACAAAAATCAAAAAACAATTATGCCACTACTTTTACAGTATTCTCAATATTAACAATAATAAACAATCAATAATGACAATTGAGTCTATTCATGCAATTTCTGAAATAAGATGTACTGATGGTGGAATAATATTACTAGACAAATTAAAAAATGAACACGATGTGAATTTAAAAGAGAACCTGATACTTGCCTTAGCAAGTTATCAAAACGCCTTAACAATAAGCGCTTTAATTGCAGAATTTAAGACCAAATCAGACAAAATACAAATTTCCATTATCAAAACGTTATGTCAATTTGATGATTATAGAGCGACTCATGCATTGTTATCATTTTTTAGAACCGCTAATTTTGCATCGTTTGATGTCAGGATTTTTCTGATACATAGTTTAGCAAAAACAATAGACAAACAATTCTGCCCTTTCCTTATTGACGACCTGAATTCTAGTGATGAACGACTCAAATCAAATGCTGTTGAAGCAATTGGCCTACTAAAAGACCCTAAAATAATCGAAATTATTATTCCCTTTCTCACAGATTCCAACAACAGAACAAGGGCAAATGCCATCATCGTGCTACATCAATTTAGAGAATCAAAAAAAATAGCCTTGGAAGAATTGGATTTTATGTTTAACGATAAACAACAGAGCATAATGATTTCAGCCATTTATGTCATTGGCGAATTACAATTAAAGCAATATATAGAACGGCTTAAACCCTTACTAAAATCAAATAATATAAACTTAAAACTAGTAACCGTATTATCTCTAGCAAAAATAAAACACGACAGTTGTATTCAACCGATTATAGAAGTGATGTTATCAGAAGATAAAAAAATTATTGAAAACATAATCAACTCTTTTCACCGAATTCCCGAAAGATTCAGATATATATTGCTCAATAAATTAGCGGAAAAAGCCGATAGGAATAATTTAATTATTATTAAAAATACAATGGAAAATTCAAAACATTTTTTTGAATTTGAAATAGAAATTATCAATGAAAAACTATAATTAAAAATTATATTATTTATACAAAATGCTCACGTCTCAATGCTTGCCTCAAACGATTCATCATGCCCATGGCTGATGCATTATCACATTATCCAGCAGTCACGAATTAACTGCTTGTAAATTCATCATATCGATACTTGACTTACTATGTACAAAACTTTCTAGACTCACTTTATCATTGGTAGACATTTCAAGTATTTTCATGCCTGTTCTGAATTGATTTTTGTAGGGACTGATACTATAAACAATACAAGAAGCGGACAATTCTTTCTTCATATCATCGTAAGGGATGACAAAAGTTGAATTAAAACGTTGGCCTATATTTGAAGGTTGTTTTTGCAGAACGCCAATACCATCGACAGCAATATCAATGATGGGGGCTCTTTCTATGGCAATCTCAGTATTTTCAAGTTCAATAAAACTATCGATATTGATCCTAGGGTGACGTCTGCGTTCTTTCATAACGAGTCCTCGTAAAATTTAATGAATTTGTTCTGAGCTTGCTTGGATTTCATGCATCAAAAAAGGCTCCGTTTTTTCTACCCGACCAATGGTTTCATCCAATGAGGCATGGCTATCGGGTGCTGGATATAAAAAAGCAGATTCCTTTTGTGTAGAAATTTCAATTAATGGGTTTCTAACAGGCTGAACTGTAAAGTCAGGATATATGATGGCACCACCACCTGATGGAATGCCTATACCTGGCCTTTGATTTTCATCACCATTAACGACTTTATTCAGTTGTGGCCAATCACCTGATTCATGAACACTGATAACATAAGGAACCAATTGAAATGTTGGATAACTGTCGATACGGTTATTTTTAATTTGCCATCCCTTTAATCCCAATTGAACGGCACCCGCTGAAATTCCAACAATAACACAACCATTTAAATACTGACGAGCAAGAATATCCTGCAACTGATGTTGTTTAAATAGTTCCCAACCGACTGTTGTATCTCCACCTGACAATAAAATCAGAGAAGAACTGTTTAAGTGTTCAATATTTTTCTCAGAGAAATCTTTGATAAAATGACAATCTTCAATACCAATGGTTTCCATTGCAGCGGTGAAAATATCATAATATTCAGGAATATTCCCATTAGAAGCACCAATATAAGATGCTTTTAATGGGAAATCTAATTGGGCTGACAGCTCTTGTAGAAAGGGTATATCATGCTCTTTCCAAAACAACAATTGACTGTCTGCCATCAAATATATAGGTTTAATTTTTGCTGACATAAAAATTAATACGCTATTTTAGCAGGACGTAATTTATTGGAATAGGATTTTTTCTGACGATAATAATTTTTTAAAACATATTTTTTGCCCTTATCACTGTCAATTAAAATATGGTCATCACCCTCTTTTTCTGCGACCACATTCTTTTTCTTATGAAGCGCTTCACCGCCTGCAAAAGCAACATATCCGCTAGGACCACGCTTCCATAATGTATTATTGGGGTTATATATTTTTTTAGTCACTGAGAATTTTTGATTATGCCCCTTAGACTTTTTATAATAGTTTTTGCATAAAAAGAATTTTTTACCCTCGTCATCATAAACCAAATGATCGTCACCCATTCTGAAAGCTTTGACGGAATCTTTATAATGTAAAGCCTCATCCTTTGAGAAAACATAATAACCATCTGGCCCACGTTTCCACAGTGTTTGATTTGGGCTATAGGGCATTTCTGATGGCTTAATTGAATTACCACCTTTTTTCATTTTGTAATAATTTTTCAATAAAAAGTATTTTCTGGTTTCTTTGTCATAGACCAAGTGATTATCGCCTGTTTTAAAAGCTTTAACACTGTCTTTTGTGTGCAGTGACTCACCTTCGTATGATAAATAATAGCCATCTGTACCACGTGTAAAAAATGATCCTGTGGGTGATGTTACTTGCCTCCCTGTCATTAGTTTTTTAGACTTAGTTTTATTTTTACTATAATATTTTGGCAATAAGAAATGCTCTCCAGTCTCAGAATCATAGACCAAATGATCTTTATCCATTTTTGAGGCACTGACAGAATCCTTATAATGCAATGCTTCATCATCCACAAAGATATAATAACCATCCGTTCCACGTCTCCATTTTACTTTTTTAGATGAAGTAGAAGATGGAGATGAATATTCATCGTCATCTGATGCAACACGCTCATTCGATGAAGATGATAAACTACTGATTTTTGCAGGCTTTAACTTATTAGAGTAAGATTTTTTCTCTTTGTAATAATTTTTAAATGTGTATTTTTTATTTTTTTCTTTATCGATCAAAATGTGGTCATTGCCAATTTTCTTAGCCGTGACACTGTCTTTTTTGTGTAATGCCTCACCGTCAGCAAAAGCCAAATAACCACTCGGTCCTCTTTTCCACAAAGTATTGTTTGGATTGTAGATAACTTTTGCGATACTGAATTTGGTTTTATGACTTTTAGGCTTTTTGTAATAATTTTTACACAAATAGAATTTCTTTTTGTCGCCATCATAAACCAGATGATCATCCCCCATTCTAAAAGCTGTCACCGCATCTTTATGGTGTAACGCTTCGCCTCTTGAATAGAAATAATAACCATCAGGCCCTCGTTTCCATAAAGTTAAATTAGAGGTATAAGGAATTTCAGGATACAGTAAACCGTTGTTGTCATTTTTAGGTAATTTGTAATAGTTTTTTAGTAAAAAATATTTTCTAAGTTCTTTGTCATAAACCAAATGGTTTTCGCCACTTCTAAACTCTTTGACACTGTCCTTGGTATGTAAAGCTTCGCCTTCATAGGTCAATGAGTAACCTTTTTTACCTCGAGTATAAAAAGCTCGTGTTGATGACGACACTCTTTTGCCATTTTTTAACGGCGTACTATCATTTTTCTTTTGATCATAATATTTGGGTAGTAAATAGTGTTTTTTGCTTTCTTTATCATAAACCAAATGATCTTGAGCCATTCTAGCCGCAGTCACTGAGTCTTTATAATGTAATTCTTCACCATTCACAAACAATGAATACCCATCGGTACCTCGACGCCATTTAATTTTTTCGGTCGGTTTTTTGTAGACAGGCTTTGCTTTTTTCTTTTTGCGAACTGAATTAGAAGCAAGATCATCATGAATGATGACGGCAGGACGTAGCTTATTGGCATAGGTTCTTTTTTGACGATAATAATCTTTAAAAATATATTTTTTACCCGTATCTTTATCGATCAAAATGTGGTCATTGCCATCTTTTTCCGCTTTAATGCTGTCTTTTTTATGTAGTGCTTCGCCATCAGCAAAGGCAACATAGCCCCCTGGACCTCTTTTCCATAAGGTATTATTAGGATTGTATATGGTTTTTGCAGAAAGAAATTTTTGACGGTGATTTTTAGGCTTTTTATAATAGTTTTTACATAAAAAGAACTTTTTATCATCGGCATCATAAACCAAATGATCTTCACCCATGCGAAAAGCAGTGACAGAATCTTTGTAGTGTAATGCCTCATCTTTGGAGAAAATGTAATAACCATCGGGGCCTCTTTTCCACAAGGTTTGATTGCTAGTAACAGGCATTACAGCCTTTTTTAAACCATTGTTATTATTTTTAGCCAACTTATAGTAATTGGGTAATAAGAAATATTTTTTAGTTTCCTTGTCATAAACCAAGTGATTATCACCTGTTTTAAAGGCTTTAATGGTATCTTTGGTATGTAAACCATTGCCTTTATAGGACAAATAATAGCCATTTTTACCACGCGTAAAAAATGCTTTGCTTGGCGAATAAACTTCTTTACCTTTTTTTAATCGAGCCGAACTATTTTTCTTTTGATCGTAATATTTAGGTAATTGATAATGTTTACCCGTTTCAGAATCGTAAACCAAATGGTCTTGAGCCATTTTTGATGCGGTCACTGAATCTTTATAATGAATGGGTTCATCATCAACAAAAACATAATAACCATCTGTACCGCGACGCCACTTAACACTGCGCGAAGAAGTTCTGGAACTACTGGGTTTACGTTTTGTCTCAGAAGGTCTGGTGGTAATTTTAGCTATTTTATTTTCATATCGCTTACTACTGGATACACGACTAACGCCAGTGGATGAATCATTGTCTGCAATAAAATAAAAATCACCTGTCAGAGAAGAAGACTCCCAAGGTGTTTGTAAATTTTCTGTCTCTCTTCTAACACCAATTCGAACTTTTTTGAAAACTTGTTCGATGGAAAGTCCTGGCGTTTTCATGTGATTCAGTAAATTTTTAGTATAAGGACTATTTCTCTCCCCTTCACCACCATCAGATGCCGTTGAACCAGGTGATGTTGCATAAGCAATGATGGTTCCTGATGGTGCATCCATTCGTGTTAAACCTTTTACCCCAGAACGAAAACTACGGGCAAATGGGTTATTTCGACAAGCATCTAAAATAACAATATTTAAACGATTTCTAGCGCTTTCCATTTTTCTTAAAACAGAACCCGCTTCGATGGCTTCATCAGATATTTCATCTTCTCTTAATATATCTGCTTTGACAGGCACAAGATAATTAACGCCTTTTGCCTGAATACCATGCCCTGCATAATAAAAAAGACCAGTACCGCCTTTTCTTAATTTATCACCAAAGACACGTATTTCTTTGCGAAACTGTTTACGTGTTACATTTTGTCTAAAAGTAACTTTGAATCCTAGTTTTTTTAAGGCATTGGCAATGTCTCTAGAATCATTTTTAGGATTGATTAACGGTGAATCTTCATAATCAAAATTACCAATGATAAGAGCAAGTCGCTGTTCATTTTTTATGTCTGCAAAAACATAACAAGAAAAAAACATCAAAAATATGATGAGAAAATTTTTAACCAAACGCATGGTAAACTCCATTAGATAAAAAATTATTACATTCAATTTGGAAAATTAATTGAATGACGAATAGGGGGATTAAGTTAGGCACGCCAAAACGAAACAATAACCTTGTTATTATAATATGATTAAAAGCAAACTTTTTCAAATTTAATAATTATAAGCCTCGCTGCCATTCTTCTCTCAACTCAACCAATTCTGGTTGCTTAATTGCTTTATTAATTTTACTCAAAAGAACTTTTTTATCTTGATTTAATACCCCTTTTAAAATCAAGTAGTTTGAGGCATGATCACTGCGAAATATGGTTTTATCTAGCTCCATATTATTCAGTAAAATTTTCATTTCAGTAAATAATGTTATTTGATCCGCTGGTATAAACTGCCCATTAAAACCTGCTGCAAATCGCTCCATGCCAAAGGGAAAAGTGACCACCAATGTTGACAAATAATCAGGTTGAACCTGATTCATTAAAATAGCAGAATTTTCAGCATGTTGTGCAGAAAAATTAATACCACCCAGCCCATTTAAAATCATAATTGAGCTTTTGATACCTGACTGTTTTATTTTAAGCAAGGAATTGAGAGAAGATTCTAATGTTTCACCTTTATCAATATATTTCAGAATTTGATTGTCACCTGATTCACAACCGATATAAAGTAATTTTAACCCCAAATTATTTAACTCAGTTAATTGCTGTACCGATTTGTTTTTAATATTTCGGGGTAAACAATAAGAAGACACCCGTTGAATATTGGGTAAATATTTTTTAATCAATAATAATGTTTTATGTAGTCGCCGAAATGACAACGTCATCGCATCACCATCTGCCAGAAAAATACGTCGAAAAAGTTGTCCCGACTGTTTTATACCCATCAATTCATTTTCTATTTGCTCAAATGTTTTAAAGTTGAATTTCTTTTGTGGTTCAGTATACATGTCACAAAATCGACAATGATTCCACGAACAACCATTGGTAATTTGTAAAATCAATGAATTGGCTTCACTTGGCGGGCGGTAAACAGGTTGAATATGATTTAAGCTCATAATTAAAATATAGCTTAATTATTAATGACTTGCCTAACATTTCTCTCATCATCCAACGGTATAACACAATGGGCTCTTTTGTTAAGTGTCAACATAGCATGCTCAGTCAGTCGTTGGAAATAGGCAATAAAAGCATAAATTTGTTGTTGATCCATTGTTTCTGCCATTTTTTTATCGTCTTGTATTTTTAATATCAATTTTTCTTCCTGTTCTTTTCTCCAATTAAATACTGAATTAAATGAAGGAGGAGCAAGATAAATCAAGTAATCAATTTGTTTAAAAATAGGTCGATAATACAGTTTTAATGACTCATTAATTTGTTTTCTCCATGAACCATCTGGATCATTATTTTTTTCAAGATCATTGATGGGTGAAATTAACTGGTTTTCAGTTTGTGCCTTAATGCCGACACACCAACCTTCTAATATAATTAAATCAGGTTTCCCAATATAGCTGTTCCAATGAGCTTCATCAGCAACATCATCAAACTGCTTATAAAAAATAGGATACCGAATAAGGCTATTTTTATTGGCCATTTTTAATTGTTTGATGACATCTGATAACAATTTTATATTGTGAGTTCCTGGAACCCCACGTACTTTAAATAATGGATGTTTTTTGTGAGACAAATCAAGACGAGCTTGTTTAGTCAAATAAAAGTCATCAATCGATAAAATAATGACTCGTTGATTCATATTCTCCAACAATAGCTTCAAGCACTTTGCCAATGTTGATTTCCCAGAACCTTGAGCACCATTAATTCCAACAATGAAAGGAAGACTGGATGCTTGTGATAAAGACAATAATTGTTGCGCCAGTGGCAACCAAACAGCTTGGGTCAATTGATGATATTTTTGTGGCAGTTTTTCTATTTCGATTAAATTGTTTAAATCAGTACGATAATCCATATTTTATTTTATAAATATCGGATATTAGAAAGCTAATTTAGAAATGAACATGACGCACTTTGTGCAAACTAACAAAATGTTTTAGAATTGCGGATGAAGGCAGATAGTCATTGAACTAAGTAGGTGACCATAATTATCTTAACAAAATTTTCTCTCAAGATTTTTTGACCTTTGGTGTTACTGCTCTGATTGCATAGAGATCTATTCGGTCAGAGTAGTAGTGCCAAAGGGCGGAAAATATTGAGTAAAAATGTTAATATAATTATGGTCACCTACTTATCATCCCTGTCTACCTGTATTCATCCGTGGTTCAAATAAATTGACTCACCAATTACTTACTTTTTATTGGCTGTTTTTGCTTTTGAGTCAGCTGGTATTTCTTCAATCTCCTGAACAACAGGAGGTTTTTCAAGCCTGTGCTCACCTTTTTCATAAATTGTTGCTGCTGAACCAACAATGAGTGGGTCAGGTTTACCGACAACGCCATAATTTTTATTACTATAATCCAAGCTATTCAAAATAAATAACATCGCATTGAGTCGAGCTCTTTTTTTACAATCTGATTTAACCACTGTCCAAGGAGCATCTGCGGTATCCGTATAAAAAAACATGGCCTCTTTGGCTTCGGTATAATCTTTCCATTTATCCAGTGATGCCAAATCAATAGGGCTTAATTTCCATTGTTTCAATGGATCAAGACGACGAGCTTGAAATCGTCGATATTGTTCTTTTCGACTGACAGAAAACCATAATTTATAAAGTTTTATGCCGCTGCGAACCAGCATTCGTTCAAGGTCTGGAGCTTGTCTCATAAATTCAAGGTAATCACCTGGCTTACAAAACCCCATGACACGCTCTACACCTGCACGGTTATACCAAGAACGATCTAACAAAACAATTTCACCTTCGCTGGGTAGGTGCTTGATATATCTTTGGAAATACCATTGTCCTTGTTCAAAGTCACTGGGTTTTTCTAAAGCAACAACTCTTGCTCCACGAGGATTCATATGCTCCATCATTCTTTTGATTGTTCCACCTTTTCCAGCGGCATCTCGACCTTCAAATAGGATGATAATACGTTGCTTGGTTTCTTTGACCCAACCTTGCATTTTGAGCAATTCAATTTGTAGCTCTTTTTTTATTTTTTCGTATTCCTTACGATCCATTTTGGACTGATAGGGATAATTAGCATCGGCAAAAATTTTTTTCTTACCCAATTTGGCAGAAGATTCAGTATTTCCAAGGGTTTGATCTTTGCGGTCTTTTGAAATTTTTGGCAATGTGATGTTGTCAGTATTGGACATAAAAAACTCCTGATAGATTGCAATAAGGGTAAATAATTTATCTAGGTATAATTATATGTCATATCACAAAATAGTTTTTTGACGGAGGTCAATAGGTGGTGAAAAGTTGCATTATATTTTAACAATCAGCCTTAGGCAACTCGCAATAAATAAACTACCCATCTTACTGGCCTTTTTGTCCGTCTCCTTTACCACAAAAACAGTTGAGTAGAATGACTACACGCCTATTTTTATGGCAAAGAAGACGAACAAAAATTCTGCGCAATATGGGTAGTTTATTTGTTGCGAGTTGCCTTACAATTCAAACAACTCACTCAATTGTTGCCCAGGCACTTCTGCTCTCATAAATGCTTCACCCACCAAAAAGGCATAAACCTGATGTTGGTGCATGAGCTTAATATCTGCTTTGGTTTTAATTCCACTTTCTGTCACAACAACTGTTTCTTTAGGAATATTATTTAATAAATCAATGGTGACATTTAAACTGGTCTCAAATGTTTTCAAATTACGGTTATTGATACCGAGTAATTCAGGCTGTAGTTTTAAAGCACGTTGACATTCTTGCTGGTTGTGCACTTCAATTAAAATGTCCATATTTAAGTGTTGGGCAAGCTGGTATAAATCTAATAATTTAGCATCATCTAAAGCGGCAACAATTAATAAAATACAATCTGCGCCAATAGCTCTGGCTTCATAAACTTGATATTCATCAATAAAAAAATCTTTTCGTATGACAGGTAACTGGCAAACGGATTTAACTGTTTTTAAATAAGCATCTGAACCTTGGAAAAAATCAATATCAGTTAAGACGGATAGACAAGTTGCATTGGCTTTTTCATAACTGGTCGCAATGGTTGCAGGGTCAAAATTTTCTTTAAAAACACCTTTACTTGGAGAGGCTTTTTTTATTTCGGCAATGACCGCTGATTGTTGTTTTTCAACTCTGCTTTTTATGGCATTGTTAAAAGCCCTGGGAGCTTGATTACTGACAATAATTTCTTTTAGCTGAACGACTGAACACGTTTTTTTCCTGACGGAGATTTCTTCAGTTTTTCTGTTTAAAATAGTAGTTAAAATGGAGTCAGTCATAGGCTTATAAACTTGAGGTTGTTGTGACTAATTGATTGAGCTTATTTAAAGCATCACCATTATCAATCACGGCGGCCGCTTTTTCGATGCCTTGTTGAATACTATCGGCTAAGTCTGCAGCATAAATGGCAGCTCCTGCATTGAGTAGAACAATGTCACGAGCAGCATTTTTTTCACCATTTAAAACAGATTTAATAATATCCAGACTTTGTTTTGCATTTTCGGCCTTCAATTCAGACAAACTGGCTTTACTCAAACCAAATTGCTCAGCTGAAACATGATAAGTGCTTATTTCACCCTCTTTTAATTCCGCAACATAAGTCTCAGAATTAATACTGAATTCATCTAATCCATCGTCAGAATGAACCACTAAAACATGCTGGCTTCCCAATTTTTTTAATACATTCGCCAGTGGTTCAACTAGACTTTTGTCAAAAACACCGAGTACCTGGTTGGGTGAATTGGCGGGATTTGTTAATGGACCCAGGACATTAAAGATGGTACGAATTGCCAGTTCTTTACGTGGGCCGATGGCATGTTTCATAGCGCTGTGATGTTTTGGAGCAAACATAAAGCCAATGCCAATTTCATCAATACATGTTCCAACTTGTTCAGGCGTAAGATCAAGATTAACACCCGCTATTTCTAATAAATCCGCACTGCCACACTGGCTTGAAACTGATCTGTTGCCGTGCTTAGCAACAATGCCTCCTGCGGCTGCAACAACAATCGCGCTGACGGTTGAAATATTGAAAGTATTGGCTCCATCACCACCTGTACCACAAGTATCAACCATGTGTTTGGTATTTTTGAGTTGTACTTTACTTGATAAGTCTCGCATGACTTGAGCCGCAGCAACAATTTCGTCAACTGATTCGCCTTTTAGCCTTAATGCGACTAGAAATGCACCCATTTGTGCATCGGTAGCTTGACCTGTCATGATTAATTTCATGACATCAATCATGTCATCTTTAGCAATGTCTTTTTGCTCAATTAAAGTTTTTATGGCTGATTGCATGTTCATGATTATTTCCTAAAACAGTCTTTTTTATTGAGAAAATTATTCAGTAATTGGTGTCCGTGTTCTGTCATGATTGATTCAGGATGAAACTGAACACCTTCAATGGCTAGTTCTTTATGGTATATACCCATGATTTCATCAAGTTCACCTTTGTCTGATTCAGTCCATGCGGTCACTTCAAGGCAATCAGGTAATGAGTCTTGGTTAACGACTAATGAATGATATCGTGTTGCCTGAAATTGATTGGGTAGCTTATTAAACACACCTTGGTTATTGTGTTTTACCGTAGAAACCTTGCCGTGCATAATCATTTTGGCATGAATTATTTCACCGCCAAAGGCTTGAGCAATACTTTGATGCCCTAAACAAACCCCTAAAATGGGCTTAATTCCAGAAAAGTGTTTAACCACATCCAATGAAATACCTGCTTCATTGGGTGTACAGGGCCCAGGTGAAATAACAATATGATCTGGGTTAAGTAATTCAATTTGTTTAATGGTTATTTGATCATTTCTAACAACTTCAAGTTCAGCACCAAGCTCACCAAAGTATTGCACTAAGTTGTAGGTAAATGAGTCATAATTATCAATCATTAACAGCATAATATTCTCTACTTATCAGAATTTTGTTCCAAACCATTCTCAGCCATAGCAGCCGCTCGAAAAATTGCTCGACCTTTATTCATGGTTTCTTGCCATTCACTGGTCGGATCAGAATCTGCTACAATACCCGCACCTGCTTGTATGTATAAAGTCTGGTCTTTAATAACCGCAGTACGGATAGCAATAGCAGTGTCCATATTACCTTCCCAGGAAATATAACCAACAGCTCCTGAATAAATACCACGCTTCACTGTTTCTAATTCTTCAATAATTTCCATTGCTCTTATCTTAGGTGCTCCACTGACAGTTCCCGCTGGAAAGGTGGCTTTTAATGCATCCATAATACTGACATTTTTTTGCATTTTACCAACGACATTAGAAACAATGTGCATGACATGTGAATATCGCTCAACCAGCATTTTTTCAGTCACTTCAACACTGCCTGTTTGCACTACTCTACCGACATCATTACGTCCCAGATCAATCAACATTAAATGTTCGGCACATTCTTTAGGATCATCAAGTAATTCTTTTTCTAAATCTAAATCTTGTTGCGGTGTTTTACCTCTAGGTCGTGTTCCTGCAATGGGTCTGACGGTAATTTCCTCTTCTTCAACACGGGTTAATATTTCAGGAGATGAGCCAACAATATAAAAATCTTTCAAATTGAGATAATACATATAAGGCGAAGGATTTAAACAACGTAATGCACGATATAAATTAATGGGAGGTGATTTATAAGGAATTGACATTCGTTGAGATAAAACAACTTGCATCACATCACCATCAACAATATATTGTTTTATTTTGCGAACTGATTCTTCGTAAGCTTCTTGTTGAAATTCTGACTTAAAATCTGCTTCAGTAATGGTATTTTTAGCTTGATCATCATTGCATTTAATAATATTCGTTTTTAATTGCTCTAATAATTCATCTAATCGCTGCTGTGCTTTATTATAACAATCATCATTATCAGTATTTGCATGAACAACAAAAAATATTTTGCCACTAAAATTATCAAAAACAATGACTTCATCAGACACCATTAACAATATTTCTGGTGTATTCAAAAGGTCTTTTTTATCAATATTGAAAAGTTTTGGCTCAATGTATCGAATGGTTTCATAACCAAAATACCCCACCAGTCCTCCAGTAAATTTTGGAATACCTTCAACTTCAGGAACTTTGTATTGTTGGCTATATTTTTCTATCCACGACAGTGGATCATCATCAGTCAATTGTTCTGTTGAAACATCACTTTTAATGGTTATTTGGCTATTATTGATATGAATTGTGGTTTTACAAGGCAAACCAATAATGGAATAACGCCCCCATTTTTCACCACCGCTCACAGATTCAAATAAATAAGAATAATCACCGTTCGCCAGTTTTAAATAACTGCTTAATGGCGTGTCTAAATCTGCCAATACCTCTTTGATAAGGGGTATACGATTATAGCCCTGTTCTACTAACTTATTAAATACCTCTATGTTCACATGAATAATCTCTAAATGGTGCTTTTTTAATAATTTTTAGTTTAGGTAACGCGCAATAAATAAACTACCCATATTACGCAGAAATTTTGTTTGTCTTTTTTGTTACAAAAATAGGCGTGTAGTCGCTCTACATAACTGTTTTTGTGGCAAAGAAGACGGACAAAATAGCAAGTAAGATGGGTAGTTTATTTATTGCGAGTTACCTTAGTTCAAATGACCAATAACCTCATCCATTGAATCAACCACTAAGTCTGGATTGGCATCTTCAATATTATCGCCATGATTATAACCATAACTCATACAAGCAATGCTAAAATTAGCTGCTCTGGCGGCTTTTACATCACTGACAGAATCACCCAGCATTAATGAGTCTGTCGGCTCTACGTTAAAATGTTTGGCGGCATGTAATAATGGTAGTGGATCAGGCTTCTTTTTGGCTAAAGTATCGCCACAGATAACAATGCTAAAATAATCATACAGTTTTAAATCTTTTAACAAAGGAATGGTAAAAGCTTCGGCTTTATTGGTAACACAGCCCAAATGATATTTTTTGCTTGAAAAATGCTGTAACGCTTTTTCAACACCTGGATAAAGCAAACTTCTTTTTGATGTATTTTCTTTATAGAGATCAAGAAAAATAGGGTATGCTTTATTAAAAATATTGGTATCAGGTTCACCTTCCAGTTTCCCTACTAACGCCCTTTTAACCAAACGCTCAACTCCATTTCCTACCCAATTTCTTACTACTGAGTCACCATGTGGCGCTTGCCCAATGGCTTTCATCATTTCGTCAATACAATAAGCAAGATCAGGCACACTATCAACCAATGTACCATCAACATCAATCAGTATTAATTTGGGAGAAAAAGAAGTTGTCATTATTATTTATTCCTGTTTTTTATTTGGCTTTTGCAATTTCGGCTCTCATACCATCAATGGTTTTTTTATAATCATCCGTGCCAAAAATCGCTGAACCTGCAACGAATGTATCTGCTCCCGCTTCAGTAATTTCTCTGATATTATCTGTTTTAACACCGCCATCCACTTCAAGTCGAATATCGTAACCACTCTCGTCAATAATTTTTCGTGCCATTTTTAGTTTTTCTAATGTACTTGGAATAAATTTCTGACCACCAAATCCAGGGTTAACTGACATTAATAACACCATATCAACTTTGTCTAATACATAATTAAGATAATCTAGTGAGGTTGCAGGATTAAATACCAAACCTGATTTACAACCATTTTCTTTGATCAGTTGCAATGATCTGTCAACATGTTCCGAAGCTTCAGGATGAAAAGTAATGTAAGTTGCACCTGCTTTAGCAAAATCTGGAATAATTCGATCAACTGGTTTAACCATTAGATGTACATCAATGGGTGCAGTGATTCCGTGATTTCTTAAAGCGTCACAAACCAAAGGACCAATGGTTAGGTTAGGAACATAGTGATTATCCATGACATCAAAGTGCACAATATCAGCACCAGCATCTAAAACATTGGTTACTTCGTCACCTAATCGTGCGAAATCAGCAGATAAAATGGATGGAGCAATAAGAAAATCAGTCATAATTACCTCGTATGTATATCATTAAAAATGGATGTTAAAGTTTTTTAGGTCTATATTTATTCAGTTTTCGGCTCTCTTGACAACAAATCATTAACGGCATCTTTTGGTTTTTTATTTTGATATAATACCTGATAGGTTTGTGTTGAAATAGGCATTTCAATACCCAATGATTGCGCTAGATGATGAACTGTTTTAGCTGTTCTGATACCTTCAACCGCCTGGCCTATTTTTGCCGTCGCAGTTTTTAAATCATCTCCCTGCGCCAGTGCAATACCTAATCGTCGGTTTCTTGATTGATTATCGGTACAAGTCAAAACCAAATCACCAAAACCAGATAATCCCATGAAAGTGTCTTTTTTGCCACCCAATTTCACACCTAGCAATAACATTTCATTTAAGCCACGAGTTATAATAGCCGCTCTGGTATTAGCACCAAAACCCAAACCGTCGGCAATACCCGAAGCAATTGCCAATACATTTTTAACTGCCCCCCCCACCTGAACACCAATAATATCCTGACAGGTGTAAGTTCTAAATCGTTCGCTGTGAAAAAAGCGTGCAATTTGTTGTGCTGTTTCAATTTTTTCAGCGGCAATACTGACTGCTGTCGGTAACCCCATGGCAACTTCAGTGGCAAAAGTTGGCCCAGAAATAACCGCTATATTTGAAGTAATTGCACCCAGCGTATTGGCAATTATTTCATGCACAAAGCATTGCTCACCTTCATATAAGCCTTTGGTTGCAGAGATAATTGAAATGTTTTTGGAAATCCAAGGTTTAATTTTAGCGGTTACCTCATGAATCGCTTCACTGGGTACGGCTATCAACACATTACTTGCTGTTTTGAGCACCTTCTCAAGATCATTACAAATCATCAAATTTTCAGGAAAATCAATCCCTTTTAAAAAAAATGAATTTTGTCTTTTTTGTTGCATGACTTCTAATTGCTCAGGGTTATTTCCCCACAATTGGACTTCATGTTGATTGGTTGATAATAATATTGCTAAAGCAGTACCCCATGATCCAGAACCAATCACAACAAAAGTACCTGGTTTTGTTTTCATATTATTGCTTAATGTGTCGAAGCATTTGTCTGCGTTGAATTTTTTTGCTGCTCAAGATGTTGCGTGTATAGTGCATCAAAATTAACTGGAGCTAATAATAATTGTGGAAAGCCCCCTTTATTAACTAAATCTGATACTGCTTCTCTGGCATAGGGAAATAAAATATTGGGGCAAAAACTACCCAATAAATGTCCAATTTCTGATTCAGGAAAACCTTGAATGGTAAAAATACCTGCCTGTTGAATTTCTACTAAATAGGCTGTTTTCTCACCAATTTTAACGGTCACTGTCAGTGACAATATCACTTCAATAACGTCCTCTTGAATGGGCTTGGTTTCAGTATTCAGGTTGAGATTTAACTCAGGCTTCCACTCTTCAGTAAAAATTTGAGGTGAATGTGGTGTTTCAAACGACATATCTTTTGTATAAATTTTTTGAATAGCAAATTGTTTTTCATTATTTTTATTTTGTGTTTCGTCATTCATGTTGTTTTCCTAAATTATTATTATTTTGTACTATTGGATTTTAACTTTAATTGAAATGATTGTTACAAATATTGAGGCAAGATGTAGAATTATATGATAATAATTATGTTTTATTTAGAGGTAGCCCTGCATCTTGCCAAGCAAGAGTGCCACCCTCTAAATTATGTATTTTTTCAAATCCAGATTTTTTCAATTGTCCACAGGCCTGTGCAGATCGATGACCTGAACGACAACAGATAACCACTGGAGACTCTTTGAATTTATCCAGCTCTGTCAATCTTCTTGTTAATTCACTCAAAGGAATGTGTATTGAATTTAAAATATGGCCATCTACATATTCTTTGTTTTCTCTAACATCCAACACGGTTGCATCTTCATGATTGACTAACGCTGCGAGTTGCTGTGGCGAAGCAAGCTCATAAGATCTGAAAGCACCACCAATCAGGTTTTGTGCCAGTAATACCAGTATTACACCCAATGCAGAAAACAAGAGGTAATGATTGGTTGCAAATTCGGTCATTTGTTCCATTGTTGTACCATAAACTAAAAAGTGAATATTTATCTAAAGTTTTTATCTTGAACAGAATACTTCTCTCATCATTCCAATCAGGCGCAAAGTTCGAGAATCACTAACTTTGTAGTAAACCTTATTGGCATCTTTTCTGGATGATAAAATACCTTTATCTCTGAGAATGGCTAAATGTTGAGAAATATTACTTTGTGAAGTCCCTACTTGCTCCACAATATCTTGTACACTAATTTCTTGATCACTAAGAGTACACAATATTTTAAGCCTCAAAGGATGGGACATTGCCTTTAAAGACCGCGATGCTCTTTCAATATCAGAATCATCTGAAATAAGCGCATTTAACATGCCTTGGTTATCACTGTTTCCAGCAAAACAATCTTGATTTTCATTATTACATTTTTCTTGCAACATAATTACAACCTAAACTTTTATTAACACAATCGTTATATAGTAATATATTATTTTACTTTAAACAATTGATTCTGCTTTCGTTGTTATATTGCACTATATATTATATATACCCATTTTTTCCACATTACCTAAAAATATTGAAATAATTAAGAAGACATTGTTTAATTTTTTCTTAAAAACATATAAATTTATCCTTAATAGAGCGATAATAGAGCGATATTAAGTAGGCGAACATAATTATTTTAACAAAACTTTCTGAGTAGCACCCAGAGAGCGGAAAATATGCCTAAAAATATTAAAATAATTATGCTCACTTACTTATATAATTAAGTATCTATCCTAACAATAACAACACTTTATCAAAGAGCAAAAACGATTCACTATGACCAAACTATCTAAAAAACCTGCATTATTATTAATCCTAGACGGCTGGGGTTATAGCGAGGACAACGAATACAATGCCATTAACATGGCAAAAAAACCCGTATGGGATCGATTATGGAAAGAATATCCACACACACTGGTCAGATGCTCTGGACCAGCGGTTGGTCTACCTGCAAATCAAATGGGAAACTCTGAAGTAGGCCACCTTAATATTGGTGCTGGTAGAGTGGTTTATCAAGAATTTACTCGTGTCAGTAGAGCCATCAAAACAGGATCATTTTTTTCTAATCAAACATTAACTGACGCCATTGATTGTGCCATTAGCTGTGATCATGCCGTACATATACTGGGTTTATTATCTCCAGGAGGTGTTCACAGCCATGAAGATCATATTCATGCGATGATTAAATTAGCCATAGAACACGGCGCAAAAAGAGTTTATTTACATGCCTTTTTAGACGGTAGAGATACCGCACCTAAAAGCGCAGAATCTTCACTAATAAAAATGCAACAAATATTTGATGAAATCGGTGGTGGAGAAATCGTATCGATCATGGGACGATACTACTCAATGGATAGGGATCACCGCTGGATTAGAGTCCAGTCTGCCTATGACTTAATGACCCAAGGGAAGGCAAAATATAGTGCCAAAACGGCTCTTAAAGCATTAGAAATGGCCTATGAACGAGGTGAATCAGACGAGTTTGTTCAGCCAACAAAAATTACTGGCAAAGACGGCAAAAGCGTTACCATTGACGATGGTGATGTGGTTGTATTCATGAACTACAGATCAGATCGCGCACGACAATTAACCAGAACATTCATTGAAGATGACTTTGATGGCTTTAAACGCAAAGTCAAACCCAAAATTGTTAAGTTTGTCAGCTTAACCGAATATAATAAAGACTTTAATGTTGAGGTCGCTTATCCCTCAGAAAGACTCAATAATGTATTGGGTGAATATATTTCCAAACTGGGATTACTTCAACTAAGAATTGCCGAAACAGAAAAATATGCCCATGTAACTTTCTTTTTCAATGGTGGTGTTGAGCAACCTTTTGAAGGAGAAGACCGAATCATGGTACCGTCACCTCACGTGGCAACTTACGACCTACAACCAGAAATGAGTGCCGACACAGTAACGGACAAGTTGATAGAAGCCATTGATTCTGAGCAATACGACACCATCATTTGTAACTTTGCCAACCCTGACATGGTAGGCCATACAGGTAACTATGAGGCGGCTATTAAAGCCATTGAAACCATAGATTACTGCCTCGGTAGAATAATCACTAAAATCCACAGTGTTGATGGCGAAGTCTTAATTACAGCCGATCACGGTAATGCTGAAAAGATGCTGAATCAGGAAACAGCACAAAAACACACATCACACACCACCAATCTTGTACCTTTGATTTATGTTGGTCGACCAGCAACATTATCTGATGATGGAGCGCTGTGTGACTTGGCTCCCAGTTTACTTGAGCTGATGGGAATTGAACCTGCACCTGAAATGGTTGGACGCTCATTATTGAATTTTTCAGATAAAACGAGTGAATAGTTATTCAAAGTTATATCGTGAATGCTCATCAGTTATTTTTTATTATTGTTTTTATTTTTTTAAGTCAATTTTGTTTTGCTTCTGATGCTGACTTGAACAAAAAGTCAGCACATTTGGTCAAGCTTAAACAACAAATAGCCTTATTAGAAAAAAGCTTACATCTCAAAAAAACATCTTATGATAAAAAAATTAATTTATTGAGATCCATTGAACTGGATTTGGCAAAAGTCTCCAACAAATTAAACAAAACAAAACAAAACATCACTCAAAAAAATACGGCATTGCGAATCTTAGGCAAAAAGCTGGTTAAACGTAACAACAAAATCAAGCAACTAACAACAAACATTCAAAAACAAATTAAAGCTGCCTACATTATGGGTAGCAAAAGCCACCTAAAACTCATCCTAAGCCAACAAAACCCCACCAAAATTCAACGCCTACTGAGATACTACGATTATTTTTACAAAAATAGAATCAAACAAATTAATTCTTTTAATCAAGAAATCAAACACTTATCTACAATAAAATCTAACATTCAAATCGAAAAAAACAGACTCAAAATATTTAAAAATAAAATTTCAAAACAAAAGAATAAATTACTTAAATTGAAGTTAAAGCAACAATCAACGGTTAAATCTCTCAGAAATGACTTAAAAAATAAAATTAATCGACTCAAAGAATTACAGATAAATGAAAAACATTTAAATCAATTAATTCAAACAATTCAGCAAACAATGACCAATATCATTAATGAAAAAAATGAAGATATTTCGTTTGCAAAAGCCAAAGGTCACATGAAATGTCCTCTTAAAGGCAAAGTCATCGCTCGTTATAATGAGGCTAAAATTGCAGGAAACCTCAAATGGGATGGCATGATGATTTCAGCCAAAGAAGGAACCAAAGTTAAAGCTTTATATAATGGCCAAATTGTTTATGCCTCCTGGTTAAGAGGTTTTGGCTTACTATTAATTATTGACCATGGCAATAATTACATGAGCTTATACGGACACAATTCAGTTCTGGAAAAAGAAGCTGGTGAATGGGTCAGTGCAGGTGAAATCATCAGTAATATAGGAAAGACGGGTGGCAAAGAAACCAATGTTCTGTATTTTGCAATCAGACACAATGGTAAGCCAAAAAACCCCGAACATTGGTGTAAAATCCATTAAAATAAGTGTAAAGTAGCTTTTTTAGTTTTAATCAAGGCAATGCACAATGAATCGACTCACATCCAGCTCTATCATCTTAGCCGTAGGTATTTTCACAGGCATCACTGCCAGCATGACACATGATGTATTTGCTGAAACGCAACAAATAAAAGCAAGTTCATTACCATTGGATGATTTGAGAGCCTTTTCTGAAGCCTTTACACGAATTAAAAATGATTACGTTGAACAAGTAGAAGACAAAGTTTTATTGGAAAATGCCATTAGAGGCATGTTATCAGGCTTAGACCCTCATTCATCTTATCTTGCCCCTGATGAATTTAAAGAACTACAAGTTGAAACGTCAGGACAATTTGGTGGGTTAGGCATTGAAGTAACGATGGAAAACGGGTTTGTAAAAATTATTTCTCCAATTGATGATACACCCGCTCAAAAAGCTGGCGTACAATCTGGAGATTTGATCATTAGACTCAACGACTCTCCTGTTAAAGGCATGACATTGGGTGATGCAGTTAAGATCATGCGAGGCAAACCAGGAACTGACATCTTATTAACCATTGTTCGTGACGGCGAAGAACAGCCACTAAAAATAAAAATAACCCGCAGTATTATCAAAGTAACCAGCATCAAAAGTCGACTCATAGAAAAGCATTTTGGTTATATTCGAATTACTCGTTTTCAATCAAAAACTGGCCCTAATATGAAAAAGGCCATTGCAAAATTCATCAAAGAACAGGGTGATAATTTTAAAGGATTGGTGCTTGATTTGAGAAATAATCCTGGCGGTGTTTTAAGTGCCTCTGTTGAAGTCAGTGATGCATTTTTAACCAAGGGATTAATTGTCTACACAGAAGGTCGAGTCGCAGACTCAAAAATGAAGTTTAAAGCAAAACCCATTGATGTGATTAATGGCGCACCGATTGTTGTATTAGTGAATGGTGGTTCAGCATCCGCCTCTGAAATTGTTGCAGGTGCTTTACAAGACCATGGGCGTGCAATCATTATGGGCAAGAAAACTTTTGGAAAAGGCTCTGTACAAACCATTTCTAGGATGAAAAATAAAGGTGGCATTAAATTAACAACGGCAAGATATTTCACACCGTCTGGGCGATCAATACAAGCCGAAGGAATTGTTCCAGATATTGAATTGAGTGACGTTAAAGTAGCCACCATTAAAGCTAAAAATAGCCAATTAAAAGAGGCAGATATGCTTCGTCATTTAAAGTCAAAAACTGAAACCAAAGAAGAATCTAAAGAGAAAAAAGAACCATCTACGACAAAACAAAAAACTGGCAGTGAAAGTAAAAATCAACCAAAGACAAAAACATTACAAACAGATACAAAAAAAGATGAACCACTGGTGAGTAAAGATTATGCGCTTTATGAAGCCGTTAATTTGTTAAAAGCACTCTCAATCTACCAAAAATTAAAAAAAACTAAAAAATAAAAAATTGCATTCTAATTTTCCATCCGTATAATCGCTTTTTTTAAAAATTTTGAGAGAAATATTATGCCTGATTCGTTTGTTGCTGTATTAATGGGATCTGACTCAGACTTGCCAATCGTTGATGCAACGCTGGAAACCTTAAAAAAGCTGGAAATTCATTATGAAGTTCGCATTACTTCTGCACATAGAACTCCTGAACAAACCAGCCAATATGTTCAAGATGCAGACCAAAGAGGTTGCCAAGTCTTTATTGCCGCCGCAGGAATGGCTGCACACTTAGCAGGTGCAGTGGCTGCAAATACAATCAAACCCGTCATCGGTATTCCATTGAATGCAGGCTCATTAGGCGGTTTTGATGCCTTATTGGCTACAGTTCAAATGCCAGCTGGAATACCCGTAGCAACCGTAGCAATCGGCAAAGCTGGAGCAAAAAATGCAGCTTATTTAGCGGGTCAAATAATGGCCGTTGCTGATGAAAGTCTTGCAACAAGACTAAAAGCTGAAAGACAAGCCAATCAACAGGTAATTTCTGAAAAAAACCAGGCATTACAGGCTAAGCTAGGTTTATAGTCGCTTGCATAAAAATGGCTCTATTTAGAATAAAATTCGCCATTAACACATTAAAATCTGGTGGAGTCATCGCCTATCCAACTGAAAGTATTTTTGGTTTGGGTTGTGACCCCAACAACCCAAAAGCAGTTACCAAATTATTAAAGCTTAAACAACGACTGGCAAAAAAGGGATTAATTTTAATTGGATCAAAAGCTGAACACTTCGATCAGTATATTCAAAAAGAATTTCGCTCATTAGCACAAAAAAAGCTTAAAGAATCAACTCAATTACCAACCACTTGGGTAATCCCCGCTGATAAAAATGTACCAAAGCAAATCATCGGTTCTCATGATAAAATAGCGTTAAGACTGACATCACACCCAATTGCAGCCATGTTGTGCTCAGAATTTGGAAATGCCATCGTTTCTACCAGTGCCAACATCAATAAACGTGCTGCCGCAAAAAATTCATTACAGGTTAATAAATATTTTTCAAATAAATTGGACTATATTTTTTATGGTCAAACCCAACAATATAACAACCCAAGTCAAATCATTGATATGATGACTGGGAACATTATTCGATAAGGAAAACAATCCATGAAAAGCACTAAAGTTTACAGTACGCAAAACTGCCCCATTTGTGTCAAAGCAAAAAATGTATTAACAAAATGGGGAATAGATTATGAAGAAGTAAGAGTCGATGAATCAAGAGAAGGACTGAAAGAAATGTCAGAATTAACCAATGGCGCGAGAACAGTCCCCCAAATAACCATCGAAGGCAAATGGATTGGTGGTTTCTCAGAATTAACCGAACTTCATATGGATGGCGACCTCGATCATTTAATCAGTAATTAAGCCTACCAGCCACTCTTATTAATACCCTCATTAAAAAATGTATTATACTTAAATAATACGCACAATTTATCTTAACCTTTAAGATTAAAACGTGTAGCTATCGTAGTTTTACTATTTTTGGAGGGGATTTTGAATAATTCAATTACCAGTGATTCATCAGCTGACCATTCTGATTACACTGAAGCAGAAAGAATAGATCGTCGTCGCGATGATTTTCGCTGGAAAATATTAATTTATCCATCAATGACGGCATTTATCATTCTGGCATTCTATGGTTTCTTTTTAATCAAAAGCATGTTATTTCAACTGACCGAAATGACTAAGCACATGGATAGCATGGCAGGAAGCATTACAACAATGAAACAATCGATGGTATCGATGAATGATGACATGGGCGTAATGACATCTAATGTAGCATTAATGAATAATTCTATAGGCACCATGGTAAAAACAACCATAGACATGGCTGATTATACCAAAAGCATGGCCATTAATATTAATGACATGAGAAACCATACGGCATCAATGGTGATGATTGCCTCTACCATCAATAATATGGACAAATCATTCACCAAGGTCTCCAGAGAAATTGAACAAACCAATCAGGGCGTCAATCGAATGAGCCGCAATATGTATGATATGAACAAAGACACCAATAATATGGCACGACCATTTAATTTCTTTAAATGGATGCCAAACCCAGGTCGCTGATTGTGTAATGACTCTATTATGACTACAAATAAATAGAGAAAATCTATATTGCTTACATATTGATGCTTGCAATATGCTTTGATATAGTCTAAAACGTATTATAAAACGTGCTTCTCTTTGAGAATCACCATTTGCTCGACTTCTTTAATAATAAATAATAAAAATCGTTAATCATTACGCTCAGGGAAATACTCTACTATGAATTACAAAAAACACATTCTGTCCACTGCAGTAACTGCTTGCTTGTTATTGCCTCAAATATCTTTTGCAACCAATGGCGCATTTTCACATGGCTTTGGTACTAAAAATAAATCAATGGCAGGTGCTGGGGTTGCATCTCCACAAAGTGCATTTGCTTCTGCTCTTAACCCAGCAGGATTGGCATTTGTCGAACAGCAATGGGATTTGGGACTTGAATTATTTGCACCAAGAAGAGGATATTCGGCAAATCCAACCACCAATGGCAATGTTAATGGAAGTGGTTCTACCAGCCTGATTGATAGCAAGAATGGCTGGTTTCCAATCCCTTCATTTGCGTTTAACTGGAAAATGGACAACAAAAACTCATTGGGCTTGGCACTTTATGGCAACGGTGGAATGAATACAGAATATGATCCTGGCGATACTTTTGGTGGATTGGGCACATTACCTTTTAGAGACCCAACCAACACAGTTCAATCAAGTGGAACGGTTGGCATCAATTTAGAACAACTTTTTATCAACGCCTCATTTGCACATAAAATTTCCCAGCATACATCGCTAGGTGTTAGTGCAATTGTTGCAGTTCAACGCTTAAATGCCAAAGGCTTAACGGCATTCATGCCTCTTGCAGAAAAAGCCAGTGCGGCAGGTGCGGCATCTAATTTCACCAATGGTGGCACCGATACAGCCTATGGCGTTGGCTTTAAAATTGGTTATCAAGGAATTATCAGTAAATCAACGGCTTTTGCTGCATCCTATCAAAGTGAAGTATCAATGGGAGGCCATGATAAATATGCAAATTTCCTACCTGGTGATATGAATATTCCTGCCACTGCTTCTATCGGCATTACCACTAATATGTCAAAAACAAGCTCTATTTCCATTGATGTACAACATATTGCCTATAGCGACGTAGAAGCCTATGGTAATAAAGTTGAGCCATTCTTAAATAATTGTGCATTCCCTAGATCAGCAATTTTAACTGCCAATGCTCAAGGAGATTTTTCAAAAACTATTGTTACTGACCCTGGCACCAACTGCGTAGGCTCAGAAAATGGCCCTGGTTTTGGTTGGAATGACATGACTGTCTATAAAATTGGCTACCAAATCCAAAGCTCTCCAGAAACAACTTGGAGGTTCGGAATCAGTCGTGGCAATCAGCCAATTGACAGTTCACAAATAATGTTCAATGTATTAGCACCTGCAACAGTTGAAAATCATTTCACTTTTGGTTTTACTGAAAAAATGAACAAGGGTGAGTTTAATCTGGGTGTTATGTACGCTCCTAAGAAAAGCATTACAGGTACAAACCCTTTTGATTCTACCCAAACAGTCACCATTGAAATGAATCAATTTGCTTTTGAAGGTAGCTGGAGTAGCCCTTTCTAGGAATAATTTTTATTCATTTAAACAAAAAAGGTCATTTTATATGACCTTTTTTTATGTCTTGAGTTTCACACTTCGTCAAAAAATAAATACCTTTTATCACTATTGAATTTGTCAGCTTTAAAACTATTCACTACATTTATACGCATTTGACATTTAAATTTCAAAAAGTTCCAAAGTGATCATAAAATTTTATTAAAATTGTATTTTTTGTGACTATAATTATTAACGTTATAAGAATAAAAACCTTATCCTTATCCTTTAAAATACCCAACTACATTCAACGGACACAATTATGAATTTCAAAAAAAGCCTCCTCATGACACTCGTTTCTGGTGCATTATTAGCAACCACAGGACAAGCATTAGCAACCAATGGCTATATGCTTCATGGCTTCGGTAAAAATAAAGCTCTGGGAGGATCAGGAAGTGCCAACCCTCAAGATGCACTAGCCGTTGCCAATAATCCAGCGGGAATGGTTTTTGTTGGAAATAGATCAGATGTTACGGCTGAAATATTTTTACCCTATCGAGGCTATAAATTTAAAACTCAAACAGAAGTTGAGAGTGAATCACACATGTTTGGTTTATTTGATGGTTATTTTGTAATTCCAGCCATGGGATTCAACTGGATGATGAATGAAAACACGTCTATTGGCTATGCCTTATACGGTGCAGGACTAGGCACAGATTACAATGAAAATGATACAACAAGTTTAAATACCAATGGCCTAACCATACTTAAAGACTGTGGCCAAAATGGACAGCTGTGTCAAAATACAGCAACCAACTTAAACAGTATTGATGGTGATTCTAGTACCAATAATTTTCAGGTTGTTAATGATGAGTTGGTTTATAAACCTAGCCAACCTGTAAAGGGAACTTATGCAGACGGACCCACAGGAATAGATTTATTATTACTTTTAAATAATTTCTCAATTGCACATAAAATATCCAACAACCTGTCATTGGGTGCAGGCTTTATTATTGCAGCTCAATCCTTTAAGTCAAAAGGGCTTTTGTTATTTAAAGAATTGTCGCAAGAACCAGACAAAGTAAACTCAAAAGGGCGTGACTGGGCTTTTGGTTACGGCATGAATATGGGCATGTTGTTTAAACCCGTGGAGGATGTGACACTTTCATTCAGTTACCAAACAGAAATAGAGCTTCAACACAAAGAATATACGGGCTTATTTGCCGATGCTGGTCGATTAAATTTCCCTCAAAATGCAAACTTTGGCGTCGCATTTCATACATCTGACACATCAGTTTTTACATTTGATGTCCAGTGGATCAACTGGAGCGGTGTCCCTTCAATTGGCAATAAATTTTCTTCTTCAAACGAATCACAGGGCGGATTTAATGTCTCTAACCTTGGCTCAACACCTGGTTCAGTTGGTGTAGCAGAATTTAATGCAATGGGATCAGAAAATGGAGCTGGATTTGGCTGGAAAGATAGCACCGTATTCAAGCTTGGATTACAATGGAAATTTAGCGAAGAGTCCGATGCTATTTTCAGAGTAGGATATAGTCATCAAGATCAAATTGTACCTGGTTCAGAAACGCTCATGGGGTTATTAGCACCAGGAGTTATTCAAGACCACTATACCGCTGGATTTACTTATGATATTTCTGATGAAAGTGAATTCACCTTTAATTTCTTTTATGCCCCAAGAGCCGAAGTTGAAGGCCAACCCGTTTCATTTTCTCAAGGAGTCGAGTATATCTATTTAGAAGAATATGGTTTTGAGTTTGCTTTTGCTCTTAAATCAAAATAAAAAATAATTTTAAGCAATAAAAAAGGGTCTTAAAGACCCTTTTTTTTATTATGTAGCAGAATGTATTTTATGAATGGCTTTCTGCCTGCTTTTTGAATCCACTAGATCTTCAATTTCATTAATCACATGATCAATGGCTATTGATATACCGATGGCATCATCTTTACCAGGACACCCTAGCACATAATCTAAAACTTTTGAGCGATCACCAGGATGATCGATACCCACTCGACATCTTAAATAATCTGAACTATTCAATGCCTTTTGAATATCTCGAAGACCATTATGCCCACCGTGACCGCCACCGCTCTTTATTCTGATTTTTCCTGCTGGAAAATCCAGCTCATCATGAACAACCAAAACTGATTCAGCGTTAATTTTATAATAATGGCAAAATAATGAGACAGCTTGCCCACTATTGTTCATAAATGTAGTTGGTTTCAACAACCAGCATTGTGCCCCATTGATTAATACTTTGCCGACATCCGACAAGAACTTCTTATCGGACTCAATGCGACATGAGTGCTTTTTTGCCAATGAATCTATAAACCAAAAACCCGCATTGTGCCTAGTTTTTTCATATTTTATTCCAGGATTACCCAAGCCAACAATGAGCTGTATTAATGGACTTGTTGAAGCCATAAAACTAGCTGGCAATGACCACGGCTAAGTCACCTGATTTACCACGTTTCAATGAAATAATTTCAACACCTTCAGGCACTTTAATATCAGATAAGTGAACTGACATTTCCTTTTCCATATTCGATAAATCAACTGAAATATTTTCTGGTAAATCTTTTGCCAAACATTTAACAGGAACACCCAACATTTTATGACTCAACAGACCACCACCAACTTTTACTGCAGGTGAATCTTTACCGCCAACAAAGTTAAATGGAACCAAAAACTTCATTGCTTTATTTTCATCAACTCTTTGAAAATCAATGTGCAATAAGAATGTTTTGCTTGGATGACGATGAATTTCACGAATTACAACTTTTTCTTCCTGATCACCACATTTCAAAGTCACTATATTGGTTAGATTGTTTTTATCTTCAAAATAATGAAAAACTTTATTTTGTACCAGAGAATAATTTTGTGGATCTTTACCTCCACCATAGACCACAACAGGAACTTGGTCATTACGTCTGAGTCGCCTATTGTAGCTTTTACCTGTTTCAGCTCGATGTTCTGCTTCTAAAGTGTTTGTATCGGTCATTTTGATCTCCAATCTAATCATTATTTTATTATTACAGAATCTGAGCTTGAGTATTTATATAGATTCAACGGATTCTTAAAATTAAACAGTTATCAGCTTGCTGATAACAGAACAGCGTATCATATACTGATAATTCCAATTAGTCCATATATAAAGAACTGACAGATTCTTCCATATTAACCCGTCGCATGGTTTCTGCTAAAATTTCAGAAATGGCTAACTGCCTTATTTTACTTGAAGCCTGCGCCTCAGGTTTTAGCGGAATAGTATCTGTTACAACCAATTCATCCAACATAGAATTTTCAATATTTTCGACAGCTTTTCCAGATAAAACTGGGTGAGTACAATAAGCGACAACTTTATAAGCTCCACGCTCTTTTAAAGCATTTGCAGCTTGAGCCAGTGTACCAGCGGTATCAACCAAGTCATCGATAATAACACATGACTTATCCACAGCATCCCCGATGATATTCATTATTTTAGCTTCATTTGGTTTTGGACGTCGTTTATCGATGATTGCAAGATCAGCTTCAAGCCTCTTAGCTAGAGCTCTGGCTCTAACAACACCACCCACATCGGGTGACACAACCAGTAAATTACGATATTCCTGCTTCCAAACATCTCCCAAAAGTATCGGTGAAGCATAGACATTATCAACAGGCATATCAAAAAAACCCTGAATTTGATCTGCATGCAAATCAACGGTTAAAACACGATCTGCACCTGCAGAAGTAATTAATTTTGCAACCAACTTGGCAGAAATAGGGACTCTTGCTGAACGTGGGCGTCTATCTTGTCTAGAATAACCAAAATAAGGAATAACCAGCGTAACCCTGTAAGCGGATGCTCTTCTGACAGCGTCAACCATAACCAATAACTCCATCAAATTATCATTGGTTGGTTCTGAAGTCGGTTGTACAATAAACACATCTTTACCGCGAATATCTTCCTGGATTTCCACCATGACTTCGCCGTCACTAAATTGACCAACAGATGCTTTGCCTAAAGATATATGCAAATGATCAACAATTTGCTCTGTTAGTTTACGATGAGCGTTACCTGAAAAGACAACCATTTGCTTATTAGACACAGCATTCTCCTTGAAAAATTCAAATTTATACCGTAAAGGCATAAGTTGTCATTGAAGTGGACAAGCCACTTAATTCAGCTTTATACCGCAAGAGCATAAGTTTCGTTCGAGCAGACAAGTTGTCTCAATTCCACTTTATGCGTGGCAATAATAAATCATAATACTGGAAAAATCAGCTATTATTTTGCTGACTATTTTTTCGAGTTAGGAGAAAGTAAAGAATGGCTGTGCATCGGCAGGAAAACTTGGTTTTTTGTTCACGTAAGTCAAAATATCATAAACATGTAATACTTCATGTTGTATGATTAAATCTTTTTTTAATAGTCCTCCTGGATCCTCCACAAAATCTACTGGCATGATTACAGCAGGCAAGTAAAAAACAGTGTGAGAGTATTCGATTTCTAATTCATCACTATCAAGAATAAAACCGATCATCTGTCCACAATACATTTCTTCAGACTTAACAGTACAATAAATATATAGTAGGTCTTGGTCCTTTAAAATATCAAGTGAAAATAACGTATACCCCATGTCAATAAGATTCTTTTTCAATATTGGGCGTAATTTTTTTACATTATCTTGACTAACAAGATCTTGATAAATTTCACGATGAGAACGGTTTTTCATTAATAAAGTCTTTTATATAATTGCATTTGAGTATTTATAGTTTAATATTTTATCATTTTAACGTATACTTAATAGATATACAAATGGAGTCGATCTTATGCCAATTGCACAACGTGTTTCACCCATCAATATTCGAGCTTTACCATCTCAAAGAGATTTGATAGATAAAGCAGCAACTGTTTTAAATAAAAATCGGTCAGACTTTATTCTTGAAATAGCCTGTGAGGAAGCTGAAAATGTCTTGCTGGATCAACGATTATTTCATTTGGACGATGATGCCTACCGGGTATTCGAGGAACAACTGAATGCACCTGTAAGTCAAAACGAAGGACTAATCAAATTATTGAAATCCCAGTCACCATGGGAAAAATAAGTGATCCACAAAAAATCAGTGCTTGTCATCAACTATCTGAGTTTGATTGCGGAGTACAAGTTTTAAACAACTGGCTGGTAAAACAAGCTCTAAAAAATGAATCAAGAGATGCATCACGCACATTTGTGGTATGCCACAAGCAACAAGTAATTGGTTATTATTCCTTGGCAACAGGTGGCGTGTTGAGAAGTTCGACTCCAAATAATATCAGTAGAAATATGCCTGACCCAATACCTGTTATGGTATTAGGCCGTTTGGCGGTCGATAAAAACTGGCATTCACATGGTGTTGGTCAAGGATTGCTAAAAGATGCCTTATTACGTACTTTGTCAGTATCGGAACAGGTTGGTGTCAAAGCAATAATTGTCCATGCTATATCAGAGCAAGCAAAAGCATTTTATCTGCGTTGTGGGTTTATTGAATCACGAACAGACGAAATGACCTTGATGATTTCACTGAAAAATGTACAACATATAAGTATCGGAAAAACAAAGTTTTTCAAGTAAAACCTATGGGTGCATAAGACCTTATGATGCATTGTATTCCTGATGATTTTTGATAAAAAATGCTACTTTCTAACTTTGTATTCATTCAATTGATCGACATTTAACTAAAATCCAGAAAATCAGACGGACTTTCCCTATAGTCGACTTTAATCAAGAAAAAGCAATGTCCATTTTTGCTTTGATTGAAGATAATGAATTTGGATAATAAGCTGAAGAAAATTTCATTATTTTGTTGCAAATTCGACATCGTAGTGGGTCTTTGCCATGAAACAGTTCTTGTCGTTCTCTCCAGGTTTTAGCCTTTTCAATATCTGGTGCTACTCCCAAAAGTTTATCTGTCAGTTTTTGGTAAACTTTTTTAACCCTGTTTGCCAAAATTCCATAATGCCTGATGACGTTAAAGTAATGAGGTGGAATATGACGAATCAATTTTCTGATGAATTCAATAGTTTTCAACGTGTGAAGAACCTTGCTTCCATTATGATAATAGTCTTTGAACTCAAAAGTAACGAAGTTGTCCGTGTATTTTTTGATTCTCAACTCAGAAATAGGAGGGCGTCTGGCATATCTTCCAATATAGCTAACGGTTTGTTTTAAATTTTGACGTTCTTCAGTTACATTGACATAAAATCCATTTTTGTATTCATTTTTAAGTTCGTCAAAAAAATGCTTCATTACCATTGGGTCAGAAAAAACAACCAAATATTGGTCAGGATTATCGGATTTAATATTTTTTTGAATATGTGTCTTCAAATATTTTATCAGTAAGGCTTGATAGCGTAATTGAAGCATTTTATATGGAAACTTTTTATTAAATGAAACCCGCTCAGGTTTATCCGTTTCTACCAGAAAAGTTTTAAGTTTAGCTTTGTGGTTTTTGATCTTTCTCTCTTTAAATCGAATATAACGTTCCTGATTTCCAGTCATTTTTAATCCACCAGCACTGATAATGCAATGAATGTGAACATGCCGTTTTAAATCACTGCCGAATGTATGAAGCACTGCGGTAATTGCAGGTAGAAAGCCACGTTCTTTACAAAAGGACTGTAACGTTTCCGTACAAGCAGAAAATACGGCATTTAGTAAAGATCGTTTTTCAAAAAGTAAAATTCGAAATTGAGATGGAACAGTGAAAGTAACATGAAAGTAGGAGCAATTGGGAAACAGGCTATTCATTTCAGCAACCCAATTGTCAATTTGGACTTTTGCACAAATAGAACAGAAACGGCTTTTACATGATTTCGGAATTTGACAAATTTCTTGCGGATGATCTGGGCAAGAATAAGTGATATAACCAAGGCCTTCTGGTTCTCGGCAATTCATAATTTTCCAAACGTTGTAAGCCATGTATGCTGTGACTAATGTGTAATGTTTGGAGAGGAATTTATCCCAATTATCTTTGAATATTTGTTTGAGGCTGATTGCGTCTTGCTGTACAGTTTCCATAATGCGTAGAAATTGTACAGTAATTCATTGCATAATGTAATTTTGCCCGTTAGGGCGTCATGTTCTTCTCGTATTGATTAAACATAAATAAATCATTGAATACACTCTCGCTACGATTCAACTGACTTATTCAGGTTAAAGTTTTGGATTCAAGTAATAATGCTACAAAGCAAAACTAAATTGTTATGACAGACCTCCACTTTACGAACCAGAAAATTGTCGTAGATGTTTGGTATCAAGCCATTCTCTCCAATAATTGGACGTTTTCTTTAAACTAAAAAAACATATATCATTGTTTTTAACGGATAATTTTATTTTTTTAGCCTTAAATATAATCAAAATAAGCTGTAAAACGTCCAAAAACACCACTGACTTTAGGTCAAATAGTTGAGGTTTGTATGAACCATAAATCAAAAATAAAATCACTTATTGAGCAAGGTGAAAATTCAGCCATTGAATTTAAATCTTCTTCAGTAAGACCCGAAAAGCTTGCTAGAGAATTGGTTGCATTTGCCAATAGCAGTGGTGGAACACTATTGCTGGGTGTTGAAGATGATGGAACCGTCAGTGGTTTGAAAGATAGAGAACATGTTGAAGAATGGGTAGCAAATATCGTTAGAAATAACATTGTTCCGGCAATATCACCCTCCATTCAACAGCTAACATTTGAAAATAAACAAATTGTGCGGATTGATATCCCACGAGGTATGGATAAACCTTACCAGACTATCGATGGAAAATTCTGGATACGAGTTGGGTCAACTAACAGAATGGCAACAAAAGAAGAACTGAGTCGACTTTTTCAACAAGCTGGACTGGTTCATTTTGATATCGCACCACTAGAGGGAACATTGCCATCAGACCTAGACTCAAAAAAACTAGATGAATATTGGTCAACTTATTACGATATTAATTACTCTAAACTAGAAGCTATTGAGCAAAAAAGATTGCTCATGAATGCCGATATTTTGTCTAAGGTAGATGAAAATGAGTGTGCTAGTGTGGGAGGACTGCTAATTTTCGGCATCGAACCACAACGAAAACTACCTCAAAGCAGTATTACTTTTGCAATATTTAATGGTCTATTTGTAACCAATGACCTATTAGATAAGCATGAAATTAAAGGGACTTTA
>Ga0233443_1000510_pt1 | contig 42180 bp, 8 predicted proteins | sample SI_123_September_2_FD_182784 | JGI IMG/M metagenome (GOLD analysis project Ga0233443, IMG submission 182784) | Seawater microbial communities from Saanich Inlet, British Columbia, Canada - SI_123_September2016_200_MG | ecosystem: Environmental > Aquatic > Marine > Inlet | place: Canada: British...
TCAAACGATCTTCAATCACAAAAGCTCAGAATAGAGTGACTATTCCTACGCTTTTATTCAATCAGATCATTTGAATTTAAAATAAATATGAAACCAAGAACGGGAAGTTATTTCGTGCCCGTTCCTTGCTAATCAATAGTTGTTGATATATTTAATTTTCATTGATATTTTCAACATAGGCTATTAGACTAGTCTTTAGACCTGATTAATTTGGAGTATTAATAGATGTTAAAAGAAATTGGCTCATATGATGCAAAAACAAAATTGCCAGAAATTTTAAGAAAGGTTGAATCTGGCGAATCTTTTACTATTACAAATCGGGGAAAGCCTGTTGCAGATATAATTCCTAGCCAATCTAATAATAAAGTCAAAGCAGAAGTAGCCATTGACAATATTTTAAAATCAAAAAAATATACCATATCTGATTCATTACTAGATCAGCTAAAAGAAGAAGGTCGTAAATGACAGGGTTTGTATTGGACAATTCGGTTTCTATGCGATGGTTATTAGCCAGTGAAAAAATATCTGATCAAAATTATTCTGAAAGTGTTCTTCAGAGTATGAAATATTTTGATGCATTTGTTCCTACTCTTTGGCATCTTGAAGCGGTTAGTGTTTTGATTGGTGCTGAAAAAAGAAGTGAAGTGAGTATTGGTGAAATTGAGGCATTTATTTCTCAATTAGAAAACCTACCTATTCATGTTGATACATTGACAGCACATCAAGCATTTAACCGAACCATGACATTATCTAAAGCATATAATATTAGTAGCTATGATGCGTCATATTTGGAATTATCAATACGTAAAGGATACCCTTTAGCTTCTTTAGATAAAAAACTGCTAAAGGCAACAAAACAAGCTAATGTAGAAATATACAAGCCTGACCTCTGCAATAGTGCTACGGTCATACGGACATGACATCGACTATACGCCTATTTTTGTGCCTCAAAGGCGAACAAAAATCCTGCGCAATTTGGAAATTTATTTATTTCGTCTCCCCCTAAGGAACAGACGACCTTCCCAATAACTATCTAAATCATATGCTAGAATCATTAGTAATACTTATAATAATGTTACTAATGATTCATGATAATTAGTATACAAGGAACGGGCACGAAATAACTTCCGATTCTTACCTCTATCTTCATGCTATCTTTAAACGATCTTCAATCACAAAATCTTGATGTAGAACGACTACACCGTCAATTTTTCTCAATCAGATCGTTTAAATCTAACATAAACCTAAAACCAAGAACGGGAAGTTATTTCGTGCCCATTCCTTATCACTTAATTTTCATCTTCACTGCCTGAGCCAATCGCTCAACATTCGGTAATTCCAACATTGAATTATGATCGCCTGGTACTTCACAAACCAGAGGTTCAACGGTTAATAACTCACCCCAGCCCAATGTCGGTATCGCGCGCATTTTTTTGATGATTGCATCGGGGTGGTTTTCATCAAACTCTTTGGCTTTAAACAAAGTTACGTTATCAAGACTGATACAGCCTTCTGGAATATATTTAATAGACGCACTGTTTTTATAAACTTGTAATAATCCTTTAATTTGTAGGTGACTGGCAAACAGGCCGATTTGTTCCAACTGGCTTTTAATCCAGTCCAATTGTTGCTCTTCATCCAATTTTGTCAGTGCGTCATAATCTGCAACGATATCTTGATCACTCCATTCATTAATATAGTCGGTTAAAGCAACAATCCATTCGGCATTGTCTTTGGGTTTATCTTCCTCACGATCCATTAATTCTTTAGTCGGAGCATAAGTATCAAATAAAGCCAATAAACCAATTTTTTTGCCCATTGATTGTAATTGTCTTGCCATTTCGAAAGCAATTAATCCACCAAATGAATGTCCTGCCAAATAATAGGGATGGTCGCCTTGTACGGGAACGACCACTTCAATGAAAGCTTTTGCCATGGCTTCGATTGATTTTAATGGAGGTGTCACGCCATCTAAACCAATGGATTGAAGTCCGTAACAAGATTGGTCATCCCCCAATGCTTGAAAAAATGACTGTAAACCTAACACATTACCGCCAGGCCCAGGAATACAGAAAATTGGTTGATGCTGACCATGAATATTGATTGGCACTAAAGGAGACCAATCTGCCGCCTCATGCTGTGAAAGATCAGAACTCAGCTGATGAATGGTTGGGCTTTTAAATAGTGTTGCCAAAGGAATTTCACGATCAAAACATTCGTTGATTTTTGCCATTAGCGCAACGGCCAATAACGAATGACCACCGAGTTCAAAAAAGTTATTGTGAATACCGATGGTTTCGACATCAAGGATGTCTGACCAAATTTTAACCAGTTGTTTTTCAATATCGGTTTTCGGTGCGACATATTCTTTCGAAAAGTCGATACTTTCATTGGGATCTGGCAATGCTTTTTTATCAATTTTACCATTGGGTGTTAATGGGAACGTTGTTTGATGAACAATGGCTGATGGCAACATATAATCTGGTAATAATTGAGCAATGTCATTACGTAAAGACTGTCGCGCTGAGTCTTGTGATTCATTAATGACGTAAGCAATCAAACGCTGATTGTTGTTTTTATCGGTACGTGCAATGACAATAGCATCATCGATACCTGATTGTTGTTTGATGACACTTTCTATCTCGCCCAACTCTATTCTAAAACCTCTGATTTTTATTTGATCATCTAATCGACCTAAAAACTCAATGCTTCCATCAACCAAATAACGGGCTAAATCCCCTGTTTTATAGAGTTTTTCATCAGTTGAATTTGGCAATGGATTGGCAATGAATTTATCTTCTGTTAATTGTGCTTTATTCAAATATCCCCGTGCCAGTCCAACACCTGAAATATGCAGTTCACCTGCTGAGCCCACAGGTAGTTGACGCAAACCTGCATCAAGAATATACAGCTTAACATTGGACATTGGATGACCGATGGAAGGTGCAGATTGGCTGTTAATATCACATTGATTGATGGTTGCACAAACACTGTTTTCACTCGGGCCATAGGCATTATAAAAATCACAATGACCTACCCATTTTTGTACCAATTCAAGACTACAGGCTTCACCTGCCGAAATTAACGCCCGCAAACTGGGAATATTGACCGATAACAAATTCAACATCACAGGTGGTAACGTCACTACACTGACGGCATGTTCGTTCATCACTGTCGCCAAATCTTGAGGTGACATTAAACGCTGTTTATCCGCCATCACCAGAGTTGCCCCTGCCAATAAAGTCATCAACCACTCAGAGGTCATGGCATCAAAACTAAAAGATGCAAATTGCAGCACTTTATCTTGCTCAGTGATATTAAAAGTATTGATTTGCTGTTGTTGTAGATTGCACAAACCACGATGTTCGATCATTACGCCTTTGGGTCGGCCCGTTGAACCAGAAGTATAAATCACATAAGCCAGATTATGATAACTTGAAACGCTGTTTAAATTTGACTTAGACCACTGTTTAATCACAGCCCAATCACTGTCCAGACAAATCACTGAAACATCCACAACAGGCAATTGTTCACTTAAAACCTGTTGGGTAATTAATAAACTGACATTGGCATCTTTTAACATATAATCCAGTCGTTCTGCTGGGTAAGTTGGGTCTAATGGTAGATACGCCCCACCCGCTTTGAGCACCGCCAGAATTGCCACCATCATTGAGACTGAACGTTCCACACAAATTGCCACCAACACTTCTGCTTCAATCCCTTTTCCTTGTAGATAATGTGCCAGTTGATTGGCTTGCTCATTCAATTGAAGATAGGTCAATTTTTGGTTAGAGAATTCGATGGCAATATGGTCAGGTGTTTTAAGCACTTGTTGTTCAAATAATTGATGAATGGTGTGCTGATCTGGAAAAGACTGAGCTGTTTTATTCCAATTAATGAACTGCTGTTTTTCAATATCACTAAGCAATGGTAATTGTTGCAGTGATGCCGTAGCATCCGCAACAATGGCATTCAATAAAGTTTTAAAATGAGACGTTAAATTTTGCATTCTTGATGCTGCAAATAAATCAGTATTGTATTCAATGTAACCATTAATTTGATCTCCTACTTCACTCAAACTCAAGGTTAAATCAAATTTTGACACAGGATTTTCAATGGGTTCGGGAGTAATGCTCAAATCAGACATTTCAATGGTTTCAGTCGGGGTATTTTGTAAAATAAAAACCACTTGAAACAAAGGAGAATGATTGAAATTGCGTTCCGTTGACACCACATCCACTACCTTTTCAAAAGGTAACTCCTGATGACTATAAGCATCTAACGTGGTGGCTTTGACTCGTTGAAGATTGTTTTCAAATGATAACGTACCATCTATATCAGTACGCAATGCCAGTGTATTGACAAAAAATCCAATCAAGCTTTCTGTTTCAACCTGAGTACGCCCTGCAATCGGTGTACCAACACAGATATCTGATTGCCCTGTATAACGGTGCAATAAGGTATAAAATGATGTCAATAAAGTCATGAACAATGTTGTTCCTTGATTCTGACTCAGTTGATTTAACTGTTGAGTCATTTTAGCATCAAGACCCAGTTCTATAGTTGCTCCATTGAATGTTTGAATCGAAGGACGAGTATAATCTGTGGCCAAATTCAGTGTTTCCAATCCTTGTAACTTTTGTTGCCAATAAGCAATTTGCTTGGCTAACTCATCACCTTGCAACCATTGACGTTGCCAATGAGCATAATCGATGTATTGAATGGGCAATACTGGCAATGGATCAGGTTGTTGCTGACTGAATGCCTGATAACATGCCACTACTTCCTGAGTAAAAACAGACAATGACCAGCCATCCGTGATGATGTGGTGCATATCAATAAATAAACAATATTGCTGCTCTGTGATCTGATATAAAATAGCACGAAATAAATAATCACAACTCAAATCAAAACTTTGTTGTGATGCCAACTGCATTTCCTGACGGGCAACAGATTCTGCATTTTCAGTTTTAATTAAGTCACAAACTTCTAATTGCCAACCTTCTGCATCTAATACTTTTTGACTGGGTACTCCCGACTTGTTAACAAATACTGTGCGTAAGGATTCATGTCGTTTGACAACCTGATTTAAGGCATCTTTCAATATTTCAACTGACAAATTGCCTTGTAAGTTCAATGCACCCGACAAATGATAAAAACGGCTTGATCCTTTTTCCAGCTGATCCAAAAACCACAATCGTTCTTGTGCAAATGACAAGGGAATATCACCCGTACGTTTAACCACTTCAATGGTTGATTGTTGTAATTGCAAAGTTGGGTCATCCAGTAATTCTGCAATTTTTGCAATGGTGGTTCTTTCAAAAAGATGTCGTAACGGCAATTCGACACAAAAGACCCGACGTATTCGAGCAACTATTTGAGTCGCCAGCAATGAATGTCCGCCCAGTTGGAAAAAGTCATCATGAATACCGATGGGTTTAATGCCTAGAATATCTGACCAAATACTTGCCAATATTTGTTCAGTTTCTGTTGTGGGTGCGACATATTCATGAGTTCTACCTTCATCATTCTGCCAATCGGGCAATGATTTTTTATCAACTTTGCCATTAATGGTTAACGGAATTTCATCTAAAAATACAATTAAGGATGGCAACATATAATCAGGCAATATTTGTGATAAATATTCACGTAATGCTTCGGCATTTAAAGTCTCTTGTTCATGCAACACCACATAAGCAATCAGTCGTTGATTGTTAGAATTGTCTTCTCTTGCCAACACAATGGATTCTTTTATCTTATCATTTTGATGCAGTGCGGCTTCTATTTCTCCCAGTTCAATTCGATAACCACGAACTTTAACCTGATCATCCAGTCGTCCGACAAATTGAATTCGACCATCAGGTAAATATCGAACCAAATCACCCGTCAGATATAGAGATGAGTTGAGTCGCTCACCTACTCGAACGACCCCCTCCCCTTTGTTGGATAATTTAGAAGAGTCTTCAAATGGGTTATCGATAAATTTTTCTGCTGTTAATTGCTTGCGCTGATGATAACCCAGTGTCACCCCATCACCTGCGATGGCTAACTCCCCTATCACACCGACAGGAACATTATTTTTATAACGATCAAGCACATATAATTGAACATTATTCAATGCTTTACCGATATTGACGATATTATTTTTTGTAATCTTAGTCAGAGAGCTATCAACGGTGGCTTCGGTTGGTCCGTAAACATTATAAAAATTAACACTGGGCATTTCTGCCAAACGATCCCACAAATCCTGACTCATAGATTCACCGCCAATCAGCACATGCTCTAACGACATTTCTGAATCATCCAATGCACCTGCGGTCATTAACAACTCTATCAATGCAGGTGTTCCATCCAATACCTGAACTTTTTGTTTGATGAGTATCTGACGCAATTGCTGCGGTTCGGTACGGGCTTCCAGCGGTAGAATGACCAGTGTATCGCCCATCACTTGACGTTGCCATTGTTTGACAGAGGCATCAAAAACCAATGGAGCATTGAATGTAACCACCAACGACTCACCACCTTTATAGATTGCTTGATCCAATGCGTGTGATAAATGCAGTAAATTTCGATGCGCCACACAGACACCTTTCGGTTCGCCTGTTGAACCAGAGGTGTAGATGATGTAGACAAGGCTATTGATATTCATCTGAATAACAGGATTATCTGATCGCTGTTGGGCTATTTGTATCCAATCATTATCAATCAAAACAAGTGCAGACTTTTTGGGCAAACAGTCTTGCAAAGATTGTTGTGTGATCACTAGTTCTGCATTTGTATCATCCAACATAAAAGCCAGACGTGTTGTTGGACTGTTCGGGTCTAAAGGCAAATAAGCAGCACCTGTTTTCAAGATTGCCCACAATGCCACCATCATTTCGACTTGACGATGCAAACAAATTCCAACAATGTCACCTGATTTAACATTGTTTGCCATCAAATAATGAGCCAGTTGATTGGATTTTTCATTCAACTGCTTAAAACTTAACCGATGCCCACCACAAACGACAGCAATTCGATCGGGTCTTTGTTGGGCTTGTTTCTCAAATAACTGATGAATACAGAATGATTGATCATAATCATCTTGAGTATGATTGAAATTTTCAATGAGTTGTTGTTCATATTGACTCAATAGTTGCAATGCAGACACATTTTGATCAGGTTGTTCGACCATGCCCTCTAGTAATCTAACAAAATGCTGTTGCATTTTTACGATGCTATTCTCTACAAATAAATCTGTATTATAATTCAATGTCGCAATGATTTGTCCCGATGATTGTTGTTCTAATAATGTCATGGTTAAGTCAAATTTTGCACTATCCACTCCCGTTGTTTCTGGTGTCATGGTTAATTCAGGCAAGACAATTTGCTGACCAGGCATATTTTGTAACACAAATAATACTTGAAAAATCGGTGAATGACTCAAGTCCCGATGTGACTGGACTTTTTCCACCACTTTTTCAAAGGGAATATCTTGATGAGCATAGGCTTCTAAAGCTATTTGTTTCACTCGTTGTTGCAATTCTGTCACACTTGGATTACCCGACAAATCAATTCGCAATGCCAAAGTATTGATAAAAAAACCAATCAATGATTCTATTTCACTGCGGTTTCGACCTGCAATCGGTGTGCCCACACAAATATCAGTCTGCCCACTGTAACGATGCAATAAGATATAAAAAGCGGTTAACAAGGTCATGAATAAAGTACAACCTTGAGACTGACTTAATTGACGCAGTTTTTCACTGATGACCTCATCAATATTAAAACTGACACTCGCTCCCTGATAACTTTTAACCGTTGGACGAGGCAAATCCAGAGGCAATTCCAGCACGTCAATTTCAGCCAGTTTATCCAACCAATAATCTTCCTGCTGACTCAACAACTCACCCTGTAACCATTGACGCTGCCAACTGGCATAATCCGCATATTGAATGGCAATATTGGGCAATGGATCGGGCCGACCTTGACGAAAAGCATCATACAAAGTCGCTACTTCATGGGTTAAAATGGAAATTGACCAACCATCAGAGATAATATGATGCATATTGACCAACAAGGTATACTGTTGTGCACTCTGCTGAATCAACAAGGCGACAAAAGGATAATCTTTTGACAAATCAAATGGTTTTTGCAAAGCATTATTGATGATTTTTTGAGTTTCTAGCTCAGCATCTTGAATCGATAATTCCGTTAAATCTTGATAATTTAACTGCCAGTCACAGGCATTTAATATTTGTTGAACAGGCTGTTCATTCACTGTTGAAAATATCGTGCGTAAACTTTCATGTCGCTCAACAATGGTTGCAAACGTTTGCGTTAAAATGGATTTATCAATGATTCCCTGTAAATGGATCACTCCTGGAATATGATAGAACTGGCTTTGTCCATCCGCCAATTGATCGAGAAACCACAGACGCTCTTGAGCAAAAGACAGTGGCAAATCAGCCTCTCTTGACACAATTTCAATTGTCCCCAATGACTCGACCAAACCTGAATGTTGTATGGCTTCTGCCAGAGCAGCAATGGTTGGACGTTCAAACAAAGTTCTTAAGGCTATTTCACGTTGAAATTGTTGACGTATTTGCGAAATGACTTGAGTTGCCAGTAATGAATGACCTCCAATTTCAAAGAAATTATCGTCAATATCAACAGAATCAATGCCTAAAATACTTATAAAAATATCAGCCAAAGTTGATTCTGTTTCATCTCTCGGTGCAGTTTGCTTTTTACTTGATCGAGAAATGTCCAATTGCAACAAGACTTTTTTGTTGATTTTGCCATTATTGGTTAAAGGAAAATGTGACATTGCCATATAATGACTGGGAATCATGTAGTCAGGCAATTGTTTGGCTAAAGCACTGCGACATTGCTTAATATCAAGCTCCATGTCAGTGACAATAAATGCCCTTAGATTCTGCTGACCATTTTGTTCGGTCACCACCATCACCACCGAATCTTCTATTTGTGGCTGTTGATTTAGTTCGGCTTCTATTTCACCCAATTCAATACGGAAACCTCGAAGTTTCACCTGATCATCCAAACGCCCTAAAAATTCGATACTACCACCCGATAGGTATCTTGCTCTGTCCCCTGTTTTATAAAGTATTTGACTGGGTTTATTGCTGAATTGATGTTGAATGAATTTCTCAGCAGTCAATTCAGGTCGATTCCAATAACCACGTGCCACACCAGCACCCGCAATGTGCAATTCTCCTGCCGCACCAATCGGCATGATATTAAATTCTGCATCCAAAATATAGAGTTGGGTATTATTAATCGGTCGTCCCAATGTGGTTTTTGCCTCTGCAGAGGTAATTTGATCGGTACATGACCAAACAGTCGTTTCTGTTGGACCATACATATTCCACAATTCAATGTGTTGGTTTTGTAGTAATTGCTGGCGCAAATCAAGACTCATGGCTTCACCACCACACAACACTTTTATGTTTTGCTGGCTTTGCCAGCCGTCTGCCAATAACAACTTCCAAGTAGACGGTGTGGCTTGCATGATACTGATCTTATGTTGAATCAACAATTGAGCTAGTTGCTGGGCATCATTGGTTGCTTCCCATGAAGCAATGACCAGTGTCGCTCCTGACACCAGCGGTAAATACAATTCCAAGGTATGAATATCAAAAGATGCCGAGGTCACTGCCAACAGACGATCTTTTCGCTGCAAACCTGGGCGTTTTTTCATCGAACATAAAAAATTCATCAAATGTCGATGTTCAATACAAACACCTTTGGGGTTACCCGTTGAACCCGAGGTATAAATCATGTAGACCATTTGTTCAGGTCTAATGCTGACATTCACTTTACTTTGAGATCGTGCTTCAATTTGACTTTGTTCACTGTCGAGATAAATAATTTTTGTGTTCAAATCACTGATTGATTGGGCCAATAAAGCATTAGTGTTGGACTCGGTAATTAGCAATGAAGCCGATGAATCAGTCAACATATAATGTAAACGTTCTGCTGGATAATGCGGATCTAACGGCAAATAAACAGCACCTGCTTTAATCACCGCCAGCAAACTGATCAATAAATTCAGTGAACGATCAATACAAACACCAACAATAGATTCTCTTTCAAGACCCTGTTCCAATAAATAATGTGCCAATTGATTGGTTTGTAGTTCAAGTTGAGCATAACTCAACTGTTCATCTGCAAAAATCACCGCCGTTGCATTGGGAGATGTCAGAGCTTGTCTTGAAACCAGTTCGTCAACACATAATAAATTCGGTTCTACCGTCGTATCATTCCAGTCAACCAAAATTTGCTGTAGTTCTGATGAACTTAACAAGGGTAATTCTGACAAATGATTGTCGGGTGAAACGGCGATTCCTTCTACCAATGTATGAAAATGCTGACTCATGCGAATGATGGTTTCGACTTCAAATAAGTCTGTATTGTACTCAAAATTACCTTCAATTCTGTCATCGCATTCTGATAAAGTCAGGGTTAAATCAAATTTGGCAATGGACAGTGTTAATTCTTCAATATCAACTTGAATATCAGGCAGTTCAATGGCTGACTTCATGGCTGACTGCAAAGTAAACAATACTTGAAATAAGGGGGTAATACTCAGGTTACGATCAGGTTGCACCAGTTCAACCACTTTTTCAAAAGGCAATTCTTGATGACTGTAGGCGGCCAAAGTTTGTGTTTTAACCCGTTTCAGATAATCATTAAAGGTCAGATCATCACAGCCATTATGACGAATTGCCAAAGTATTGATAAAACAACCAATCAGAGGTTCTAAATCAGCACGGGTTCGTCCTGCAATGGGAGTACCGACACAAAAATCTGTCTGTCCACTATAGCGTTGCAATAACACATTAAAACTGGCGAGCATGGTCATAAATAAAGTCATGTCGTGTCGTTGGCTCAATGCATTGAGACTTCTACTGGTTGCTTTATTGAATACAATGGGGACGCTTGCACCCGCAAAAGTTTGCAATGAGCCACGTGCATGATCCAATGGCAAAGACAACACTGGCACGTCATCCAATTGATGTTGCCAGTAGTTGACTTGTTGCTGATATTCTTCACCTTCAAGCCATTGTCTTTGCCAGTGAGCATAATCGGCATATTGAATATCAAGTTCTGCCAGTGGGTTGTCTTTTTGTTGTAAATAAGCATTATAAAGAACAGAAACTTCAGTCATTAAATTGACCACAGACCAGCCATCGGCAATGATATGGTGCATCATGATCAATAAACTGCAATGATCATTAATGTCATCAACCGTCAACAATACCACTCGAAACAAATAATCTTGAGTCAAATCGAATGGCTGTTTGATTTGCTTAATAATGGCTTTTTCACAGGCTTTGTCTGAAGCAAAATTCAGCTGCTGTAAACACCATTGTTCTGATGTCAAAATAGACTGGCAAAGTTGATCATTGTCATTAGTAAAAACTGTTCGCAATGATTCATGACGTTGCACAATGGTTTGTAATGTTTGTTCTAATACCGTCAAATTGAGCGAACCCTGTAATCGCAATAAGCCAGGAATGATATTCGCTTGACCTGAACTTTCCAGCTGCTCTAAAAACCAAATACGTTCTTGTGCATAGGACAAAACCAGGGGTTGTTGCCTGTCCGCTTTTTCAATCATCTGATGTGAAATGGTTGTACCATTTTGTTTGATTAAATCACTGATACTCGCAATGGTTGGTTTTTCAAACAAAGGTTTCAGTGGAATATCGACATGAAATTGCTGGCGAATTTGCGAGATAACTTGGGTTGCCAATAAGGAGTGCCCACCCAATTCAAAAAAACTATCATAAATACCAATGCGTTCAACCGCCAAAATATCCGACCATATTTTCACCAGAATTTCTTCCGCCATATCTCTGGGTGCGACATAAGGCTGCTTGCTGGTTAAGAAACCTTGTGCCTCTGGCAAGGCTTTTTTATCGACTTTGCCATGAGTTGTCAGTGGTAAAGCATCCATTGCAATGAAAGCACTGGGAACCATGTAATCGGGTAATTGATCTGCCAGAATTTGACGACAATCTGTGGTTATATCCGCATCAACATAAACACAATAAGCGATCAACTGATATTGACCATGTACATCCGCACGGGTGATGACAATATTTTCAGCCACATTATCAATCGACTCCAACACTGCTTCAATTTCACCCAGTTCAATGCGAAAACCACGGATTTTAACTTGATCATCAATGCGACCAAGAAATTCGATGATGCCATCATTCAATAAACGGACACTGTCGCCTGTTTTATAAAGTTTTGCATTGCCTTTAAATGGATGAGATATAAAGCATTCCTCAGTTAATTCAGGACGATTAAGATAACCTCTTGCCAGCCCTGCTCCACCAATACACAATTCACCTGACACACCTTGAGGCACTAAATTCAGATCCGTATCAAGAATATAAATTTCACTATTGCTGATGGCGTTTCCAATCGGTGGCACTGCCATATCAGTCATACGCTGTCCAGCATCCGTTAAGCGAATGGAAGTTGACACCACGGTAGCTTCTGTTGGACCATAGTTATTCACCAAACTAAAACGCTGATTTTCAGTTGGATAATTCCCCAAACGATCGCCACCAGTCAACATAAATTGCAATGCATGATCTTCTGGCCATTTACGCTTGATTAATGTTTCAGCAATGGGGGTCGGGATAAAACTGTGGGTGATTTTATGTTGTGTTATAAATTCAATGAGTTTTTCAGGGGACAATAAATCATCATGATTCACCAACGTTAAACTCGCACCACACAATAAATAAGGCCAAATTTCCCAAACGGCCGCATCAAATGCCATGCTCGCCAATTGAGTGGCACGGTGTCCTGCATTGACTTCCATGGCTTCGATATGCCATTGACACAAATGGCTGACATTCTGATGTTCGACCATCACCCCTTTGGGTTGACCTGTTGAACCTGAGGTATAAATCACATAAGCCAGATTATTGGCTGTCACGTCATCCGATAAAAAACACCCTGCTGATTCAATAGACGACCAATCCGTATCAAGACAAATAACTTGTTGTGTGGTCACGGGTAAATTGGCTAACACATTGGACTCGGTGAGTATCAATTTGGTTTTCGAGTCTTCCAGTAAATATTGTAAGCGTTGCTGAGGATAATTAGGATCCATTGGAACATAAGCAGCCCCTACTTTGAGGATAGCCAAAAGCCCCACTATCATTTTGGCAGATTGCTCAACACTGATGGCAATCAAATCTTCTAATTCAACCCCATGATTTTTTAAATAACCACTCAAACAATCAGACTGCTGATCTAGTTGTTGATAAGTTAATTGCTGGTTTGCAAACACCAAAGCAATGGCATCAGGAGTTTGTTTGGCTTGTTGTTTAAATTGTTGATGAATCGGTGTTTTTGGATAATCAACGGTGTGATAAGGTTGTGCGAGATATTTTTCTGTTTCATCGTCTGACAACAAATTCAATTGAGACAATGGGCGTTGAGGTTCACTGACACTTGTATTTAATAGTTGATAAAAATGCTGTAATAAATTCGACATTGTCTTTTCATCAAACAAATCGGTGTTGTATTCTAAAGTTCCACTGATTGACCCGTCACTTTCCCCCAGATTCATCACCAGATCATATTTTGCCGTTGGATTGTCCAGTAAATCATCCATAATAGTCACATCGACACCTGCCAGATTAAAATTGGCTTCAGGCATTGTTTGTAATACAAACATCACTTGAAACAAAGGCGAATGACTCATTTCACGTTCAGGCTGAACTGCATCAACCACCGCTTCAAAAGGGGCATCCTGATGTGCAAATGCGGATAAAGTAATGTCTTTGACTCGTTGTAACAATGTTTCAAAATTGGGCTGATCATTCAAGTCACAACGCAACACCAAAGTGTTCACAAAAAACCCGATTAACGGTTCAATTTCATGACGAGTTCTGCCAGCGATCGGTGTACCCACGCTGATGTCTTTTTGCCCACTGTAACGACTCAATAAAGTATAAAAACCTGCCAATACAGTCATGAATAAAGTCATGCCTTGTTGTTGACTGATGGCATCCAATTTTGTGGTTAATTCAGCATCAATCACCACGGGGATATGCGCTCCATTGAAGGTTTGCACAGGTGGTCTCGGTCGATCTGTTGACAACGACAACACAGGCACATCTTTTAATTGCTGTTGCCAATAAACCAATTGTTTGTCCAGTCGTTCACCTTGTAACCACTGACGTTGCCAATGAGCATAATCGGGATATTGAATTTGTAATTCGGGCAATGGATCATTTTCACCGTCAATGAATGCTTGATAAAGTGCCAGAACTTCCTCAATCAGCACAGACATTGACCAACCATCCGCAATGATGTGATGCATCACCACCAATAAGACATAAGAATCATCGGTTTGATGGTACAGATGTGCTCGTAATAAAAAGTCCGTTTGCAAATTAAATGGGATTTGTAAGTCCTGCTTTAATTGTGCTTTACTACCGTCAATCGACTGCTCACTAAAATCGACAAAATTCATTTGCCAATTTGCTACATCCAGCAATGTCACATAAGGTTTACCATTCTCACTGTTAAAGACACTACGCAATGATTCATGCCTTGCCACCACACGTTTTAGGGTTTTTTCCAATACATCAACATTGAGATCACCTTTTAATTGAATACAAGCAGGAATGTGGTAAAACGTACTGATACCCGCTTCTAACTGGTCAATAAACCACAAACGCTCCTGTCCAAAAGACAAATCCAACACCGTATTGTCAGGTCGTTTATGGATGGCATCGGCTTGCCCACTTTGCTCCATGGTTTGTAAAACTTCCGCCAAAGCTCGGATACTGGGATTTTCAAACAACAAACGCAAGGGTAATTCGAGCTGAAATTGATGACGCAATTGTGACACCATTTGAGTTGCCATCAGCGAATGACCACCCAACTCAAAAAAGTTATCATCAATACTGATTTGATCAACCGCCAATAATTCTTGCCAGATATCCGCCAGTTGTTGTTCTGTTTCATTTCTGGGTGCAATAACCTGTTTTTCAGACACCGCTTCTGCTTGTGGATCAGGCAAGGCTTTTCTATCCACCTTACCATTGGGGTTCAATGGAAAAACATCCAGTTGAATGAACATGGATGGCACCATGTAATCGGGCAAATTTAATGTCAGTTGATATTTCAATTGATTTGTATCGAGTGTTTCAGTGGCGATAATGTAGGCTAACAATCGTTTATTACCACTGCGATCATCCCGCACTAAAACCACACAATCACGAATACTGTCAAGACGCTGGATGGCCGTTTCCACTTCACCCAATTCAATACGGAAACCCCGAACTTTAACCTGATCATCCATCCGTCCGAGATATTGAATGCGTCCATCTGGCAAATACCGAACTCTATCCCCTGTTCTGTAAACACGGGCATCATCTGCATTTAAAAAAGGATCTCTGATGAATTTTTCTGCATTGAGTTCAGGACGATTACGATAACCTCTGGCAACACCCACACCACCAATCAATAATTCACCGACCGCACCAATCGGCACGAGCTTCAAATGTTCATTGACGACATACAAAAGCGTATTGTCAATGGCATAACCAATGGGGACGGAATTGGGAACATCTTCTTCCTGATGCATTTCATAACTACAAGCAAACACCGTGCCTTCGGTTGGGCCATAACCATTGATCATGATGGTGTCTTTCAATTGTCGCAATACTTTTCGGCAATGACTGGCAGAAATCACGTCACCCCCAGCCAGAAAATAACGCACACTGGTCAATTGTTTTAAATTATATTTCACCATTGAATGAAACAAACCTGCGGTTAACCACAACACATTGACCTGATGATATTCGATGATTGAACCGAGTTCTTCCATACTTAATTGATGGGGTGGTGGAATGACCAATTGACCACCGTGAACCAATGCACCCCATATTTCAAATACGGACACATCGAAAGATACAGGGGTAAATTGAAACACAATGCTATCGTCTTTGAAAAAATCAAAACCACGATGAAACAGTAAGCGATTGGCACTTCGATGAACCACTTCAACGCCTTTGGGTTTGCCTGTCGAACCCGAGGTGTAAATTACATAAGCTAAATTATCAACAGTGACGGTTGAGTTGACATTGTCCATTGGCTGTTTTGCTATCTCATGCCAATCCGTATCGAGACACAATAAAGACTTGGTGTCATCGGGCAAGGCATCACTGAATTCTGAACGGCAGGATTCTACCGTCAGTAATACAGGAGCTTGAATGTCTTCCAACATAAATCGAATTCGATCTTCTGGATAATTCGGATCAACAGGACAATAAGCTCCACCAGATTTTAAAATGGCCAGTAAACCAATGATCATTTCAAGTGAACGAGGAATCGCAATTGCCACCACTGTTTCGGGTTTAACACCCAAACTCACCAAATGATGAGCCAGTTGATTGGCTTTGTCATTCAGTTCAAAATAACTTAATGTTTCATCATTGAATAATAAAGCATTCTGAGCACCCGTTGCTTCGGCTTGTTGTTCAAAACATTGGTGAATACATAGATTATCTTCATAAGCGACACTGGAATCATTCCATTCCTGCAACAACTGTTGTTTCTCAGCTTCAGCCAAAAATTCAATTTGAGACAAGGGTTGATTCGGCTGTCGGATAAAAGCATTTAAGGCATTGTTCAAATGCTCACGAATTCTGAGAATGGTTAATTCATCAAATTGAGCAGCATTGTAGTGAATCACTACTTTCAATTCTGGGTCTAAGCTGGCAATCAAGGTCAGTGGATAATTGGTTTGTTCGATCATTTGCACATCGGTTATTTTCAATGGCATGGATTCAGCTTGTAATACATCTCCAATGGGATAATTTTCAAACACTAAAATTGAATTAAACAGTTGCCTGCTTTCATTATTGGACGACACCAGTTTTTGAATTTCACTGAGAGAAGTTGTTTGATATTGACGCAAGCTGACATGACATTGTTGTATTGTTTGTAACCAATCAGCCAATGATAAATTCAAGTCTACATCCACTCGCAATGGCAACGTATTGATGAATAAACCCACCATTTGCTCAACACCACTCAATTCAGGTGGACGACCTGAAACAGTCACCCCCAAAGTCACATCCCTATTGCCACTATAGTGATACAATAACAATGCCCAAGCACCCGACAATAACGTATTAACGGTCATGTGTTGTTGTTTGGCTAGTTTTTCCAGTTCACGAGATTGTTCCAGCCCAAAGTCCAGAGATATTTTCTTCGCCACAAATTCTGTGGCATCAAGCTGATGCTCATTTTGACCAATTTCTATGGTGACGGGTGCTTCAAAACCGTTGAGTGTGTTTTCCCAAAATAATTGCGCTTGCCGATGATCACGTTGTTGTAAATGATCAATAAAATGGCCATAACGATCAACTGCAGAATTGATGATGGGACGACCCGATTGAACAGCTTGATAGGTTTGTAGCAAAGATTGCATAATCAAAGGCAATGACCAACCATCCATCACAATGTGATGATAAGTACAAATTAAATGAGTTTGACACTCGGCAATTTTAATCAGGGTTAGACGCATTAATGGAGCTTGCTGAAAATCAAAACCTGCTTGGCGATCATCTCGCCTGAATTGTTGTATTTTTTGATCTATTTCACTGGCTGAATAAGCACTGTAATCAATCACTTTTAAGGGCAGATCAACTTCACGCAAGACACATTGCAATGGTTTTTTCAAGCCATCAATGATAAACGCCGTGCGCAAAATGGTATGACCATTTAATAATTCCTGCCAGGCAGAAGCAAATGCTTGTTCATCAATTTCATTGTGAATTCGACAATCCATTTGCTCACAATAAACCTCTGACTCAGTTTCATACAAACTGTGAAACAACATACCTTCTTGCATCGGTGACAATGGATACAAATCTTCTATTTTATGCAACAATTGATGAGCTTGCAAACAATGGTCTAATTCTGTTTGAGTTAATCCAGCCAATGGAAAATCACATGGTGTAAAACCTTTGGATTCAGGTAACAAACAATGCTCAATAATAGCTTCAAGACTTTGTTGGTAATATTGCAAAAAGGCTTCGACAGCAGATTTTTCAATGGCTTGTTTAGGATAAGTCAACACCATTCTCAAACAACCTTGCTGTACCATTGCCAACATTTCTAAGGCATGACTTCGGTGATTATTCAATGCATGGACTGATCCCATGGATTCAGTCGCAGGTTTGATCAAGGTTTGTACATTGATTGGTGCATCTAATCGACCCAAATAATTAAAAGCCAGTTGAGATTCAGCAATATTTGATAATGCATCACGAACAGCGTCATCCTCATGACAATAACGTAAAACCCCAAAACCCATACCACGCATTGGCATGGCTTTATTTTGTTGTTTAACCGATTTAATGAGTTCACTCAAATAAGCCGAACCCAAATAAGTCGAACCATTGGGTTCTAAATCAGCCAAATGACTGATATCCAAAGACAATGGAAACATCGAGGTAAACCAACCTACGGTGCGTGAAATATCCACTGTCTCTGCAATGTCTTCACGCCCATGACCTTCTAAATCTAAAAATAGGCCGGATTGTTGCGTCCATTGCTGAACGGCCATCATCAATGCCGATAACAATAAATCATTAATGTCTGTTTGATAACTTTGGTTGACTTGTTTCATCAAAGCATTGGTGGTGTTTGCATCTAATACACATTCAATACTTCTCGACAGTGCAACGGTGTCATCGGCATCAACATCTAATGGCAATAAAGCAGGTTTGATGGTTGATAATTGGCTCCAATAATCAATTTGAGATACGATTTCATCGGATTGTGCAAATCTGTTTAATGCCTCTGACCATTGCTGAAATGAGGTGGTTTTTGTACCTAAGTAAAGTGTTTCTTCATTCGATGTATGTTGTTTGGCAAGCATCAACGCTCGCTCCAAATCTTCCATCAGAATACGCCATGAAACACCATCAATCATTAAGTGATGAATCACCATAAACAAACGATTGGCTTCGTCTTTTGGTGTGACAAACAAAGCCGTGTTAAAAACAGGCCCTTGTTCAATCGACAAACTTCCCTGTAACTTTTCAACCTGTTGTTCCAGTTCAGTTTTCCATTTTTCTACCGCGGACAAGTCAAAAAAATTGATTTTCTGTGATTGAAAATCGGTGTGTGTTTGTTGAATATTGCCCGAATCATTTTGATAAGTTAATCGCAAAGCATCGTGTTGTTTGACAACAGTGTCTAGCACTCTTTGCAGAAATGGCAATGTCACCGACACATCAATAGCAACTAATGCCGCCTGATTCCAATAATTTTGATGAGTAAAGTTTTGCTGAAAAAACCATTGCTGGATGGGAGTCAATGCAACATCACCACTCACCAATCCTTGAGTAGCAATGATTTGTTTTTGTTCACCTGCCACGGTTGCTAACGTCGCAATGGTTTGGTTTTCAAACAAATTTTTGGGTGTCACCACCAAACCTTGTTGATTGGCACGACTGATGATTTGAATACCAACAATCGAATCCCCGCCCAATTCAAAAAAATTATCATGAATACTGACGGAATCTAGGCCTAACACCTGACACCAAATATCACTCAATGTTTGTTCGGTTTTATTGCTTGGAGCAACCTGTTCTTGCACTTCAATTTGAGCTTCGGGTAAGGCTTTTTTATTAACTTTGCCATTGGCAGTTAATGGAAACTCGGCCAATTCCATCAACACTGAAGGGATCATATAATCGGGTAATTGTTTGGATAATTCTGCTTTTAAAATAGTGATATCAATGGGAGAATTTAGCATTTTGCTATTCAACAAATAGCCAATGAGTCGTTTATGTCCTGTTGTTTTATCGGCACGACTAACGACCACACAATCTTCAACCCATACTGATTGATTAATTTGCGCTTCAATTTCACCCAACTCTATTCTAAAACCACGGATTTTAACTTGTTCGTCAAAACGACCTAAAAAGTCGATATTGCCATCTTTTCGATATCGAACCCGATCACCTGTTTTATACAAACGCTGGTTCACATCATGAGAAAATGGATTTTGTACAAATTTCTCAGCAGTTAAATCGTCTCGATTCAAATACCCCCTTGCTAAACCAGAGCCTCCCACATGCAATTCACCTGCAACACCTGGTACGACCAATTTCATTTGCTCATCAAGAATATAGATCTCACTGTTACTGATGCCTTTACCAATCGGTGGCGCATCAGCCAAGTCATCAGCAACTTTTGCACTCAAACGAATGGATGTTGTGACAACTGTTGCCTCGGTTGGACCATAGTTATTAATTACTTCAAAGGTTTGCTTGGAGTCGGCATAACTGCTGAGTCGATCACCCCCCACCAACAGATGTTTTAACACATTATTTGCAGGCCATTGCTGACTCAATAATGGCTCGGCCAATGGAGTCGGCATAAAACAATGGGTGATTTGATGGTCAGCGATAAACTGCATTAAACCATTTGAGGTTAATAAAATGTCTTTATTGACCAGCGTCAAACTGGCTCCTGCCAACCAATAAGGCCATATTTCCCAAACCGCCGCATCAAATGAAATACTCGCCAGCTGAGTTGCCCGACTGTTTGCATCAACCGCCATGGCTTGTTGATGCCAGGCACACAAATGATTCAGACTGTGATGTTCAATCATCACACCTTTGGGTTGACCTGTTGAGCCTGACGTATAAATCACATAAGCCAGACTTTGTGCATTGATCGTGGTCATCAAATCATCCTGACTCATGGTGGAAAACTGTGCCACATCACGCTCATAACAAATGATTTGCTGATGGCTCACAGGCAAATTGTCCAGCAAAGATTCCTCAGTCAAAATAAGCGGTGTTTGAGTATCTTCTAGCATAAATTCTAGACGCTGTTTGGGATAGTCTGGATCAAGTGGCACATAGGCTGAACCTGACTTCATGATGGCCAATAAACTGATCATTAAATTCAATGACCTGGGCATACAAACAGCAATCAGGCTTTCACTATCAATACCTTGTTGTTGAATGAACCGAGCCAGTTGATTGGCTTGCTGATTCAATTGAAGATAGCTTAACTGCTGGTCTTCAAAAGCCACGGCAATGGCATCAGGTGATTCATCAACACAAACTTCAAACAATTGATGCACACAACGATCCTGACTATAGTTTATGGTTTTTGGAGACCAGTCAGTCAGTAGTTTTTGCTTATCCAGTTGGGATAACATCGCCAGTTGAGACAAGCTGATCGAGTCATCACTACTGACGGCATCAATGACAGCTGTTAGCAAACGATCAAAATGATCCATCATGGCTTCAATGCTGTCACGCTCAAATAAGTCCGTATTGTATTCCCAACCACCTGTAATCAATCCCTCGTGATGCTCCAATGACAAGGTTAAATCAAATTTAGCCACGGTTTCAGTCAAAGGTTCTACCTGACAATGTAAGCCATCCAGTTTGTTGTCATTGGCAGTGATATTTTGTAAAGCAAACATCACTTGAAATAATGGGGTATGACTTAAATTGCGTTCAAGACCTAGGCTGTCCACTACTTTCTCAAAAGGAATATCTTGATGTGCGTATGCTCCCAGGGTGTGATCTCGAACTTGTGCGAACAAGTCATCAATCACGGGATCATCACTTAGGTCAAATCTTAAAGCCAAGGTATTCACAAAAAAACCAATCAACGGTTCAATTTCAGCTCTATTTCTTCCAGCAATGGGCGTACCGATACAAACATCAGACTGTCCACTATAGCGTTGCATTAAAATACTGAAAACAGACAATAAGGTCATGAACAAAGTACCATTCAAGTCACGACTGATCTGTTCTAATTGCTTGGTGGTCTCGTGATTTATCGACATCGACAAGGTTGCACCGTTGAATGTTTGAACGGCTTTGCGCGGATGATCAAACGGCAACTCAAGTACATCGACCTGTTGCAACCGCTGTTGCCAGTAATCTCGTTGTTGCTTAAGTGGTTCATTTTGCAACCATTGTCGTTGCCAATGAGCAAAATCGGCATATTGAATGGCTAACGGTGGCAATGGTTTAGAGTTCCCCGTCAACAATGCTTGATAAAACGCCATGGTTTCCTGAAAAAATATTTGAATAGACCAACCATCTGATGCGATGTGATGCATATTAACCAGCAACACAGCGGTTTGTTCGGGCAAACAATAAAAGTTAACTCTAAATGGAATATCGGTCGCCAAATCAAAGGGTTTTTGCAACGCTTGTTGCATTGTTTTTTTCAGTTGTTGCTCTGCCTGTACTGAGGGTAAATATGACAAATCATCAATTATAAATGGCGTTTTAACTTGCTCCAAAATGTGTTGACTGGGCTGTCCATCGGTTGTCACAATCAGTGTTCTTAAGATTTCATGGCGTTGAATCATACAACTGAATGCTTGTCGTAATAAATTAGAATGTAAATCACCATGAATTCGGATGGCACCAGGAATGTGGTAAGACACACTACCGCCTTTTTCCAGCTGATCAAGAAACCACAATCGTTCTTGTGCAAACGATAAAACCAATGGTTGAGTACGATCCACCACTTCAATCGGTGTTAATTGCTGAGCTATGCCAGCATGTTGAATAAAGTCAGCAATGTCTTTGATGGTGGCATGATCAAACAGTTGTTTCAGTGGTAATTCTACTTGAAAATGATGTCGAATTTGTGAAACGGCTTGAGTCGCCAGCAATGAATGTCCTCCCAGATCAAAGAAGTTTGCTGTCACACTGATATTTTCCAGCTTTAATAGTTCATGCCACATCGCTTGCAAGGTGGTTTCTACTTCATTTTTGGGGGCAATGTATTGTTGTTGTGACTTTTGTGGTTGTGGGTCAGGCAAAGCTTTTCGATCCAGCTTGCCATTGGCGGTTAGTGGAAATTTATCCAGCACAATAATCACCGATGGAATCATGTAATCAGGCAATTGAGCGGACAATGATTTACGCAAAATTTCGTCATCAAAGTTATCTTTAATGCCCACCAAATAACACACCAAACGCTGGTCTCCCGCTTGAGACACAGCCATCACCACACACTCATCAATACCTTGCTGGCGAATCACAGACTCTATTTCTCCCAACTCAATCCGCAAACCACGAATTTTTACCTGATCATCAATACGTCCCAAATAATCTATTGAGCCATTATCCTGATAACGTACTAAATCCCCTGTTTTATAGAGTTTTTTAGCATCATCAAAAGGGCTTTCAATAAAGCGTTGTTGCGTCAGTTGATCTCGATTCAAATAGCCACGAGCCAACTGAGTACCCGCAATGTGCAATTCTCCCGTCGCTCCCATGGGTACGGGATGACAATATTGGTCCAGAATATACAATTGTGTATTTGATACGGCTTTACCGATGGTCACCCCACCTGTTTGATGGCTATCAATACAAGCATGACTACTGACATCGATCGCTGCTTCGGTCGGCCCATACAGATTGTGAATGGTGACATCCAATAATTCATAAGACTTATTAACCAAACTCCATGATAAGGCTTCACCACTACATAAAATACGCTTTAAAGCCGTACAACTCGACCAACCAGGTGTGCCAACCATCACTTGTAACATGGATGGTACAAAATGTAAGGTGGTGATTTTTTGCTGATTAATCAATTCAATCAGATAATCATTGTCTTTATGGCCTTGTGGTTTAGCAAGAATCAATTGACTTCCTGCCATTAATGGCCAGAAAAATTCCCAGACAGAAACATCAAATGAAAACGTGGTTTTTTGTAACACACGATCTGCATCAGTCAATTGATACGTCTGTTGAGTCCAGAACAAACGATTCACTACGCCACGGTGTTCATTCATAACCCCTTTGGGTCGCCCTGTTGATCCAGAGGTATAGATAACATACGCTAAATTTTGATCAGTCACACTGGTTTCAGGATTATTAGATGGCTGAGTTTTTAAATCATCCATGATTTGCTGTTTGTCCAGACAAATCGTTGTCGGTCTATGGTTCGGTAAACGTGACATGCAATGTTTTTCTGTGATCAACAATTTAGCATCACAGTCATCCAGCATCAGTGCAATTCTTTTTTGAGGATAACCTGGATCAATCGGCACATAAGCCGCTCCTGCTTTTAAAATTCCGAATAAAGCAATGATCATTTTCAAAGAACGTTCGACTGATAAAGCAATTAAATCATCAGGCTGAATATTTTGTGATATCAAATAATGTGCCAGATGATTGGCTTGATGATTCAGTTGTTGATAGTTCAAGCTGGTCGATTCAAATACCACAGCGATGGCATCAGGTGTTTTTGCCACTTGCTGTTGAAACAATTGATGAATACAGACATCAGTTGGGTACTCAACCGAAGTTTCATTACTGAGTGCCAGTAAATTCTGTTTTTCTTCTGGTTTTAAAATATCCAGCTGATGCACAGGCTGTTGAATAACACTGGGCAGTTGAGTTAATACTTGCTCAAAATGACCTAAAATCTGTTCAATGATTGATGCTGAAAATATTTGTTGGTCATAAGCAATGGAGATATTCAATGTTTCTTCGGCAGTCACCACAATCGTCATTGGAAAATTGGTCTGATCATGCGTATCAATACCGTCAATGCTGAATGCCAAATCAGTGGTTGCCAATGCCGCACCCAATGGATAATTTTCAAACACCAAAATGGTCTGAAACAATGGTTGTTTATTGGGTACAGAACTATAGGATTGAACCTCGGTAATCGGTGTGGTTTGGTGTTGCCTTAATTTGACTTGCTGTTGTTGTAAATTTTCCAGAAATTGTAGTAATGAGCCTTCATTGCCTTGCTCAAAATCCAAACGTAATGGCAAAGTATTGATGAATAATCCCACCATTTGTTCAACACCACTCAGCTCTGCAGGTCGTCCTGACAAAGTGATCCCAAAGACAACATCATCATCACCGCAATAACGATGTAATAACAGTCCCCAACAAGCCTGCATGATAGTATTTAAAGTTAAATGATGTGACTGAGCCAGCTGCTTTAAGTTTTGTGTCAGTGTTGCATTTAAAGTTAATGATTGCTTGTTAATATCGCTGATTGTCTCATGGGGTGTTTGAGTATTCACCAAAGGCAATGGCGTACTGGAATAAAATCCTGACAGATAATTTGTCCAAAATTCTGCTTCGACTGATTTATCCGTCTGTTGCAGATAGTTGATGTAACGTTCATAATTATCTCGCACGGGGATAAGATTTGTTTGAGCAGACGAGTTGCTCAACTCAGCTTTATCCAGCATCTGAGAAATTGGTGCTTTGCCATGTATTTTAAGTTCGTAATGGGCAAATAATTCCTGCATCAAAATAGGCAATGACCAACCATCCAGTAAAATATGGTGATGACTCCAGTTGAACCAATAATGAGAATCTTCCAAACGCATTAATACAATTCTTAACAAGGGTGATTCTGCAAAATCAAAACCTTGTAGCCTATCTTTTACTAAAAATTCTTCAATTTTTTGTTGCTGTTCTACTTCATTTAATTCCCGACAATCAATGATCGGGCAATCAAAAGGCACTGTTTTATAGACTCTTTGTAACGGTATAGACGCACACTCAACAAATGATGAACGCAAAATACTGTGTTGATTAATCAGTTGACGCCATGAATCAATGAATGCATCGGTATCGAATTCCCCTCGAAAATGACAACTGAATTGCTCAAAATAAGCTTCATCCTGTTGATCAAATAAATGATGAAACCACATACCTTGCTGAGTCGGTGACAATGGATAATAATCTTCCAGTAACGATTGATTGGGTGTTGCATTAATCAACTGATCCAGTTGAGTTTGATTGAGATTGGTCAAACGAAAGTCTGAAGGTGTAAAACCGATAGAATCAGGCAAACAACAATGTTCAATTAAATCCGTTAAATGATGTTGATACGATTGAGACAAGGCTTCAATGGTTAATGACTTAAACTGTTCACTGCTCACCGACCAATGAATTTGCAGTTGTCCTGCAATGACTGAGGCATTGATATCAATTAAGTGTGAACGTTTATTATGAGCACTCACCGAGGCTTGTTCGACATCATCAACCACTGAAAATAACTGACTTTGAGCCATGGCATTGTCTAACTGTCCCAGATAATTAAAACTGATGGCTGACTGATGTTCAGATAATAAGAGTTTATTATTGATATCTGCATCATCGTGTAAATACCTTAAAACACCATAACCCAAACCATGTTTTGGAATATCTCGTAAACTTTGTTTGATGCACTTAATTTGTTTTTCTGGCGAACTGGCCGTTTTTAATAGGACAGGGAAAACTGTTGTAAACCAACCCATGGTACGGCTGACATCAATGACATCATCTATTGCTTCTCGGCCATGACCTTCTAAGTCAATCAGTACACTGTCTGACCCCAACCATTGACAAAAAGTCGTTGCCAAAGCCGTCAGTAAAATATCATTGATTTCAGTTCGATACGCCTGATTACATTGTTTTAACAGGCGTTCGGTTGTTTTGCTGTCAACCGTGGTGCTGATGGTATGGCTCATCGACACCTCATTATTACCACCAATGATGTCAGGCAAAACGGGGGTTATGGGATGTTGTACGATGTGATGCCAATATTCTGTTTCTGTCGTGATGTTTTGTGCATAAGCCGTCAACGCTTCTGACCAGCGTTGGTATGAGGTGGTTTTTCGTCCCAACTCTACTGGACTGCCAGCGGATAATTGAGCATAAGCCCGTTCAAAATCTTCCAGTAAAATACGCCAAGATATACCATCAATCACCAAATGATGGACCGTCAAAAAGAGTCGATGCTGATCCAGTTGCGGTGTTTTAAAGTAAACGCATTTTAATAGTGGAGCTTGTTGTAATGACAAACTTTGCTGAGTGTTTGCGATGTGAGTTTCAATTATTTGCTTAAGATCAGACTCATCGTGAGACAAATCCACCCTTTCAATGCCAACCAACTCAACCTCATTGTGTGACTGACACCATTGCTGTTTAACCTGTTTAAAACTCAGTCGCAAAACATCATGTTGCAGAATAATGGCATTTAAACTTTGTTCAAGGTGATTCAAATCCACATCGTGCTTAACGCCAATAATTACTGACTGATTCCAGTGGTTTCGTTGTTCCAAAGGTTGTTCAAAAAACCACTGTTGAATAGGTGTTAAAGCAACCTCTCCTGACACCAAACCCTGTTCTGCATCAATATTACGTGAACTGGCACGAGCCACGGGAGCTAATTCAGCGATGGTCTGATTTTCAAACAAATTTTTCGGTGTCAAAGAAAAACCTTGCTGATTCATTCGACTGATGATTTGAATACTGAGAATCGAATCACCACCTAGCGCAAAAAAATTATCCTGAATACCCACTTGTTTCAGCCCAAGCACTTCACCCCAAATATTAGCCAGTGTTTGTTCAGTCTCATCACGAGGCGCAATATAGGATTGAGTACGGGAGGATTCGGTATCTGCTTCTGGCAAAGCTTTTCGGTTAATTTTGCCATTGGCAGTTAACGGTAATTCAGCAAGTGGCACCAATATTGATGGAATCATGTAATCTGGCAAATATTGTTTGAGTTCATTGCGAATCACGGTGACATTTAAAGTTTCATCATCAGTGACCAAATATGCCACCAGTGTTTTTGCGCCATTATCCTGATCTTTAACAATGACTACATTTTCAAAAATGCCTTCACACTTTAACAGTGCTGACTCAATTTCTGTCAATTCAATACGGAAACCACGAATTTTGACTTGTTGATCAAGTCGCCCTAGGTATTCAAGTTCACCATTGCTTAAATATCGAGCACGATCACCTGTTTTATAAGCAATGCCACCGTCTATATTAAATGGATTCGGGATGAAACATTGTTTTGCTAACTCAGGATGATTCAAGTAACCTTTGGCAATACCTTCCCCTGCAATCAGCAATTCACCTGCCACCCCCACGGGGACTAAATTATTTTGAGCATCAACAATATAAAGTGATTTGTTGGGAAAAGCATGACCAATCGGTAGCTCATCACCTTTGAAATTTGTCAAATCAAAAACCGAGGCCACCACACTTGCTTCGGTTGGACCGTAGGTATTTAATAGTTGAACAGAGCCTGCGATGTTGTCCTGCCATTGTTTTAAAGCAGGGGAAAGTGCTTTTTCTCCACCGATAATAACCAAACGTAATCCACTAGGAGGCTGTCCAAGAACACATCTTTCCGCCAGAACTGCGTTAAAATCTGACTCAAAATGCTCATTTACACCAGTCAAGTCATTACATAACACATGCCAGTAAGCTGTCGGTAAACTCGTGACACTAATTTTTAACGCATTTATTGCCTGAAAAAAATCAACACTAGAAGCAATCATAGACTCATTGCGTAGCACCAAGGTTGCACCACTTGCCAGTGTGGGAAAAATTTCTTCAATACTGGCATCAAAACTCAATGATGCAAATTGTAATACTCGATCATTGGACTGAATACTGTATTGTTTGATGGCGGCAGTCACATAATCTAACAAATTCCCCTGACTCAGCATTACACCTTTAGGGCGACCTGATGAACCTGAAGTGTAGATAATATAAGCCAAGTTTTCTGCTGATGATTCTATTTCGATATCATCAGCTGAGTTATTTTGCCAATTGGATTGATCCAAATAAAGACATCGATCATCAAAACCATGTGAAAATAAAACCTGTTGAGTCACCACCACTCTAACGTCTGCATCATCTAAAATATATTTCATTCGATCTTCTGGCAACTTCGGATCTAATGGAACATAACCTGCCCCAACTTTGTAAATCGCTAAAATAGCAACCATACTTTCAATACAGCGTGGCAAACAAATGGCAACAGGCGTGTTTGCTATGACGTTAAGTTTTAATAACTCAGCGGCCAGTTTATTAGAAGCAATATTTAACTCAGCATAAGTCATGCTGGTCGTTGAACCATCTTCTGCCAATTCAATAATGGCAAATTGGTCTGCTTGTTGTTTACATTGCGTCGTCAATTGCTGACAAATTAAATTATCCGTGGAATAATGAGCTATCTCGCCTTGACTCCAAATATCCAACAATTGATTTTGTTCCGCCTTATCCAGAATATTGATCTGAGATAATTTCTGCGAAGGATGTTCTACAATACTGTTTATAATTCGGTCAAAATATTGTAACCAACGGTCGATGGTTTCAGGCAAAAACAAATCTGTATTGTATTCCATTTCCCCTGACAAACTACCATCGCTATTTTCATTGAGTGTCATGGTCAATTCAAATTCAGAGGTACTTCGTTGCAAGTTTTTATCAACATTGATGGTTAAACCAGAAATTTCCCGACGGCTTGATATGGCAGGGTTTAGTACAAACATCACCTGAAATAATGGTGAAAAACCCAAATCACGTTCGCTGGCAACACTGTCTACTACTTTTTCAAACGGTAATTCCTGATGGGCATAAGCCTCCAACGTGGTCTCTTTAACGGCTTGTAAAAGTGTTGAAAATGCTGGATCGTTGGCTAAATTTTCACGCAACACCAACGTATTAACAAAACACCCGATTAGACTTTCAATTTCTTGTCGGGTTCTACCCGCAATCGGTGTGCCGACACTGATGTCTGTTTGACCTGTTAATCGATTAAGCAAAACGCTATAAACACTCATTAACGTCATGAATAAGGTTGTACCGCTTTGTTGTGATAACTTTCGTAAAGATTCACCTTGTTCAATGGTTAACGAAAATTGTTGTAAAGCACCATTGTAAGTCATCACTGCTGATCTTGGATTATCAGCAGGCAATTGTAGCACCGTACTGTCATCCAGTTTTTGTTGCCAATAAGCTAATTTTTGGTCGAACACTTCACCTTGTAAATACTGACGTTGCCATGCCGAATGATCCACAGTTTGAATGGATAATTCAGCCAATGGATTTGGTAAATCCTGACGATAAGCATCATACAACACAAAAAGTTCATCAATGAGTCGCCCAACAGACCAGCCATCCGATATAATGTGATGCATATTGACAAAGAAACGATGTTTTTCAGGTGTTAGTTTTATCCACAAAGCCCTGAATGGAAAATCTTTTGTCAGATCAAATGGTTTATGTAAAGCTTTTTCTATTAATTGTTCCACCTCGGTTAAATCGGAACATTCAACAATGTCTATTGTCCAATCAGATGCTGGCAATATTTGTAATATCGGTTTACCATTTTCAGCCACAAAAATACTGCGTAAGGATTCATGTCGTTCAACAATCGTCTGCAATGTTTTTTGCAAGATGGATTCATCCAGTTCACCATCAATGGTTAAACTGCCAGGAATATGATAGACATGCCCCTCTTCTTCAAATTGATCTAAAAACCACAATCGTTCTTGAGCAAATGACAAGGGCAATTCTGTGTTTCGATCAATGATTTCAATGGCTTCCAGTTCAGACAATTCACCCGATTGATTAATCACTTCGGCAATACTGGCAATGGTAGGACTGACAAATAAAGTTTTTAATGCCAGTTCTGTTTTAAAACTTTGACGAACTTGTGAAATAATTTGTGTCGCCAATAAAGAATGACCACCCAGAGCAAAAAAGTCATCATGAACACCCACTTTTTCAACTTGTAAAACAGTCTGCCAAATTTCGACCAGACGTTCTTCAATGCTATTACGGGGAGCTTGATATTCTTCTTGAGAATCACTTAAGTTAACTTTTGGTAAAGCTCTTTTATCAACTTTGCCATGACTGGTTAATGGCAAATGAGGTATTTCCAATAGTTGCACAGGCAACATGTAATCAGGCAAATTTTCTTTCAAACTGTTTCGCAGTTCGGTGATGCTTAAACTTTCTGCATCATCATTCAATACATGATGAGTCACCACATAAGCGATGATTTGCAATGTTTGACTGGCATCTGGCTTTGCCACCACCACACATTCGTCTATTTGCGGTAATTGATTGATGACCGTTTCTATTTCACCCAACTCAACTCTAAAACCACGAATTTTAACCTGATCATCAATTCGTCCCAAAAACACTAAATTGCCATCGGACAAATAACAGACTTTATCGCCTGTACGGTACATTCGTCGAGTCGGATCATTAGAAAAAGGATTGATGATAAATTTCTGTTGCTCTAAGGACTGTCGCTGTAGATAACCACGAGCCAAGCCATTACCTGCAACACATAATTCTCCAGGTACACCAATTGGCATCAATTGGGAGGGATGATCTGGATTCACCACATAAAGCAAACGATTAGGGAATGCCTGACCAATGGGTAATTCATCAGCTTGAAATTCGGTTAAATCAAACACGCTGGTCACTACGGTGCTTTCTGTTGGACCATAAGTATTGAGTAGCTTAATGTCGCTGGAAAATTTATTTTGCCAATTTCTCAATGGTTCTGGCAATGCTTTCTCACCTCCAATAATCACCAGTCTTAACTGCCCCTGATTGACTTCATCATTTAATTGCTGACAAAGACTATGCCAATAAGCCGTCGGCAAACTCAATACAGTCAATTGCAGTGACCTTGCCAAATCAAAAAAAGTATTGGCATCCGCCAGCATATTTTCATTGCGTAACACCAAACAAGCACCAACCATTAAAGTGGGGAAAATTTCTTCGATACTGGCATCAAAACTGATGGTGGCAAATTGTAAAACTCGATCTTGATGAGTCAAAGCATATTGGTTGATTGCACCATAACAATAATCCAATAAATTACCATGTGTAATCATCACCCCTTTGGGCTTGCCTGATGACCCAGAGGTATAAATTACATACGCCAAATGGTGAGCAAATAACTGATTTTTGGGCACATCGGTCGATTGTTTTTCTATGTCGGCAACGTCTGCATCCAAATAAAGCTTAGATGTTTGAGCAAATACATCATTGTCTTCTGTATTGATGGAATCCATCCATTGTTTGCTGGTAATGATTAACACCGCTTGAGTTTCTTCTAGCATAAATGACAGGCGATCCAACGGTGCGTTAATATCGAGCGGGACATAAGCTCCACCCGCTTTAAAAATTGCCATCATTGAAACAATACATTGTATTGAACGTTCAAGAGCAATGGCGACACAAACATCTGGTTTTACACCTTGTCCCATTAAATAATGAGCCAGTTGATTGGATTGTGATTCTAATTCGGCATAACTCAAACTGTCCTCATTAAAAACCACAGCGGATTTATTGGGCGTTCTGGAGGCTTGTAACGTTAGACGATGTGGTACTAATTGTTCTTGATTAAAATCGGCTTTGGATTGATTCCAATCAACCAATAAGGTTTGTTTTTCTTGTTTTGACAATAATTCTAACTTGGACAATCTACTCTGAGGCTGTTGCAGTATTGACCGAACCAATTGTTGAAAGTGGACTTTGAAACGTGACATGGTTTTGTCACTGAATAAATCGGTATTGTATTCAAACTCACCTTGTAATTGTCTATTTTTCAACGTCAGATTTAACGTCAAATCAAATTCTGACAATTGTCGATCTATGGTTTCTAATTCAATTTTTAATCCTGGTAAAGAAAACTCTGTTTTCATTTCAGTGTGCAAAACAAACATCACTTGAAATAAAGGAGATCGACTTAAATCACGGTCTGGCTGTACTCTTTCAACCACTTTTTCAAACGGAACATGTTGATGAGAAAAAGCCCCCAAGGTGGTTTGTTTGACTTGATCCAACAGTTCAATAAAATGAGGATCGTTGCTCAAATCACTTCTTAATGCCACGGGATTAATAAACAAACCGACCAAGGCTTCAATTTCACTGCGAGTTCGGCTTGCCACGGGAGTACCGACACAAATGTCATTTTGTCCACTATAACGATGCAACAATACTTTAAAAACAGTCAATAAAGTCATGAACAATGTGACTTGATGGGAATGGCTGAATTGTTGTAATTTTTTACTGGTGTCGGCATCTAATGACAATGGCATCCAAGCACCATTGTAGGTTTGCATTGCTGGTCGGGGAAAATCAGTATGCAATTCCAAGGGCATCACTTGATCACACTTTTGTGCCCAATAACTCAATTGTTGCTCCAGAAATTCACCTTGTAACATTTGCTTTTGCCATAACACAAAATCAGCATATTGAATGGTCAAATCCTTTAAAGGACTGAGTTCTTCTTGTTGCCAACTTCGATACAAAGTGGTGATTTCTTCAAGTAGCAGTGATACAGACCAACCATCGGCAATGATGTGATGCAAATTGATAAATAGCTGGTGATGTTGTTCGGGTAATTTAAACAGAGTCACCCTAATTAATGGGTCTTTTGTTAAATCAAAAGGCAAATCACTTTGCTGCTGGCAAAGACGTTTTAATTCAGCCACACCATCAATCATTGTTAGCTCAGTTAAATCAATGACATCCATTGAACATTCAATCATTTCATGGGTGTATAATCTTGGAGTCCCATTGTCGTCAATAAAATTTGTTCTCAAACTTTCATGACGACTCACCATGGCAAGCAAACAACTCCTCAGTAATAATTCATCCAAATGCCCCGTCATGGAAATCAAACCAGGAATGTGATAAATACGGTGATCACTGACATCTAATTGCTGTAAAAACCACATCCGTTCCTGACCAAATGACAATGGTAAATCGGTTTGATCTTTGTCTCTGGCTAACATGGGTTTCTGGTAAAAACCGTCTGTTTCAACCGAATGATCGTCCATTAATATTTCTGTCAGTAAAAACTCACCTAAACCATAAATATGACTGTGATTAAACAGCAATGTAGGTGATAACTGACAATGTAAATTCTTTTCCAGACGATTTTTAATCTCCACCGCCATCAAAGAATCCATACCTAATGCAAATAAATCATCATGAATATCAACCGTCAGATTTTGACCTGAACTCAAAACCTCAGCAATTTGCTCACATAAATATTTTTGTAACAACACTTCTTTTTGATGACTGGCACAATGTTTGAGATCATCAACAATTGAATTAATTTCAGCCTCATCATTTGAGTCATCATTTTCAACCAGGTCATCCTCTGAGTGAGGTTGATTGACATCAATATCTGCCCAATAACGTTGACGTTGAAAGGGATAACTCGGCGTATTAATAAACTGGCGATAATAGCCAGAATCAAAACCATGCCAATCAATTTGACAGCCATTTTCATACAATATTGACAAGGTACTCAACATTTGTTGCCAATCAGGATTTTTATGACGGATAGAGGTTAACAACAGAACATCTTCATTTGGTAGACATTGTGTGACCATCGCTAATAAAGATCGACCAGGCCCTACCTCAAGATAGCTATTGATGCCAATGCCATTCAGAAAAGCAATACTGTCTGAAAACAACACGCTATTTTCAACGTGCCCCACCCAATAATCTGCATGACAGACTTCTTGAGTCACCGTACAAGCATAACGATTAGAGATCAGTGGCAATTTAGGCAAATGATAAGTCACTTGATTTGCAACTTCGGCAAATTTTTGTAGCATCGGTTGCATCATGGGCGAATGAAAAGCGTGTGATACTCGTAGTTTTTTACATTTAATCGACAAGGATTCTAACAATATCTGTAAATTCAAAATATTGTCATCTGCCCCTGATAACACCAAACTGGTTGGACTATTGACGGCGGCAATGGCAACAGTACCATTAAAACCATTTAAATGCGGTTGTACTTGTTGTTGTGTGGCAGTAACGGCTAACATGGCACCTGCGACACAATGTTGATACATTAACTGAGCTCTGCCACTGATCAATTTAATCGCATCTTCAAGACTGAATACACCCGCAATGTAAGCTGCCGCATATTCACCCACACTGTGTCCCATCACTGCTTCTGGTTGAATTCCCCAGGACATCCAGGTTTCAGCCAAAGCGACTTCTAAGGAAAAAATGGCAGGTTGAGTATATTGGGTTTGTTGTAATAGACTGGCATCATCACCCCACAATAATGATAACAACGAGTGATCCATACTCGATGATAATAGTTCAGCACAACGATCTATCATTTGTGTAAATACAGGTTGGGTTTGATATAAAGCTTCCGCCATACCCGCATATTGTGCGCCTTGGCCTGAAAATAAAAAACTCAATTGTGGTGTCTGCAAACTGGCTTTTGAGCGTTTTGACTGCGACTGTAGCTTTTCAATCATGGCTTGTCGGGTTGACGCAAAAACTGCCAGACGGTGTGAAAAATGATCTCGATGAGCATTCACGCTGAAACAAAAATCAGCCAAAGAATCTGTTTTATTGTTTTCCAATGCTTCGATGGTTTGTGATTTCAAATGCTGTAGCACAGCATTATTTTTTGCCGACAAACTCAAGCAATGTAATGGACGCGCAACTTTATTAACTGTTTTTTCAGTATCAACACACTGGTTTTGTGCTTGAGATAAAATAACATGGACATTGGTTCCACCAAATCCAAAACCACTGACTCCCGCAATTCTGGGTTTGCTTTCATTGACCCATGACATTTGTTCTGTCGGCACTTTTAACGACATTTGATCCCATGCCACATTGGTATTTAACTGATCGGCATGAATTTGTTTGGGGATTTGTTGGTACTGCAAACACAAAACAGTTTTAATCAGACCAGCCATGCCTGCCGCGGCTTCTAAATGACCTATATTGGCTTTAACTGCTCCGAGAATCAGAGGTTTATCGGCTTTTCTGACAACACCGTAAACTGAATTAATGGCATTGATTTCAATTGGATCACCTAATTGAGTCCCTGTACCATGGGTTTCTATAAAACTCACCTCTGCTGGATCAACATGGGCATTTGCCAATGCTTCTTTAATCGCTTGAGCTTGTGCCAAGCCGTTAGGAGCGGTCAAGCCATTACTTCGACCATCCTGATGAACTGCCGCACCCAGAATGGTTGCCAAAATTGGATCGCCATCACGTTCAGCTTGAGACAATGGTTTCAACACCACAACACCACACCCTTCGCTACGCACATAACCATCAGCATCAGCACTGAACGCTTTACAACGATAATCAGGAGCCAGCATATTGGCTTGTGACAAACTGGAAGTTAGCTTGTCTGAAATAAGTAAATTAACACCTCCGACAATGGCTTGTTGGCATTGATTTAAACGCAAATGATTGCAAGCAATCTCCAATGCAGACAAGGAAGACGAACAAGCCGTATCAACCGCCAAACTGGGACCATTAAAATCGTAAAAATATGACAACCGATTAGCCGCAATACTTAAAGCATTGCCACTGGCACTATAGGCACTTAAAATATTGTTCTGTGCCAATAATTGACCATAATCACTATGACTGATGCCAACATACACTCCCGTTGATGATCCCGCCAAAGCGGAATGAGCAATGCCTGCATTTTGCATCGCAGAGTAACTGACCTCCATCAACAAACGCTGTTGAGGATCCATCATTTGTGCTTCACGGGGTGAAATACCAAAAAATGCCGCATCAAACTGATCAATATCATTGATAAAACCACCTTCAAACAACATTTTCATTTTTTCAAAACGTTTATCAGGCGCTTTTGCCACGGCATCTTTGGCATCACACAATAATGACCAAAATTCTTCAATATTTTTGGCTTGAGGAAAACGACATTGCATACCAATGATGGCAATCGGTTCACCCAATGCAGTGGTTGATGATAATTTTTTATCGACCGAAGCGCTTGTAGACGTTAAATTAGCAAGATGTTCGGCCAATTTATTGATTGATGGATAATCATAAATCAGACTGACATTCAAAGGCTGATCAAAATCCAACCACTGTTCTAAATCACCACTCAAACGCATACCTTTGACAGAATCCAGACCAAAAGCAGCAAATGAAATGTCTCTGTCAATTTGGTCTGTGGGAATTTTGGCCAGTTCAGACACTTTATTCGCAAGCCATTTGGTAATGGTTGACTGATCACGATGATTATTTATTGGTGTGGATAAAGGGGTTTCTGCGGAGCTTTGTGGCAATGATTCTAAAGTATTTTCAGACTTTTGTATTTTACCAATGGGAATCGCACTGTCTTTGGTTGAGTCCCATTCAAAAACACCAGCCAGTTTATCGTCCAAATAGAGTTCTTTACATTTATGACGTTGAATTTTACCGCTGGATGTTTTGGGAATTCGACTCGGTTTTAATAAAACAATGGCATAAACTTGTAAACTGTATTGTTCAACCACCACTTGACGAATGGTTGAAATAACGTCTGCTACATCAAATTTACGCACAAATGTTCTTTTCAGTTCCTGTACAATCACCAGCTGTTCTTCATCATCCACAGAAATGGTAAAGGCACCAGTACTTTCTGGTTTTAATGCTTCATGGCAATAACCAATGGTAAACTCTATGTCTTGAGGGTAATGATTTAATCCTCGAATAATAATGACATCTTTTTGTCGTCCAGTGATATAGAGTTCATTATTCAGTAAAAAACCCAAATCACCTGTTCTTAAATACGGACCTTCTCCCGTATCCGCCAACCGAGCTTGGAAAATTTCTTTATTAACTTCATCCCGCCCCCAATAACCTTGAGCCACACTTGGACCTGACACCCAAATTTCACCAATTTCATCAGGTTTACATTGCAAGCAAGTGTGTGGATTGACAATCACAACCTTATGATCCATCCACGGCACACCACAACTGACAAAAGTTTGTCTTGGGCCTTCTGTAAAATCAAATACATCCCGTTGAATCACCACTTGATTGTATTCTAACGAAACAGCATCCAAATTGAGCATTTTAGGAGCGACATTGATCAAACCACCTGTGACTAAAACGGTGGATTCAGCCAAACCATAACTGGGATAAAATGTTTCAGGTCGAAAACCAATGGAACGAAACTTATTCACAAATTTGATCAGCGTATCACCACGAATCGGTTCTGCGCCTAAAATAGCCACTTCCCATCGACTTAAATCCAACCCAGCAAAATCTTTATCTGGAATATTTTCTACACAATATTCGAAAGCAAAATTGGGTGCTGCACTCACTACCGCCTTAAAATCTGAAATGGCCTTAAGCCAGCGAATCGGTTTTTGTAAAAATGCCGTAGGAGACATTAAGATGGCCGTAAAACAACCATACAAAGGCCAAATAACACCACCAATCAACCCCATATCATGAAACAATGGCAACCATGAAACACCATTAACACCTGGAGGAATCGGTTTAGAGGAATAGTTCGCTTCGGTATTTTTCAGTAAATTATTGTGGCTCAGCATGACCCCTTTTGGGTTGCCTGTCGAACCTGAGGTATATTGTAGAAATGCCAGCGTATGCTCATTGATATCAGGACAATTCCATGTTGCAGTTTGCTCATAATCCAAGTCATCAGTGGTTAACCACGGCAAATTTTCAAGCCCAGGAGTTTCTTTGAATAAAGGCTCTGCTAACTCAATAACGCGTGTGGTTGTCATCACCCAATCAGGTTCACAATCATCAATAATTGCTCTTAAACGACCGATTTTTTGATTACGTTTGGGAGGATAAACAGGAACAGCCGTGACACCTGCATACAAACAACCATAAAAACTGGTGATAAAGTCCATTGACGATGGATACAACATCAATACCCGCTTCCCCATCATGTTACGCTGGGTTAACTCTGAGGCAATGATTTGAGCATGCTGATCCAGTTGTTTGTAGGTATAGCAAATCTCACTTCCCTTATCATCTAACAGGTAACGATAAGCAATTTGATCGGGGTATTTTTCAGCGAGACTTCGTAACAAATCAACGAGGGTGTAGATGTCTCCGTGATAATCACTGTACATGAGATGTGTAATACCTTTTGTGTAAATAGAGTTACTCAAAAAGTAGTATAAAAAATGAAATTATTTAATGCTTTTTTATTAATTCATCTTGATATAAAATCAATTAACCCTTATGTTTTATATGCTACTCATATAATTCAAGGGTTAATAACAAGTTACAAACAACTTCCAAAACCAATCTTAATTTTTACCACTATCGCACCAGAAATAAAGCTGAAGTTGATTTAATTATCGATAGTTTTCTGGTGTTATTTTTAACTTTAATTTCAAATATTCACCAAATATGCTAAGCTATAACCATGATTACCCGAACTATTTTGAACGAACTCAGACAATCAGCAAACGACTATCCAGTCGTCACGTTGTTAGGACCACGCCAAGCTGGCAAGACAACATTAGCTCGTTTGGCTTTCGCTGAATACAATTATTGTAACCTGGAAAATCCTGAACTACGAAGTTTGGCTCAAAATGATCCCAATGCGTTGTTTTATAAATTTCCTGGCCATTGTATTTTTGATGAAATACAAAGAGTCCCTGAATTACTATCTTATATTCAAGTCAAGGTTGATGAAAACGAAATAAAAGGTCAATACATTCTAACGGGTAGTCATCAACTGCAATTGCATCAATCTATAGCACAATCTCTGGCAGGAAGAACTGCATTACTCAAACTAATGCCGCTATCAATGCATGAATTATCTGAACATGGCATTTCACAAAATCAGTATGAATTTATGCTAAAAGGATTCTTACCGAGAATATACAAAGATAATCTCAATTCAACTAAAACATACCGAAATTATTATGAAACTTATATTGAGCGTGATGTTAGACAACTTATTCATTTAAAAGAGTTAGCAAGTTTTGAAAAGTTTTTGAAGCTATTAGCAGGACGAGCAGGGCAAATAATCAATTTTTCATCTCTCGCTAGTGACGCTGGAGTTAGTAGCAATACGTTGAAAAATTGGTTATCAGTTTTAGAGGCCTCATTTATTGTTTTCAAACTCGAACCCTATTTCGAAAATTTTGGTAAGCGGGTTATTAAATCACCTAAAATTTATTTCACTGATACGGGGTTATTATGTTATCTGCTCGGCATAGAAAATATAAAACAACTGCAAAGAGACCCGTTGATTGGTAATATTTTTGAAAACCTAGTTGTCACGGAAGCATTAAAAGCTCGATTAAACCAAGGAATGAATCCTAATTTATTCTATTTTCGCACCACTAAAGGAACAGAGATTGATTTAATTTATAAACGAGGCAAAGATTTAATTCCAATTGAAATTAAATCATCCATGACTTTTCATCAAGGATTTGTGAAGGGTATCAATAATTTTAAAGCCATGACTGATTTGGCAATAAATGGTTATGTTATTTATGCTGGTGATTTGACTTATCAATCAGCAAATTATTCACTTATTAATTTCATCAATACATCTGAGATTTTTTCTACTGATAAAATCATATAAAAACCGTTTGAACAAGTAATTTTAAGTCATGATTTCTTTAAAAAAACATTATGTCAAATTCAAAATTATAATAACAAATCAACAAAAGGAAAACCCAATGATTTCAGATCAAATAAAAAACTGGTCACTTTATCCGTTAGGTAACGCATGGCAACAGGCATTTACATTTTTACAAACATTACCCGTTGATGCCGAAGAAAAAAAATACGCCATACAAGGTGATAACATATTTGCCATTGTTATGTCATATGAGACTAGAAAACCAGAAAATGCCGTATTAGAAGCTCATCGAAAATATTTAGACATACAACTACTGTTAAGCGGAGAAGAAGATATTCGCTGCTACCCAACACCTTTTCTTACCGTCAACAAGCCATACAACTCCTCAAAAGATGTCGAGTTTTATGATAAAAATGCAACGGAAACGACAGTCATTAAATTAAAACCTGGCAATTTTTCTGCATTATTGCCTGATGACGCTCATATGCCTTGCCTTATGTCGGCAGGAAAAGTCATGACCGTTAAAAAAGTAGTGGTAAAAGTTGATGTTTCATTATTGAATTTGTAACGTACATCCATGAAATTACTTGAATTGAGCCAAAATATTTCTTTTTATATCTCGCTATTATTACTGCCTTGGTTATTGTATCAATTTATTTTCAATTCACTGTTACTGAGTATTATTAGCGGGATAATTATTGCTGTTTTTGTACCAATAATCATTGGTTTTTTATTTTCACCATGAAGATATTGAAGTTTTTTCTTCATTGTCTTCATGTGCTTCATGGTAAAAAATATACCATTCGCAAAATATTTGCCTGTCAGGGCATCACGCCCTCCTAAGTATTAGCGAAATTGCTAATTTCTGCTATACTTACATTCTAAATACACTGGTTTGCTAATATCAATGTCACCTGAATTTAATCAATTACTCACCCAAATACTCCAAGCAACTCATTCAAAAGGAATGAGCGAAGCTGAGGTAGCAAATCGTCTGGGCATTCATCCAACAACACTATCCAGAATAAAAAAACGTGGCAATTGTGATTTTTCGCTGATTCAGGATATGGCAAGATTGGCGGGATACCAATTTTCACTGATCCCAGATAATAACCTTGCCAAAGCGATTCAAAACGGAGATCTTTTTTAATGGAAAAAGACCGTTATGCGGTAATCTGGACACAAATAAATGGTGATCCAGTTAAAATGGCCAATATTATTTCAACAGGCCGAGAATTTCGTTTCAGCTATACTCAGGATTATCTGAATACAGGTTCTACCACAGGCGTTTCCATCTTCAGTAGTCCTGATATTTTTGAAGACAAGCCAATCGTTCATACTGCCAGCGAGGCCATGCCACTTTACCCACGCTTAATGTCATTGATTCCAGGACAAGGCAAAAAAAATATTCAGCGTCGAATCTATAATAATATCCTAGCAAAATACGATACCCCTCCTGCACCTGGCTTTGATACAGAGTGGGCATTGCTGATGATGGCAGGAAGGAATGGCATTGGTCATATTGATATTTTTGAGACAGACTTTGAAGCACAGCAATGGTACGAGGAAAAACAAAAACCACTATTACAATCTGATGAATCTGAATTGCGTTCAACCATTTGGCAATTTTTAAAAGAAGATTTATCAATGGCACTACCCGAAGACATTGATTTGGTGAATTTATTAGGACCCACACCATCTGTTGGAGGCATGATTCCTAAAATACTGGCAACAATACCTGATTTACCCAACTGGAATGGTGATTTTGAACGACCAGGTTTACAGCATATTGATGGACATAAAAGCGTTGAAGTGATTATTAAAATTGAGTACCCAGAATACGCTGGCTTAACTCAATTAGAAGCACTAGGACTAGAGGCTAATAAAAAATCAGGAGTGATTACTCCCAGATATTGGCTGGCAAATATTGATGATCTGCCAATGATAGCAATTGAGCGATTC